>Ga0302311_10000082_pt1 | contig 114352 bp, 108 predicted proteins | sample III_Palsa_N1_3_FD_200449 | JGI IMG/M metagenome (GOLD analysis project Ga0302311, IMG submission 200449) | Peat permafrost microbial communities from Stordalen Mire near Abisko, Sweden - III_Palsa_N1_3 | ecosystem: Environmental > Terrestrial > Soil > Palsa > Peat permafrost | place: Sweden...
CGCATCAATCCCTGATCCTGGCTACGGCCCGCTATGAGCGCGGGGCCGACACCTATCTCAATGTCCTCATCGCCCAGCGCACCTACTACGCCGCCCAGCAGACCCTGGTGACCACCCGGCTCGCCCGATCGCTCAACCTCGTCACCCTCTACGGCGCCCTGGGTGGAGGGTTGGATACCGCGAAGGGGGGCTAGGACGGCTGCGCAGGCGTTGGAGCAATTGACAACGCCTCGGGTCCGTTGGTATTCAGTCCAACAATGAAGGCCGAATTACTGCTCGGCGAGCGCCACCAACTCACGGCGGATTCCTTCGTCGAACTGCGAATCTGGCGGGTGGCGCAATCCGTGCCGGGATCGAGCCATGATCTCAAATACGCCTTGGCCTATGTGGTCGCCGGCGATTGCGTGCTTCGCTACGACAACGAAGCGGGCAAGGGAGACCATCGGCATGTCGGCGGGGTCGAGACGGCTTACACCTTCACGACGCCGGCGAGGCTGATGGCGGATTTCTGGAACGACGTGGACCGATGGAGGCCCGAATGAACACCGTGACGCTCTCGGTCTCTTCCCGCGAGGATATGAACCGGCGGGCGCTCGCCGCCTTCGAGGGCCAGAGCCAGGGCGCCCATATCTCCTTCGCCTCGGCCGAGCTGCTGTGGAAGACGCTCACCCGGAAGCGATGGGAGTTGCTGCGCGCCCTGACCGGCGAGGGCGCCATGTCGATCCGTGAAGCGGCGCGCCGGGTCGGCCGGGACGTGAAGGCCGTGCATGGCGATGTCCAGGCGCTCATCGCCGCCGGCGTCCTCGACCGCACGGACGATGGCGTCGTCTTTCCCTATGACGCTGTCCACGTCGATTTCATGCTGACCAAGGCCGCCTGACCGAGCGCGGGGTTTCTGCGGAGCCGCAGCGGACGAGCCGACGCCCGCTTCGATCAGCACCTGGAGAGTTTGACGTGACTAGGCCCATCGACGCCGAAGACTGGATCGCCGGTCAACCGAACGCCGCCCGCGCCGTGGGCGAGGCGCGCGCGGAGGAGCTGATCCGCGAAGTTACGCTGCGCGAGGTGCGCGCGGCGGTGAAGCAGGCCCAGGTCGAGGTCGCGGCCGCCATGGACGTAACCCAGGATCGGGTCTCCAAGCTGGAGCATGGCCGTGACGCGCTAGTGTCGACCCTACGCCGACACGCTCGCGCCCTGGGCGGCGAGCTCAAGCTGACCATCGAGTTTCCCGACCGCCCGCCGGTGGTCGTTGACCTCGACGGGCGAAGGCCCAAAGCCGCGCACGGCCGATCGACCTTGGTGGTGTCGTCATAGAGCGGAAGGGAGTGTGAGGTTGCGCGTGTGAGACGAGGGCGAGCCGACAAGCGGACGCTGGGGACGCCTGAGATGGGTGAGAGCGGACGTTGGGCGACGCGGTGGGGACCGGAATGCCGTCACCGCGGCGGTGATGGATGGGCTGGCTGAGCTTAACCAACCACAAACTCAAGATCGTCGTAACCATCGCCGACGAGAGCCGACGCAACCCTCAAGAACCGCGCTGCTGAGACGCCGTTTTCGCAGCGCATGAAGATCGTGGGTCCTCGAAACGACAAAGGTTCCGCCCGTGCCTCTGCTATTGCACCACCAATTGAGCGCATCGTTACGGGCTTCAGGTACGTTAGGTGCTGGGTTCCCACGAATGTACCATCTTGCCTCACGATTACCAGCACAGGGAATCGTCTCTTACTTTCATCATCTTGTTTCTGAAAGACGTCGAAACCCGCTGCCTGTTTTTCGAGTTGTGCGAATTCCTCAACAGTGTGGCGATGAAAGGTAATCGTCGAATTTCCGCCAGTGTCTACTGTGATCGGATACATTGGGCAATCTTCCAGCCGAACAACGACGGAGATGAAAATCCCGAACGGTGTCTGTGGTGCGACATGAAGCTTGGCAGGCCCAGCTTTGCTCGGACAAGCACCTTGTCTATCCAGGAATGTTTCGGCAGCCCCGATTGAAGATCCGTCGTTCGAAACAAATCGCGCTTCGGCGCCTCCCTTGTCTGAAACGACTACGTCAAGGGTTGTCGGCTCGAGCGTTCGGCCGCGGGCGGCAAAGCCGACGGATAGGGCGCAGATGGCCAAGGCCACGATTTCAACTTTCGATGAATTCATGGCTCGCACGTTTCTTTCTTCTAGCCGGCCGCGCGCTCACCAGAGCGGGCCATTGCCCCGGGCCGCCGGGTTGAGGCGGATGAGTTCGGCCCAATCGTCCAGGAATCGGAAGTCGTCCCGATCCTGAGTGACCTGCCACTGACACGCCCCGGTTCCTTCGGAGAAATAGTCCTTGGCCCGATCCGGATTGTTCCGGATCAATTCATACTCGCCGGCGAAAAAGACGGCTTCGCAATTGCCGTCGGCGGATCCGTAGGGGCTGGTCGAATAGGCTTCTCGCATCACGTCAGGCGCGGTCTTGCCGAGAAACATGTTGAACACGGGGGCCGGCCAGCCGGATAGATCCAGGCGCTTCATGCCTTGCTGGAATTCCGCGTCGTCCGGTTCGTGCGCCCGGGCCCTGGCCATATGCAGCCAGAGCACGGGGTAGGGATTGGTCGGGAGGAGTCGGGCGCTGACCACGAACTGCTCGGCGGCCTCGTGGAACCGACCCATGCCGAAAAGAAGCCTCGCCCGGCTATCCACCAACCCCGGCAATTGCGGCGCGAGCCGGTAGAGCTGGTCGTAGTCGGCCAGCGCGCCCGTGGGGTCGCCCGCCCAGATCCGGAGATTGCCGCGCGTTTGATAGTAGCCCGCCGCGCGGGGCGCGAGCCGAATGGCTTCGTCGTAGTCGGCCAGGGCGGACTTGAGGTCGCCCTTGCCGACGTAGCAACCGCCGCGGTCCAGGTAGGCCTCGGCAAAGCCGGGCTTCAGCCTGATGGCCTCGGTCTGGTCGGCGATGGCTTGGTCATATTGCCCCTCTTGGCAGTGGAGTTGTCCCTGGGTGTTGAGCAGTTGCGCGCGCATATCGCTCGTCTGAGACGGCGAGCAGGCCGCCAGGTTCGCCCAGGCCAGAAAGGCCAACGCCAGACCGCAACCGATCCTCATCGCCACCCGCCGGACCCTGTTCGCGCCTGACGCCCAGCCTAACACGGCCAGGTCGAAGCCGCGCCTAGCGATCCACCTTGGTCGACAGGACGATGGAGGAGGTGGTGCGTTCGACGCCGGGCAGGGCGCCCAGGGCGTCGATCAGGGCGTCCATCTCCTTGACGCCCGGGGCGGCGGCTTTGGCGATGAGGTCGAAGGGGCCGCTGACCGACTGCAGCAGGCGCACGGCGCTCATCTTGCGCACGGCGGCGACCACGGCGGCCGACTGTTTGTGCGAGACGGTCATCAGCACGTAGGCGTGGATCTGGCCGCGCTCGGCCTCTTCGGAGAGGCGGACGGTGTAGCCGGCGATGACGCCGGAGCGCTCCAGCCGCTCCAGCCGGCTTTGCAGGGTGGTGCGCGAGACGCCGAGGGCGCGGGCCAGCTGGGCGGCCGGGGCGCGGGCGTTTTCGCGCAGCAGAGCCAGGAGGCGGGTGTCAAGATCGTCCAAATGTCCAATTCCTTCGGCGATATGTCGCGAATTGTTCGGCGTTCCGTCGGAATTGCAATGGAAATCGACGGCGACGGCGGCCATTTTCGCCGCGACATTCAGCGGCAGGAGAGAATTCATGAAAGACGTCGTCATCATCGGCGCGGGCCACATCGGCTCGACCATCGCCGCCTTCCTGTCCGGCGTGGGCGACTATCAAGTGACGGTGGCCGACCATTCGGCCGAGGCCCTGGCCGCGCTCGGCGTCATGGCGCGGGTGGAGCACAAGGTGCTGGACGTCACCGACGCCGCCGCCCTGACCGACCTCCTCAAGGGCAAGTTCGCCGTGCTGTCGGCCGCCCCCTATCACCTGACCTTTCACGTGGCCGAGGCGGCCCGCGCCGCCGGCGCCCACTATCTCGACCTGACCGAGGACGTCGCCTGCACGCGCAAGGTCAAGGCCCTGGCCAAGGACGCCAAGACGGCCTTCATCCCGCAGTGTGGCCTGGCGCCCGGCTTCATCTCCATCGTGGCGGCCGATCTCGCCCGCCACTTCGACGTGCTGCACGACGTGCGCCTGCGCGTGGGGGCCCTGCCGAAATATCCGTCCAACGCGCTCAACTATAACCTGACCTGGTCCACCGACGGGGTGATCAACGAATATTGCGAGCCCTGCGAGGCCATCGTCGACGGCCTGCAGCGCCACACCCGCGCGCTGGAAGAGTGCGAGGCCTTCGCCCTCGACGGCGTCGCCTATGAGGCGTTCAACACCTCCGGCGGCCTTGGCACCCTGTGCGAGACCCTGGAAGGCAAGGTGCGCAACCTCAACTACCGCACCATCCGCTATCCGGGCCACGCGGCGATCATGAAGGCGCTGCTGAACGATCTTCGCCTACGCGACCGGCGCGACTTGCTGAAAGACATCCTCGAAAACTCGGTGCCGGCGACGCTGCAGGACGTGGTGATCGTGTTCGTCACCGTCTCGGGCCTCAAGGACGGCCATCTGGTGCAGGAAACCTACGCCAACAAGATCTACGCCCGGCAGGTGGGCGGGCGCATCGTGAGCGCGATCCAGATCACCACCGCCTCGGGCATCTGCGCGGTGCTGGACATGCTGGCCAGCGGCGCCCTGCGCGCCAAGGGCTTCGTGCGCCAGGAGGAGATCACCCTGGCCGATTTCCTGGCCAACCGTTTCGGCAGCGCCTACGCCAACGAGGAAACCTCGGCCGCCGCCCTGGGAGCCGTCGCGTGAGCGGTCCCACAGCCACGGAGGCCCGCGCCCTTCTGACCCGCCTGGGCGTCGCCGAGGCGCTGGTCACCGGCGGCGCGCGCGCCGTGACCTCGCCGATCGACGGGGCGGTGATCGCCCACGTCCATGATGCGTCGGCCGCCGATTGCGCCCGCGTCATCGGCGCCGCCCACGCCGCCTTCCCCGCCTGGCGCGTGACGCCGGCGCCCCGGCGCGGCGAACTGGTCCGACTGCTGGGCGAGGAACTGCGCGCGGCCAAGGCCGACCTCGGCCTGCTGGTGACGCTCGAGGCCGGCAAGACCCTCTCCGAGGGCCTGGGCGAAGTCCAGGAGATGATCGACATCTGCGACTACGCCGTCGGCCTGTCGCGACAGCTGTTCGGCCTGACCATCGCCACCGAGCGCGCCGACCACCGCATGATGGAGACCTGGCAGCCGCTGGGCGTCGTGGGCGTGATCAGCGCCTTCAACTTCCCGGTCGCGGTGTGGTCGTGGAACGCCGCCCTGGCGCTCGTCTGCGGCGATCCGGTGGTCTGGAAACCGTCGGAAAAGACGCCATTGACGGCCCTCGCCGTGCAGGCCCTGTTCGAGCGCGCGGTGGCCCGGTTCGGCGACGCGCCGGCCGGACTTTCGGCGGTGATCATCGGCGGCCGCGAAGTCGGCGAGGCCCTGGTCGCGAACGAACATGTGCGGCTGGTCTCGGCCACCGGCTCGACGGCCATGGGCCGGGCCGTGGGTCCGCTGCTGGCGAAACGCTTCGCGCGCGCGTTGCTCGAGCTGGGCGGCAACAACGCCGCCATCGTCTGCCCGTCTGCCGATCTCGACCTCACCCTGCGCGGCGCGGCCTTCGCGGCCATGGGCACCGCCGGCCAACGGTGCACGACGCTGCGGCGGCTGTTTGTGCATGACAGCGTCTATGACGCCCTGCTGCCCAGGCTGAAGGCCGCCTACGCCGGCGTCACCATCGGCGATCCGCGCGCCTCCGACACCCTGGTCGGGCCGCTGATCGATCCGGCCTCGCATCAGGCGATGGTGCGTGCGCTGGTCGACGCCAAGGCCGAGGGCGGAACGGTTCACGGCGGTGAGCGCGTCGCCGGTCCCGGCGAGGGGATCTATGTGCGCCCGGCCTTGGTGGAGATGCCCGGCCAGACCGCGGTCGTCCTGCGCGAGACCTTCGCGCCGATCCTCTACGTCATGCGCTATTCCGACCTCGACGAGGCCATAGCGCTCAACAACGCCGCGCCCCAGGGCCTGTCGTCGTCGATCTTCACCCTGGACATGCGTGAGGCCGAACGTTTCTGCGCGCCCTCGGGCTCGGACTGCGGCATCGCCAACGTCAACATCGGACCCTCGGGGGCCGAGATCGGCGGCGCCTTCGGCGGTGAAAAGGAGACCGGCGGCGGCCGCGAAGCCGGCTCGGATTCCTGGAGAGCCTATATGCGCCGGGCGACCAACACCGTGAATTACGGGACCAGCCTGCCGCTCGCCCAGGGGGTGAAGTTCGACATCTGACGCACCGGGACGATCCGCTCTCCGGGGAACCTTACCGGACGGGGAGGGTTGATCTTGCTCCTATCCACTATCAACGGAGCCGCCAGATGAGTCAGAACCGTATTGAAGGCGCCGCCAAGAAGGCGACAGGCGCGATCAAGGAAGCCGCCGGCAAGGTGACCGGCAACACGAAACTGCAAGCCGAGGGCGCGGTGGAAAAAGCCGCCGGCTCCGTCCAGAACGCGGCCGGCAAGGCGCAGGACAAGATCGGCGCCGCGCTCAAGCGCTGACGCGTCACACAATCTGAAATCGATCGGGCGTCGCTCCTCCGGGGGCGGCGCCCTTTTTCTTGGCGACGCCGGCCAGGCTACGGCTTGGTCGACCTCCCACGCCGCGCATTCATCTGTCACAGTCGTCCGCCAAACCAGGACGGCCCACCCGATGGGCGTCATCAGGGAGTCGCCGCGATGAACGGGGCCGAGCTGCTCGTAGCCGCGCTGGAGAACGAGGGCGTGACCCGCATCTTCGGCGTGCCCGGAGAAGAGAACCTCGCCGTGGTCGACGCCCTGCGGCGGTCCAGCATCGAACTGGTCCTGACCCGGCATGAGCAGGCCGCGGCCTTCATGGCGGCGACCCACGGCCGTCTCACCGGCGCGCCCGGCGTGTGCATCGCGACCCTAGGTCCGGGCGCGCTCAACCTGACAACGGGCTCGGCCTACGCCTTGCTGGGGGCCATGCCGATGGTGATGATCACCGGCCAGAAAGGCATCCTGCACAGCAAGCAGGGCCACTTCCAGATGGTCGACATCGTCGCCACCATGAAGCCGCTCACCAAACAGTCTCGCCAGATCGTCAGCACGCGCACGATCCCCTCCCTGGTCCGGGAGGCTTTCCGCCTGTCCCGCCTGGAGCGGCCCGGCCCGGTCCATCTCGAGCTGCCGGAGGACGTCGCCTTCGAACCCGCGCCGGACATCGCTCTGATCCCTCCGCATCCTATCGACCCGCCCGTGGCGCCGGGCGTCGCACTCGACCGGGCGGCCGAACTGCTTCGGGGGGCGCAGCGCCCGCTGCTGATGCTGGGCGCCGCCGCCAGCCGGCCGCGTCTGGCGGACGGCCTCTCCGCCTTCGTCCGTCGGATGGGGATTCCCTTCTTCAACACCCAGATGGGCAAGGGCGCGGTCTCGGGCGTCTCGGATCTTTATCTCGGCACCGCGGCCCTCTCAGAGCGCGACTATGTGCACGACGCCGTCGACCAGGCGGACCTCATCGTCGCCATCGGCCACGACACGGTGGAGAAACCGCCGTTCCTGATGGGGCCCGGCGGGCCGAACGTACTGCATGTCGGCTATCTGCCGGCGGTCATCGAGGAAGTCTATTTCCCCGACGCCGAGCTGGTGGGCGATGTGGCCGCGAGCCTGGCCCTCCTGGCCGATCGCCTGGAGGGCCAGCTGCCGAACGCCGGCGCCCTCCTGCCGCTGCGCGAGGGGATTCTCGCCCACCTCCACGACCGCGACGACGAGAGCCGTTTCCCCCTGACCCCGCAGCGGATCGTCCACGACGTGCGCAGCGTGATGCCGGAGGATGGCGTCGCCTGCCTCGATAACGGCATGTACAAGATCTGGTTCGCCCGCAACTATCGCACGCGGGTGGCCAACACCCTGCTGCTCGACAACGCCCTGGCGACCATGGGCGCAGGCTTGCCCTCGGCGATCATGGCCGCCGTGCTCAACCCAACCAAGCGCGTTCTGGCGGTGTGCGGCGACGGCGGGTTCATGATGAATTCGCAGGAGATGGAGACGGCCGTCCGCCTGGGCGTCAATCTGGTGGTTCTGATCATTCAGGACTACGCCTATGGGATGATCCGCTGGAAACAGGCGGTGGACGGCTTTCCGGATTTCGGCATGACCTTCGGCGATCCGGACTTCGTCGCCTATGCGCGGGCCTACGGCGCCGAAGGCGCACGGGTGACCACCGCCGACGGCCTCGCGCCGGCGCTCGAGGCGGCCTTCACGGCCGGCGGCGTCCACATCGTGGCCTGCCCGGTAGACTATTCGGAGAACGCCCGGGTGCTGGTCGACGAGCTGAAGGCCCACGCGGCGGCGAAAGGAGTGAAATCATGATCGAGGTGGTTCAGGCGTTCGACCGCGCGCCCATCGCCGAGCTTCCCACCGACGACGCGGCGGCGCTGGAGCGCAAGCTGGTCGCGGCGCGCAAGGTCTTCGCCGACCGGGGCGGCTGGCTGAAGACCCACCAGAGGATCGATATCCTCCGACGCCTCGTCGGGCTCATGCAGGCCAAGCGCGATCACCTGGCCCTGCAGATCGCGCGCGAGGGCGGCAAGCCGTTGGCCGACGCCCGGGTCGAGACCGACCGGGCCATCGACGGCGTGCGTAACGCCGCCGAGGAGCTACGCGTCATGGCGGGCCAGGAAGTTCCGATGGGCTTGACGCCCGCGGCCGACGGCCGGCGGGCCTTCACCATCATCGAGCCGATCGGCGTCGTGGCCGCGATCTCGGCCTTCAACCACCCGCTCAATCTGATCGTCCACCAGGTGGCGCCGGCCATAGCCGTGGGCTGCCCGGTGATCATCAAGCCGGCGTCGACGACGCCGCTGTCGTGCTTCGAGTTCGTGGCCATGGTCCACGAGGCGGGCCTCCCGCCGGAGTGGTGCCAGACCTTCCTGCCGGAGGGCAATGAGCTGGCCGAGGCCCTGGTCACCGATTCCCGGGTCGCCTTCCTGAGCTTCATCGGCTCGGCCAGGGTGGGCTGGGGCCTGCGCGCCAAGCTGGCGCCGGGAACGCGTTGCGCCCTGGAGCACGGCGGCGCGGCGCCGGCGATCATCGACCGCGGAGCCGATCTCGACCGCGTGATCGAGCCTATGGCCAAGGGCGGCTACTACCACGCTGGGCAGGTCTGCGTGTCGGTCCAGCGGATCTTCGTCCATGCCGATCAGGCCGACACGTTCATCGAGCGCTTCACCGCGCGCGTGGCGGCCCTGAAGGTCGGCGATCCGGTCCTGGCCGACACCGAGGTCGGCCCGCTGATCCTGCCGCGCGAGTCCGACCGGGTGCAAAGCTGGATCGACGAGGCCCAGGCGGGCGGCGCCAAGGTGCTGGGCGGCGGCCGGGTCAACGCCTCGACTCTCATTCCCGCCGTGCTCGTGAACCCGCCGGCCGACGCCAAGGTCTCCACGCTCGAGGTGTTCGGCCCGATCACCTGCGTCTATCCCTACCATGACCTCGACAAGGCGATCGCCCAGGCCAACGGCTTGCCGGTGGCGTTCCAGTCCAGCCTGTTCACCGAGAACCTGCGCACGGCCTTTTCCGTCGCCGAGCGGCTCGACGCCTCGGCGGTGATGATCAACGACCACACCGCCTTCCGCACTGACTGGATGCCGTTCGCCGGCCGCCGACAGTCGGGCTACGGCGTCGGCGGCATCCCCTGGACCATGGGCGAGATGACCGAACGCAAGATGATCGTGTTCAAGGTCTAGGCATGGGGAAGAGCGGTCAGGACGTCCTGCGCAACCCGCGGCTCAACAAGGGCACGGCGTTCACCCCCGAGGAGCGGCGCGCTCTTGGCCTGGAAGGCCTGTTGCCGCCCGCGTCGAGCACGCTCGATCTGCAGGTGGCGCGGGTGCACGCCGAACTCAGCAACCTCGACAACGACCTGCAGAAATACCTGCTGCTGTCGGATCTGCAGGCGCGCAACGAGACGCTCTACTACGCGGTGCTGATCTCCGACCCGGCGCGCTTCATGCCCATCGTCTACACCCCCACGGTGGGCGAGGCGTGCCAGAAGTTCGACCACATCTTCCGCGCCGCCCGCGGCATGTATCTGCCGATCACCCTTCGCGGCCGGGTGAAGGAGATTCTGGCCAACTGGCCGGCCGACGACGTGCGCTTCATCGTCGTCACCGACGGGGAACGCATCCTCGGCCTGGGCGACCAAGGGGTCGGGGGCATGGGCATTCCGATCGGCAAGCTGGCGCTCTACACCACCTGCGCCGGCGTGCCGCCGCAGGTCTGCCTGCCCGTCACCCTCGACGTCGGCACCAACAATCAGGCTCTGATCGACGACCCGCTCTATCTCGGCCTTCGCCAGGCGCGCGCGCGCGGCGAGGACTACGACGCCTTCGTCGACGAATTCGTGGAGGCCGTGCAGGCGCTCCACCCCAAATGCTGCATCCAGTGGGAAGACTTTGCCAACATCAACGCCGTGCCCATCCTGGCGCGCTGGCGCGAGCGGATCTGCACCTTCAACGATGATATCCAGGGCACCGCCTCGGTGGCGCTGGCGGGCTTTCTGGCCGCCCTGCGGCTCACCGGCGGCAAGCTTGTCGACCAGCGGGTGCTGTTCTTGGGCGCCGGCTCGGCCGGAACGGGGATCGCCGAGCTGGTCAGCCAGGCCATGGCTCAGGAGGGCCTCCCCATCGCCGAGGCGCGCGCCCGCAGCGCGCTCTTCGATGTCGACGGCCTGGTCGTCGCCTCGCGCAATGACCTGGCGGAGTTCCAGCGGCCCTTCGCCCAGGACCGGGGGCCGATCGCGACCTTCGTCGAGGCCGTTCGGACGCTGAAGCCCACGGCCATCGTCGGGGTGAGCGGCATGCCGCACCTCTTCAACGAGGCCGTGATCAAGGCCATGGCCAAGATCAACGAACGGCCGATCGTCTTTCCCTATTCCAACCCGACCTCGCGGTCGGAATGCACCGCCGAGGAGGCCTACCGCTGGTCGGGCGGCCGAGCGATTTTCGCCAGCGGCAGCCCCTTCGCGCCGGTGGACCTCGACGGTCACACCTTCGTGCCCGGCCAGGGCAACAACGTCTACGTCTTCCCGGCCGTGGGCCTAGCGGTCTACGCCACCGAGGCGAGCCGGGTGACCGACGAGATGTTCATCATCGCCGCCCACGCCGTCGCCGAGCAGGTCAGCGAGCAGAACCTCGCCATGGGCCTGATCTATCCGCCGCAGAGTCGGATCGCCGAGGCCTCGCTGCACGTCGCCACGCGGATCGCCGAGCATATCTACGACGCGGGGCTGGCCCGAACCCCGCGTCCGCCGGACGTGGCCGCCTATGTGCGCTCACGCACCTATCACCCGGCCTATCCGCCTTCGAGTTAGGCCGCGCACCCACAAGGCGGGTGCGGCGGTGACGGCTGTCGAGGAACTAATCCTCAGTACGTATCCCGCTGTTTCCACGCTTCGCGGGTCATGCAGATCTTCATGCCCCCCACACGCGAACCCGTCCCGGTGTCGGGCTTGCAGATGATGTCGCTCGGAGACGGCTTTTTTGGGCCTTTGGCGGCCGTCGGCTGCGGGGCCGCCGCCGGGGATTGAACCGCCGACGCCGAGGCTGGCTCCGGGGATTGAGCCGCAGGCGCCGAGGCCTGGGTCGTCGGCGTTGCGGGCGGGCTAGGATCCGCGGCCGCGAGGGCCGAGCCGGCGGCGATCAAAACAAAAGCGGACGCCAATTTGGCGACGATGGATTTCGACAAGAGATACCTCTTCAAAAAAGACTAACCCGCCAGGCGCCAATCGCCCTGCTCCTCACCGATAAGCCCCAGGGTTCTATCCATATTTTTTTGGCTGACAACTCGGATGCTTCCTACCTCGGGCATCGCGCCGGTAGTGAGATCCTGACCTGGGGGAGCAAGGCAACAGGGGTCGATATCGACCATCGGCGCCTGGACCGAGGGCGGGTTTTCCCAAGATCGCCTAAGAGTCATACAGTAGAGGCCCGCGCCCCGATCAGCCTAGGCCGAACCCCGCGGCCGCACGGCGATCGGCAGGTCGTCGAAGAGGGACGGTTCACCGCCCACCGCAGCCTTTTCGATCGTCAGCAGGCGCGCCTTGCTTTCCAGGCCGCCGGGCGCGGAAAAGCCGCCGAAGCCGCCGCCGGCGGCCAGCACCCGGTGGCAGGGGACGACGATGGGGAAGCGGTTGCGGGCCATGGCCTGGCCCACCTCGCGGGCCGCGCCTGGCGATCCGGCCCGCGTGGCAAGCTCGCCGTAGGTGAGGGTGGCGCCCGGCGCGATGCCGCGCGCCGCCTCCAGCACGCGACGCTCGAAGCCGTCGATCCCATCCAGGTCGAGGTCGATGTCGGCGAGGTCGACGCGACCGGTCTCGAGCAGCCCCGCGATGCGCGCCATGGCCTCGGCGACCTTGGGCGGCGGATCGGCCTCCGTGGCGGCCGACAGGCGTCGCTCGATGCGGACGCGCGTGGCCTCCGGCGTCGCCTCCGGGAACCACACGCCGGTCAAGCCGCACTCGCTCCAGGCAAGGGCGCATTCGCCGATGGTGGTGGGAAACAGGGCGTAGCTGATCATGGTCGTCACGATATGAGGTCGTCCACCGCCTCGATCCAGTGGCGCACCGGGACCGGCGAGGTGGCGGACAGGTGCATCCAGCAGCCGATGTTGGCGGTGAAGATCGCGGACGGCTCGCCGGCGGTCAGGGCGACGATCTTGTCCTCGCGCAGGCGGTCCGCGAACTTCGGCTGGAACAGCGAATAGGCGCCGGCCGAGCCGCAGCACTGGCCGGCGTCGGCGACCGGCTGCGGCTCATAGCCCAGGCGCGCCAGCAGCGCCTCGACGGCGCCGCTGAGACCCGGTCCGTTGCGCAGGGTGCAGGGGTCGTGAACAGCGATGCGCGGCGTCGCCGGCGCGCGCGCGGTGGCGGGCGGGGTTTCCCTGAGCACCTCCACAGGGTCCTTCAGGTGGCCGACGATCCGGCGGGCCTTTCCGCGATAGTCCGGTTCGTCGGCGAAGAGGTCCGGCCAGTCGCGCACGAAGGCCGCGCAGCCGCTGGCGTTGACGACGATGGCCTCGCAGCCGCCGCTGAGCGCGGCGTCGAAGGCGTCGATCTGTCGCCGGGCCATGGCGCGGGCCTCGTCCGGCGCCTCCAGGTGAAAGGGGACCGCGCCACAGCAGCCGCCGCGCTCCACGAGCGAGACGCCGGCCCGGTCGAACACTCGCGCCGTGGCGGCGTTGAACTGGCGCGCCGCCGCCCGCTGCACGCAGCCGCCCAGGATCATCATCCGCCGTGGATGACGCGCTACGGGCCACGCGCCGGGGTCGCGCGCCGGCGGCAGCTTGTCGGCCAGGCTGGCCGGCACGGCGAAACGAAAGGCGCGGCCGAGCGCGTACAGCGCGGCGAGAAGGCCGGGTCTCGCGGCCAGGAAGCGCACCGCCCAGCGCGCCCGCCGCTGATCGGGGGGCCGCGGGGCCGCTTCGGCGACGACGCTTCGGCCGATGTCGAGCAGGCGATGGTATTCCACCCCGGAGGGGCAGGCGGTCTCGCAGGCGCGGCATTCGAGGCAGCGGTCGAGATGATGCTGGGTGAGGGCGCCGACTGGCTCGCCCTCCAGGGCCTGCTTGAGCAGATAGATCCGGCCGCGCGGCCCATCGAGCTCGTCGCCGGTGAGGCGATAGGTCGGGCAGGCCGAGTTGCACATGCCGCAGTGGACGCAGGCGCCCACGACGCCCTCGGCAATGGCCGCGGCGGCCGTTCCTTTCAGCGAGCCGACAACTTCCGTCCGCATCGCCTCAAAACCCCTTGTACATGCGGTTTCGGTTGAACACCCCCGATGGGTCCAGGGCGCGCCTGACCCGCCGATGAAGGTCCATGAGCGCCGGCGGCAGGGGGTCGAAGACATCCTCGCCGTCGACCGCGCCGTGATACAGCATGGCATGACCGCCCGCCTCGCGCGCCGCCGCTCGGACCACCTGGGGATGGGCGCGGGTGACCAGCCATCTCTGGGCGCCGGCCCATTCCATCAGCCAGGATCCCGGCAGATCGCCGATCTGGCAGGTTCTGGGAACCGATAGCCGCCAGAGGCGGTGGGCGGCGAAGAAGGGCAGCCGCTGGTGGCGCAGTTCGTCCCAGATCTCGAGCGGCGTTTCGTCTCCGCCGATCTCGGCGGCGCCATGGGCCACGGCGCGATCGGTGCCAGAGAGGCGCAGGTGGAGCTGCTTGCCGTCGTGGAAGGCGCCGCTGAGGGGCAAGGGCCGGCGCATCAGCTCGCCGAGCCGCGCCTGGGCCGCCGGCCACGTCTCCGCGAATGACAGGGAGAGTTCGGTCCGTGGGCGGGGGGCCACGCGCAGCGATACGTCGAGCAGGACGCCGAGGTGGCCCATGGCGCCGGCCATCAGGCGAAAGGCGTCGAAGCCGGCGACGTTCTTGAACACTTGGCCGCCGAATCTCAGAACTTGGCCGCGGCCGTCCAGCACCGTCACACCGAGGACGAAGTCGCGCACCGCGCCGACGAATGGGCGTCGGGGTCCGGAGAGTCCGGCCGCCACCATGCCGCCCACCGTGCCGCCGCCGACGAAGTCCGGCGGTTCGAACGCCAGCATCTGGCCGTGGGCCGCAAGGAGCGTTTCGACCTCGCGCAGCGGCGTGCCGGCCCGGGCGGTGATGACGAGCTCTGTGGGCTGGTAGTCGATCACGCCCGCGAACGTCGACAGATCGAGCACCCGGCCCATGGTGCGGCGGCCGAGGAAGGCCTTGGAGTTTGCCCCGCGGATCTTGAGCGAATAGTGGCGGCGTGCGGCCTCGCGCACCTCCGCCGCCAAAGGCTCGACCTCGTCAGAGACGGTCGAGATGGGCAAAGGGAAGCGCTCCGCCGTGTACATGCATGGCCCCGAACTCGGCGCAGCGCGCCAGCGTCGGCACCGCCTTGCCGGGGTTCAGAAGGCCGACGGGATCGAACGCCGCCTTGAGGGCGGCGAAGGCCTTGAGCTCGGCTTCGGTGAACTGCACGCACATCTGATTGATCTTCTCGCGCCCGACGCCGTGCTCGCCGGTGATCGTGCCGCCGACCTCGACGCACAGCTCCAGGATCGCTCCGCCCAGCGCCTCGGCCCGGTCGAGCTGCCCCTTGCGCCGCGCGTCGTAGAGGATGAGCGGATGCAGATTGCCGTCGCCGGCGTGGAAGACATTGGCCACCGGCAGGCGATGCTGGGCCGACAGGCGGGCGATCTCGTCGAGCACCTCGGCGAGGCGCGCGCGCGGGATGGTGCCGTCGATGCAATAGTAGTCCGGCGCCATGCGGCCCATGGCCGGGAAGGCGGCCTTGCGCCCGGCCCAGAACCTCAGGCGTTCGGCCTCGTCGCGCGCTAGGCGTACCTCGGTCGCGCCGGCGGCGCGGCAGATCCCCGCCACGCGTTCCAGTTCGGCGGCGACGTCCTCTTCTTCGCCGTCCAGTTCGACCAGCAGGATCGCCTTGGCGTTGGTGGGATAGCCGGCCTTGCAGAACCGTTCGGCGGCGATGATCGCCAGCTGGTCCATCATCTCCAGGCCGGCGGGGATGATGCCGGCGGCGATGATCGCCGCTACCGCCTCGCCGGCGTGGCGCGCCTGGCCGAAGGCCGCCAGAAGCGCGCGGGCGTGGACCGGCAGCGGCAGCAGCCGCACCGTCACCTCGGTGACCACGGCCAGAAGGCCTTCCGATCCGGTCATCAGCGTCAGGAGGTCGAAGCCGGGCGTATCCAGCGCCTCGCCGCCCAGCTTCAACACCTCGCCGTCGAGGGTGACGATCTCCAGGGCGGCGATGTTGTTCACCGTCAGGCCGTATTTCAGGCAATGCACGCCGCCGGCGTTCTCAGCCACATTGCCGCCGATGCTACAGGCGGCCTGGGACGAAGGATCGGGGGCGTAGAACAGGCCGAAGGGCGTGGCCGCCTCGCTGATCGCCAGGTTGCGCACGCCGGGCTGCACGCGCGCGACACACGCCTCGGCGTCGACGGCGAGGATCTTGTCGAAGCGCGACAGGCTGAGCAGCACGCAGCCGGGGAAGGGCAGGGCTCCGCCGGAAAGGCCGGTGCCGGCCCCGCGCGCCACCACCGGCACGCGCATGTCGCGGCAGACCATGAGGACGCCGCGCACCTCCTCGGTGGTCCGGGGCAGGGCCACGAGGCCTGGCAGGGAGCGATAGGCGGCCAAGCCGTCGCACTCATAGACGCGCAGGGCCTCAGGGGCGGAGAGCAGCCCATCGGCCGGCAGGACGGGCCTCAGGCGCGCGATCAGGGCGTCGAGATCGTAGTCGGGGAAGCGATAGTCCAGACGCGCATCGAACTCACTCAACATAGGTCGAGGCTAATAGGCGTGCGTTTTACCGACGTCGATAGATTCGGTTGGTGTGCGCCGTCAGTCGAAATCCGGCGCGAAACGGATGTTGCCGGCCTCGAGGCCCGCAAGCACGATTTCGACGCCGCCGGACTTGATCATCCATTCGAGGCGGTGGTCGCGATACTCGCGCTTGAACAGGCCCCGCCGGACGAGATCGGCGACGTCCACGGCCCCGCGGTCGAAGGCCCGCGCCTCCGCGACCGTCTCGCGCACGGAATCGCGCGCCATGACCCGGGCGAGCCAGGCCGCCAGTTTCGAGTCCTCGGGCGGGGCGTTGCCGAGCGCGGCCGAGGCGGCGACGTAGGGCGCCACCGCCAAGTCTCCCCAGCCAAAGACGGCGCCGTTAAACCAGTCGCGCTTGCCGAGCTGGCCTTCCAGCCACGTATGGAAGCCGTGCGTCTGGCGCGCCGCGGCGGCGACCAGGGTTTCGGCCAGCTCGCCTTCGGCGCGCTTGAACCAGCCGATCTCGCCGAGGGCCCAGTTGATGGCCTCGTAGTGGGTGTCCATGATCTCCTCGATCATGCGCACGCGCACGCGTTCGGCCGCACCGACGGGCAGGAGCGGCGGCTCGGGCCGGCTGTCCTCGAGGTATTCGAGGATGAGCGAGGAATCGAACACCGTCACCGCGCCATCGATCAGGGCCGGCACTTCGGCCCTGGGGCTGGCGGCCATGAATTCGCTCGCCACGCCGCCGGCGCCGAGCCCCCCGGGCGTGACCGCCTCGAAGGCGAGGCCCTTCTCGCGTAGGGCGATGCGGACCTTTTGGGCATAGGGCGAGAGCGGGTGGTCGTAGAGCCGGATCATGGCCGCTCGTTCCCGAAGATGATCGTGCCGGCGGCGGCGAACATGCCGCCGATCCCCTGGGCGAGGGAGATCTTCGCGCCCGGGACCTGCGCCGGGGCGATCCCGCGCATCTGCCTAACGCTCTCCTGCAGGGCGTACATGCCGTACATCCCGGAGTGCATGTAGGAGAGGCCGCCGCCGTTGGTGTTGAGCGGCAGTTTGCCTCCCGGCGCGGTGTTGCGCTCGCGGATGAAGGCCGCCGCCTCACCTGGCTTGCAGAAGCCGAGGTCCTCCAGGCCGTAGAGCGGCAGGTGGGCGAAGGCGTCGTAGATCATCAGATGGTCGATGTCGGCGTGGCTGACGCCGGCCTCCTCGAAGGCTTTCTTCGACGAGACGCGAAAGGCGCGCGAGCTGGTGAAGTCGGCCATCTGCGAGACCATCGGCGTCTCGACGCTCTCGCCCGTGCCGAGCACATAGACTGGCTTTTGCGGGAAATCCTTGGCCCGGTCGGCGCTGGTCAGGATCAGGGCCCCGCCGCCGTCAGTGACCAGACAGCACATCAGCTTGGTGAACGGCCAGGCGATCATCTCCGAATTCAGCACATCGTCGACGGTGATCGGATCGCGATAGCTGGCGCGCGGATTGAAGCCGGCCCATTCGCGCTGGATGACCGACACCCAAGCCAGGTCCTCGCGAGTCAGGCCATAGGTCTTGAGGTAGCGCAGCACCGGTATGGTGAAGAGGGTCGGTGGCCCGGCCGGGCCGAACGGAGCCTCGAACTGACCCTGCAGGCTCGCCCCGCCGCCACCGCCGAACCGGCCGCCGCCGCCCACGCGCGAGCGGCCGCTCTCGCCGTGGGTGATGAGCACCGTCTTGCAGTAGCCTTCATTGATCGCCGCCGCCGCGTGGCGGACGTGGAGCATGAAGGAGCATCCACCGACAGAGGTGCCGTCGACCCAGGTCGGAACGATGCCGAGGTAGTGGGCGAGCGATGTGGGGTTCTCGCCGGCGGTGGCGACACCGTCGATGTCGCTGGGCTTGAGGCCGGCGTCGGCCAGGGCGTTGAGAGCCGCGTCGGCGTGGAGGCCGATCACCGACATGTCGGGGATCTTGCCCATGCGCGTGGTCTCGGCCGCCCCGACGACGGCGATGCTGCCAGGTTTCATGGCCTTAGGCCTCCGCCGGCTTGAAGAACGGCAGGGCGATCTCGCCGAAGGTTTCGAAGGTGACGGCGAGCGGCATGTCGAGCACCAGCGCCTCGGGCGTCTGCGGGCAGCCGACGATGTTGGTCATCATCCTCGGCCCCTCCTCGAGGGCGACGACGGCGATGGAGTGGGGCTTGTCGCCCATGTCGCGGCGCGGGCGCTCATTGATCACATAGCTCCATAGGATCGCTCGCCCGCTGGCGCGGAACACCTCGACCTCGCGCGAGCCGCATTTGGGACAGAATGGTCTGGGCGGAAAATAGCTCTCCGCGCAGGTCCGGCAACGCTGGAGGCGCAGCTCGCCGGCCTTGCAGCCCTCCCAGAAGTGAGCCGTCTCCGGCGTCGGCGTCGGCAGGGTTCGGTCCATCTTTCATCCCTATGATTTATCGCGCGATCGGCGATATTCCGGGTCATTCCGGCGCGGAAGGCAAGGGTGGGGAGTGGGCGCGATGGCCGAAGGCGCGGAATGGTGGCGCGGCGCTGCGATTTATCAGATCTATCCACTCAGCTTCCGCGACGCGGACGGCGACGGCTTTGGCGACCTTGCCGGCGTGACCGAGGAGCTGGACTACGTCGCCGCCCTGGGCGTCGATGGGATCTGGCTCTCGCCGTTCTTCGCCTCGCCGATGAAGGATTTTGGCTACGACGTCAGCGACTACAAGGCTGTCGATCCGAGGTTCGGGACTCTCGACGACTTTGACCGGCTGGTCGCCAAGGCGCGCGGTCTCGGCCTCAAGGTGGTCATCGACCAGGTCTGGTCGCACACTTCGGACAAGCATCCCTGGTTCGCGGACAGCGCCGCCTCGCGCACGGGACCCAAGGCCGACTGGTACGTCTGGGCCGATCCCAAGGCCGACGGTGGGCCGCCCAACAACTGGCAGGCGTCCTTCGGCGGCCCGTCGTGGACCTGGAGCGCCCGACGCGGTCAATACTATCTGCACAACTTCCTGCCCGAGCAGCCCGACCTCAACTATTGGAGCGCCGAGGTGCGGGACGCCATCCTGGACGTCGCCGCCTTCTGGCTGGACCGGGGCGTCGACGGCTTCCGGCTGGATGTCATCAACTACCTGTTTCACGACCCGGCGCTGACCGACAATCCGCCCAATCCCCGCGCCCGGCCGCCGCTGTCGCCGAGCCGGATGCAGCGCCATGTCCATGATCGGAGCCAGCCAGAGACGTTGGCGTTTCTCGGCCGGCTGCGCCGGCTCATGGACCAGCAGCCGGGCCGGATGACCGTGGGCGAGGTGGTCGACGATCCGGCTCTGCCTCGGCAAGTCGAATACACGACGGGGCGCGAGCGCCTGCACACGGCCTATAGCTTCCACTTCCTTGCCGCCCAGCGGGCCAGTCCCGAGCTGTTCCAAAAGGCCATCGCCGCCTGGGCTGACACCGACGGCTGGCCCGCCTGGTCGCTGGGCAACCACGACGTGGCCCGGTTCGCCACACGCCTGGCGGGCGACGACCCGGCTCAGGTCCGGGTGTTAATGGCGGCGCTGCTGGCCATGCCGGGAACGATCTTCCTCTACCAAGGCGAGGAGCTCGGCCTGCCTCAGGCCGATGTGCCGTTTGAGCGCCTGGTCGACCCTTTCGCTATCGCCGCCTGGACCGGCGGCGCCGGACGCGATGGCGCGCGCACGCCCATGCCATGGACCAGGGACGGTCCCTCGGCGGGTTTCTCGGCCACGGCGGTGACGTGGCTGCCGCTCGATCCTCGGCACCGCGCCCTGGCGACCGAGGTCCAGGCGGCGGATGCGGGCTCCATGCTCGCCTTCACGCGCCGGCTGATCCAGTTGCGCAGGACCGAGGTCGCCCTGAGGCTCGGCGCAACGCGCCCGATCGAGGCGCCGGAGGGGGTGCTGGCCTTGGAGCGCGTCCACGGCGACGCGCGGCTGGCGTGCGTCTTCGAGCTCGCCGGCCAGCCCGCGCGGCTGGAGGTGGCCGGCGAGCCGATCTTCACGGTCACCGGCGCGGAGACCGTGAGCGACGGCGGCCTGCGCCTTCCCCCTTACGGCGGCGCGGTCCTGCGCCTCGCATGACCGTTCAGGATCTGGTCCGCGCCGTGCTCGCGATGCGTCCGGCGCACGGGACGTTCATTGTCGGGATCACCGGCTCCGTCGCCTCGGGCAAGAGCACCCTGGCCCGCGCCCTGGCCCCCGAGCTGGATGCAGAGCTGGCCGCCACCGATGGATTCCTATTGCCCAACGCCGTGCTCGACGCCCGCGGCCTGACGGCGCGCAAGGGCTTTCCCGAGAGCTACGACCTTGCTCAGTTGGCGCGGACGCTGACGGCCGCGCGCTCCGGCCCGGCGAGCTTCCCGGCCTACTCGCACGTCACCTATGATGTCGATCCGGCCGCCGCCCGCGTTATCGACCGACCGGACGTGCTCCTGGTCGAAGGCCTGGCGCTCGGCCTCGACCGGCCGCCGCCGCCCGGCCTCATCGACTGCCTGATCTATCTCGACGCGCCGGAAGCGCAGCTGGAGGCGTGGTTCGTCACCCGCTTCATGGCCTTCTGGGAGGCGGCGGAGCACGATCCGGCGTCATTCTACGCCCGCTTCCGGGGTCTCGACCGTGCGGGTGCGGAAGCGCTCGCCCACGCCGTGTGGGGCGGGATCAACTTGCCCAATCTGCGTGACTACATCGCTCCGGTCCGAGCTCACGCCGACCTGATCGCAGTCAAGGGCGCAGATCACACCATCGTCGACATCGTCCGCGGAGCCGCTGAACCCCGCCCGTAGCCGAAGACGCAAACTTCCTGCTAGGCTCGCCTCCAAGAACTCTGCGAGGGAGGATGCCGATGGCCACCCAAAGAGCAGTGCGCGCTCTGGCGCTCGTAGGACCGACCGGCGCGGGCAAGACGTCCTTGATGACCGCCATGCTGGCCACGGCGGGGGGCCACGGTCTTGAAAAGGTCGGCGACCTGTCGCCCGAAGCCAAGGCGCGGGGCCACTCCGTAGAGCTCAACATCGCCGGCTTCGACTTCCTGGGCGACCACTATGTGATCGTGGATTGCCCGGGTTCGCTGGAGCTGACCACCGAAGGCGACCTGGCTCTGGCCGCCGCCGACCTGGCGGTCATCGTTACCGACGCCGATCCGGCCAAGGCGGGCCTCGTCCAGCCCATGGTCCGTCAGCTGGAGGCCCTGGGCGTGCCGCGCGCCCTGTTCGTCAACCGCATGGACCAGGCCCGCGGCTCCATCGACGCCCTGCTGGCGGCGCTGGCGCCGGTGAGCTCAGTCCCGCTGGTGGCCCGCCAGTTGCCGATCGTTGAGGGCGAGCGTGTCACCGGCTTCGTCGACCTGGCCCTCGAACGCGCCCACGTCTGGCGCGCCGGCCGCCGTTCCGAGATCGTCGAACTGACTCCAGACCTCGCCAAGGTCGAGGCCGACGCGCGCTTCCACATGCTGGAACAGCTGGCCGACTTTGACGACACCTTGATGGAACAGCTGCTCACCGACGTCGATCCGGCCCGCGACCTGGTGTTCGCCGACCTGGTGCGCGACATGAACGAAGGCCTGATTGTGCCGGTGTTCTTCGGTTCGGCCCTGGCCGGCTTCGGCATCGGCCGCCTGCTCAAGGCCCTGCGCCACGAGGCCCCTGGGCCCGAGCGCGCCGCCGCCCGCCTCGGCCTCGAGCGCGCCGGGGCCTATGTGCTGAAGGTCTCCCACGCCGGCCAGGCCGGCAAGCTGGCCTACGCCCGCGTCTTCGGCGCCTCCCTGTCCGACAGCGCCGACTTTGTCCTGCCGACCGGCGAGAAGGGGCGGGCGGGCGGGATGTTCTCCGTACACGGATCGACCACCAAGAAGATCTCGCAGGGCGCGGTGGGCGACATCGTCGCCATCGCCAAGGTCGAGGATGCGGTCGCGGGTCAGATCCTGGCCGTCGGCGGCGGGCCGGTCCGCGGGACTGAGCCCAATCGGCGCGAGCCGCTCTTTGCCCTGGCCATCGCCGCAGCCAACCGCAAGGACGACGTGCGCATGTCGGGCGCGCTCGCCAAGCTGGTCGAAGAGGACCCGGGCCTGACCGTGGCCAACGACCCCGAAAGCCATCAGACGCTGATCTCCGGACAAGGCGACGGCCACGTCCGCCTGGCCATCGAGCGCCTCAAGCGCCGCTACGGTGTCGAGGTCGCGGTCGAGGCGCCGAGGACTCCCTATCGCGAGACCATCACCACGCCGGTCTCTCAGCGTGGCCGGCATAAGAAACAGACCGGCGGCCACGGCCAGTTCGCTGATGTCACCATCGAGGTGAAGCCGCAGCCGCGCGGCGCGGGCCTGTCGTTCGTCAGCAGGATCACCGGCGGCGCCGTACCCAGGCAGTGGATTCCGGCCGTGGAGCAAGGCGTCCGGGACGGCATGACCAAGGGGCCGCTCGGCTTTCCGGTGGTGGATATCGAGGTGACGCTGCTCGACGGCCAGTTCCACCCGGTCGATTCCTCGGAAATGGCCTTCCGCATCGCGGGCCGCCTCGCCACCGAGGAGGCGCTGGCCAAGTGCGGGCCCCGGCTCCTGGAGCCGATCGACAAGCTCGGGGTCTTCGTGCCGACCTCGGCCATGTCGGCGGTCAATTCGGCCTTGTCCGCTCGGCGCGGCCAGATCCTCGGCTTCGGCCCGCGCGAGGGCTGGCCGGGCTGGGAGCGCATTGAGGCCTATCTGCCGATGAGCGAGCGCAACGACCTCATCGCCGAGATCCGCTCGCTGAGCCAAGGCCTGGGAACCTACGAGGCCAGCTTCGACCACATGGCCGAACTGACCGGACGCCTGGCGCAGGAGATCTCCAAGGCCGCCCTGGCGGCGGCTTAGCCGCCCCCCATCCGGCCCTCGCGCTGGCGAGGCATGAACCAATTCCCTCGCGCGGCCGTTTAGGTCGGCGAGGAGAAATTCACCCATGTTTACCCTGCCTGACCTGCCCTACGCCTACGATGCCCTGGAGCCGACAATCTCGGAGCGGACGCTCCATTTCCACCACGACAAGCACCACGGGACCTACGTCAAGACGGTCAACGAGCTGCTTGAGAAGGCCGGCAAGTCGCCGGCCACCCTGGAGGAGGCGATCATCGGCGCGGCTGGGGACGGCGAGAGGGGCCGCAAGCTTTTCAACAATGCCGCCCAGGCCTGGAACCACGCCTTTTTCTGGAACTCCATGACCCCGTCGCCGGGTGCGCCGGGACCCGATCTGGCGGCGGCCATCGAGAAATCCTTTGGCGACGCGAAAAAGCTCGGCGAGACGTTCGTGGAAAAGGGCGCCGCTCATTTCGGCTCGGGTTGGGTCTGGCTGACCGTCAACGAGAAGGGCGGTCTTGAGATCGAGAGCACCCATGACGCCCATGACATGGTGACGGAGAGGGGCAAGGCGCCGTTGCTGGTCTGCGATCTCTGGGAGCACGCCTACTATCTCGACTACCAGAACGATCGGCTGAAATTCCTGAAAACCTGGTTCGACGCCCTGCCCAACTGGGCGTTCGCGGGCCAGCAGTTCGCCGCGGCCATGACCGGCGGACGACCCTGGCGCCATCCCGTGTCGATGATCGCCGCCGCGTGAGCGGCCCGCTTTAGGCGGACGCCTAGATCGTAGCTTCGCCCTTCCCACCCCATGGCCCCGCGCGCGCGCCGGTGCTAGCAGCGGGCGCTTAAGCGTTCACCGGGGAGGGCGCATGGCGCGCGCCAAGGCTGGCAACACCGATCTCGACGTCATCGCCGAGCTGGACCGCAAGGTGCACTGGCTCAGCGCCTGGACGATTCACAACGCCAACCACCTGCGCGAGAGCCGCGACGGGCTGAAGGTCGGTGGCCACCAGGCCTCGTCAGCCTCGATCGCCACTATCATGTCGGCGCTCTATTTCTCCGTTTTGCGGCCTGATGACCGCGTGGCGGTGAAGCCGCACGCCAGCCCGGTGTTCCACGCCATCCAATATCTGTTCGGCCGTCAGAGCCTGGACCAGATCCAGAGGTTCCGCGCCTTCGGCGGCGCCCAGTCCTATCCTTCGCGCACCAAGGATCACGACGACGTCGACTTCTCCACCGGTTCGGTGGGGTTGGGCGTGGCCATGACCGCCTTCGCCTCGATCACCCAGGACTACTTGCTGGGGCACGATCTGCTGGCGCCGGAGCGGACGGGGCGGATGATTTCGCTGCTGGGCGACGCCGAGCTCGATGAGGGTAACGTCTATGAATGCGCCATCGAGGGCGCCAAGCACGGCCTGCGCAACTGCTGGTGGATCGTCGACTACAATCGCCAGAGCCTCGACGCCACCACGCCTGAGCGCATGTTCCTGCGCTTCGCCGAGATCTTCGCCGCCGTCGGCTGGGACGTGATCACGCTGAAGTATGGGCGCAAGCTCGAGGCGGCCTTCGCCCAGAAGGGCGGGGCGGCGCTGCGGGGCTGGTTCGACGACTGTCCGAACGACCTCTACGCCGCCCTATCATTCCAGGGTGGAGCGGCCTGGCGGTCGGCCATTCTGGCCGGTCTCGCCGGCGACATCGACGCCGAACGCCTCGTCGGCGGCTATGACGATGACGCCCTGGCCGAGCTGATGACCAATCTCGCCGGCCACGACCTCGGCCTGCTGCTCGACGCCTTCAATGCGGTGAAGGACGACAGCCCCAAGCTGTTCATCGTCTACACCATCAAGGGCTTCGGCTTGCCGTTCCAGGGCCACAAGGACAACCACTCCGGCCTGATGACCGAAACCCAGATGGCCGCCTTCCAGGACAAGATGGCCGTCCCGGTCGGCGCGGAGTGGGACCTCTTCGCCGGACTGCCCCGCGAAGCGGACGAATACCGCGCCTTTCTGGACGCCGCGCCGTTCGGCCGCCGCACGCCGCCGCCGCCGGCCCCGCGCCTGCCGGTCCCCGAAGCCTTTCCACGGCCGACCGGTCGTCAGTCCACGCAAGTCGCCTTCGGCCGTATACTGAACGATATAGCCCGCGCCGGCGGACCGCTCGCCGACGCCATCGTCACCACCTCGCCGGACGTGACGGTCTCGACCAATCTCGGTCCATTCGTCAATCAGCGCGGCCTGTTCGCGCGCGAGGTATATTCCGACCGCTTCCGCGACGAGGCCATCGCCTCGGCCCAGCGCTGGTCGATGGGACCCAAGGGCCAGCACATCGAACTCGGCATCGCCGAGAACAACCTGTTCCTGATGCTGGGCGCGCTCGGCCTCTCCGGCGCCCTCTTCGGCGCGCGGCTGATCCCGGTGGGAGCGCTCTACGATCCGTTCATCAACCGCGGCCTCGATGCGCTCAACTACGCCTGCTACCAGGATGCTCGCTTCCTTCTCATCGCCACGCCGTCCGGCCTGACCCTGGCTCCCGAGGGCGGGGCGCACCAGTCGATCCATACCCCGCTGATCGGCATGGCCCAGGCGGGGCTGTCCGCCTTCGAGCCGGCCTTCGTCGACGAGCTGTCCGAGATCATGCGCTGGAGCTTCGAGCACATGCAGGCCGACGACGGCGGCAGCGTCTATCTGCGCCTGTCCACGCGCGTCCTCGACCAGCCTGCGCGGCCGGCTGACGAGACCTGGGCTGGCCAGCTCATCGAGGGCGCCTACTGGCAGGTCGAGCCGGAACCGGGCGGGGCGCTGGCGGTGGTCTACACGGGCGCGGTGGCGCCAGAGGCGGCGACGGCGTTCGAGGCCATCCTGGAAGACTATCCTGGCGCGGGCCTACTGGCCGTGGTCAGCCCAGACCGTCTCCATCGCGGCTGGTCGGCGGCCGGCGGGCGCTCGCACGCGGCGAGCCTGCTATCGCGGCTTGGCCGTGACGCGCGGCTGGTCACGGTCATCGACGGCCCACCCGCGACCCTGTCCTGGCTGGGCGGCGTTCAGGGCCACGCCGTGCGCGCGCTGGGCGTCGAAACCTTCGGCCAGTCCGGTGAGATTCCCGACCTCTACCGCGCCTACCGCCTGGACGCCGAGGCCATCCTCGACGCCGCCGCGGCGGCCCTGATCGCCGGCTGATCTGCCCGTCCGCCGGTGGAAGCGAACAAAGGAGCCCGCCGATGTCCACCAGCTTTGGTCTTTCTGAACCGGTCGTCGCCTATCTGCAGCGCTGGGGCGTCGACGAGCATCCCGTGCTGGCCAGGTGCCGGGCGGAGACGGCGTCCGACCCGCGCGCGATCATGCAGATCAGCCCCGAGCAGGGCGCGCTGATGCAGGTGCTGGCGACGGCGATCCGCGCCCGCCGCGCGCTGGAGGTCGGCGTCTTCACCGGCTATTCCTCGACGGCCGTCGCCCTGGCCATGAAGGCCATGCACGGCGCCGACGCCGAGCTCGTCGCCTGCGACATCTCCGGCGCCCTGGTGGACCGCGCGGGCGCCTACTGGCGCGCGGCGGAGGTGGACGGGATCGTCAGTCCTCGGATCGGTCCGGCGGCGGACACCCTGCGCGCTTTGTTGGACGAGGGCCTGCACGGCCATTTCGACATGATGTTCATCGACGCCGACAAGCCCAGTTACGACGCCTATTACGAGCTCGGCCTCGAATTGCTACGGCCGGGCGGCCTCATGCTGATCGACAACATGCTGTGGAGCGGGGCGGTCGCCGACCCGGCCGACACCTCCGACAGCACGGTCGCCTTACGCGCTCTGGCGGCCAAGATTCACGCCGACGCGCGTGTCGAATCCACCCTGGCCAGTATCGGCGATGGCCTTTCCATCGTGGTCCGAAAGTAAAACCGTCCACAGCCTCAATGACATTTTCCTGTCACGGGGCTTGGCAAGGGCGCCGAAATGGACATTCTCTCTCTGATAGGCCGCGCGCGATCGCCGTGACGGGCCTTTCTGGGAGCGAGAATAGCAACATGCCTGATAAAAAGCCCAATGGACTTCAACAGGTTCTGAAACCCTCCGCTGAGTTGTCCGCCGTCGTCGGCTCTGCTTCACTTTCCCGCGGGGAAGTTGTTTCGAAGGTTTGGGCCTACATCAAGGCCAACAACCTTCAAAATCCCGCCAACAAGCGTGAGATACTGGCGGACGGTAAGTTGAAGCCGGTGTTCGGTGGCAAGGACAAGGTGAACATGTTCGAGATGAACAAACACCTCGCGGCCCACCTGAAGTAGGGCTCGCACACCGAATCGATTCGCGAATCTCCCCCCGCGGTGCGGGGGGAGAATGGCCTCAGAGCTCGGTCCTGATGGCCAGCAGCTCTGGGAAGAGACGACTTTCGAGGACCCGGGCCAGATAGGCGAGTCCCTGACTGCCGCCGGTGCCCATCTTGCCGCCGATGATGCGCTCCACCGTTTTCAGGTGTGCGAAGCGCCACTGCTGGAAGCGGTATTCCAGGTCGACCAGCTTTTCCGCCAGTTCATAGAGATCCCAGTGGCGTTCCGGATCGCGGTAAACCGAGAGCCATGCGGCCGCCACCGACGCCCGCTCGTCACGAGGCTCGCGCCAGTCACGCTCCAGCGCGTCGGCTTCGATGGCGAAGCCGCGCCGGGCCAGCAGCCGCACGGCCTCGTCGTAGAGGCTGGGCGAGGCCAACATGGCCTCGAGGCGTGCGTGGATCTCCGGCGTCGCCTCATGCACAGCCGTCGCGCCGGCCCGCCGCGCGCCGAGGATGAAATCCAACAGCCGATATTGATGCGACTGAAAGCCTGAGCTCTGGCCGAGCGAGGGCCGGATCAGCCGGTATTCGCTGGGCGTGAGCGTCGCCAGCACCTCCCAGGATTGGATCATCTGGGCCTGGATGCGACCGACGCGGGCGATCATCTTCAGCGCGCTCGGCAGGTCGTCGCTCGCGATTCGATCGCGGGCAGCGGTGAGTTCGTGAATCGACAGCTTCATCCAAAGTTCGGAGGCCTGGTGGATGATGATGAACAGCATCTCGTCATGTTGGCCCGAGCGCGGGTGCTGGGCCGAGAGGATGCGTTCCAGGTCGAGATAGCCACCATAGCTCAGGTCGGGCGACAGATGGACGCCTTCGGCGCCTGTCTCAGAGGGTGTGACGGTCATGGTTCAAATCCGGTCCGGCCTAAGTATGAGACATGTCCGCGTTTGTCCCTACAGTCCCAGACTCCGCCTTGACAGTCCGGCAGGGTGACCCAAAAGAGTGATCACAGATTCAGGAGGGCCCCGTGGCCTCGAACGCTGACGGCAAGGGCGCGGGCAAAGCCATGATCGCCGATCCCGCGGAAGCGCGCGCCTTCCTCGAGGCGCACCCCGAAATCCAGTTCTTCGAGATCGTGTTCACGGCGATGTCGGGCGTGCCGCGCGGCAAGCGCCTGCGCCGCCACGAGTTGCCGGCGATCTATGAGCAGGGTCGCTTCCTGCCGGGCTCGGTGCTCGTCTGTGATGTCACCGGGCGCGACGTCGAGGCGACGGGCCTGGTCTGGGAGGACGGCGATGGCGACCGCGTCGCGTGGCCCGCGCCCGGCGCCCTGGTTCCGGCCCCCTGGCTCGGCGCCGACACCGGCCAGGTCCTGACCTCGATGTTTGAGCTCGATGGGACGCCCAACGATCTCGACCCGCGTCACATCCTCGCCCGCGTCGTGCAGCGCTTCGCCGACGATGGCCTGACGCCGGTGGTCGCCTGCGAGCTGGAATACTATCTGGTCGACCCGGCGCGCGCGGCCAACGAGGCCCCCCGTCTCGCCGCGCCGAAGGGCGGCCTGCCGCCCACCCAGCACGGCGTCTATGGCCTGCGCGAGCTTGAGGACTTCGCCCCCTTCCTGCGCGAGCTGTGGGCCACGGCGGACGCCCAGGGCGTGCCGCTGGAAGCGGCGATCTCAGAATACGCCCCCGGCCAGATCGAGCTCACGTTGCATCATGGCCCCGACGCCCTGCGCGCCGCCGACGAGGCGGTGATGTACAAGCGCCTCGCCAAGGGCGTCGCCGCCCGCCATGGCCTCGAGGCCACCTTCATGGCCAAACCCTTCGCCGAACTTTCGGGCAGCGGCCTGCACCTGCACGTCAGCGTTCTGGACGCCGAGGGCGTCAACATCTTCGCCGCCGAGGCACCGGAGGGCGCGCCGCCCCTCAAGCACGCCGTGGGCGGACTCAAGGCCCTGCTGGCCGAGAGCCTCGCCATCTTCGCGCCCAACGCCAATTCCTACCGGCGCTTCCGGCCCAATTCCTACGCCCCGATCGCTCCGACCTGGGGCGTCAATAATCGCACCGTCTCGCTGCGCGTGCCCGCCGGGCCGCCGGTGTCGCGCCATATCGAGCACCGCGTCGCCGGCGCCGACGCCAATCCCTACCTGGCGCTCGCCGCCCTGCTGGCGGGGGTTCACCATGGCCTGAAGAACAAAGTTGACCCTGGTCCGCCGGTTCACGGCGACGGCTACGCCGCGGCGGCGCAGTCGGCCGAACGCCTTCCAGGCCACTGGTACGCGGCGGTCGATCTCTTCGCTGAGTCGGCCGTGCTCAAGGACTATCTGGGCGAGCGATTCGTGCACATGTTCGCCACGGTGAAGCGGGCTGAGCAGGACCGGTTCAACGAGGTGATCTCGCCGCTCGACTACGACTGGTATCTGAGGAATGCCTGAGCGGCGGCGCACCTCGCGCCGCTCGCTGCTCGCGGGCCTGGGCGCGGCGGCCGCGGGCGTTACGCTCGAAGCCTGCGCGGCCAAGGCGCCGCTGGGCGCCAATGGCGAGGAAGCCCGGCTCAATCTCTACAACTGGGACAACTACATCGGCGACACCACCCTGACCGACTTTCACAAGGCCACGGGCGTCAGGGCCAAGATGAGCCTCTTCTCCACCAACGACGAGCTGTTCGCCAAGCTGCGCCCAGGCAATCCAGGCTTCGATGTGATCGTGCCGTCGAACGAATATGTCACCCGCCTGCGCATCGCGGGGCTCCTGCAGCCGCTCGACCACGCCAAGCTGCCCAATCTGAAGAACATTCTTCCCACCTTCCTCGACCCGCCGTTCGATCCCGGCCGGCGCTGGTCGGCGCCCTACACCTGGCTGGTGCAGGGCCTCGGCTATCGGAAGTCGCGGATCGACGGCGTGCCCGACAGTTGGAAGTGGGTGATGGCGTCCGACCGCTATAAGGGTCGCATCGCCGTCGTGTCCGAGGCCGACGACCTGATCGAACTGGGGGCCAAATACCTCGGCTATTCGGTGCGCAATATCCCGGCGCCGGTGATCGAACGCGTGGCCGAGATGTACATCCGCCAAAAGCCCAACATCAAAGTCTTCCACCACGACGATGGCCAGGACCTGCTGCTGGCCGGCGATGTCGACATCGTCATCGACTACAACGGCGACATCGCCCGGGTGATGCAGGAGGACCCCGACCTGGACTTCGTCGTCCCGCGCGAGGGTTCGGTGCTCAATTCCGATTGTCTGTGCGTCCCCGCCGGGGCGCCCCGGCCGGACAACGCCCACCGCTTCATCAACTTCATCCTCGACGGCGCCAACGGGGCCAAGGTGGCCGAGGCCACCCGCTATCCCACGCCCAACGCCGCGGCCCTGGCGCTGATGCCGCCGGACTACCGCGACAATCCGGCGATCTTCCCGCCCGCCACGGCGCTGGCCAAGTGCGAATACGCCGACTTCGAAGGCCTTGAGCGCGCCCACCTCTACGATGAAACCGTCACCCGGATCTTCGCGGCATGACGATCGGCGCCGCCCATGACTGAATCTTGGTCGAAGGCTAAGGGCGTCTTCGCGGCCGTGTTCGGGCCGCCGACAGTGTGGCTGGTCGCCTTCTTCCTCGCGCCCTTGGCGATCATCTGGGCCTACAGCTTCGGCCACAACACGTCGCTGACACAGATCGGCATCACGGGAACCTTCGCCAACTACGCCCACGCCCTTCGTCCGCTCTATCTGGGCATCATCTGGAAGTCGTTCTGGTTCGCCGGCCTGACAACGCTCCTCTGTCTCATCGCCGGTTTCCCGGTGGCGATCGCCATCACCTTCGCGCGCGAAAAGACGCGGGTCTGGCTGTTGCTGCTGATCATGCTGCCGTTCTGGACCAACCTGCTCATCCGCACCTACGCGCTGATGGCTCTGCTGCGCGACGAGGGCTACATCAACATGGTGCTGGGCTTTTTCTGGCATGGCGCCGGACACCTCACCGCCGCCCTCGGCCACCCGCTCGGCGAATTCCGCCCGCTGCCGCTGCTGCACAACAATTTCGCGGTCATATTCGGCCTGGTCTATGTGCAGCTGCCGTTCATGGTCCTGCCGCTCTACGCCGCGCTCGACCGCCTCGACCGCTCGCTGCTGGAGGCGAGCCTCGATCTCGGCGCCGGACATCTCACCACCTTCGCCCGCGTGGTCGTGCCATTGGCCATTCCCGGAATCGTCTCGGGTGTGTTGGTGACCTTCATCCCCAGCATCGGCGCCTATCTCACCCCCGATCTCCTCGGCGGACCGTCCAGTCAGATGATCGCCAATGTGATCGAGAACCAGTTCAAGAACGCCAATGACTGGCCGTTCGGCGCGGCCCTGTCGTTCCTGCTGATGTACATGACCTTTGTGGCCATGGCCGTGCAGGGCATGGCGTCGCGCGGTCGGCGGGAGCGCGCGGCATGAGCCGCGCCAAAGCCTCGTCGGGGCCGCTGGACTATATCAACGCCTGGCCGATCCGCGCCTGGCTGGGTTTCACCGCCTTCTACCTCTACGCGCCGCTGCTGACCCTGATTGCATTCAGCTTCAACGATTCCAAGCGCAACATCGTCTGGCGCGGCTTCACCCTGAAGTACTACCAGGCGACCTTCGCCGACGCCGACCTGATCACCGCCTTTGGCAATTCGCTGACGATCGCGGCGGCCTCGACCGTCGTGAGCGTCATCCTGGGGGCCATGACCGCGCTTCTGCTGTGGCGCTTCCGCTTCCCCGGCAAGGCGGCGTTGGAAGGCGCGCTCGGTCTTCCCATCGTGGTGCCTGAGATCTGCATGGGCGTGGCCATGCTGGTCTTCTTCACCGAAGTCCTTCCCTGGCCCACGGAGATGCCCTGGCCGCTCAACCTCGGGGCCATCATCATCTCGCACATCTCGTTTTCGTTCAGCTTCGTCGCCATCGTCGTCCGCGGGCGCCTGGCCTCGTTCAACCGCGAACTGGAGGAGGCGGCGCGCGATCTGGGCGCCAGCGAGTGGCGGCTGTTCTGGGACGTGATCGTCCCGCACATGCGTCCAGGACTGGTGGCCGGCGCGCTGCTCGCCTTCACTCTAAGCCTGGACGACTTCGTCATCACCTTCTTCACCTCGGGACCGGACACCCTGACCTTCCCGATCAAGGTCTACTCCATGGTCCGTTTCTCGGTGACGCCGGAGGTGAACGCCGCCTCGACCATCCTCATCGTGCTCACCGTGGCCCTGACCGCCATAGCGCTGCGCCTGCAGGGGACCGACGTCGCCAAAGCCGAGATGGGAGAGGGACTGTGATGGCCAAGCGGCCGCTCATTCGCTTCGAGAACGTCACCAAGCGCTTTGGCAAAATGGTGGCGGTCGACAATGTCTCCCTGACCGTCGAGGAAGGGGAGTTCTTCGCCCTGCTCGGCCCCTCCGGCTGCGGCAAGACCACCCTGCTGCGCATGCTGGCCGGCTTCGAGACGCCCACCGAGGGGCGCATCCTGATCGACGACGAGGACGTTTCGACGACCCCGCCCAACCGGCGGCCGGTCAATATGGTCTTCCAGTCCTACGCCGTCTTCCCGCACATGAGCGTCGCCGACAATGTCGCCTACGGGCTCAAGGTGGACCGCGTTCCCACTCCTGAGCGCGCGGAGCGGGTCGAAGAGGCGCTGGCCCTGGTCAAGCTCGACGGCCTGGGCGCGCGCAAGCCGGACCAGCTTTCCGGCGGCCAGCGCCAGCGCGTCGCCCTGGCCCGCGCCCTGGTCAAACGTCCACGCGTCCTGCTCCTGGACGAGCCGCTGTCGGCTCTCGACGCCAAGCTGCGCGAGGCGATGCGCTCAGAGCTGGCGCAATTGCAGGAGAAGGTCGGCGTCACCTTCCTGTTCGTCACCCACGACCAGGAGGAAGCCCTGGCCATGGCTAGCCGCTGCGCGGTCATGAACCGCGGGCTCATCCAGCAGGTCGCCGCGCCCTCGGACCTCTATGAATTTCCCAATTCGCGCTTCGTCGCCGACTTCATCGGCCAGGTGAACCTGTTCGAGGGCCGCCTGGTGGTGGACGAGCCCGGCCATGCCGCCGTCGAATGCGAGGGTGTGCCGATCCGCTTCTGGCTCGATCACGGTGTCACCGGCGCCGCCGACGCGGCGGTGTGGGTCGCGCTTCGGCCTGAAAAGATCGAGCTCGGCCACGAGGCGCCCGTGGCGGCCCAGGGCGCGCCGGCGAACGCCAACCGGGCCAGTGGCATCGTTCGCCAGATGGCCTATCTCGGCGGCTCGTCCGTCTACGACATCGAGATCGAAGGGGGGCGGATGGTCAAGGTGGAGCGCGCCAATCAGGGTCGGCGCGGGGCCGAAGACTTCAGGCCAGGGACAGATGTATGGATCGCCTGGCGCCCCGACGCCCCCGCGGTGTTGCTGTCATGACCCGGCCGGTGCTTGGCGTCTCGTGTTGCGACCGCGCCTTCGGCGGCGAACGAGCCCAGGTGGTTATCAACCGCTATGTCGAGGCGGCGATGAAATTCGCCGACGTCGCCGTGCTGCTCATTCCCGCCCTGCCGGAGCTGATGAGCGCGCGCGAGGTGGCGTCGCGGCTCGACGGCATCCTGCTCACCGGCAGCCCTTCTAATGTCGAACCGTGGCGCTACGGCGAGCCCGGGGCCGCCGATATCGCCGGCCCCTTTGATCCCGGCCGCGACGCCATGACCTTCGGCCTGATCGCAGCCATGACCGATCTTGGCCGGCCAGTGTTCGGCGTGTGCCGGGGTTTCGAGGAAATCAATGTCGCCTTTGGCGGGACGCTGCGGCGCGACGCCGGGGCCAATCCGTCGCTGCTGTCCCATCATGCGCCGGACGGCGTCTCGCTGGACGATCTGTTCGCCCACGCCCACGAGGTCAGCCTCGCGCCGGGCGGTATCCTCGCCCGCGCCTTCGATCGAGACCGCCTCAACGTCAATTCCGTCCATTTCCAGGCCGTAGGCCAGCTGGGCGACGGCCTCACGGCGGAAGCGGTCGCGCCGGACGGCCTTGTCGAAGCGGTTTCCGGCCGCGCCGGGGGCGCGCCCGTTCTCGCGGTGCAGTGGCACCCGGAGTGGCGGGCAGGCGACAACAGCCAATCGCAGACCTTCTTCCGCCTCCTCGGACGCGCGCTCCGGGGAGAGCCGTTGTGACAATCTGGAGTACCCGCACGTGAGCCTCAGGAACTACGACATCGCCGAACTGCGCCGTCTGGATGTGGCGCACCACCTACCGGCCCAGGCCGACTGGGGCGCCCAGCGTGCGGCGGGCGGCAGTCGGATCATCACCCGCGCCGAGGGCTGCACGATCCACGACGGCGACGGCCACGCCTTGCTCGACGCCATGGCCGGCCTGTGGTGCGTGCAGGTGGGCTATGGCCGCGCCGAACTGGCCGAGACCGCGCGCGAGCAGATGCTGGAGCTTCCCTACTACAACACCTTCTTCAAGACCGCCGCGCCGCCGACGATCGAGCTGGCGGCCAAGGTGGCCGAGCTGCTCAGGCCGCCGCTGAACCATGTGTTCTTCAACTCCTCGGGTTCGGAAGCCATCGACACCCTGATCCGCCTGGCGCGCTACTACTGGCAGGTGCGCGGCCAGCCCCGGCGCAGCGTCATCATCTCGCGCGTCAACGGCTATCACGGCTCGACCATCGCCGGCGCCAGCCTCGGCGGCATGAAGGCCATGCACGACCAGGGCGGGCCGTGGCTGCCGGACATCGAACACGTCATGCAGCCCTATCTCTTCGGCGACGCCTTCGGCGAGGACGCCGAGGATTTCGGCGCGCGCGCCGCCGACGCCATCGAGGAGCGCATCCTGGAGATCGGCCCGGAGAACGTCGCCGCCTTCGTGGGCGAGCCGGTGCAGGGCGCGGGCGGAGTGATCATTCCGCCGGCGAACTACTGGCGCCGGGTGGAGGCCATCTGCCGCAAATACGGGATCCTCATGGCCTGCGACGAGGTGATCTGCGGCTTCGGTCGGCTGGGCGCCTGGTTCGGCTTCCAGCACTTCGGCGTCACGCCGGACCTGGTCTCCATGGCCAAGGGCCTGTCATCCGGCTACCTGCCAATCTCGGCGGTGGGCGTCGCTGACCACATCGTCGAAACCCTGAGAGACGCTGGCGGCGACTTCGTTCACGGCTACACCTACAGCGGTCATCCGACCTGCGCCGCCGTGGCGCTGAAGAACATCGCGATCATGGAGCGCGAGGACCTCGTCGGCCGCACGGCAAGGGACAGCGGGCCCTATCTCGCGGCCGCCCTGGCGCGTCTGGCCGAGCATCCGCTGGTCGGCGAGACCCGCTCGTTGGGCCTGATCGGGGCGGTGGAGATCGTCGCCGAGAAGGGAACCAATCGGCGCTTCGGCGGGGCGCCCGGCAAGGCGGGCCCGATGGTGCGCGACCTGTGCATCGAGAACGGTCTGATGCTCCGCGCCATCCGCGACACCCTGGTGATGAGCCCGCCGCTGGTCATCTCCCACGCCGAGATCGACCGCTTGGTGGGGACGATCGCCAAATCGCTCGATCAGGCCGCGCCGAAGCTGGCGGCGCTATGAGGTTAAATACGGGTTACCCGTAGACGCGCGACAATCGATCGCCTATATCGACCGATGCAGACACCGCTCTCTTTCGAGTGGGATGACGCCAAAGACGCCGCGAACACGGCGAAACATGGTGTCTCGTTCATCGAGGCCGCGGCGGTGTTCGCCGATGATGACCGAACCGACTTCGACGCGTCGCGAGCTGGAGACGGCGAGAGGCGCCGTAAAGTCGTCGGACAGATCGACGGCCGCCTGTTTGTGGTGGTCTATACGTTTCGCCGCGAGACGATCCGGATCATCTCCGCGCGCCGCGCCAACGTCCAGGAGACTCGCCGCCATGGCGAAGGTTAAGTTCGTTCTCGACCCCGCCGCGCCGCCCAGGCTGTCGCGCGCGTCGGTCGCGTGTCTCGACGCCATGACCGATGCCGAGATCACCGCGGCAGCGGAGAGCGATGCGGACAATCCGCCGCTGACCGAAATCGAGCTCGACCGTTTGGGCGCCGCGCGGATCGCCAAGGCGGCGCGCCAGGCCGCGGGCCTCAGTCAGACGAGGTTTGCACAGGCTTATCGGATCAAGGTCTCGCGGCTGCGCGATCTGGAACAGGGTCGGTTTGGGGCGCCGGACAGCGCCTTGGTGGCCTATCTCACGGTCATTCGAAGCAACCCCGAAATGGTCAAACGCGCGCTCGCTGGTTGAGTGGAGTCCGGGTTTGCCAGACAGCTCCCGATGAGGTTTCCTACTGACAATACCCAGCACAGCAACCTCGCGGTTTGACGCCCGGCGAGGCTTGGGATTTCATGCCGGCGAGCTAGGCGGGGAGAGCGAATGGCGGGTCGGATCACCGTGGTGGCGGGACCTCATCGGCGCCTGCTCCTGGCGCATGACGAAGTCCGCTCCGTCGACGCCGGCAAGGCCGAGGACGACGAGAGCCACCTGATCGTCGAACCGCGTGACGCGGCCGGTTCAACTTCCACAAGCGACGGCGGCGGCTGGGTGTGGGTGCAGCCGGACGTGATCGCCACCCTCATCGCCGGCCCACGGCCGCGCATAGCCGGCCACGCGCAGCGGTTCGATACCCTGGCGCGCGCGGCCCAGGGCCCGTGGCCAGGCGACGCCCCGGCGTTCGTTGTCCGCCACGGACCGGTGAGGCTCTCTCACCTCCGTGACGCGCTCCGCGCCCTGCCGGATGGGGCCAACCTCACCGTGGTGCTGGACCCGCCGCATGTCTGATCCGGATCCCGCCGCTCCGTTCGCCGCCGCACGGGCCAATATTCGCGACACGGCCAAATGGGTCATGGCCGCCACGACCGGAGTCACCGGCCTTTTGGTGGGGTCGACGGCATTCTCCCAACTGGGGGCCATGGACGCCTCCAATCCGCGCCTGTGGTGGGCCTACTGGAGCCTGGCGATCGGCGCGGCGATGGCCTGGATCGTCTTCACCCGCGCCGTCGCGGTCTTGAAGAGCGAGCTCATGACCCTGCGCGAGATCATGGCTGCCGGGAAGGATCGGCCGCTGATGGTCATGGCCCGCGAGCGGGCGGCGCAGAAGCTCGAGGGTCAGCTCCCGATCGGAACCTTGCAGGAGTTCCAGGCGCATTTCGAAGCCCTGCGCGCCACGGCCCTCTCCAGCCCCGCTCGGGGCGACCACGCCGCCGCGATCGCCAAGGCCAAGGCCGGCGCGGAACTCACCGCTCTGGCGCCCTATCAGGCCATCTGCGGCCAGACCTGCGTCACCGAATTCGTCATGCTGCGCTTCGACAGCCTGATCGCCGCCTTGATCTTTCCCGGCGTCCTGGCTCTCGCAGCATTCCTCGTCTTCGCCTGGTCCGCCAACCCAGGGCCGCCGAAACCCGGACCGGCGCCGGCGCCCGTCTATCAGGTGCGCGTGCTGCCGCCCGTGAATCCCGCGCACTGAGCGCGTTGTGACCGTCATCGACGCACGGGAGGACTACAGCGCCATGCCAACCACGGCTTCCCGCGACGTCCTCATCCAGGCGACGGATCTCGCCGCCGCGCGGGCGTTTTACGAGGGCGTTCTGGGTCTGCCGGTGTTCATGGACGAGCCGCACATGATTGGGCTCGAGGCGGGCGGTATCCGTCTATTTGTCGACAAAGGACCGGCGTTCGGGCCGGTTCTGGATTTCCATGTCGATGATCTCAAGGCCGCCAAGGCGGGTCTTATCGCCGCCGGTTGCCGGCTCGATCAGGAGGATCCGTCGATCCCGCGCTGCTACCTCACCGATCCCTTCGGCCTCACCTTCAACATCGAGCAGCGCGGGCCTACCCCCTGAACTTCCGGTTCAGCTTTCGCATCCCGCCGATCCAGCGGTTGTAGTCGCTGGTCTTGCGCCGCATGTAGTCCAGCACCTCGGGGTGGGGGAGGATGAGGAAGTCCTCGGCGGCCAGGCCCTGCACGCAGGCCTCGGCTACGTCCTCGGGCTCGATCATGCCGTCGATGCTGGCGACGCCGTCGGGATTGCCGGCGGTCATGGCCGTTCGCACCGCCTGCGGGCAGAGGACCGAGACCCTGATGCCGTCGTCGCCGTGGGTGAGCGCAAGCCACTCGGCCAGACCCACGGCCGCGTGCTTGGTCACCGCGTAGGGCGCTGAGCCGATCTGGGAGAGCAGGCCCGCCGCCGAGGCCGTGTTCATCAGATAGCCGCCGCCACGAGCGATCATCCGTGGCACGAGGTGCCGCGCGGCCCACACATGGGCCATGACGTTGATGTCCCAGATCCTCTGCCAGGCGTCGTTGGGCGTCTCGGCGCCGCCGCCGACCCCTATGCCGGCGTTGGAACAGAACAGATCGATGGGCCCCACATCGCGCTCGACGTCCTCAATCAGGCGCTGGATGTCGGCCTCCTTCGAGACGTCGGCAGCGAAGGCCAGGCCGCCGCACGCCGCAGCCGTCGCCCGTGCGCCGGCCTCGTCGCGGTCGGCGCAAACGACGCTCTTGGCGCCCTCGACAGCGAACCGGAGGGCCAGCGCCCGCCCGATCCCACTCGCCGCGCCAGTGACGACGATAATCTTGCCCGCGATGTCCATGTCGACCTCCCTCTTATCCGCAGATGACGCAGATTACTGCGGATGAAGGAAGTGGGGCCACTCCGCGGCTTGTCCAACCGTGGTCGTCGACGCAGCCCCTTTCTTAGCGCTCCTCAAACGCCAGGCATCCGGCCAGGGCCAGGGTTTTCAGTTCGGCCAGGCGCGGGCCGGGGTCGATTTCCGGGCGCTGGTGCAGCCAGCCGATGACGGCCAGGCGACGGGCGAGCAGGAACATCGGCAGCAAGGCCTCAGCTTCCGCGCCCAGAGGGCGCCGAGCGCGATAGCCGCGCAGCAAGGCGGCCTGAAGATCGGTGAAATCCGCCCGGGCCTCATAGGCGCCGAGGGACACGGCGAGGTCGTAGAGATACCAACCGAAGGCGGCGTCATCGAAGTCGATCATCGTCAGGCGGTCATCGCTCACCAGCAGATTGCCGTGGTGCAGGTCGGCGTGGATCATGCCGAAGCAGAGCGGATCGCGCGGCAGGCGGGCGAGGGCGCGGTGCAGGCGCTCACGGGTCGCCGTCATCAGGGCGCGCTCGGCGGGCGTGACGGCTGCGTGGTCCCAGAATGCGCCCCAATGCGGCGCCTCGCTCATCAGACCCTCGGCGTCCACCGCGTGGCGCGTGAAGCCCGCGGGCGGCCGCCACGTTTCGGAATGGGCGTGCAGCACGGCGGCGATCTCGCCCAGCTTGGCGAAATAGTCCGCCAGGGGCGCGGTCTCACCCTCGTGCTTCAGGACATCGGCCAGCACCTCGCCGTCGATCCAGCGCGTCATTCCCGCCAGGCGCGTTTCGCCGCCGGCGATGTCGACGGGAACGAAGGCGCGCCCGTCCGACGTTTCGACTCCCTCCGGCACGGCGTGGCCGGCCTCGCCGAGGGCCCGCGTCCACACCCGCTCGGAATTGAGTTCTTCCAGGGTGTGATAGCCCGGCCGGTGCAGGCGCAGGCTGAAGGCGTCGCCGCCCAGCGCCTCGGCCCGGAAGGTGATGTTCTCCGAGCGCGAAGCGAGCGTGAGGCGATCGGCGCGCACGCCGAACGCCGCCAGGGCCTCGCGCGCCGCGGCGGTGAGGGCTTCGACCGAGGCGTCAGCCATGGAGCTCGGCGATGGTCTCATCCCAGGCGGACAGGAAGGCCTCCGCATTGGCCTGGCTGAAAACCAGCGGCGGGCGGATCTTGACCACATTGCCGTGGAGACCGGCGTTGCTGGTGAGGAAGCACTTGTCTTTCAGCCGATTGACCACGGCCACGGCCCGGGCGCGGTCGGGAGTTTTGCTGGCCCGATCCACGACCATCTCTATGCCGATGAACAGGCCCGCGCCGCGCACCTCGCCGATGAAGGGCGCCGCGTCCGCGCGCGCAGCCAGCGCCGCCTTCAGCCCGGTCCCGACCGCATTGGCGTTCTCGACCAGACCCTCCTCCTCGATCACGTCCAGCACGGCCATGCCCACCGCCGCCTGCAGCGGGCTCGAGGCGAAGGTGTTGAAATAGCGGGTTTGGGCGCGGAAGCCCTCGACCACCGCCCGGCTCGCTGTCGCGGCCGCCAGGGGCAAGCCCGCGCCCATGGGCTTGCCGGTGACCACGATGTCGGGCGTGAAGCCGCCCAGGTCATAGCCCCACCAGCGGCCTGTGCGGCCATAACCGGCCTGGACTTCGTCGGCGATGACCAGGCCGCCAGCCTCCCTGACGGCCTTGGCCGCCAGCGCCATGAAGCCGGCCGGAACATTGGGCAGGCCCTCATTGGCGAAGATCGGACAGATGATCAGCGCCGCCAGCCCGGCGCCGCAGGCCTCGAGGCTGGCGATCGCCTCGGCCAGACGAGTGAGGTGGGCGTCCGCCAGTTCGGCCTCGCTGGCGCCGGCGGCCAGCGGACGATAGGTCTCGGGAAAGGGGATCGTGCGCAGGTCGGGATTGGCCGGCTGGCCATCGCCTGTGCGGGTCAGTCCGCCCACCAACTCATTGCTGCCGTGATAGGTGGCGTTGGTGGCGATCACGCCGCGCTTGCCGGTGGCGAAGCGCGCCATGCGCAGGGCGACTTCCACCGCCTCGGTGCCGCTGCAGGTGAACACCACGCTCTCCAGGGCCGGCGCGGCGTGCAGCGCCGTGAGCCGTTCGGCGAAGGCGATGATCCCCTCGTGAAGATAGCGGTTGTGAGTGTTCAGCGTCGCCTGCTGGCGCGCCATGGCCTCGGCGACACGTGGGTGGCCATGTCCGACGCACGGGACGTTGTTGTACATGTCGACATAGGCGCGACCGTGGTTGTCGAAGACGGTGACGCCCTCGCCACGCACGAGGTGTAGTGGCGTCTCATAGAAGAGCTGCGCGCCCGCCCCCAGGGCGCGGTCCCGCCGGGCGAGAAGTTGGGCGTCGGTCATGGGCAGGGCTCCTCGTCCTTCCTCTACAGGACGGGCGCGGAGGGCCGCCAGACGATCAAGCCTCGTTCCAGCGGCTGGCGCCGATCAGGCCCATGCCGTCGGCGATATCCGAGGCGATGGCGGCGCGCAGGGCGTCGGCGTCGCTGGCCTCGATCGCCGCCAGGGCGACATGATGCTGGTCGACCAGGTTGGCGGTGCCGTAGCGGCCGTAGACCACCCGCATGAAGGGCCCGAACTGCAGCCACAGGGTCTCGATCAGGCGATTGAGCGTGGTCCGGCCATTGGCGCGGTAGATATTGAAATGAAAGGCAAAATTGCACTCCATATAGCCGATAACGTCGCCACCCTCCATGGCGCGGTCCATGGCCTGGTCGATCTCGGTGAGGCGTTTCAGAAGCGGTGGATCGATGTGGGGCAGGGCGAGCGCCGCCGCTTCGGGTTCGAGCAGCAGGCGGCAGGTCAGGAGGTCGGCGAACCGCGCCTCGTTCATCGCCGGCGCCTCGACCCGGCGCTTGGAGCGAATGCGAACGGCCCCTTCGGCGGCGAGGCGCGCGAGAGCGTCGCGCACCGGCATCTGGCTCACCCCCAATTCCAGGGCCAGGCCCCGCGTCGAGAGCGCCGCGCCGGGCGCAATCTTGCCGGTGATGAAGCGCGCGCGCAGCTCCTCATAGACGCTGGCGTGCAGCAGGGGCTCGGCGGCCTCCGATTCTCGGGCGGGGACTTCGGTCATGGTGCTATCGCAGATCGAACCCTAGCGGTCGCAAACGCCCACGCCAAGCATTGACGCGCGGGCGGCTCTCGCGCGATCTAGCGGACTTGCGTCTGTGATCCCAGGAGGGCCCGTTGAGCGAACTCGAACGCTGGATCACCGGGCGTGGGGTCACCGAGGTGGAGTGCCTGGTCCCGGACATGAACGGCGTCTTGCGCGGCAAGGTGCTGCCGGCCACGAAGCTCATCGAGGCCGAGCGCGACCGTTCCCTGCGCCTGCCCTCCTCGGTGTTCGCCGTGACCGTGACCGGCGAATACGCCGGCGCCGACGATGATCCTGAGACCTATTCGGATCCGGACATGGTGCTTATTCCCGACCCCGCCACCCTGCGCGTCGCGCCGGGTTTGAAGACCCCTACGGCCTATGTCTTCGCCGACGCCCTGCATCGTGACGGCACGCCGTGGGCGTCCTCGCCGCGCCATGTGCTGCGGGCCGTCACCGACCTCTACCGCGATCGCGGCTGGAGCCCGGTGATCGCCCCGGAGCTGGAATTCTATCTGACCGCGGTCAATCCGGACCCCGACATTCCCCTGACGCCCGCGGTCGGTCGTTCGGGCCGGGCGGAGAGCTCCCCGCAACCCTATGGACTCGAGTCGATCAACGAATATGAGGACCTGATCGACGCCATCTATGAGCACTCAGACATCGCCGGGCTCGGGGTCGACACGATGATCCACGAAAGTGGAACGGCCCAGCTCGAGATCAACTTCCTGCACGGCGAACCGGTGCTGCTCAGCGACCAGGTGATGGTGTTCAAGCGCATCGTCCGCCAGGTGGCCCTGAGCCACGGCATGTACGCCACCTTCATGGCCAAGCCGATGGAGACCCAGCCCGGCAGCGCCATGCATCTGCACATCTCGGTGGTGGCCGAAGGGGACGGGCGCAATCTGTTCGCCGATCCCGACGGGGCCGACAGCGCCATGTTCCGCCACTTCGTCGGCGGCCTGCAGACCTTCCTGCCGGAGATCGCGCCGCTGTTCGCGCCCAACGTCAATTCCTTCCGTCGCATGCGGCCCAGCCACAGCGCCCCGATCAATGTCCAATGGGGCGCCGACAATCGCTCATGCGGCCTGAGGGTGCCGATCGCCGACGCCGCTAATCGGCGGATCGAGAATCGGCTGCCGGGAGCGGACGCCAATCCCTATCTGGCCATGGCCGCCGCCCTGGTCTCGGGTTGGCTCGGCGTTACCGGCGAGGTCGAGCCCATGTCCCAGGTGCATGGCAACGCCTATGAGCACGCCCGCACCCTGCCGCGCACGCTCGATGAGGCGCTGGAGCGCTTCCGCGCCTGCGAGCCGGTGCGCGGCCTGCTGGGCGAGTCGTTTTACACCGCCTTCGCCGCCATCAAGGAGGCCGAGCTGGAAGCCTTCCAGGGCGTCATCAGCTCGTGGGAGCGCGATCACCTGCTGCTGAAGGTGTGAGGTGATCTTCAACGGCGGCCTGGGCTTTGCGGACGGCTACTATCTCGCCACGGCGAACGACGCCGAGGCGCGGCCGGCGCTGGCTGGCGACATGGACGTCGACGTCGCTATCGTCGGCGGCGGCTGCACGGGGCTTTCGGCGGCGCTGCACGCGGCCGAGCGAGGGTTGAAAGCCATCGTCCTGGAGGGCGGCAGGGTCGGCTGGGGCGCCTCGGGGCGTAACGGCGGCCAGATTATTCCCGGGCTCCGCAAAGGGGCGGCCGAGCTCACGCGCCTGATGGGCGAGGCCCGCGCGCGGGCGACGTTCGATCTGGCCGTCGAAGCCCGCGATCTGGTCGTGGATTTGATCGACCGTCACGCCATCAACTGTGATCTCAGATTGACCGGTCACGTCACCCTGGCGGCCAAATCAGCAGACTTCGCCCACATGGCGGAGGAGGCGGAGGCGCTGCGGCGCTGGGACTATCCGCACGCACGCCTGGCCTCGGCGGCGGAGACGCGGGGTCTGGTCGACACCGCCAGCCACGGCGGCCTCGTCGACGCCGCCGGCGGCCACTTTCACCCTCTGAACTACGCCCTCGGTCTGGCCCGCGCGGCCACGGCGGCCGGCGCGACGGTGTTCGAACAATCCGTTGTGACAGCGGTCGAGGCTGACGGAGCGGGGGTGACGGTCGCGACCGCCAGCGGGCGGGTGAAGGCGCGCTGGGCGATCCTGGCCGGTGACGCCCTTCTGGCCGGTCTCGCGCCACGCCTGGAAGCGCGGATCATGCCCGTGGCCAGTTACATCGCCGTCACCGAGCCGCTCAGAGAGGCCGCCCAGCTGATCCCGTCCAACGCCGCGGTCTCCGACAGCCGCTTCGTGGTCAACTACTATCGCCTGACGCCCGATGGCCGTCTGTTGTTCGGCGGCGGCGAGCGCTACAGCCGCAAGCCGCCGGCGGACATCGCCGCCTTCGTCCGTCCGCACATCGAGACGGTGTTCCCCACCCTCGCCGGCGTGCGGCTCGACCACGGCTGGGGCGGCCTGGTCTCCATCACTCTGAGCCGCCTGCCGCATCTGGCGCGAGAGGGAAACATCCTCATCGCGCACGGCTATTCGGGCATGGGCGCGGTGCTCTCCACGCTGGCCGGCAAGCTGCTGGTCGAGAACACCCAGGGCGAAAGCGACCGCTTCGACCGCTTCGCCACCCTCGGTCCGCCGGCCTTCCCGGGCGGCGCGGCCTTGCGCGCGCCGCTGCACGTGGCCGGCATGCTTTGGTACGCCCTGCGCGACCGCCTCTGACCCTCAAGGAGTTCCGCGATGCCCGACTTCAAACGCGACAAGGCCCTCGGCATGGATCGCCCGATTGATCGCCGCGACTTCCTGAACGGCATGGCCGTGACCGTGGGCGCGCTGGGGACGGGCGCGGCGACCGGCGCGCTGGCGCAGGCGGGCGCCGTTCCCTGGCCGCAGGATCGGGCGGGCTATTATCCGCCGATCCTCACCGGCATGCGCGGCTCGCACCCGGGCAGTTTCGAGAACGCCCATAAGCTGCGCGACGGGGATTTCTGGAGCGGGACGAACGCGCCCAAGGACACCGGTGAAGTCTACGACCTCGTCATCGTCGGCGGCGGCATCAGCGGGCTGGCGGCGGCCTACTTCTATCGCGCCGCCCGGCCCGGCGCGCGCATCCTCATTCTCGACAACCACGACGATTTCGGTGGTCACGCCAAGCGCAACGAGTTCCATCTCGACGGCAAGCTGCATCTCTTGAACGGCGGCACGCTGGAGATCGACAGTCCATTTCCCTACAGCTCGGTGGCCGATGGGTTGCTCAAGAGCCTCGGCATCGACCCGCCGGCGCTGGAAAAGGCCTGCACCCACGACGAGATCTACGGCAAGTTCGGCCTCCGGCACGGCGTCTTCTTCGACAAGGAGACCTTTGGCCAGGACGCCACTGTGGCCGGCATGCCCAACCGTTATTTCGGGACCGGCGGCTCCTGGCCCGACTTCCTCGCCAAGACGCCGCTCTCGCCAACTGTCCGCGCCGACGTCCTGCGCGTGGAGACGGGGGACGTCGACTACATGCCCGGCCTCTCCGACGCCGAGAAGAAGGACCGGCTCTCGCGGATGAGCTACGCGGCCTACTTGCTCAACGTCGCCAAGGTCGATCCGGCCACGGTCGCCTTCTACCAGAACGTCACCAGCGGGGAGTGGGGCTGCGGCATCGACGCGGTCTCCGCCCTCGACTGCTGGGGCTTCCACATGTCGGGCTTCCAGGGCCTGAAGCTTAAGCTCGGGGCCGCGCCGCGGATGAGCTACACGCCGGCCGGCTATGTCACAGGTGGGTCCTACACCTTCCACTTCCCGGACGGGAACGCCTCGATCGCCCGGTTGCTGGTGAGGAGCCTGGTTCCGGGCGCCCTGCCGGGCCACGACTGCCGCGATGTGGTGACGGCCAAGGCCGACTACGCCGCCCTCGACCGGCCGGACAATCAGGTGCGCATCCGCCTCTCCAGCATCTGCGTGCGCGCGCGCAACATCGGCGGACCGGCCGATTCCAAGGGCGTGGAGATCGCCTACGCCCGCGGCGACGGCGTCTGGCAGGTACGGGCCAAGACCTGCGTGCTTGCCTGCTGGAACATGATGATCCCCTACCTCTGCCCGGAGATGGCCGAGACGCAGAAGGCGGCGCTGCACAAGCTGGTCAAGACGCCGCTGGTCTACACCTCGGTGGCTTTGCGCAACTGGACGGCGTTCCAGAAGCTGGGCTTGGCCAGCATCTATGCCCCAGCCGGCTACCACACTGAGATCAACCTCAATTGGCCGGTGGACATCGGCGACTATGCGTCCGAGCGCTCGCCGGAGAAGCCGATCCTCGTCCACATGACACGAACGCCGTGCCGTCCGGGCTTGCCGGAGTTCGATCAGAATCGCGCTGGTCGAGCCGAACTGCTGGCCACGCCGTTCGAGACCTTCGAGCGCAATATCCGCGACCAGCTCGGCCGCACGCTGGGCCCGGGCGGCTTCGATCCGGCGACCGATATCACCGCCATCACCGTCAACCGCTGGCCACATGGCTATGCGCCGGAATGGAATGCGCTGTGGGACGAGCCGCTGCCGGAGGCGGAGCTGCCCAATGTCATCGGCCGCCAGCGCTTCGGCGCCATCGCCATCGCCAATTCAGACGCGGGCGCGGCGGCCTACACCTCCTGCGCGATCGATCAGGCCCGGCGGGCGGTGGACGACCTGCTGGCGTTGTAGACGTTCTAGACGTTCAGAAGCAGGAACTCGCGCTCCCACGGGCTGATCACCCGCATGAAGGTGGCGAATTCGGCGCGTTTGACCGCTGCGAAGGTGGTGATGAAGGTGCGCCCGAACACCTCGGTCAGCTCCTCGCTATCTTCGAACAGGCGCACGGCTTCCAGCAGGCCGACCGGCAGGTCGTACTCGTCGCCGCGCGCGCTGCCGACGGTCGGTTCCGACGGGGTCAGGCGGCGTGTCATGCCCAGCCAACCGCAGGCCAGCGAGGCGGCCATGGCCAGATAGGGGTTGGCGTCGGAAGAGGGCACGCGGTTTTCCACTCTTCGGTTGGCCGGTCCCGATGGCGGGATGCGCAGGCCGGTGGTGCGGTTGTCGTAGCCCCAGGCCACATTCACCGGCGCCGAGTGACCCTTCACCAGCCGTCGATACGAATTGACGTAGGGCGCGATTACACAGGTCGCGGCCGGCAGGAACTTCTGCTGGCCGGCGACGAACTGGAAGAACGCCGGCGTGGGCTTGCCGTGGCTGTCGGTGAAGATGTTTTTCTCGCTCGAGGCGTCCAGCACCGACTGGTGAATGTGCATGGCGCTGCCGGGCTCGTGGGCGATCGGCTTGGCCATGAAGGTGGCGTAGATGTCGTGCGCCAGCGCCGCCTCGCGGATCGTCCGCTTCAGCAGGAACACCTGATCGGCCAGGGCGACCGGATCGCCGTGCCGCAGGTTTATCTCCATCTGGGCCGCGCCTTCCTCGTGGATCAGCGTGTCCACCTCCAGGGCCTGGGCCTCTGCGAAGGCGTAGATGTCCTCGAAGATGGCGTCGAACTCATTAACCGCGCTGATTGAATAGGAGCGTCGGCCAGCCTCGGACCGGCCGGATCGGCCGATCGGCGGCTCCAGCGGATAGTCTGGATCGATATTGCGTTTGACGAGATAGAACTCGAGTTCGGGTGCCACGACCGGGACCCAGCCCTGTTCGCGGTAGAGGTCGACGACCCGCTTGAGCACCTGGCGCGGGGCGATCTCCACCGCGCGGCCGTCGTGATAGTGGGCGTCGTGGATCACCTGCGCCGTCGGCTCGGGCGCCCAAGGCACGGCGGTCAGGGTCTTGAAGTCGGGCCGAAGCTCGATGTCGCCGTCCGAAGGGTCGTAGCGAAAGTCTTCGTTCTCCTCCGGATATTCGCCGGAGATGGTCTGCATGAAGATAGACGAGGGCAGGGCCATGCCGGTGTCCTCGAAGAACTTCGCGGCCGGCATGATCTTGCCGCGGGCGACGCCCGCGAGGTCCGGCACCAGACATTCGATCTCGGTGACGCCGCGCGCGGCGGCCCAGGCGCGCGCCTCGGCGAAATTAGACACCGGCTCGGGGGCGGGATCGGAAAGCTTTTTCTTTTTGGCCATGGGACTAGCGATCTGGTTTCGGAGACGGCGGAAGGAGATCGTGGGCGTGCGCGGACGGCCCTTCGCCTGGAAGGGCAAGGTGACACTTGGGCGGCGACGCGCGAGCTAATTGCATGCAAGGCGCGCCAAAACGGGCGGCGCCAGCGATCCTTTGACGGTTCTGCTTTAATCGTGACCATAGCCTGATCGGCCGTTTGGCGCCAGCCCGGGCGGTCCCAATTGTGATCACAGAGCCTTGACGGCTTCGCGCCCCGATAGGACATTCGGTCCAAACAACGCCAAGCGGGGGTAGTCATGACGCCGAAACGATGCGGTCGCATTGGGGTGCTGTTGGCCGCCGCCGGCGGCGCGCCGTTGCTCCTGGCGGCGCAGGCTCACGCCCAGAGCGCCACGGTCAGCGCCTCCTCGTCCAAGGCGACGGACGTGTCCGAGATCGTGGTCACGGCCTCGCGTCGCGAGCAGAACCTTTCCAAGGTGCCCGAGAGCGTCAGCGCCTTCACGGCCGCCAAGATGGACATCCAGGGCATCAAGTCCATCGCCGACGTGTCGAAGTTCACTCCGGGCGTCAGCTTCGACCAGGACACCCACGACGTCTCGATCCGCGGTATCGATTCCACCGCCGGCTCAAGCACCACGGGCATCTATATCGACGACACGCCGGTGCAGGTGCGCAACCTCGGCCTCAACGCCAACAACACCCTGCCGACCGTGTTCGATCTCGACCGGGTGGAAATCCTGCGCGGGCCCCAGGGCACGCTCTTCGGCGCCGGCTCCGAGGGCGGCACGGTGCGCTACATCACCAACCAGCCGAGCCTGACCAAGTTTACGGCCTTCGCGCACGGCGAGCTCGACTACACGGACGGCGGCGCGCCGAGCTATGAGCTGGGGGCGGCCGCGGGCGGCCCGATCGTCGAGGACAAGCTCGGCTTCCGTGTCAGCGCCTGGTGGCGTCGCGACGGCGGCTACATCGACCGCGTCGATTACCAGAGCCTGGGCGTCACCGAGCCCAACGCCAACAGCGTTGACACGGTGGCCTTCCGCGCGGCCTTCGCCTGGGCGCCGACGTCCAGCCTCACCATCACCCCGTCGATCGACTTCCAGAAGCGCAATCAGAACAACTACGACAACTATTGGGTGGGGATCTCCAATCCGGGCGCGGGCCAGTTCCTCAACGGCACGCCCGACCGCATGGCCGATCCCGACAAGTGGCTGCTGCCGGCGCTCAAGATCGAGTGGAAGGGACCGGGCGTCAGCTTCATCTCCAACACCTCCTATTACGCCCGCAAGGAGGAGGTGAACGGCTACAGCGGCACGCTGTACGACCTCAGCTACTTCCAGCACTTCACCTTGGGAGACACCTACGGCTACCCGTCCGATCCCAACGGCAACCCGTGTACGAACAATTGCCAGGCCCTGTATCCGCTGCTGACGTCGACCGGCATCAACACGTCCCTGGGACAGCCGCTTCTGAACAACTATGTGGCCACCAATGTGATTACCAACAGCCAGTATAACTGGAGCCAGGAATTTCGCCTTCAGTCGAACGATCCGGCGGCCAAGCTGCAGTGGGTGGCCGGCGCCTTCCTGGCCTTCAACTACCAGCGCTCCACCGAGATCATCTACGATCCCGAACTTCCAGCCCTGACCAATCTCCTCTGGGCGGAAGACATGATCACCGCCTGGGGCCAGGATTTGCTACCCGGCGGCATCGACTACATCAACGACACGAGCGCCCACGACCGGCAGATCGCTCTCTTCGCCGACGGCACCTACAGCATCACCGATCAATTGAAGTTCGAGGTCGGCCTGCGGTTCGCCTGGACGCACTTCGACTATCAAAACCTCAACACCGGGGCGCAGGATCTGCTCGACAACGGCGGCCTGCCGGCCACGGCGTCCGGCTCCAAGGATGAGAAGCCGCTCACGCCCAAGTTCGGCCTGACCTATCAGATCACGCCCGACGATATGGTCTACGGCACCATCTCCAAGGGCTATCGCATCGGCGGGGCCACGCCGCCCCTGCCGGCCGTGGCCTGCGGTGGCACCTTCCCGACCCAGTACAATTCAGACTCGGTTTGGAGCTATGAGGTCGGGAGCAAGGACCGCTTCCTCGACCGAACCCTGCAGGTCAGCGGCAGCCTGTTCTACATCAACTGGAGCAACATTCAGCAGGCGGTCTATGTGCCGACCTGCGGCATTCAGTATACGACGAACCTGGGTTCGGCGATCAGCAAGGGCTTCGACCTGGAAGGTCAATGGCAGCTAAGTCACGCCTTCGAGTTGGAGTTGTCGGTGGGCTATACGGACGCGACCTTCTCCAAGACCGCCTTCGACGTGTTCAACAACATCCTGGCTGAAAAGGGAGATGCGCTGGACGTGGCTCCGTGGACCGTGACGCTCGGCGCGCAATACAATTTCCACGTCTTCGACCACGCGGCCTTCATCCGCGCCGACGACGAGTTCAATTCCAAGCGCACCAAGCCGATACCGGCCGAGGATCCAGCCACGACCTATTACGACCCGGGTCTCGTGCCCAATCCGGCCACCAATCTGCTCAATCTGCGCGCCGGCATGAGTGTGGATAAATGGGACCTGGCGCTCTATATCAACAATGCCCTGAATGCCCACCCGCAGCTCAACCTGCAGCATCAGGACTCTGCGACCTTGCTCTACGAGGCGCAAACCTTCCGCCCCCTGACGGTCGGGTTCGCGGCCACCTTCCGCTACTAGAGAAACGCTATGGACGCCCCAGTCGTAAACTCGCTTGAAGCCTTCTGGATGGGCTTCACGGCCAATCGCGCCTTTAAGGCCGATCCGCGGCTGTTCGCCCGGGCCAAGGACATGCACTATTTCACCCCCGACGGGCGCGCCGTGCTGGACGGCACCTCGGGGCTCTGGTGCGTCAACGCCGGCCATGGCCGGGAGAAGATCGTACAGGCCATCGCCCGCCAGGCGGCCGAGCTCGACTACGCCCCGACCTTCAACCTCGGCCATCCGCTGGCTTTCGAGCTCGCCTCGCGCCTGCGCGGCGTCCTGCCCGCCGACCTCGATCATGTCTTCTTCTGCAACTCCGGCTCGGAGGCGGTGGACAGCGCCCTCAAGATCGCGCTCGCCTATCAGCGCGCCGTGGGGCAGGGGACGCGCACGCGCTTCATCGGCCGCGAGCGCGGCTATCATGGCGTCGGCTTCGGCGGGATCAGCGTCGGCGGCATGGTCGCCAACCGGCGCACCTTCGGAGCGTTGCTGCCGGGCGTCGATCACATGCGCCACACCCACGGCGCATCGGAGCCCTTCACCCGCGGTCAGGGCGAGACCGGCGCGGACCTGGCCGACGACCTCGAGCGCCTGGTCGGCCTGCACGGGGCGGAGACCATCGCGGCGGTGATCGTCGAGCCGGTGGCGGGGTCCACCGGCGTGCTCGTGCCGCCCAAGGGCTATCTTGAGCGTCTGCGCGAGATCGCCACCCGCCACGGCATCCTGCTGATCTTCGACGAGGTGATCACCGGCTTCGGGCGCTTGGGCGCGGCGACCGCCGCCGAATATTTTGGGGTCACGCCCGACCTGATGTCGCTCGCCAAGGGAATCACCAACGCCGCCGTGCCGATGGGCGCGGTGGCCGCCCACGCCCGCGTCTATGAGGCGGTGGTGGAAGGCGCGCCGGCCGGGATCGAACTCTTCCACGGCTACACCTATTCTGGCCATCCGCTGGCCTGCGCCGCGGGTCTGGCGACCCTGGAAGTTTATCGCGAGGAGGATCTGTTCGCCCGCGCCGCCTCCCTGGCCCCTTATTGGGCCGACGCCATCCATTCTCTGAAGGGCGCGCGCCACGTCATCGACATCCGCAACCTCGGCCTCGTGGGCGCGGTGGAGCTGGAGCCGCAGGAAGGCGCGCCCGGCGCGCGCGCGGGCGAGGTGTTCCGCCGCTGCTTCGACGCCGGCCTTCTCACTCGCTACACCGGCGACACCATCGCCCTGTCGCCGCCGCTGATCATCGACAAGAGCCAGATCGACGAAGCTGTCGGCAAACTCGGGGCGGCGATCGCCTTGGTGGACTAGGCCGGCGGCTGGGACGTATCCACGCTCCGGCGTGAATGATGAACAATTGTTATTTTGCGCCGCACGTCCGCGCGGGCGAGCATGGCCCTGGATAAGGGGAGGCTCATCATGCGCGCATTGGTCCTGGGGTTATTGGCGTCGGCTTGCCTGGCGGGCGGCGCGTTCGCCCAAGGCGCGGGAGCGAGCGCCGATACGCCGGGCGCGACACCCGCGGGAACGACCTTCACCCAGCCTAAGGACTGGTCGGCGACCGCGAGCGCCAAGGGGGTGATCCTGACCGCGCCGGAGGGGGACGCCCGGATCGGCATCGTCGATGTCGGCCCCGCCGCCGACGCCAAAGCCGCCGCCGAGGCGGCCTGGGCCGTCTTCCATCCCGGGGGACAACCGCCGTTCAAGCTCACCGAACCGCTGGCCGCCCGCGACGGCTGGGAGGAGCGCTCGGTGGTGGGCTACGAAACCTCGCCCAATGAGCACCGCGCCGTGGAAGCCATCGCCGAACGTCGCGGAACCGCCTGGACGGTGATCATCCTCGACGGCTCCGAGGCCACGATGGAAAAGCGCGGCGGCGCGATCGGCGTGGCGCTTCCGAGCGTGCGTCCGGCCGGCTATCACCGCGAGAGCTTCGCCGGCATGACCGCCCATCCGCTGGACGCCGCCCGGATCGCGGCCCTGAGGGACTTCGTGAAGACTTCCATGGACCAGCTCGGCGTGCCGGGGGTCGGTCTAGCGCTCGTGGATCACGGCAAGGTCGTCTACGAGGGCGGGCTTGGCGTGCGCGAACTGGGCAAGCCGACGCCTGTCGACGCCCACACCCTGTTCATGATCGCCTCCAACACCAAGGGCATGACCACCCTGCTGCTGGCCAGGCTGGTGGATGACGGCAAGCTCGCCTGGGATGAGCCGGTGACGTCGGTCTATCCGGACTTCCGCCTCGGCGACGCCGAGACCACGCGCCAGGTGCTGATGCGCAATCTGGTGTGCGCCTGCACCGGCCTGCCGCGTAAGGACTTCGACTGGATCTTCGGCGGCAATCCCGCGACGCCGGCCTCCAACACCTTCGTGGAGCTGGCGGGCACCCAGCCCACCAGCAAGTTCGGGGAGGTGTTTCAGTACAACAATCTGATGGCCTCGGCCGCCGGCTACATCGGCGGACATGTGCTCCATCCGGACCTGGAGCTCGGCCGCGCCTACGACCTCTCCATGCGCGAGAAGATCTTCACGCCGCTGGGCATGAACGAGTCCACCTTCGACATGGCCAAGGCCCTGGCCGGCGATCACGCCAGCCCGCACGGCGACGACATCGACGGCAAGCCGCGCGCAGCCAACATGGCCTTCAACTATGTGGTCGAACCGGCGCGGCCGGCCGGCGGCGAATGGTCCTCGCCCCACGATGTGATCAAATACGTCGAGCTGGAGCTCACCCAGGGCGTTCTGCCGGATGGTACGCGCATGGTGTCGGCTCAGAATCTGCTGGCGCGCAGGAAGCCCGGCGTTCCCATCGGCGAAGACGCCTTCTACGGCATGGGCCTGATGACCGACGCGACCTGGGGCGTGACCGTGGTCCACCACGGTGGCAGCCTGGCCGGCTTCAAGAGCGACATCATGCTCGTGCCCGATGCGCAGGTGGGCGCGGTGTTGCTGACCAATGCGGACGATGGCGAGAACATGCTGCGGCCGTTCATGCGCCGCCTGCTCGAAGTGCTCTACGACGGCAAGCCGCTGGCGGCCTCCATGGTGGCGGCCTCGGCCAAGGATAACCAGCTCGAGATCGCCAAGGAGCGGACGCGTCTTGTTGTTCCGCCGGCGCCCGACGCCGCCGCGGCCCTGGCCGATTACTATGTAAGCCCGGACCTTGGCCACATCGCGGTGAGGCGCGCGGGCGGCAAGGTCGTGTTCGATTTCGGGGCCTGGAAGAGCGAAGTCGCCTCGCGCAAGAATGACGACGGCACCACCTCGTTCGTGACCATCGACCCGACCAATTCCGGCTTCGAATTCGTCGTTGCGCCGGTGGATGGCAAGCGCGGCCTCACCATCCACGACGGTCAGCACCAGTATCGCTACACGGAGGGCTAGGGCGCTGCGCACCCTGATCGTCGCGGCTCTGGCCGTCTTCGCCGTTTCCGCCCAGGCCGCCGATCTCCCCTCCGCCACGGCCGGCGCGCCCGATCCTTTCGGCTGGCTGGAGGATATCCATTCGCCGAAGGCGCTGGCCTGGGTCGAGCAGCAGAACCATCGCACCGCCGGCGTGCTCGAAGCCGATCCGCGCTACGCGCTCTTTCACCGCCAGGCGTTGGCCATCTTCACGGCCAAGGACCGCATCCCGCGGCCGAGCTTCCTGGGCGGCGGCGTCGCCAACTTCTGGCAGGACGGCGAGCATGTGAAGGGCCTGTGGCGGCGGGCGAGCTTCGCCTCGTTCAATTCCCCGCACTCGACCTGGGAGACCCTGATCGACCTCGACGCGTTGTCAAAGGCGGAAGGCAGGAACTGGATCTTCAAGGGCGCCGCCTGCCTGCCGCCGGAAGACCGGCATTGTCTGGTGCTGTTGTCCGACGGCGGCGGCGATGCGGCCGAGATCCGCGAGTTCGACACTCAGACGCGCGCCTTCGTGGCGGGCGGTTTCCGTTTCCCGGTCGGCAAACAGACGGTCTCCTGGCTCGACGCCGACACCCTGCTGGTCGCGCGCGATTTCGGGCCGGGCACGCTCACCGCCTCGGGCTATCCGTTCGTGGTCAAGGAGCTGAAGCGCGGCCAGGCCCTGGCCGACGCGCGCGAGCTGTTCCGCGGCGAGCCGACCGATGTTTCCGCGGGTCCGCGGCAGTTGCGGGGGCCTGACTTCAAGCTGGAGCATGTGCTTTTCGAGCGCGCGCCCAGCTTCTTCACCAACCGCTACTGGCTGGCGCTGCCGGACGGCAGGACTCGGCTCCTCGACCTCCCCGGCAAGATCGAACTGCACGGCTATCTCGATCACCGCATGATTTTGGGCCTCGACGAGGACTGGGCCGGTCATCCGGCGTTCAAGGCCGGCGACCTCATCGCCTATGAGCCGGTGAGTGGCGCTGCCGAGCTGGTCTTCCGTCCTTCGCCGACCCAGACGGTGAACGAAGTGGAGGTGACGCAGACCCGCCTGCTGGTCGAGTTCCTCGACAATGTGAACGGCGCCCTCGACGTCTTTCATCGCGGTCCGGATGGCTGGCGCGCGCGGCGCCTCGCCTTCCCGCGCGGCGTGGCGCTCACGATCACCGCCGCCGACCGCGGTTCCGACCGGGCCTATGTCTCATCGGAGAGCTTCCTGACGCCCACGGCTCTGTGGTCGGTGGACGCCGCCAGCCTGGCCATGCGCCAGGTCAAGACCCTGCCGCCGCGCTTCGACGCCTCGAAGGATGTGACCGAGCAACGCTTCGCGGTCTCCAGCGACGGGACGCGCGTACCCTATTGGCTGGTGAGGCCCAAGGCGATGAAGTTCGATGGCCGGACCCCCACCCAGATGTTCGGCTACGGCGGCTTCCAGGTCTCGGAGACGCCGACCTATCGGCCCGAGCTCGGTAAGCTATGGCTGGAGCGGGGCGGGGCCTATGTGCTGGCCGACATCCGCGGCGGCGGCGAGTTCGGCCCGGCCTGGCACGAGGCGGCCTTGCGCGAGCATCGCCAGCGCGCCTTCGACGACTTCGCCGCCGTGGCCAAGGATCTCATCGCCCACAAGATCACCTCCGCCCGGCGCCTCGGCATCTATGGCCGCTCGAACGGCGGCGTGCTGATGAGCGTCTCGATGACCCAGCACCCCGAGCTCTTCCACGCGGTGGTGATCGAGAGCCCGCTCATCGACATGCTGCGCTACACCCACCTCTCGGCCGGGGCGTCGTGGGCGGCCGAATACGGCGATCCCGGCACGCCCGCCGACCGCGACTTCATCGAGAAGTATTCGGCCTATACGAACCTCAAGCCCGGCGTGACTTATCCCGAGCCCTACATCACCACCAACACCGAGGACGACCGCGTCCATCCCGGTCACGCGCGCAAGTTCGCCGCCGAGCTCGAGGCCCTGGGCGATCCCTACCTCTATTACGAGAACACCTTCGGCGGTCACGCCAACGACGCCGACCCCGAACTCAACGCCCGCCGCTGGGCCCGGCACTACGTCTATCTCAGCCGGAAGCTGGTGGACTGAAGACCGGCGATGGGGATTTCGTGTTAGAGCTTTGCGGCCACCATGAACCTGCCGATCAAAGAGATTCTACCCTATTGCGTTTCGGTATTGGCCGGAGGCGTGATCGTCGCATTCCTGCGGCGTGGCGGATTTTCGCTCAAGCCCACCAAGGTCTCGCTTCCGTTCGTAGATCTCGATGTCACGCGCTTCTCCGCCCTGACCCCAGTTCAGGTCTTCAACAACCTCACTCGGGTCGTTCTGCCTGCAAACCGGGAGGCGGCGCACAATGTGGCGGCAGTGACTGCTGCTCCAATTCTCATGATCCACGCCGGCTGGAACATCGTGTGCGACGCGTTCATCCGTCGCTTCGACGCCTATCCTGAAGACGATCACATCAACTCTGCGGCAGCCGCCATCGGTGGTCAGAATGTCGAGTTCCTGCGCACCTATCGCGACATCTATAGAAACGCCAGCCGCTACACCTCGTCGCTGACGCCAGAATTCGCAGCCGACTACATTGTTCGCGCGCCGTCCCTCGCGGAGCGCATCGCCGGCGCACGCACGCCGGTCGAAAACGCCACCTACCGCGCCTTGCTTGAAGCGGCCTCAGAGGCTGTGCACCGATCCTAACAGTCCGGCGCCGCACACACTGTCGACCGCGTGAGGAAGCGGCGCTCGCGGCCGTTGTCGAGCGAGAACATGCCGCCGCGGCCCGGCACCACGTCGATGATGAGGTCGGTGTGCTTCCAGGCTTCATACTGCGGGCCGCCGATATAGACGGGCGCGCCGCCGATCTCACCGAGGAGCACGTCGGCGTCGCCGACGATGAAATCGCCCGTCGGGTAACACATCGGCGAGGAGCCGTCGCAGCAGCCGCCGGACTGGTGGAACAGCACCGGCCCGTGGTCGGCCACGATCTCGGCCAGGAACGCCAGCGCCGCCGGCGTGGCGCTCACCTTGCCGGTCACGTTCAGAAGAAACCCAGTTTCTTGGGGCTGTAGCTGACCAGCATGTTCTTGGTCTGCTGATAGTGGTCCAGCATCATCTTGTGGGTCTCGCGCCCGATGCCCGACTGCTTGTAGCCGCCGAAGGCCGCGTGCGCCGGATAGGCGTGGTAGCAGTTGGTCCACACCCGCCCCGCCTGGATGGCGCGGCCGAAGCGGTAGGCCCGCGTCCCGTCGCGCGTCCACACGCCGGCGCCCAGCCCGTAGAGTGTGTCGTTGGCGATGGCGAGCGCGTCGTCGTCGTCCTTGAAGGTGGTCACCGAAACCACCGGCCCGAAGATCTCCTCCTGGAAGACGCGCATCCGGTTCTGGCCCTTAAGGACGGTCGGCTGGACGTAAAAGCCGTCGGCGAGATCGCCTGGCAGGCTGGCCCGTGCGCCGCCGGCCAGCACCTCCGCGCCTTCCTGGCGGGCGATGTCGAAGTAGGAGAGGATCTTGTCCATCTGTTCGGATGACGCCTGCGCCCCGACCATGGTCGTGGGCTCCAGCGGATCGCCCTGGACGATGGCCTTCACCCGCGCCAAGGCCTTTTCCATGAACCGGTCGTAGATCTTTTCGTGGATGAGGGCGCGGCTCGGGCAGGTGCACACCTCGCCCTGGTTGAGCGCGAACATCACGAAGCCCTCGATGGCCTTGTCGAAGAAGTCGTCGTCGGCCGCCGCCACGTCCTCGAAGAAGATGTTGGGCGACTTGCCGCCCAGCTCCAACGTCACCGGGATCAGGTTCTGGCTGGCGTACTGCATGATCAGCCGGCCGGTGGTGGTTTCGCCGGTGAAGGCGATCTTGGCGATGCGCGGGCTCGACGCCAGGGGCTTGCCGGCCTCCAGGCCAAACCCGTTGACGATGTTGAGGACGCCCGGCGGCAGGAGGTCGCCGACCAGATCGGCCCAGAACAGGATCGACGCCGGGGTCTGTTCGGCCGGTTTCAGCACCACGCAGTTGCCGGCCGCGAGCGCCGGGGCCAGCTTCCAGCACGCCATCAGCAGGGGGAAGTTCCACGGGATGATCTGGCCGACCACGCCCAGCGGCTCGTGGAAGTGATAGGCGACCGTGTCGTCGTCGATCTGCGAGAGCGAGCCTTCCTGGGCGCGGATGGCGCCGGCGAAATAGCGGAAGTGGTCGATGGCCAGCGGCACATCGGCGGCGGTCGACTCGCGGATCGGCTTGCCGTTGTCCCAGGTCTCGGCCAGCGCCAGGCGCTCGAGGTTGGCCTCCATGCGATCGGCGATGCGGTTGAGGATCAGGGCGCGCTCGGCGGGACTCGTCCGGCCCAAGGCGTCCTTGGCCTTATGGGCGGCGTCCAGCGCCGCCTCGACATCGGCGGCGTCCGAGCGGGCGATCTCGCACAGCACCTGGCCGTTGATGGGTGAGGTGTTCTCGAAATACCGGCCCGACTTCGGCTCGACCCACTCACCGCCGATGAAGTTGCCATAGCGGCCGGCGAACGGGGCGCGGGCCTGGCGGAAAAATTCGATCTTGGTCATGGCGTGCTCCTGGGGCGTCCTCCCGGACCGGCCGTTCACGCGGCCCTTGTGGATAACAACATACGCCTCCGCGCCCGCTTGTCAGGGGCGTTCGCGTTCACGAATCCGCGCCCTTGCCGCCTTTCTTCTTGCCGCCGAACAGCCCTTTCCACGCGGCTACGGCGCCGCCCGCGGCGGTCACCACAGCGAGGATGCCGAGCAACGCGGTCTTCCACGTTGGCCACACATAGATCAGCCACGTCCACGGGCTGGTCGCGACCTTGATGGTGAAGTTGTCGATCCGTTGGCCCGACGGCGACGGATCGGAACAGTCGGCGACCTCATAAATGTCCACCGACAGGTCGAAGGATTGAGTGGAGGAGGGCGTGACGTACCAATCGAAGGTCGGATTGCCGCTGGCGGTGACCTCCTGGCACGGCTTGTCGGGTTGCTGAATGCTGACCTCTCCCGACGGCCCGGTCATCACCGCCAGGACCTTCGTGACGTGGGGAATGTTATTGCTCTCCACCTCGCCGGGCGCGCCGTTGAAGTCCTGGGCGCCGAGGGGGTGCGCCGAGAGGATGATCAGACGGAAGTCGGTCGCCTGTCCCAGGGGGATCACGGACGGCGCATTGTATTGGACCTGATAGTCGCCGCCGCCTGGACCTTGGGGGCTTGGTTGGACGGGAGGGGGCTGGACGGCAGCCGGCTGAGCCGGGAGCGGCTGACCTGGGGCTGGCTGGACTGGAGCCGGCTGAGTTGGTGTTGGTTGCGCGGACGGCGGCGGAACAGGCGGCGGAGGGGCGGGTGGCGGCTGAACCGGAGGCTGCTGTCCGCCACCGTTTCCCTCGCCCTCGGCCAGAGCGATCTGCGGGGGCGGCTTGGCGAAATGAAACACCGGATGGGAAACGATGGCGGCGAATGGTTGGCCGATCTGGCCCCGAACTTGCGCGATCGCGGCGGCGACAATCTTGGGGTTCGCAAAGGCGCTCGGATTCAGCTGCGCCAGCGCTGCCAGGGCTGTTGGCAAGTTGGCTTTTTGGTAGGCGATCGTCCGCCGAATGGCCCCGCTGACCACCAGTTCGGGGTTGACGCCGGGCGGAGAGGTGGAGAGCGCTTGGGAGGCGGCGCTGGCTATCTGGAGGCACAGCATGGTCTGACCGCCTGGCCCACAGACGCCCACCGGCTGAGCCACGACGCCAGAGCTTCCCGCCCACACGCTCAGCGCGGCAAGGCCCAGACCGACGACGGCCATGCGGTGAGCCATCACTCGCCCCCTAAGCGTCCGCGACCTACAGCCTAGCTCCGGGCGCCGGCGCCGTCCACCTTGGCGCGCGGCGGGTCAGGTCCGCCCGTGCGCCCGGCGCAGGCGTTTCTTGTCGATCTTGCCGGTGGCGGTCAGCGGCACCTCGGCGAAGATGACGTCCTCAGGCAGCCACCATTTGGCGACCCGCGCGGCCAGGAACGCCAGCACCGTCGCGCGGTCGAGCTGGGCGCCTTCGTGCGTCTCGACGATCAGCAGCGGCCGTTCTTCCCACTTGGGATGGGGCACGCCGATCACCGCGGCGATCTTCACCCCAGGACAGCCAGCGGCTGCGTTTTCCAGGTCGATGGAGCTGATCCATTCGCCGCCGGATTTGATCACGTCCTTGCTGCGATCGGTGATGCGCAGAAACCCATCGGCGTCGAGCGTGGCGATGTCGCCGGTGTCGAACCAGCCGTCCTCACCGGCCGCGTCATGGTCCTGGCGGAAATAGCGGCGGATGGTCCACGGCCCTCGCACCATCAAGGCGCCGGGGGTCTCACCATCGTGAGGCGCATCCCGACCGTCGTCGTCCACCGTGCACAGCTCTATGCCGAACTGCAGGCGGCCCTGGCGCGTCCACAGGGCCTCCTGCATGGCTTCCTCACCACGCTCGGCCAAGGCCGGGGTGGGGGTGGAGATCACGCCCATCGGGCAGGTCTCAGTCATGCCCCAGATCTGCAGCGTGTCGACGCCGTAGCGGCGCTTGAGCGTCTCGGCCATGGCCCTGGGCACGGCCGAACCGCCGATCACCACCCGCTTCAGCGCCACGGGCGCCTCGCCGATGCGCTCGAGGTAACTCAAATACATGGTCCAGATGGTCGGCACGCCGCCGGTGAAGGTCACCCGCTCGCCCTGGATCAGCTCGTGCAGGCTGGCCCCGTCCATCTTGTCGCCCGGCAGCACCAGCTTGGCCCCGCAGATCGGCGCGGTGAAGGGCAGGCCCCAGGCGGTGGCGTGATAGAGCGAAGAGCAGGGCATCACCACGTCGAAGGCGGTGAAGCCGAAGGCGCTGTTGAGGCCGCCGGCCATGGCGTGCAGGACCACGGCGCGATGGCTGTAGAGCACGCCCTTGGGGTCGCCGGTGGTCCCCGAGGTGTAGCAGAGGAAGGCGCCGGCGTTCTCGTCGAACACCGGCCAGTCGTAGGTTTCCGGTTCGGCGGCCAAAAGGGCCTCGTAGCTCGCCTCCCCGGGCGCCGCCTCGTCCGCCAGCACCACGAGCGTCTGCACGGTCGAGAGCCGGTCCGCGATCCGCTCCACCACGGGCCGAAGGTTGGCCTCGAAGAACAGCACCGTGCTGCCGGCGTGGTTGATGGTGTAGGCGATCTGCTCGTCGAACAGCCTGGGATTGCCGGTGTGCAGCACCGCGCCCGCGCCCGAGACGGCGTAGAACAGCTCCAGGTGGCGGTGCGTGTTCCAGGCCAGGGAACTCACGCGGTCGCCGGGCTTCACGCCCAGCCTGGCCAGGGCGTGGGCGGCTTGGGCGGCGCGGCGCGCCAGCCCGGCATAGTCATAGCGCCATAGCGGGCCGCCATCCTGGCGCGACACGATCTCGCGCCGGGCGTGGGCCGTGGCGGCGAAGCGTAGAATGGCTGAGGTTTGCAGCGGCGTCTGCTGCATCAGGCCGGGCGTCATCGTTCCTCCCGCATGGCCGGCGATAGTGTCACACTCTTCGCCGAAAGGTGGGTCGGCGGCAAATGACCGCCACCGCTTGAACAGGCGCCCAAAAGCCGCAAGAGGGCACTATGTGTTGGTATGAACTGAGTGAGGAACGCCGATGAATCAGGTCCGCCTTTCGATCTTCGCCATCGCCCTGGCGCTGGAGGCGCCCATCGCCGCCGACGCAGCCTCGGTCATGGGCGAGTGGCTGGCGCCGGCCGGCGACGCCAAGGCCCGCCTGACGCCCTGCGGCGCGGGCGTGTGCGGGGCGATCGTGTGGTTGAAACGTCCGAACGATCCAGCCACGGGCAGACCCGTGACCGATACGCACAACCCCGATCCCGCCCAGCGCGCCCGCCCGGTCGTCGGCATGAGGTTCCTCAACGGCTTCAGACCGGACGGCGACAACCGCTGGACCGGCGGCCACATCTACGATCCCAAGTCGGGCAAGACCTATGATTCCAAGCTGAGCCTCGACGGCAAGGGCGATCTCAAGCTGGAAGGCTGCGTCGGACCCTTCTGCCAGGCCCAGATCTGGACGCCAGCGGCCTGAACGGACGTCAGATTGGCTTTCGCAGCAAGACAGCTGACTGGAACCCGAACCTGCCCGGGACGATGTCGAGGACGTCGAAGTAGCGCGACCACTGGCGCCGAATGAAGCTCCTGGAGTGGAAGACGAGACACCGCAAAGGGTCGTCGGTCCGGTGAGTGGAAACCTGCCGTCCCTCGGGCAATTCATCGATTCCGGCAAGGTCAGGTCGAAATTGTATCACCCGCGATCTCAAGTAATCCGGCATTGTCTTCCACGACTGCTCGTCGTGAATAGTGATAAGCGCAATTGAACCGGGCTTAAGTACGCGCCTGAGTTCTAGCAGCCAAGATGTTTCTGTTTCATCTATATGTGTAAACACTGACATGGCAGTTATTAGGTCGAATGAATTGTCTTCCAATGGCAAGAAAGGGTGATACATATTTTGGAACGCTTTGATAGTCTGGGGGTAATGCAACAAGTTCCACTGAACCGAACTTGTCTTGAAGTCACAACTCCAGACGTCAAATGCGTCGCCCTGAAACAGGAAGTGGCGAAACAGCCGGCCGGTTGATCCACCGAAGTCGAGATAGCGGCCGCCGATGACCCCCTGCCGCGCCGCCATCTCGCACACGTTCAAATAGGCGAGGTAGCCTGAGATCCAGTACCCGAAGTCCCGCCCGCGACTGTATCCTTCGCGGTTTTCTGGGGCCGGGATCGGGGCGTGATCGCGTTTGAGAGCGGCCGTCAGGTCTTCCCGCGAAGGCGTCAACTGAGCGTCGTCGAACAGCCACTTGTAGCGCATGGGGTCCATGTCGAGAAAATCGAGCGGCTGCGCCACCGGCTCCAATACTGGCGACGACTGGGCGAAAGGGCTTGCATAGGCCAGCAGGTGCTCAAGCCTCGCATTGTCGACCATTTTCCTCTCGCTTCCTTAGGCGCCGGCGCGTGGGCTTGCCGAACACGCCGCGCGCGGCGCGAACCCACCCGGTGTTCAATTCCGGCCGTTCGCTACCACGACCAGACGCGGATGTCCTTGCCCAGGCGGACGCAAGGTTTGACCGCCGACATTACGCATGCGAATGCCTCGCAGTTGCGTAAATGAGCCGGCGGAGCCGCATGATTGTCCGTATCGAGAATCTGTTGACAGCGGAGGACGTGCGCCTGTGCGGTGAAGTCCTGGCGTCCGCGCCTTGGGGCGACGGCCAGGAGACGGCCGGCAGACAATCGGCTCTGGCAAAGCATAATCTGCAGATGTCCGACGCCGCGCCCCAGACAGCGGCCCTGCGCGATCTGATCCTGGCGCGGCTGTCCGCCAGCGCGAAGTTCATGTCCGCCGCCTTGCCGGCGCGCGTGTTTCCGCCGCTGTTCAATCGCTATGACCAAGGCATGGGCTTCGGCGACCACATCGACAACGCCATGCGCTACGCCGAGGCCTCGGGCGCGCCTTACCGCACCGACCTGTCCTGCACGCTGTTTCTGAGCGACCCGGAAGACTACGACGGCGGCGCGCTGGTGATCGGGGAGGGGGCGGCGCCGATCAAGCTGCCCGCCGGCGACCTCGTCCTCTATTTCGGCGGAACGGTGCACAGGGTCGAGCCGGTGACGCGCGGAACCCGCCTGGCGTCGTTCTTCTGGGTACAGTCGATGGTCCGCGACAGCGCCCAGCGCTCGCTCCTGCACGAGATGGACGAGGCGATCGCTCTGGCGCGCCGCGACCTCACCGATCGCCACCCCGCCGCCGTCTCCCTGACCAGCGCCTATCACAACCTGATCCGCATGTGGGCGGAGGCCTGAACCGCCCAATCCGCCGCCCGCGCAAACTTGCAAATGAGAATGCTTCTCAATTGTAATTGACCATGCTAGGCGGACGGCATGCGTACAACGAACCTCCCCTCGACTCTTCGACCCGTCGCGCTTGGCGGACTTGGTGTTTTCGCCGCGGCCGGCGCCTACGCTCAGGAAACCGATCAGGCGCCCGCGCCGCGCAAGCTCGACGAGCTGGTGGTCACTGGAATCCGGCCGCTGATGGGCGACAAGATACCGCTCAAGCCACAGGACACGCCTCAGTCCGTAAACGTCATCACCGACAAGCTTCTGCAGGCCCAGGGCGTCACCCGGCTCGAGGAGGCGCTCAAAAACGTACCCGGTGTGACCCTCAACGCCGGCGAAGGCGCGGCGCGCGGGGATACGATCAACATCCGCGGCTTCTCGGCGTTCAACGACTTCTTCCTCGACGGCATTCGCGACGCCGCGGTCTATGTGCGCGACCCGTTCAATCTCGACTCCATCGAGGTGCTCAAGGGCCCGTCGGCGACATTGTTCGGCCGGGGTTCGACGGGCGGCGCGGTCAACCAGGTCAGCAAGGCGCCGACGCTGGACCCGCTCTACGCCTTCACGGCGGACGTGGGGACCAACAACGAATACCGCGGCGTCGTCGACATCGACCAGCCGGTCGGGCCCTCCGCCGCCTTCCGACTGAACGTCATGGGCGAGTCATCGCAGGTCGCGGACCGCGACGACGTCAAGAACCGGCATTGGGGCGTGGCGCCGGAATTCAGCTTCGGCATCGGCCAGCCGACCACCGTGACCCTGGCCTATCTGCGCCTGCAGGAAAACGACGTTCCGGACAGCGGCATTCCGTTTGTGAACGGCGCGCCAGCGCCGGTGAATCGCAGCAACTTCTATGGCTTGAGTTCGGACCACGCGATCTCCCAGGTCGACATCGGGACCTTGCGGATCAAGCACGATTTCAATCCGAACCTGTCGATCGCGAGCACCACGCGATACGCCAACTATGCGTTCAACTATCAGTTCGACGCCCCGAACTTCGGCAGCACGGCCGACAACGGGCAGGGACCCCCTGGGCCCGGCACGCCGCTCGCCGACATCCTGGTCGGCCGCGACTCCCCGAGCAGTTCGGGGATCCAGACCAATCTTACCGAACAGCTCGATCTGACCGCCCGGTTCTCCACCGGATTTCTGCGACACACCCTGGTGACGGGGGTCGAGCTGGCCCGGCAGACCAATCACCTCGACAGCTACAACAATCCCTTCAACAGCAACAACAACTGGATCCCGGAGACGCCGCTCCTCGATCCCGACCCCAATCAGGTTCGGCCGGCGGAGCCGGTAACCAAGGTTCAGCGCACCGTCGCCGACTCGGAAGCCGTCTATCTCACCGACACCATGAACATCGGCTCGCACCTGGACCTGATCGCCGGAGTGAGGCTGGACCGCTTCGCGGCCGACTATCGCCAGACGAACCTTGGGACCGGCGCCGTCCTCTCCCTCTCGCACGTCGACGTGGTTCCAAGTCCGCGGGTCGCCCTGGTCTACAAGCCGGCGCCCTGGGAAAGCCTGTACCTATCCTACGGCACCTCGTTCGATCCCTCGGCCGAGGCTCTGACCCTGACCACGGCCACCGCCAATCTCGGGCCGGTGAAAGCCACCACCTACGAGGCCGGCTCGAAATCCAGCCTCCTGGACGGTCATCTGCTGCTCACCGAGGCGATTTTCCACACCGAGGTCGACAACGCCCAGGTCAACGATCCGGAGAACCCGACGCAAACCGTCCTCCAGGGAAACGAGCGGGTGCAGGGGATCGAGCTGGGCGCGACCGGTCATATCGGCGACAAGTTCGAGATCACCGCCGGCTACACCTATCTCGATGGCGTGACCTCGGGGACCATGGGCAAGACCGCGCCGGTCATCGCCTACACCAATGCGCTCATCCCCAACCTGGCGCGCAACGCCGCCAACCTGTGGGCCGAATATGACATCACCAAGCCCTGGGAAGTCGGTCTCGGCGTCAACTATCTGGGGAACCGCATCGGCAACATCGTCACGCCAGGAGCCGTCCCGGCGGTCGTTCCGAGCTATGTCGTCTGGAGCGCCATGACCTCGTATCGGGTCAACGACCGCGTCACCCTGCAGGTCAACATCATCAACCTGTTCAACACGCTCTACTACGACAACGTCTATTACACCTCCGCCTCCGAGAACCACGTCATTCCCGGCGTTGGCCGGACAGCCCGGTTCACCATCCGGGCGACCTTCTAGTCATGACCGATGCCGGGCGCCTCGCGCGCGCTCAGGATGCGGAGGCCGACCAGGCTCGCGTGAACGCACTCCTGACCATGAGCTACGCCGAGTTGCGCGCCGTACTGACCGGCGATCCAGCGACGGCGGCCTTGTGGGTGGAGAGCGCCGCTCGCCACGGCTTGCCGGACGCCCAGCTTCGGCTTGGGCGCATCCTGCTTGAGCGCGGCGATCACGCGGGCGCGCTGGCCTGGTTTCAACGGGCGGCCGGGCAGGGGAACGCCGAAGCGATGAACATGGTTGGCCGCGCCCATGAGCTGGGCTGGGGCATCGAAATCGATCCTTCGGCGGCGGCGGCGTGGTACCGGCGCGCGGCCGAAGGGGGCTGCGCCTGGGGGGAATATAACCTCGCCAACCTCAGGTTCGACGGGCGCGGCGTGGCGCTGGACCTCGCAGGCGCGGTCGCCGGCTACCGCTGCGCGTCGGCGACGGGTCACGCGCGGGCGATGAACCTTCTCGGTCGGTGTCTCGAGGAGGGTTGGGGCTGCGAGCCGAACCCTGACGAGGCGGCGCAGTGGTATCGTCGCTCGGCCGAGGCGGGCTATTTCCGGGCGCAGATCAACCACGCCCGGGTGCTGGCCGAGCATGGTCTCCACCAGGAGGCGGATCGGTGGTTCGAAAAGGCGGCGACCGCCCAGGCCGAACCGCAGCCAGTCTAGGCCGCGGCGGGCACGCGGCGGCGGTGGCGCATGGCCGCGCCGAGACCGGCGACGCCAAACAACATCAGCGCCCAGGTGGCGGGCTCGGGGACCGCGGCGCCCGTCACGCCGACCGACAGGTCGGCCCCAGTCGGCGAGCGGTCGGCATAGAAGATTTCCAGCGAATTGCTGCCGGTGAGATCGCCCAGGTCGATGATCGTCGTGACATTGCCGTGAACGCCGGGATTGCCGCCGACATATTTGCCGTCGACATAGACCAGCGCATCGTCATCGGACGTGACGGTGACCTTGGCGTCAGACCCGTTCCCGGTCAGGGTTCCGGTGAGGATCGCGGTCTCGAAGAGGCTGGAGTCGTTAGAGCCGGTGTTGTTGGGCCCGTACATATTGGTCAGGGCGCCCAGCGCGAACGATCCCGTTCCGGTCGCGGTCACCTGCGGATTGAGGGCGGGCGACCACCAGGTGATTTCGCCGTCGGCGGCCTGATCCACCACGGCGCCGGCGCCGGTGGTGGTCGTGATAGGCATGCCGAATGACCCCAGGCCCGATCCGAGCGTGATGGATTCCAAGGTCGCCGGGGGCGAGCTGCAGCAGACATTGAAGTCGCCGCCCGCCGTCGCATTGGGAATATCGAAATACTGAATGCCGAGCGACCCGGCGTGCGCCGTCACGGACGCGATCGACAAGGCGCCGGCCAGCGCGGCCGCGTTCAGAAGGATTTTGAAGGTCATGGTGGTTCCCAAAACTCGCATTGGCGAGTGAATTCAAAGGTACGCCACAGACTCTACCTACTAGAGAGTTGCGGTGGGTTTGCAACACCATTTCCATCGTTTGGCGTTGGCGCGGGTTCGGCATCCCCGACCCGCGGTCGCGTCGGCGCGATCCAGGTGACCGTGTCCCAGGCGTTGCGGACCCCCAGCAGCAGCAGGGTCAGCAGCAGGCCGGCCATCGCGCGCGCCGCCCAAGCCGCATCCGCCCACACGCCCGCCGCCGAGGCGATCAGCGCGGCGTAGAGCGCGGCGGGCACACCGGCGTAGAGCCAGAAATCCGACCAGTGCGGCGGTCCGGAGCCGGCGGGCGCGCGCAAGATGCCGACCACCGAGCGCGCGGCGCAAGCGAGGCCCGCGACGGCGATGACGCCGAAGGCGACCGCCGCCTCTCGCGCCGTCAGGCCCGGAATCATGGTGACGGCGCTGGACGAAAACACCGCCGCGAAGTGAACGAGCGAGGGGGTCGAATAGATGGCGATGCCACGCAGGGCCGAGGCGCGATCGCGGCCCGACATCAGGGAGATGGCCACGAACATCAGGCCGGTGAGGCTCGCCGCCGCCGAGCCGATCAGGAAATAGAAGTTGTTCCAGCCCGGGATCATCGGCCCGCCACCAGCCCGCTGAGGGCCTCACCGGTCAAGCGGCGCGTGGTCCAGTCGGTCAGGGCCGACGCGCCGAGGGAATCGTAGAAGGCGATTGACGGCGCGTTCCAATCGAGCACCGCCCATTCCAGCCGGCCGAGGGCCTCGGCCTGGCAGCGCCGCGCGAGATGGGCGAGCAAGGCCCGGCCGGCCCCGCGGCCGCGGGCTTCGGGTCGTACGTAAAGATCCTCCAGCCAGATGCCGGCGCGGCCGACGAAGGTGGAGAAATTGTAGAACCACAGAGCGAAGCCGACCGCGGCACCGGCCTCCCAGGCGACGTCGCAGAACACTCGCGGCGCCTCGACGAACAGCGCGCGCTCGATGTCGGCCAGGGTGGCGTGGGCCTCGTGAGCCAGCTTCTCATAGGCCGCGAGTTCGAGGATGAAGCCGTGGACGAGGCCGGCGTCCTCGGGCCTGGCCGGGCGGATTTCAATCATGGCCCCCTCGCGCGATCGCCAGCCTCTCTTAGCGCGCCGGCGTCGCGGCGCCACCCAGGCTTGCCAGCCTTTCACGCGCGTGTGCTAAGAACAATGTGGCGCCTGCGCTTGATATTGAATGGGTAAGGAGCCTGACCGTGGACACGCGAGGGATCGCCGGCGATCTCGTGGCGCTTTGCCGCGAAGGCAGGTTCGCTGAGTCTGGTGAGAAGTATTGGGCCGACGACGTGGTCAGCATCGAGTTCGGCGGCGCCGACCCGGTCAGTCACGGCAAGGCGGCCGCGCGCGCCAAGGGCGTGTGGTGGGCGGGCTCCAACGAGGTTCATGGCGTCAAGGTGGAAGGACCGTGGATCCACGGCGATCAATTCGTCGTACGCTTCACCATGGACGTGACCAACAAGCAGAGCGGCCAGCGCATGAGCGTCGACGAGGTCGGCCTCTATACGCTGAAGGGCGGCAAGATCGCCGAAGAACGCTTTTTCTACGCCGGCTGAGAACGTCGAGGGGGCCATGAGCGGCGGGCGAAGACTGCGCGTGGCCCTGGTCACCAGCTCCTATAATTTCATCGCCGACGGCGTGGCCCTGACCCTGAACCGCCTGGTCGCCCATCTGCAGAGCCGGGGCGTCGAGGTGCTGGTGGTCGCCCCCGTGGCGCGCGAGCCGGCCTTCGTCCATCAAGGCGAACTGGCCGCCGCACCCTCCGCGCCGCTGCCCTTCCGCCCGGAATATCGCCTGACCTTCGGCCTGACCTCGGCGCTGCGCCGCCGCCTCGAGGCTTTCGATCCCGACATCGTCCACATCGCCACGCCCGATGTGCTCGGTCATCAGGCGCTCGACTTCGCCCAGGCGCGCGGCACGCCGACGGTCGCCTCCTACCACACCCGCTATGAGACCTATCTCAAGGACTATGGCCTGGGGTTTCTGGAGGATTTCGTCACTGCCCGCCTCAAGCGCTTCTATGGCGCCTGCGATGAGGTCTATGCCCCCTCGCAGTCGATGATCCGCAGCCTGATCGCCGACGGCTTCGCGGACAACATCGCCCTGTGGGGCCGCGGGGTCGACACCGAGCGGTTCGATCCGGCCCGGCGCAACACCGCCTTCCGCGCCCGTCTGCGCGCCGATGACGACATGCCGGTGGTGGCCTTCGTCGGCCGCTTGGTCCGGGAAAAGCGCCTGGAGACGGTGGCGCAGGTGATGGAGCGCCTCGCCGACATCCCGCACCGCACCCTCATTGTCGGCGAGGGGCCGGATCGGCCGATGCTGGAGCGCGCCCTGCCGGACGCCATCTTCACCGGCTTCCTCACCGGTGAAGATCTGGCCATCGCCTACGCCTCCTCCGACGTCTTCCTGTTTCCCAGCGACACCGAGACCTTCGGCGCCGTCACCCTCGAAGCCATGGCCAGCGGCCTGCCCGCGGTTTGCGCCGACGCTACCGGCAGTCGCTGTCTGGTCACACCGGGCGTCACCGGCTTCCTTGCGCCCACCGGCGATATCGACGCCTTCGAGGGGCCGGTGCGCCGGCTGGCCGTCGACGCCGACCTGCGCACACGCATGGGGGCGGCGGCGCGCGAGCGCGCCCTGACCTTCACCTGGGAGGCCGACATGGCCGGCTTGCTGGCCCGCTACGAGGCCCTCGTCTCCGCCCGTCGTCGCGCCGCCTGAGCCCGGATGAAGATCGCCGACGTCAACGGCTTCTATGCCGAGGCCGGCGGCGGCGTGCGCCGCTACGTCGACACCAAGTTCGAGGCCGCCGCCCGCGCTGGCCATGACCTCACGGTGATCGCGCCGGGCGCGGAAGACCGCCTCGAACCGCGCGCGGGCGGAGCGGTGGCCTGGGTCGCCTCGCCCCCGATGCCCTTCGATCCGCGCTACCGCCGCTTCGCCGCCCGCGCCGGCGTATGGGCGGCGCTGGACGCCGTCGCGCCGGACGTGGTCGAGGCCTCTTCGCCATGGGGCAGCGCCGGTATCGCCGCTGCGTGGCCAGGACGTGCGCCGCGCGCCCTGGTCTTCCATCAGGATGTCGTCGCCGCCTACGCCCACACGGCCCTCGATCGGTTCATATCGCGCCCGACAATCGACGCCCTGGCCTTTCCCTGGTGGGCGCGCCTGCGCGCGCTATCGACCCGGTGCGATGTCACGGTCGCCGGCGGTGAGTGGCTGGCGACGCGGCTGGCCGCCCACGGCGTGGTGGGCGCCCGCGCGGTCCCGTTCGGGATCGAGGCCGGCCGGTTCACACCGGCGTTGCGCGACGAGGTCCTGCGCGCGCGGCTGCTGCAACAGTGCGGCGCGCCGGCGGACGGCAAGCTGTTGCTCGCTGTCGCGCGCTTTCATCCGGAGAAGCGCCTGCCGACGGTGATCGAGGCCTTCGCCCGCGCCCGCGCCGCGCGCGGCGACCTGGGCCTGGCGATCGTGGGTCAGGGCCTCGCCCACGCCACGGTCGAGCGGGCCGCCGCGCGCGCTGGCCATGTCATCTTGCTGGGCCAGCTCGACGACCGCGAGGCGCTGGCGCGCCATTACGCCAGCGCCGATCTCTTCGTTCACGGATCGGCGGCCGAGACCTACGGCCTGGCCGTGGCCGAGGCCATGGCCTCAAGCCTCACGGCGGTGATTCCCGATCGCGGCGGCGCGGCGGATCTGGCCGCGCGCGGCCCCTCCAAGCTCTATCGCACCGGCGATCCCGCCGACGCCGCCCGGGCGATCCTCGCGGCGCTGGCGGGCGAGGCCGATCCGCCCACCGCGCCGCCGCCGGCAAGCCTCGATGATCATTTCACCGCGCTGTTCGGGCTCTATGGGGAACTCGCCGGCTCAGCCGACAAGGCGTAGGCGCCCGCGCGGCGCGCCTTCTACTTCGCCGGGGGAGCCGCCGCCGAGGCGCCGCTATCCACGCCCCCCTCCTTCAGGAACGCAGCCCACTTCGCCTTGTCCAGATCCGCGCCAAGGCTCCTGAACGTCGCCTGCGTCGTGGGATCGCTCATCATTACGCGCATCGCCGAGCTTCCCAGCACCGAGAAGCTGGATTCGATCACGCCCTGGCCCTCGTTTCTCAGAGCCGTGACGGCTTCGGTTCGACAGTCGACCATCAGCAATCGCTCTTCCAGGTGGGCGAAGTCGCGCACCAGGTCGCTGCGCTGCATCTCGGTGACATTCGACATCGCCTTCAGGCCGGGGTTGGCGCCTATGGCGGCGAACATGAACTGGATCAATTTGATCCGGTCGGTGTCGCTGGTGGACTTGACGAGGCACTTGGCCAGGTCGTCCGAATAGACGCCGGCCTGCGCCGGCGCCGATAGCATCAGGCCCGCCAGGCAAGCGGTCGCCGCAATCAGTCGCTTCATCATTTCCCCCCGCGAATCCGGCTGGGAAGGACCCTACACCCGCTCGATGATGATGGCAGGGGCCATGCCGCCGGCGGCGCACATGGTGACCAGGCCGCGCTTGAGGTCGCGCCGTTCGAGTTCGTCCAGGATCGTGCCGATCAGGATCGAGCCGGTGGCGCCGATCGGGTGGCCCAGGGCCATGGCGCCGCCGTTGACGTTGACCTTGTCGCGGTCGAGCTTGAGGTCGCGGATGAACTTCTCGGCCACCACCGCGAACGCCTCATTGATCTCGAACAGGTCGATGTCGTCCAAGGTCAGGCCGGCCTTCTGCAGCACCTTGAGTGCAGCCGGCACCGGCGCGTTCAGCATCAGAGTCGGGGAATCGCCCATGTTGGCCATGGCCACCACGCGAGCGCGCGGCTTCAGGCCATGGGCCGCCGCATAGGCCGGCGAGGCCAGGAGGATGGCCGCCGCGCCGTCGACGACGCCGGAGGAATTGCCGGCATGGTGAATGTGCTCGATCTTGAGGTCCGGATAGACTCTGTTGATCAGGCCGCCCAGGGTGGTGCCGTCGGCGTCGATGGGCACGTTGGCCATGGCCGCGAACGACGGCTTTAGCGCCGCCAGGCCTTCGAGTGTGGTGCTCGGCCGGGGAAACTCTTCATGGTCGAGGGCCAGCGAGCCGTCCTCACGGTAGACCGGCGTCAGGGACTTGTCGAAGTGACCGCCCTTGATGGCCGCGTCGGCGCGCTGCTGGCTGACCAGGGCCAACTCGTCCACCGCCTGGCGGCTGATCCCTTCCAGGGTGGCGATGGCGTCGGCGCAGATGCCCTGCTGGGTCTGGGGATGTCGCGCGCGCAGGCGGGTGTTGCCGCCGTCCAGCAGGCCGACCGAGTTCGGATCGGCGGTGGAGGAGGTGTAGCTCATCATCTCCGTACCGCCGGCGATGACCAGATCCTCCATGCCCGACATGATCGAGGCGGCGGCGAAATTGACGCTGGTGATGCCCGAGCCGCAGAAGCGGTCGAGCGTCGTGCCGCTGGCCTTGATGTCATAGCCGGCGTCGAGCGCGGCCATCCGGCCCATGTCGAAGCCCTGTTTGCCGCGCTGGGAGCTGGTGCCCCAGATGATGTCGTCGACCTCGGCGGTGTTGAGGTTGTTGCGTTCCTTGATCGCCTTCAGGACCGTGGCGGCCAGGTGCTGCGGGTGGAAGTCGGCCAGGGCCCCCTTGCCGACCTTGCCGATGCCGCGCGGTGTGCGGGTGGCGTCGATGATGTAGGCCTCGGCCATGAGCATGTCCTCGATTGAGCTTCGAACAATCGTTTTGAAAGCGAACCCGCGCGGATGCAAGGCTGACGCAAAGGAAGTTCAGCAAGGCACGGGAGCCGGCGCGACCAAGCACGAGTCGCCTCAGATTTCCTCCAGCGCCAGGCCGCGGGTCCGGGGGCCGGCGACGGCGATCACCACCGCGACGATGACCATGGCCCCGGCGATCAGCACGAACACGCCCGGGCCGCCGAAGCCCGCCAGAGTCCAGGCGATCAGATAGCTCGACAGCACCGCCGACAGGCGGCTGAAGGAATAGACCAGGCCCACGGCGCGGGCGCGCATGGCGGTGGGGAACAGCTCGCTCTGATAGGCGTGGTAGGCGAGGCTCATCAACGAACTACCCCCGGCCACGCTCATGCCGATGAGAGTGAAGACCATGAAGTTCGAATGCTCCGTCATGCCGGTCATGGCCAAGCCAAAGACCGCCGCGGTCAGCGCGCCGGCGACGATCAGCCATTTGCGCTCGAAGCGGTCGGCGACCAGGAGGAAGAGGAGGGGCGCGGCCGGCGGCACGAGGGCGAGGGCGATTCCGTAGCCCAGCGAGGTCGACAGCTTGACGCCCTGGGACACCAGCAAGGTCGGCAGCCAGTTGGCGAAGCCGTAATAGCCGAGCGACTGGAAGAGGTGGAAGACGATCAGGGTGATCGTCCGCTTGCGGTAAGGCGGGCGTAGCAAGGTCAAAGGGCCGCTTTGCGCTGGAGCGGGCCGCTCGATCTCCAGCGCGGGCAGGGGGTGCCCCATCTCGCCGGCGACCCTCGCCTCCATCATCGTCACGATGCGGTCAGCTTCCTCCACGCGGCCGTGTTCGGCCAGCCAGCGCGGCGATTCGGGCAGCGACCGGCGCACCTGCCACACGCCCAGGGCGGCGATGGCCGGGAGCAGCGCCAGCCAGCGCCAGCCGGCGAGGCCGAAAAGCGCGCCCGGAATCAGGCGCCAGGCCAGCACAGCCAGGAGCGGTGTCGACAGAAACTGGATCGAGGCGCTGACCGCGAAGGCCCGTCCGCGCATGGCCTTGGGGGCCAGCTCGGCGAGGTAGCAGTCGATGGCCACCAGCTCCACGCCCACGCCGACGCTGGCGATGAAGCGCCACAGATCGATGCCAAGGGCGCTCGACTGCAGCCCCATGACGCAGGTGGCCAGGGCGTACCATACCAGGGCCACCGTGAAGATCGGCCGCCGGCCGAGCCGGTCGGCGATGGTTGAAAACGCCAGGGCTCCCAGCCACAGGCCGGCGAAGGTCGCGGCGATGAAGCTGGCCTGGTCGGTCAGGCCGAAGAGGCCCGCCTTGCCGGCGTGGAAGATCCCCGCCGCCAGCAGGCCCAGACTCAGCGGCGCCGACAGATAGATGTCATAGATCTCGAAGAAGGCCCCGAACGACAGCAGGACCACCAGGCTCCAGATGTATCGGCTGGCCGGCAGCCGATCGAGCCGTTCGGCGATGGAGGGTGCGTGGTCCGCCATCGAGGCTCCCCGGTTCGCGGCGATTGACCCGCCGCGGCCGCCCGGCGTCAATAGCCGTAGCGAGGAGGGCCCATGAACGAGACCATCGTCTATGAGGTCGCGGACGGCGTGGCGACCATCACCCTCAACCGGCCGGAGCGGCGCAACGCGCTTAATCTCGAGGCCTATGAGGCTCTGGAGGCCGCGCTGCGTCGTGTCGTGCGCGATCCGGCGGCGCGTTGCGCCATCGTCACCGGCGCCGATCCGGCCTTCTGCTCGGGCGACGACGTCATCGAGCTGATGGCGACGCCCCGTCCGCCCAGCGAGGATTCGCCAGTGGTGCGCCACCGTCCGACACCGGCCGCCATGGCGGCGCTGGAATGCGACAAGCCGCTGATCGCCGCGGTCAACGGTCCAGCGATGGGCTGGGGCATGGAGCTGGCCCTCTACGCCGACATCCGCATCGCCTCCGAGCGCGCGCGCTTCGCGGAGCTGTTCGTCAAGCGCGGCCTGGTCGCCGATGTCGGCGGCTTCACGCGCTTGCCGGCCATCGTCGGGCCGTCCAAGGCCGCCGAGCTGCTGTTCACCGGCGACGCCATCGACGCCGCCGAGGCCTTGCGCATCGGCCTGGTCTCCGAGGTCGCGCCCCATGATGAGCTGATGGCGCGGGCGGGGGCCCTGGCGGCGCGCATCGCCGCCGGGCCGCCGCTGGCGCTGCGCTACATGAAGGAAGGTCTGCGCCGCGGCGTCCACGGCGAGCCGCGCGAGGTCGGCGCATGGGCGATCGAGACCATCCGCAAGCTCATGCGCACCGAGGATCACAAGGAGGGGGTGGCCGCCTTTCTCGAAAAGCGCGCGCCGATATTTCACGGGCGCTGAGGAAAAGCGCCGCGCCGGCGGACCTGCGACATATTTTCCGTAGGCTATCGTTTGCTTGACAGGGCGAGGCGACGGCGAGACCCTGTCGGGGGTTGCCGGGTGTTCGCCGGCGACTTGGGGGCGTCATGATCATTTCTTCGATTTTTCCTTCCGCGCGTCCGGCCCGGAAAGGCTTTCTGCTTGCGAGCCTGGCCATGGCCGCCGCTCTGCCGGTCGCCGCGCAGGATGCGGGGCGTCAGTTCGGCCAGACATCCGGGTCGTCCGATCGTCAGTTCAGCAACCAGTTGCAGACGTCGAAGGCCACCGGAACCGTCAAGGTCGTGAAGGCCAAGGCGCCGGTCAAACTGGCCAAGGTCGCCCCAGCGCCGCCCGTCCATCACAAGCACAAAGCGGCGGCCAAGCGGACGGAGACCGCCAAGGCGGACCAGGCGCCCGCGGCTGTGGCGGTTCCGCCGGCGGCCGAAACATCTCCAACCCCCGCCGCCGCGCCAGTGACGTCCAATACTGTCGCGTCCGCGCCTGTCGCGCCGCCACCCGCCGCAGCCGTTCCGGCGCCTGTGGCGACCGCGACCGCGAGCACGCCCGCGTTGTTCGGTGCGCCGACGATCCTCTACGCCATCGGCGGCGCCATTGCCCTCATCCTGGCTGGCTTGGCCGCCACGGTGGGTCTCCGCGCTGGACGCAAGCGCGCAAAGCCTGCCGGGACCTCCCTGGACGCCGCGGTCGCGGCGGTCGACACGACGCCTCCGCCCCGGGCCTCCGAGGCGGCTCCGGCGGCGCTCGCGCCGCAACCTTCCGAACCCGTGGTGGTCCCGTCTGAGCTCCCTGTCGCCGTGGCTCAGCCGCCGGCCGCCAGGGCGCCGGCCCGGCGTCGCAAGGTCCCGGCCGTCGCCAAGACGACGCCCACGCCTGTCGCCGAGGTCGCGCCATCCGCCCCGGTGGTCAAAGCCGAGCCGATCACCGAGGTCGCTCCGCCCGAGCCGGTCGCCGAAGCGGCGATACCTATCGCCGAGGTCGCTAGGCCCGAGTTGGTCGTCAAGGCGGTCACGCCGATCGCCCCGACTCAGGTCAAACCGACCCGCAAGCCGGCGGCAAAGACCGTCGTTGCAAAGCCTGTCGCGGCAAAGGCCGTTGCGGCCAAGCCGGTGGTGGCCGAACCGGTCCCGGTTCCAGTCAAGGCGTCGGCCCCCCGCAAGAAGGCGCCAGCGGCTCAGCCGCCCGCCAATGACGACGTGGTGGCGGCGGCCAAGGCTCCGCCGCGGCGGCGCAAGTCGCCCGCCGCCTCGGCGAAATAGCGCCCTCTACCTCTAGTAGATCGCCGGCCGGTCCAGCGGCGGCAGAACCGTGTGCTTCTTTTCGGGCGCCGGGGCGGCCTTCGCGGTCTGCTGCGTCGCCGCGGGAGCAGGTTTGACAGGCGGGGGCGGGGGGGCCTGAACGGCCTGGGCCGTCGGCGGCGCGGGCGCGGTGGTCGCACACTTCGTCAGATCGCCGCCTTTGCATGCAGCCACATCGGCGCGCCAAGCGGCCAGATCGGCCGTGTGCTTGGCGTCGGTCGCCTTGATCTTGGCGTCATAGTCGGCGATCTGCTGGGCGTAAGCGTCAGCGTCGGCCTTCTTCTGCGCCTCATACTTGGCCTGAGCGGCGGCGTAGTCGTCCTTGACCTTCTGGTCGGCGATTTCCGAAGGCGTCGGCCCTGGCGGTGGCGGCGGGTTGACAAGGGCCTGGGCCCGGTCGCGCGTCGCCACGGCTTCGGAGTCGCGCGGATCGAGGTCCAGGGCGTGATTGGCGTCAGTCAGGGCCGACTTGCCGTCGCTCGCGGCCAGATAGGCCTCGGCGCGCTTCACATAGGCGAGCTCCTGGTCGGGCCGGGTGAGACGGCCGGAGTCCAGCGCCGCGGTGAACAGCTTGATCGCCGTCGGGTTGTCGCCGCTGTTGAAGGCGGCCAGGCCGGATTTGGCGTCACCGAGCGGATCGGCGCTCGCGGCGCCCGCCGCCAGCAACACGACCGCCCCCGCGGCCAGAAGATATCGTCTCATCGCCACTCCACTCACGAACAATGACGGCGCGCGGCGATCGAACGCGGTCGAAATAAGCCAACGCACACCAGTTAGCCGTAGATTCTACGAGATGGCGGCGCGGCTGTCAGCGCGCTCTGTTGACGCACCACCCCCCGCCGCTTGCCCGAGACTAGGAAGTGGCCAGGGTGTCGGTGATCAGCGCCTCAAGGCGGGCCGGATCGATGTCGGCAAGGGACTTAACGTAGACGCAGCCCTTGCCGGTGGTCACCTTGCCAAGCGCGGCCACCTTGGGGTTGTTCTCGGCGCTTCCGGCCACGCAGTAGAGGGCGAAGGCGCCCTTGCGCGGCGAGAAGCCGATCTTGCAGATCTCACCCTCGCGACCGCTGTCGTATCGGTAACGCCGTATGCCGAAGCCGACGATGCTGGGACCCCACATCCGTGCCGGCTCGCCGGAGACCCGGGCCATCAGCGCGCTGAGAGCGATGGCGTCGACGCGCCGCGCCTCTGGGGTCACGCCGGCCAGGAAGTCCTCGACCGAAGCCGCCGTCTCCTGGGTCTTGTTGGGTTTCGCCGCCAAGGGACGCTCCAAGCTCGCTCGAACCTATCACAAACCGTCGCCGCCCGTGAAATCTGAACACTGCTAAAACGGACTTGCCGCGAGGGCGCCTCCGGCGCAATGATGACGGCGCCGTCAGTGATTTCGGGAGGAATGATCGTGGACGACGCGGGCAGTGACATTCGGCGGGCGGCGCGCGAGCGCGCCTATTCCATGCCGATCGAGGACATCAAGCCGGCCGACCCGGCCCTGTTCCGGAACGACACCCTGTGGCCCTATTTTGAGCGCCTGCGCGCCGAGGACCCGGTCCATTTCGCCATCGACGAGGAGTTCGAGAACGGACCCTACTGGTCGGTGACCAAGTACAACGACATCATGTCGGTGGAGACCAACCACCAGGTTTTCTCCTCCGAGCCGGCGATCACCATCTTCGATCCCGAGGATGACTTCCGCCTGCCGATGTTCATCGCCATGGACCCGCCCAAGCACGACGTCCAGCGTAAGACGGTGAGTCCGATCGTCAGTCCGGCGAACCTGGTCAACCTGGAGCCGATCATCCGTGAGCGCGCCGCCGCCATTCTTGAGGAGGTCCCGGTCGGCGAGGAGTTCAACTGGGTCGACAAGGTCTCGATCGAGCTCACCACCATGACGCTCGCCACCCTGTTCGATTTCCCTTGGGAGGACCGGCGCAAACTCACCCGCTGGTCGGACGTGGCCACCACGCCGGTCGGCACTGAATACAGCCTGGTCGAGACCGAGGAGGAGCGTCGCGCCGAACTGTTCGAATGCGCCGACTATTTCCTGCGGCTATGGAACGAGCGCATCAATGCGCCGCCGAAAAACGACCTCATCTCCATGCTCTGCCATGGCGAGTCGACCAAGAACATGGACCGCATGGAGTATTTGGGGAACCTGATCCTCCTCATCGTGGGCGGCAACGACACCACGCGCAACACCATCTCGGGCAGCATCCTGGCGCTGAACCAGAACCCCGACCAGTACCAGAAGCTTCGCGACAACCACGCCCTGATCCCGGCCATGGTCTCCGAGACCATCCGCTGGCAGACACCGCTGGCCTACATGCGCCGCACGCTCAAGGAAGACGTGACCATGCATGGCAAGACCATGAAGGCCGGCGAGAAGGTCTTGATGTGGTACGTCTCGGGCAACCGCGACGAAGAGGTGATCCACGAGCCCAACCGCTACAACATCGAGCGCGAGCGGCCCCGGCAGCACCTGAGCTTCGGGTTCGGCATCCACCGCTGTGTCGGCAACCGCCTGGCCGAGCTGCAGCTCAAGATCATCTGGGAAGAGATCCTCAAGCGCTTCCCCGCCGTCGAGGTGACCGGCGAGCCCACCCGCGTCTATTCCAGCTTCATCAAGGGCTATACGCACCTGCCGGTCCACATCGCCGCGCGGAATAAGGTGACGGTGTAACTCCCTCTCCTTGGGAGCGGTGAGGGGTTACACCGCTCCTTCCGTAACCCCTCATCCGGACGCGCCTGATGGCGCGTCTCGACCTCTCCCTTGAGGGAGAGGTGAGATGGCGCTTGCGGTTGGGCTGTCGCTGAATGACAAACACAACAACATGACCGACCTCCTCGGCCCCGCCTCGCACAGCTTCATCTCCGAGCGGCTGCGCCTGCACTATGTCGACTGGGGGAACGCCGGCGCGCCGCCACTGGTGCTCGTCCACGGCGGTCGGGATCATTGCCGCAACTGGGACTGGGTGGCCGCCGACCTGCGCCGCGACTTCCACATCATCGCCCCCGACCTGCGCGGCCACGGCGATTCCGCCCATTCGCCGAGCGGCGACTATTCGATGATGGCCTTTGTCTACGACCTGGCTCAGCTCATCCATCAGCTGGCGCTGGGGCCGGTGAAAATCATCGCCCATTCGCTCGGCGGCTCCATCGCCCTGCGATACGCTGGCGTCTATCCCGAGACGGTAGAGAAACTCGTCGCTATCGAGGGGCTGGGTCCGCCGCCGCAGATGATGGCCGACCGCGCGGGCGCGCTTGTAGAGCGACGCATCGCCAACTGGATCGAACGCCAGCGCACACTCTCCAGCCGCCAGCCGCGACGCTACGCCTCGATCGAGGACGCCCTCGGGCGCATGCAGGAAGAGAACAAGCACCTCACCGCCGAACAGGCGCGCTATCTCACCGTCCACGGCGTCAGCCAGAACGAAGATGGCACCTACAGCTGGAAATTCGACAACTACGTCCGCTCGATCTCGCCGGTCGACCTGACGCCGGATGAGCTGCACCGCTTGTGGGGCAATATCGCCTGTCCGACCCTGCTGGTGAACGGAGCCGAGAGCTGGGCCTCGAATCCCGAGGTCGACGGCCGCGCCACCTACTTCCGCAACGCGCGGGTCAAGGTGTTCGAAGGCGCCGGCCACTGGGTGCAACACGACAAGCTGGCCGAATTCGTGGCCGAGGTGCGGGCGTTTCTGTGAAGCGGAGCGGGGGGCGGCGATGAAGCGGTTACGCAATTGGGTCGGCGGGGTCGCGGCGGCGGCCATCCTGACATTGTGTGGATCGGCGATGGCAGCGCCGGGCGCCTTCAGCCTCGACCAGGTCCTGAGCTACCCGTTCATCACCGGAGTTGTCGCGGCCAAAAACGTCGACGCCATCGCCTGGGTGCGGGTCGTGAACGGCGTGCGCAACGTCTGGTTCGCCAAGGGCCCGGACTATGTTCCAAAGCAATTGACACAGTACACGGCCGATGACGGCCAGGAGCTGACCTGGCTGAGTCTGACCGCCGACGGCGGCCGCGTCGTCTATGTGCGCGGCGGCGACCACGACGCCAACTGGCCGGCCGAGGGCAACCTCGCCCCCGACCCGGACGCGAACCCCATCGAGCCCAAGGTCCAGGTATGGTCGGTTCCCACGGGCGGCGGACCCCCGGTCCTGGCTGCCGACGGCGACGCTCCGGCGATCTCCGATCAGGGCCGGCTGGCCTATGTCAAGGACGGCCAAGCCTGGACCGCGCCGCTCGCCGGCGGCAAGGCCGAGCGGCTGTTCTTCGACCACGGCAAGATCGGCGAGCTGGCCTGGTCGCCAGACGGACAGCGCCTGGCCTTCGTCTCACGCCGGAGCGACCACGCCTTCATCGGCGTCTACAAGGACGCCGCCACGCCGATCCTCTATCTCGCCCCCTCCACCGGCCGCGACGGCTCGCCGAAATGGTCGCCGGACGGACGCCGTATCGCCTTCACCCGCCGGCCGGGGATCGGCGGACCGCCCGAACCGGTGCGCGTCGACGTTCCCCAGCCGTGGTCGATCTGGTTGGCGGACGCCGACACCGGCGAGGGTCGCCAGCTCTGGGCCAGCCCCAAAACCCTGGCCGGCTCCTTCCCCGACACTGATGGCGACGCCAACCTCGACTGGGCGGCCGGCGACCGGCTGGTGTTCATGACCGAGCTCGACGGCTGGCCGCACATGTATTCCATGCCGGCTGCTGGCGGGACGCCTGTCCTGCTGACCCCCGGCGACTTCATGGTCGAGCATGTCGGTTATACCCGGGACCGCCGCGCGCTCATCCTCGACGCCAACACCGGCGGCGCGGTCGGCGATGGCGATCGCCGCCATCTCTTCGTCGCGCCCGTGGACCGCGCGGCGATGCAGCCGCTCACCCCGGGCGAGGGGGTGGAGTGGAAGGCCATGGCGGCCGACGCCCGCCACATCGCCTTCATCGGCGCCGGCTATGGCGCGCCGGCGGCCGTGGACCTGGTGGGTCTCGACGGCAAGGGCCGCCGTGAACTGACGGGCCAGGCGAGCCCGTTCCCCTCTGCCGACTTCGTCGCCCCCAAGGCCGTGACCTGGACCGCGCCCGACGGGACGCTCGTCCACGGCCAACTCTTCCAGCGCCCGGGCGGATCGGTGCGGCCGGGCGTCATCTTCGTCCACGGCGGACCACCCCGGCAGATGCTGCTCGGCTGGCACTACATGGACTACTATTCCAACGGCTATGCGGTGAACCAGTATCTGGCCGCGCACGGCTTCACGGTGCTGTCGGTGAACTATCGGCTCGGCATCGGCTACGGCCGCGCCTACCAGCACCCCGAACGCGCCGGCCTCACCGGCGCCTCCGAATATCAGGACGTCTTGTCAGGCGCGAAGTACCTGCAGAGCCTGCCGGGCGTCGATCCCGCCCGCATCGGCATCTGGGGCGGCTCCTACGGCGGCTTCCTCACCGCGATGGCCCTGGCCAAGAACTCCGACGTGTTCAAGGCCGGCGTCGACCTCCACGGCGTCCACGACTGGTCGGGCTATCTCTCCCGCGTCCTCGGCCATCCGGACGAGCGCTATGAGCAGGGCGACCGCGTCGAGGCCATGACCACCGCCTGGGCCTCCTCGCCCGACGCCCATGTCTCGACCTGGACTTCGCCGGTGCTGCTCATCCAGGGCGACGACGACCGCAACGTCGCCTTCCACCAGACCGTCGACCTGGCGCGCCGGCTGGACGACCAGGGCGTGCATTACGAGGAGCTGGTGCTGCCCGACGAGATCCACGGTTTCCTGCGCGCGGCGAGCTGGAGGAAGGCCGACACCGCCACGGTGGAGTTCCTGACGCGCAAGCTAGGAGCGAAGCCTCCCTCCCCTTGATGGGGAGGGTGGATCGCGCGCAGCGCGAGACGGGTGGGGTGGAGACGCCGCTCCATCCCCTCCGACCGTTCGGGCCACATCCCCCATCGAGGGGGAGGAGAGTTTGAACTCAGCCTTGCACTTCGCCGGCCGACGGGCTGACGAAGATCGTCTCGATCGGCAGAACGAACAGTTCGGCGATCTTGAAGGCGAGGGGCAGGGAGGGATCGTAGCGGCCGGTCTCGATGGCGTTGACGCTCTGGCGAGAGACGCCGAGTCGGTCGGCCAGGTCGCCCTGACTCCAGCCCCGCTCCGCGCGCAGCACCTTGAGGCGGTTGTTCACGCGCCCCTCCGGTGGGTCGTCAGCCCATTGGCCAACCCGCCCAGGCCGAGCCCGGCGTACCACAGGATGACGACGCAGTAGGGTGCGACATGACCCACGAGGCCGAAGCTCTCAAGGAAGCCCCAGACCGTGGCGATGCTGAGCGCGAAGCCGCTGGCCCACAGGGTCTGGCGAACCATCAGCATCCGGACGTATTCGTCCGTCTCCTCCATGAGATAGACGCCGATGGCGGCGAACATGCCCACGATCGGGAGGGCCGGAAGAATGGCGACGATCCAGGCCAGCGGGCCCGTGACCTGGTGGTGCTTGAAGAGCCAGCTGGCGGCGATCAGCAGCACGCCATAGGCGGCGGAAAGCGCGATGATCCGGATATCGTAGCGGCACGTAGCCGGTGACCTGGCCATGGAAAGCGTCCTTTCAAGTGTGTAAAGGAAGCTTTATAGACAAGCGCGCTTGACTGTCAAGTGACCTTTCCAATGGTCGAGAGGTGGGCCTTTATCGCCTCAATCGCCTCGACCAGCCCCACGCGTTCGATCGCCACGCCTTCGGGCAAGCTGGCGAACAGGCGCGTAGGCGCGGCGGCGTCCAGCATCACGAAGACACCACGGTCGTCGGCCCGGCGGATCAGGCGGCCGAAAGCCTGGGCGATGCGGGCCCGGGCCACCGCGTCGTCATAGCCCTTGCCGCCGAAGCGCTCGCGCCGCGCCTTGTGCAGGATGTCGGGCCGAGGCCAGGGCACGCGGTCGAAGACCAGCAGGCGCAGGGAGCGGCCGGGCACGTCGACGCCGTCGCGCACCGCGTCGGTGCCGAGCAGGCAGGCGTCGGCCTCAGCGCGAAAGATGTCGATCAGCGTGCCGGCGTCCAGCGGATCGACGTGCTGGGCGTAGAGGGTGAGGCCGCGCTCGGCCAAGGGCGCGACCATGCGCTCGTGCACGGCGCGCAGGCGGCGGATGGCGGTGAACAGGCCCAGCGCCCCGCCGCCGGCGGCCACGAACAGCTCGCGCATGGCCGCGGCCACCTGGCGCGGGTCGTCGCGCCCCACGTCGGTCACCACCAGGGCGCGGGCGTTGGCCCCGTAGTCGAAGGGTGAGGCCAGGCGCAGGGTCTTGGGTCGTTCGGGCAGGCGCGCGGCGCCGGTGCGCATCTCGGCCAGGGCGAAGGGGTCGGAGAGGGTCGGGTCGGTCAGGGTGGCGCTGGTCACCAGGACGCCGTGAGCGCGCGAGATCACCGCCCCGGCCAGGGGCTCGGTGGGGTCGACCCAGTGGCGGCGGCAGGCGGCGTCGACCACCCGGCCGTAGAGAAAGGTGGCGTCGAACCAGTCGACGAAATCCGGATCGTCCTCGGCGTTTTCGTCGATGGCGGTCAGCATCGAGCGCCAGGCCGGCAACATCAGCCGCGCCCGCCGGTCCAGGCCGCGCAGGGCCCCCTCGATACGCGCCCGCTCGCCGGGGCCGAGCTCATCGGCCTCGTCGTCCAACAGGTCGGCGAGGCGCCGCGCCAGGGTCAGCAGCGGGCCCTCGACGGCGCCGATCGCCGCCGCCGCCGTCCGGGCGGTCTCGCGCACCCGCTCGAGGGCCGGGCGCGCGGCGCATTCCATGCCGACGTCTGACGGGCTGGCCCGCGCCCGCAGCTGCTCCAACACGGCGGTGAGGAAGGTCTCGACCGGACCGGACGGCGCCACCTCGCCGGCACCCGGCGCAATGCGGCCGGACCAGCCCTCGCCCGGCAGGGCGGCGGCGGCGTGCGTCGCCTCGGTGAGGGCGGTCCGCGCCGCCTCGTGCTCGCCCAGCATGTCGCCGAGCCGCGCCTCCAGGCCTCGGCCGCGCCGGCCGCGCCCCTCGGGCCCGCGGATCCAGCGGCGCATCTCGGCCGCCTCGGCGCCGGAGAGCACGGCCGAGAAGGCGGCGTCGGCGGCGTCGAACAGGTGGTGACCCTCATCGAAGACCACGCGGCGCAGCTGCGCCGTCTCCACGTCCGGCGCGCCGCCGCGGGCCGTGCGCGCGCCGTCGAAGGCCGCCTGGCTCATCACCAGGGCGTGGTTGGCGATGACCAGGTCGGCTCGCCGTGAGCCGCGCACCGCCCGCTCGATGAAGCAGGCGCGATAGTGCGAACAGGCCGCGTGCATGCATTCGCCGCGCCGGTCGACCAGATTGGCGGCGCTGGCCTGCGCCGCCGGGCCGATGGCGAACAGGGTCGGCAGCCAGGCCGGGAAGTCGCCGCCCGTCATGTCGCCGTCGGTGGTGGCCCGGATCCAGCGGGCGGCCAGGGCGAGGCCGATCAGGTCGGCCCCGCCGAGCTGGGCGGCGTTCGCCGCCTCCTGATAGTTGAGCAGGCAGAGATAGTTCTCACGGCCCTTGCGCACCACCGCCTTGCGCGCGCGCACGGCCGGATCGGGATAGAGGGCGCGGCTCTCGCGCTCGATCTGGCGCTGCAGGGCGCGGGTGTAGGTGGAGATCCACACCGCCGGGCCGTTGGCCTCGGCCCACAGCGAGGCGGGGGCCAGATAGCCCAGGGTCTTGCCGACGCCGGTGCCGGCCTCGGCCAGCATCATCATCGGCTCGCCCTCGCGCTCGCGCGGCTGGAAGGCGTAGGCGGTCTCGGCGGCGAAGGCGGCCTGGGTCGGTCGCGCTTCGGCCAGGCCCGATCGCTCAAGCAGCGTCGCCAGGCGGTCGGCGGCGGCGGCCGGGTCGATCCTGTTGGTCCCGGGCTCTCCAGGTGGGCCCTCGTCCTCCCATTCGGTGAGGCGGCTCCAGACATCCAGGCCCGCGCCACGCCAGGGCTTGCCGAGCGGGCCGGAGCGCAGGGCGCGGATCGCCGCCGGGGCCCAGGCCCAACCGGCGCGGCCGAGGGTCTCGGCCTGGGCCAGGGCCTCGTCGCGGCTGGGCGTCGGGCGAGCGGCGAGTTCGGCCAGCAACAGGGCGGCGACCTCGCACAGGGCGGCGGCCTGCGCCTCCGCGCCATGCGGCTCCGGCAAGCCCGCGGCGATGGCCAGTCCCGCCGCCGTCGGCGCACAGAACCGCGCCGGCCGCACGAAGGCCCACAACTCCAGGGCGTCGAACAGACGCGGCGCGCGCGGCGGCGGGCGCAGACCCAGGCGCTGGGCGGTCATCGCCGCGTGCACCACCAGCACCGGGCCGCCCTCGAACAGATCCCGCGCGGCGCGCGGCTCGATGGCCCGCGCGCCGGCGCCGTCGGCCAGGGCGCATTTGCCGCCCGGCAGGACGACGACGGCCGGGGCGAGATCGAGAGCGGGGGAGGGGGCGTTCACGGCTCTGGTCCTAGCCCGCTTCGCAGGGAAACGGAACGGGAACGTCGCTAGTCGATGGTCCGCGCGCGTTCGATGAACGGTCTCGCCACCATCCGCGCCTGCTCCGCCTCGGCGTCTAACCATTCGGCGAAGCGGCTGATCTTCGGGCGCGCCTGATGCGTGGCCGCAAAGACGAGCCAGAAGGCGCGTCCGTCGCTCGCCACCACGTCGTGGGCCGGGACCAGCCGGCCGGAGGCGATCTCGTCGGCGAAGAGGATCGGTGAGCCGATGGCCACGCCCTGGCCGGCGATGGCGGCGGCGATGTCGAGATGCTCATAGACCAGCGTCGTGCCGAAGAGGTCGGGCGATGGGCCGGGCGTCAGGCCGCAGGCGCGATACCACAGCGCCCACCAGTCGGGCCGGCCGAGCAGCGGCGCTTGCGGGCGCGCGCTGTCCCGGCCCAGCGTCTCCGCCGCCTCGAGCAGCGCCGGCGCGCACAGGGGCATGAAGATCGACGGGAACAGCCGCCGCGCGCGCAGGCCGGGCCACTGGCCGTGGCCGTTGCGGATCGCGACATCGAAACGACCGACGTCCTGCGTGGCCTCGCTGAGGTCCAGGTCGACGCGCACGTCTGGCCACGCGGCGCGGAAGCGGCCCAGCTTGGGAGTCAGCCAGCTGGCTCCGAAACTCGGCAGGGTCGTGATCGCCAGCCGGCGCTCGTCCTCATCGGCGGCGTGGACGAAGCTGGCGCGCAGGCGGGCGAAAGCCTCGATCGTCTCCTCGGCGACGATCCTTCCCGGCTGGGTCAGCTCGACGCGATGGGGATGGCGCGCGAACAGCGTCGCGCCGATGTCCCGCTCCAGCCGGCGCACATGATAGCTGACCGAGGCGGCGCTGGTGCCAAGCTCCGCCGCCGCGCGCGAGAAGCTGCCAAGGCGCGCCGCCGCCTCGAAGGCGCGGATGGCGGCGAGCGAAGGGAAGCGATCGCCAAGCATAAGTCTGACTTAGTCTCGCTGGTAAGGATTCGCCTAGGCGAATCCGCGCCCAGGACGCCAATGCAGTCCTCCCAAGAGATGAGGGCGTGGGATGAAACGAGCGAGAGTCTTGCTGGCCTTGGCGCTGGCTTCGATGGCGGCCTCGCCCGGTGCGGTCTCCGCCGGGCAGACGTCGGCGCCGCCGGCCGCGCGCGACGGATCGCACGATTTCGACTTCGTCATCGGCGACTGGAAGGTGCACTTGAAGCGCCTGCCGGACCGCCTGGTCGGCTCGACCCGGTGGCTCGACTACGACGGCTTTTCCAACCATCACAAGCTGCTCGACAGCAACGCCAACCTCGAGGACTTCGGGGTGGAGGGGGCTGCGGGCGCCATCAAGGGCCAGACCCTTCGCCTCTACAATCCGGCGACGCACGAATGGTCGATCTATCTCGTCGACCTCGCGGCCGGGACCCTCGGCCTGCCCCCCGTCGTCGGCCATTTCGAGGGCGCCCGCGGCGAGTTCTACGACCACGAGACTTGGAAAGGTCAGCCGATCAAGGTGCGCTATGTGTGGCTGAACCTCTCCCCCCACGCGGCGCGGATGGAGCAAAGCTTCTCCACCGACGAGGGCAAGACCTGGGAAGTGAACTGGATCTGTACGCTCTCGCGTTAATCAGCCCTCGCCCACCGAGCGCGGCTGTACACGGCGAAAGGGAATCGAAAAGCGCGCGCAACAAGCGGCCGAAATGGTGTCAGCTCCGCAATCGCCCTGATCGAAACGCCTTGTAGCACAAGGGAATAACCGGCTGGGGAGCGCGGTCGAGGGTGATCGGTTTGACGGACTTTGGTGTCGCGGGTGGGTTTTCCGCCGGGAGGGGAACTCTTGACGCGGACGACTATGTCCGCCTCGCAGCCGCCTCGCGGGCCAATCCAAAGGACACCGCCCTGCTCATGCGCCTGGCGGCCGCGGCCCTCGCCTTGGGGCGCGACGCCGATGAGGAGGCCGCGCTCGGCCGCCTGCTCAAGATCGAACCGCGCAACCTCCAGGCCCTGTTCCAGGCGGCGGAGTTGCATCGCCGCCGCGGCGAGGGCGGCGTTGCGGCCGCGGCCTATCGCACGGCCCTGCAGTGCATCCCCGCCGGCGCCGAGCTGCCTGCGAACCTCCGGCCCCTGGTTCAGGCCGCGCGCACGGTGATCGACGCCAACAACCGCGCGATGGAACAGTTCCTGGGCGACCGGCTCGCGGGCCTTCGCGCACGCTTCGCCGGCGAGCCCCTCGGGCGGTTCGACAAGGCCCTGGATACGCTGCTGCTCAAGCGCCGTGTCTACCGGCCGCAGCCCAGCTTCATGTATTTTCCCGAGGTGCCGCCGATCGAGTTCTATGACCGGGACCTGTTCCCCTGGCTGGACGGGCTCGAGGCCGCCACCGGTGAAATCCGGGAAGAGCTGATGGCGGTGATGGCCGAGCCGGAGGAGTCGCTCGAGCCCTACATGAACCTAGCCGGTAATGTGACCGGCCTGTGGGCGGAGCTCAACAATTCACGCCGCTGGAGCGCCTTCCATTTCTGGCGCGAGGGCGCGGCCTTTGAGGCCAATATGGCTCGCTGCCCAAAGACCATGGCCGCCCTCGAGGCATGGCCGCGTTGCGATATTCCGGGCTTCGCCCCCACGGCCATGTTCTCGATCCTGGAGCCGCGCACACGCATCCCGCCGCACGTGGGGACCAACAACGCCCGCTTGGTGGTCCACCTGCCCCTGGTCATTCCGCCGCGATGCGGCTTCCGCGTCGGCGCGGAGACGAGGCCCTGGATCGAAGGACAGGCGTTCGTCTTCGACGACACCATCGAGCACGAGGCCTGGAACAACAGCGACGACTGGCGGGCCGTGCTCATCGTCGATATCTGGAATCCCCACGTCACCGCCGCCGAGCGTGAGATGGTGCGCGCACTCACCGACGGGGTGAACGCCTTCTACGGCGACCTGCCCGACTACGTCCGCCCGCAGTCGCGGTAGGCGGCGTCTCCATAAAGTCAACACCACCCGGAAACAAAACAAGAACATACATTGGCGCGTCGGATCGTCAGTGATATCGCCATGACCCATGGACGGCGCCCGCGCACCCGAGGTCCTGCCGCCGGCGTTCGCCGACTGGTTCGCCGCGCGCGGCTGGGCGCCCCGGGCTCATCAGCTGGCCATGATCGACAAGGCGCGCGAGGGCCGCCACGCGCTGCTGATCGCCCCCACCGGCGGCGGCAAGACCCTGGCCGGTTTTCTGCCCAGCCTCATCGAGCTTGCGGAGCGGCCGCCGCGCAATGCGCCCGCGGGCGTGCACACCCTCTACATCTCGCCGCTCAAGGCCCTGGCCGTGGACATCGAGCGCAACCTGGCCACGCCGATCGCCGAGATGGGCCTGGCCATCAAGGCCGAGTCGCGCACCGGCGACACCGGCGTGGCGCGTCGCCAGCGCCAGCGGATAAAGCCGCCGGACATCCTGCTGACCACGCCCGAGCAACTGGCCCTGTTCTGCGCCTGGGAGGGCGCCCGGCTCTATTTCGAAGATCTGCGCTGCGTCATCCTCGACGAGATCCACGCCATCTGGCCCTCCAAGCGCGGCGACTTGCTGGCCCTCGCCCTGGCACGCCTGGCGAAGTTCGCGCCCGATCACCGCCGCGTCGGCCTGTCGGCCACCGTGGACGATCCGGATCTCATCCGCGCCTGGATGTCTCCCGGCGCGGGCGCGCAGGTCGATCTGGTCACCGGCGCCGGCGGTGCGCCGCCGGTGGTCGATGTGCTGCTGTCCGAAGGCCAGGTGCCGTGGGTGGGCCACACCGCCCGCCACGCCATGGCCGAAGTCTATGACGCCATCCGCGGCGCCCGCACGGCGCTCGTCTTCGTCAACACCCGCTTCCAGGCTGAGTTCGCCTTCCAGGAGTTGTGGCGGCTCAACGAAGATTCCCTGCCCATCGCCCTCCATCACGGCTCGCTGGCGGCCGAGCAGCGCCGGCGCGTGGAGGCGGCCATGGCCCGCGGCGAGCTGCGCGCGGTGGTCTGCACCTCGACGCTCGATCTCGGGGTCGACTGGGGCGACGTCGACCTCGTCATCCAGCTGGCCTCGCCCAAGGGCGCGGCGCGCATGGTCCAGCGCATCGGCCGCGCCAACCATCGCCTCGACGAAGCCAGCCGGGCCCTGTTCGTGCCCGCCAACCGCTTCGAGATGCTGGAATGCCAGGCGGCGCGCGAAGCCATCGCCGAGAACGCCCTGGATGCGGAGAAGCCGCGCACAGGCGCCCTCGACGTGCTCGCCCAGCACATCATGGGCTGCGCCTGCTCCGAGCCCTTCGACCTCATCGAGCTCTATGACGAGGTCAGTTCGGCCGGTCCCTACCGGCGCCTGACCTGGGAAGACTTCGAGGCGGTGGTCGATTTCGTCGCCACCGGCGGCTACGCCCTGCGCGTCTACGACCGCTTCGCGCGCATCGTAAAGGGCCAGGACGGCCGCTGGCGGGCGCGCAACGCCGATACCGTCCTGCGCCACCGCCTCAACGTCGGGGCCATCGTCTCCCCGGCCATGCTGGCGGTGCGCATCGCCGCGGGTCGGCGGGCCACGCCCGGGCGCAAGATCGGCGAGGTCGAAGAGGGCTATCTTGAGATCTTAGAGCCCGGCGACGCTTTTGTCTTCGCCGGCCGGGTCTGGCGGCTGGTCGGCGTCACCGGCGTCGACGTTCTGGTCACACCGGCCCAGGGCGAGGAGGCCAAGATGCCCTCCTGGGGCGGCTCCAAGTTCGCCCTCTCCACCTTCCTCGCCCGCCGCGTGCGCGAGATGACGAGTGACGAGGATCACTGGCGCGTGCTGCCGCCCGACGTGCGCGAGTGGCTTGAACTGCAGCGCGACCATTCGGCCATTGCCGCCACCGACGAGATGCTGCTGGAGACCTTTCCGCGCGGCAAGCGCCACTTCCTGGTCTGCTTCCCGTTTGAGGGCCGCCTGGCCCACACAACCCTATGCATGCTCCTGACCCGCCGCCTGGCGCGCGCCGGCGTCGGCCCGCTGGGCTTCGTCGCCAACGACTATGCCCTGGCCGTCTGGTCGCTGCAGCCCATGGACGGCCTCGACATGGCCGAGCTCTTCGCCGAGGACATGCTGGGCGACGATCTCGAGGCGTGGCTGGCGGAGAGCGCCATGATGAAGGCGGCGTTCAAAGCCTGCGCCCTCATCGGCGGCCTGATCGAGCGGCGCTTTCCTGGCGACCGCAAAAGCGCCCGGGCGATCACCTTCTCCACCGACCTTGTCTATGACGTGCTGCGCCGCCACCAGCCCGATCACCTGTTGCTGCGCTGCGCGCGCGAGGACGCCGCCAGCGGCCTCGTCGACGCCGTGCGCCTGGGTGATCTCCTGAAGCGCATCAAGGGCCGCATCCGCCACATGAACTTGCCGCATCTCTCACCGTTTTCGGTCGCGGTGATGATGGAGATCGGCAAGCAGCCTTCGCCCGGCGACTCGGGGGACATGGTCCTGGCCGCCGCCGAGGCCGACCTCATCGCCGAGGCCCTCGCGTGAGCGGTTTGGCGCTGGCCGTCGCCGGCGAGCGCGTGACCGCCCGGCTGAGCGGGGCGCTGTGGATCGAGAGCCATGGCGCGCTCATCGTCGCCGATCTTCACTTCGAGAAGGGCTCCTCCTTCGCACTCCGCGGCCAGCTCCTGCCGCCCTACGACACCGGCGAGACGCTCGTGCGGCTGGAGGCGGAGGTCGTCGCGCTCGCCCCGCGCCTCATCGTCTTTCTGGGCGACGCCCTGCACGACGGCGGGGCCGAGGCGCGCCTGACCGAGGCCGACCGCCAGAGGATCACCGCCTTGGCGAGCGGCCGCGAGTTGATCTGGATCGCCGGCAATCACGATCACGCCGGCCCGCGTGATTTGCCGGGCGAGTGCATGGATGAACTCGCCCTGGGCGACATCCGCCTCGTCCATGAACCGGCCGCGCGCCCGGCGGCGGGCGAGATCGCCGGCCACCTGCATCCTTGCGCCCTGGTCCCCGGCGCGGGCCGTCGACGGCGCTGCTTCGCCACCGACGGCGAGCGGCTGATCCTGCCTGCGTTCGGAGCCTACGCCGGGGGCCTCAATGTGCGCGATCCCGCCATCCGAGGCCTGCTGGGACCTGCGAGGCTCGCCGCCGTCCTCGGCGCGGGCCGCGTCCACGCCATCCCCTGGAACCGCCTGCGCGGCGACTGACGATGGCGCCGCAATCTCCGACTTCATGACAAAATCTGGCCACACTTATTGCTGGACCGACACATTTGGCGGTGGCATAAGGCAAAGGTTGTCTCGCACGGACCCTGGAGGTTTGAGATGAATCGCTTCCATTCGAAGGTCGCCGTTCTGGCCGCCATCGCCCTGGCGGGCGCCGCCGGAGCCGCCAGCGCCGCGAGCGTCTTCACGATCGAGGCGACCAATCCCGTGGCCTCCTGGCAGGATCTGGGGTCCTATTTCACGCCTGGCACGACCTATGACTTCACCGTCATCGACCCGGCGACGCTGTGGAGCGCGGGCAGCAATATTCCCTATTCGCGGGAGTCCACGGCCGCCGGCATCGATCCGATCGCCAGTGGCTATGGCCAAGAGACGATGGATGGTTTCACGGCCAACTTCGGCGCCCTGGTCGGTGAGAATGACGGAAATTTCTTCCTCATTGGAACCGGCACGGAAATCTCGGGCCTCTCCGGTGAAGTGACCGCCGGCTATTGGGACAGCTACTACGGCGATAACTCCGGCATTCAGACCCTGAGCGTTTCGGTCCCGGAACCTGCCATGTGGGCGGTGCTGTTGGCGGGCTTCGCCGGCCTCGGCGCGGCCTTGCGCAAACGCCGCGTCGGGGCGACCGCCGCGGCCTGATCGCCGGCGCCGCCATCCCCCACAATCGCCTCCACGCCGATGAACGTGTTTGGCAAGAGACGGCTTCCTCTCCGCCCGCTAAGCTGACGCCAGCGGACCGGAGGAGAAAGCCATGTCCAGGACCATCGTCGTCGTCGGGTTCGGTCCCGGAATTTCCACCGCTGTCGCTGAGAAATTCGGCGCCGAGGGTTTTTCCGTCGCCCTCGTCGCCCGCGATGAGGCGCGCTTGGCCACCGGCGTCGCGGCGCTCGAGGTCAGGGGCGTCACCGCGGTGGCGATCCCGGCCGATGCGAGCGATCCCGCCGCCGTCCGCGCGGCCATCGACAAGGCGCGCGCCGCGCTTGGCCCGATCACCGTCATCCACTGGAACGCCTATGGCGGGACCGAGGCGGGCGATCTCATGGCCGTTGACCCAGCCGCCGTGCGCACCGTGTTCGACGTGGCCATCATCGGCCTGTTGGCGGCTATTCAGGAAGCGCTCCCCGACCTCAAGAACGCCAAGGATGGTGCCGTTCTCGTCACCAACGGCGCGTTCGGAGAACTCGGACCGATGTTCGACGCCTTCGCCATCAGCCTCAACGCCATGGGCGTGGCCCTGGCCAACGCCGCCAAGCACAAGCTTGTCGGCCTCCTCGCCGAGCGGCTGAAGAACGACGGCGTCTATTTCGGCGAGGTCATGGTCGCCGGCGCGGTCAAGGGCACCGCCTGGGCCAACGACGGCGGCAGTATCGAGGCCGCAACGGTGGCGGGTCGGTTCTGGAATCTCTACAAGGCCCGCGGCGAGATCTACGCGCGGGTAAGCTGAGGCTTAGGCTGCCTTCGGGTCCATGGGATGGGAGCGACGCCGTGAGCTTCGACACGCCATTGGTGCTGCAAGGCCCCCTGCGGAGCCCCCGGCAGATGCTGGGTGACCAGGCGTATGGCGGTCACGCCTCCATTCACGACGACTCCATGGCCGAGAAGCTGGGCTTTCGCGCCGGTCCCATCGAGGGGCCGACCCACTTCAGTCTGTTCCCGCCGCTGATGGCCCACATCTGGGGTCGCGACTGGTTCGAGCGCGGCTGCATCTCGGCCCACTATCAGAACATGGTTGTCGAGGGCGAGGAGGTCCGGGCGTCGGCGGAAATCCCACGGGGCGGCGCCAGTTCGACCCGCGCGTGGGCGGAAAAGGCCGATGGCACGCCGGTCCTCGAAGCCAGCGCCAGTCTTGGCTCCGGCCCAACCTTGCTGGCGGCGCGTCTGGCGGCGCTTCGGCCGGCCGAACATCTGGTCATCCTCGCGGACCTCGAGGTGGGCATGACGAGCCCAGAGGACGAGCGCGTGCGGATGGACCCCGACCAACACATGGGGGCGCTCTATCCGTTTTCGCTCAATCAGAAACTGGCCGTGATCACCGAGCCCTCGCCCTGGTACTCGGACGCCGCCGCGTCGCCCTGGGGTCGCCCGATCATTCCGCTGGAGATGATCAGCGTACTGGCTGAATACAGCAGCCACCGGGCCCGCTTTCCGGTCAAGGGCCCGGCGGTCGGTCTGTTCGCGGACCAGGAGATACGCCTTGTCGATGGTCCCCTCTTCGTGGGCCACGACTATGTGATCCGACGCGAGATCGTCGCCCTGTCTGAGAGCCGCCGGACCGAATCCTTCTGGGTGCGCACACGCATCTACGATTCGTCCGGCGCGGTTCTGAAGGCGGAGATGCTGCTCAACCACGCCACTCTGAAAGACTCCTACGCCGCCTACGCCTCCGAGAGCGCGGCGGTGCGAAGCTGAGCGGCCCTCTAGCGCGCTGCGGCCGCGGCGCGGGCGGCGGCGAGTTCGGTCCAGGCGGGCGCATACCTCAGGGCTTCGTCGTATTTGGCCCGGGCGCCTCGCCAGTCGCCCTGGCGCGCCAGAACATCGCCCCACGCTTTTAGGGGATCGGCCCAGTGTAAGCCGCGCTGGTGAGACGCGTCGAACTTGGCGATGGCGTCCGCGAGGTCGCCATGGCGGGCGAGTGCGAGCCCCCACGAATAGTAGCCGGCCGGCAGGTCGGGCGCGAGGGCGACGGCCGCGGCATAGGCGCGCTGTGCGCCCGGCCAATCGCCGCGGTGATCGAGAATGTCGCCCTTGAACCGATCGCAATTCACGAAGCGGCCGGCCCCCGCCAGCACGGCGTCAGCCTTGTCCGGATGACCCGCAGCCTCCTCCGCCGGCGCGATCCAGCAGGTATAGCCGGGGTAGCTCGAGGAGACGCTTGGATTGGCGTAGGCGGCGCCGAACGCCTCCATCCACGAGGCCGCGCTGGCCGCATCCCCGGCCTCTGTCGCCAGCCTGCCGCGAACGAAGTCGGCGATCGCCACGGCCATCGGGTCGACGCCCGTGGTCAACTGGAGATGCAGGGCGGCCGACGCCGGATCGTGCAGCCGCACGTCGACATCGGCGAGATTGGGTTCGATGTCGGACTGCGCCGATCCGACACCGCCATAGGCCTTGGCGTCGGCGACGATTCCCGCGCGCCAAGCCTGCAGGTTCCAGGTCAGCCAATCCCAGTTCTGATAGGTGATCTCGGGAGCGACGCCCGGCCGGCCGCCGGCCGCGGATTGCATGGCGTGGCCCGCGCCCCAGGCGCCCTCCTCGTCGCCGAGCATGATCAGCGCGCCGATCAGCTCGTCGTACGCCGCCCAGTAGTCGGGCTTCAGCTTCAGCGCCGCCCTGTAGAGCGCCAGGGCTTGCCGGGTGTCGGCGCCGGTCTCCTCCAGCGCATCGCCCCAGGTCTTGAGGAGCAGGGGCCGCTCGACCGGGTCCGCCCCGACAAATGCGGCCTTGCAGAAGGCCGCCGCTTCAGCAGGCCGCCCCACGTTGACCAGATAGGCAGCGTAAGCGGCGGGCTGCGACTGGCCATAGACATATTCGGCCGCTTGCGTGGTCAGGCCGTCGAGATCCTGGGCGGCGCCGTTGAAGGTCTTGGGCGTGACGCCGCCGCCGCGAACGGTCAGGGCCAGATTTCCGTCGGGCGTCAGGATGAGGTCGCCGCCAATTCTGAGGTCGTGACCGAAGCGCTGTCTGAGCAGACGGTCGATGTCGCCGATGGAGACGCCCGTCCCGGGCGCCTCGACCTTGATGTCGTTGTTCCAGGCGCTGGACAGGCTTCGCTTGCTCTCGGCGCCGCGGGCGCCGGCCTCCAGCTTGGACAGCCGGTCGAGAAGGCCGCTGGCGACCACCTGGCCGGTGAGGCCGCGGGGCGCCAGCACAGCCGGGGTGTCGAACGCCTCGACGATCACCGAGTGGGACGTGAAGGCGTCGTGCAGCATCACCACGAGGCCCAGGGCGACCACGGCGGCGATCAGCATGATGAACACCTGAGCCGCCGCCCGCACGAGGTCGATGAAGCGCTTGAGGCGGAGGTGCGAGAGCTGAACCTTCAGACGCGCCAGATGCAGCCCGCCCTGCGCGCGCATGTCCTCGGTCTGGGTATCAACCAGAGCCGATTGCTTGCGAAAATACTCGGCGGCTTCCGGCGGCAAGGCGGCAGCCTTCATGGCCAGGGCGGCGGCGACGGGATCGAGCGGACCCGGCTCACCCTGTGCCTCTTCGGCGTCCCCCGCATCGCCGCGGCCGAACAGGCCGCCCACCAGCTCTTCGTCCGCCATGCCGTGACCTTAGCGAGAAGCTCCCGCCAGGGTCGCCGATGCCGGGCGCCTTTGCAACTTGGCCGGCTGGCGATGGGGGGCGCCTGGGTTTCCTGGAGACCAAGTGGTCCCTACGAGCATCCATCGACGAGAATGAGCTTGCTCGTTGTCGTCGCATGACGAACGCGGAAGAGGTCCTGACACGCCGGATCGCTCAGAAAGGCCTCGGCGTTTTCGCGAGCCGGAAACTCGATCACCACCATCCGTTCCGGCCGCCAGTCGCCCTCCATGATGGTCGGCTCCACGCCCTGAACGATGTATTTTCCCGAGTGTTTCTCGATGAACGCCGGAATGGCCGCGATGTATGGTCTGAAGCCCGCGAAGTCATGAATGGTCAGGTCAAGAACGAGGTAGGCTTTCATCTGTCCGGCGCTCCACTTCCAGCGGGCGACCAATGCCGCAATCTCTCGTGCGCGCCCTGGCGGTCATGACCATTGCTTGGGCGACTCCCCATCGGTTTGGTCGGCGATTCATCGGCGAAACATCGGTTCGTCGTCCTGGCGGCCATCGGCGTTGCAGGGCCTTTTAGCGCTCGAACGGCGCGGACAGCGCCCAAGCAAGATGTGAAAGGCCAATTCGATGATTTCTCAACCGACCACGACCCGCGTTGCGACCGAGCTCGCGGCGCGCCCCGCTCCCAGGCGCGCGCCCCGCGCCGCCAAGGCTCCGCGCCGTCGCGTCGTCGACCTGCACGCCCATGCCTGGTTCGACCTCTTCCACGGCCAGGGCCTGACGTGGCCGGACGGTGAGACCGCCGTCGAGACTATCGCCGCCGCCATCCGCGCCGCAGGTTGAAGCGTCAGGGGGGTGTCAACCCTTCAGTCGCAGCGGGCCCATGAAGTCGCGTTTGCCGAGCGGCGCGCCTCTGGAGCGCAGGATGTCGTAGGCCGTGGCGGCGTGGAAATAGAAGTTGGGTAGTGAGAAGGAGAGGAGAAATCCCTCCGCCGTGAACGGCATCTTGAAGTCGCGAAACTGGAAGACGACGTCGCGGCCTTCCAGGGCGTTGACCTCGTCGGCGGTCAGCTTTTCCAGGGCGGCGCGCGCATCGGCCACCACCTTCTGCAGACCGGCGTAGTCGAGCGGCGGCAGCTCCGGCGGCGGCGAGAACACGCCCTTCTTCACCCCTTCGATGGCGCCCACCGAATGGTGTGCGACCGACCAGATCTGGAAACGGAACGGCAGCATGTCCGGGAACAGACGCGCTTCGACGACTTCGTTCGGGTCGAGGTTTGTCTCCCGGCAATGATCGAGGCCGCGGTCGAGGAAACCCGCCACGCCGCCCAGCGTCTGCAGGTAGGACGCCACGCTGAGGTCATAGAGTGAAATCGCCATGGCTGGGTTCGCCTTCCCTTTGAAGTTGCGCGCCGTCGCGACCTCGGACAGGGCCGCTTGGATCGCGTTATCCGCGGACCCTAGCGACATGGCGTGGAGCGGAGCAAGGGGTGGCCCGGCGGTCAGGCGCGCGCAAGCACATCCGCGAATGTCTTGGCGAACAGGTGAGCGTCCCCGGGCCACCGGGCCGAAACATAGTTTCCGTCAACGACGACCCAGGCCGGCCGAGAATCGTGGGGCGCGTCGCGGTCAAGGCCCGACGTTTTGCGCCGGCGATCGGGCGCATCGCTGGGCACATCGACAAAGTCGGCCGGCGACCGGAGCGCCCGGGTGACCTCCGCCTCGACGGACATGTAGCCCCTCGGCTGATCGTTCGTCTCCAGATAGGTGCGGTAGTAGTCGCGATCCCAGGGGCGTCCGATATGGGCGAGGGCGTCGGCGGCGCTCTCCTGGCGCCAGGTCAATGCTGTGGTCTTGCGGCCATGCAGCGCTGAGCGGCCGGTTGCGTCTCGGCTCCGCGCGGCCAGGAGCACGCCATGGCAGATCGCCGCTACGGGTTTGCCTGCGGCGAAGAACGCAGCCACGAGCGACTGTAGCAGGGGGCTCTCGAGGTATTCCCGCATCCCCCGGGCGCGGTGACCGCCCGCGAGCAGTAGGGCGTCGAAGTCGCCGGCCGCGAGGTCGTCCCAGCACAAGGGATGCTGGAACGCCTCGTCCCGGTGCATCTCGGAATAGGCCCGCCGGGCGTCCGCATTGGCGCGCAGAACAAGGCCGATCGGCCGCAGACCCCTGAGGCCGGGAACCCGGCTCCACGGATCGAGACCGATCCCGTCCAGCATGATCGCGTCCGCCTCTCCGGGTTTTCCATCCGGGGTCGCGAAGCGGGCCGTGTGACCCAGCGCGGTCAGCACCTTCCAGCTGACCGCGACTTCGCTCGGGTCGAAGTCACGGCGCGGAATCGGAAAGAGCACGGTCGCCATGGGGCATTGTGACATGGGGGCGGGGGCGCCTGTCACGATGTTCCATCTTGGAGATTCACCGCTTTTGCGGACGATCCAAGATCAGTGGCGGCCCAGCGCGCCAGTCTGGGAGTCTCGCTCCGTTTTCCTCAGCAGCGGGATAGCGACGAAGAAGATCATGGACAGGGGCAGGGTCCCTGGGATCAGCACCACCCACGGGAAGGGCTTTGCAGCCAGTCCTCCGATCACCGCGTCGATCAGGCCGGTGACTACCAGCAACAGCGCCGCGCGCGTCACCCACCACTTGTGCACATGCCAGGCTGTCATATGACCTGCCTCTCAGCTCCAAGGGCCAACGCCACGTCCATATTCACCCTGGACCCGCGCGATGGCAACCGTTTGGGCGCGTCAGCGAGATCCACCGAAATCAAACCGGTTGGCTATCTCGGCTGGCCGCTGGAGGCGGTGACGCCTCCATCCACCGGCAGGTTGACGCCTGTCACATATCGCGCGTCGTCGCTCGCCAGAAACGCCGCGACGCCAGCGATATCCTCGGGCTCGGCCGCCCGGCCGAGCGGAACTCGTTCCATGAACCTGGCCACCCACGCCGGGTTATCCTTAACGTCGGCGGTCATGCCGGTCATGGTGAGGCTCGGGCACACCGAATTCACCCGCACGCCATGGGACGCGAGATCGAGCGCGGCGGCGCGCGTGAAGTTCACGACACCGCCTTTGGCGGCGTTGTAGGCGCTCATCCCCCAGTCGCCGCCCAACCCCGAGACGGAGGCGGTATTGATGATGCAGCCCCGTGTCTTCTTGAGCTCCGGCGCGGCGGCGCGCGTGCCGTAGAACACCGCGTCGAGATCCACGCTCATCAGCCGGCGCCAATCTTCCGTTTCGATTTCGGTCACCGGGCCGATCTCAATGACACCGGCGTTGTTGCACATGACGTCGAGCCGTCCGAAGCGCCGCACGGCTTCCGCCACCAGGGCGGTGACCTGAGCCTCGTCCGACACATCGGTCACCTGGGCATGCGTGCGTTCGGGGGGAAGCGCACGCGCAGCCGCCTCCAGCGGGCCACGCGCCCTGTCGGCCATCACCACCATCGCCCCCTCAGCGGAGAATCTTTGGCAATAGGCCTTCCCGATCCCAGAGGCCGCGCCGGTGACGATCACGACCTTGCCTTCGAACCGCAACACCGCTCTCCCCGCGCGCGCTATTGGGTCGCCGCGACGGGGGCGGCGGGGGCGTTCTCGGCGAACGGCCGCATCTGCGCCGCCAGCGCGCGACGGAACGCCGGGCGCGCCTCGCAGCGCTGGCGGAGAGCGTCCAGGATCGGAAACTGGGCCAGCACGCCACAGTCGACCAGCTCGCGCAGCACGGTGGTCATGATCAGGTCGCCGGCCGTGAAACGACCCTCGAGGTAGTCCTTCCCCTCGAGCCAGACCGAGAGGGCCGCGAGCCGCGCCGTCAGAATCGCCTCGACTTGCAGGCGATGCTCCTTCGCCCATGACGCGCCGGAGTCGTCGAGGTTGACCCGGTTCCGCGCGTGCGGTTCGATCGAATTCAGCGCCGCGATCACCCAGGCGCTCACCCGCGCCCGCCCCGCCTCGTCACGGGGCGCCAGCGCCTCGGACTTGCTGGCGATGTGCAGCACGATGGCGCCGGATTCGAACAGCTCGACCGTGCCGTCCTTATAGGCAGGCACCTGACCGAAGGGTTGCCATTGGCGGTAGGGCTCGGAGGTTCGATCCTCGAGACCGATCAGGACCTCCTGGTAGGGCAGGTCCGCTTCCTCGAGCGCCCAACGGACCCTGAGATCCTTGACGTATCCCTGAGCGACCGGCGGGACCCACCGGTAGGCGCTCACCTCAATACTCATCGGGTTTCTCCTGGCTATCGCTGCGGGTCGGGGCACCAATCCGGCTCCTCGACAGAGATTTCAGATCGCGCCGCAAGCGCGTGGGGTCGGCGCCATCCAGCTCTGCTTCCAGCGCGCCGTGTTCCCTGGTCCAGAGCGGCAAGGCGGCGGCGAGGCGCACGTGGCCTTCGCCGGTCAACGCGACCCGGCGAATACGGCCGTCATCGGCGTCGGGCTCGATCTTGACCAAACCCCGTCGCACAAGCGGTTTGAGGGCCGCCGTGAGCGTGGTGCGGTCGGCGCCCAGCACATCGACGAGTTTTCCCATCGGCAAAGGCTCTGGTCCGTTCAGCGCCATCAGGAGTGAGAACTGCCCATTGGTGAGGCCCGCTGGACGCAGCGCCTCGTCAAACCGCCGCGCAAGTGCGCGAGCCGCCCGCTGCGTATGTAGGCACAGGCATGCGTCGCGCACGTGCAAGGTTGCCTCAAGCGGAACGACGAGCGGAGCGGCCATGTCGTTTTATGTTGATATCAACTTAACGAGTCAAGCAGGACGTTCGGGCGCGGGAGGCGCTGTCCACCTCCGGCAGCGGCGGGGTTGTCTTGGCCAGGGCTTTGGCCCAAGAGGCGCGCCCATGGATCCGGCCGAGGCAGTTCACGAGCGATTTCGCGCCCGCGTCGGGGCGGCGGACTTCCCGGAGCCGGCGCCCGCCGCCCTGCCGGACGGCCTGACCCCCGAAAAGCTGGTGGAGATGTACGGCTCGCAGGTCCTGAGCCGTCAGCTCGACCGCGTCGCGCGCGCCCTGCAGGCCCGGGGCGAGGGCTTCTACACCATCGGCAGTTCCGGCCACGAGGGCATGGCCGCCGTCGCCGAAGCCTTCCGCGTCGGCGATATGGCGTTTCTCCATTATCGCGACGCCGCCTTCCAGATTCAGCGCGCCCAAAAGCTCCCCGGCCAGACCCCGGCCTGGGACATGTTGCTCTCCTTCGCCGCCTCGTCAGAGGACCCGATCAGCGGCGGCCGGCACAAGGTGCTGGGTTCCAAGCCGCTCTACATCCCACCCCAGACCAGCACCATCGCCTCGCATCTGCCCAAGGCCATGGGCGCGGCCTACGCCGTCGGCCTGGCCAAACAACTGCAGGCGCCGGACCGCATCCTTGCCGACGACGCCGTGATCCTGGCCAGTTTCGGCGACGCGTCGGCCAACCATTCCACCGCCCAGGGGGCGATCAACGCCGCCTGCTGGACCGCCTTCCAAGGCGGGGCCATGCCCATCGTCTTCGTCTGCGAGGACAACGGCATCGGCATTTCGGTGCGGACGCCCAAGGGCTGGATCGAGGCGAACTTCAGCGGACGGCCGGCCCTGAAATACATCTCCTGCTGCGGCCTCGATCTCGTCGAGACCTGGAGCGCCGCCCGCGAGGCGGCGACCTACGCCCGCAAGCATCGCCGGCCGGTGTTCCTGCACATGGGCTGCGTGCGCCTCTACGGCCACGCCGGCTCCGACGTCCAGGCCGCCTATCTCAGCAAGGAGGAGATCGAGCGCGCCGAGGCCGGCGATCCCCTGCTGCGCTCGGCGGGCCTCCTGACCGGGCTCGGCGTCCTCACCCCGGCCGAGGCCCTGGCCATCTATGACGACACCGGCGAGACCGTCCGCCGCATCGCCGAGGAGGCCATCGCCCGGCCCAAGCTGACCACCGCGGCCGAGGTCATGGCCAGCCTGATCCCGCCGCCGCGCGCGCTGGCGCACACCAACGGTCCCTCGCCCGAAGCCCGCCACGCCGCCTTCGCCGGCGAGTTCGCGGCCCTCGACAAGCCCGCTCACATGGCCAAGCTGATCAACTGGGCCCTGACCGACCTCATGCTCGCCCACGGCGAGATCGTCCTGGCCGGCGAGGACATCGGCGCCAAGGGCGGCGTCTATAACGTCACCGCCAAGCTCGCCCAGCGCTTCGGGACGCGGCGGGTGATCAACACCCTCTTGGACGAGCAGAGCATCCTCGGCCTCGCCATGGGCATGGCCCACAACGGCCTGCTGCCGATCCCCGAGATCCAGTTCCTGGCCTATTTGCACAACGCCGAGGACCAGCTGCGTGGCGAGGCCTCGACGCTTAGCTTCTTCTCCGAGGGCCAGTTCACCAACCCCATGGTCCTGCGCATCGCCGGCCTCGGCTACCAGAAGGGCTTCGGCGGCCACTTCCACAACGACAATTCCGTCGCCGTGCTGCGCGACATTCCGGGCATCGTCGTCGCCTGCCCCAGCAACGGCGCCGACGCCGTGGCCATGCTGCGCGAGGCCGTGCGCCTGGCCCGCGAGGAACAGCGGGTGGTGGTCTTCCTGGAGCCCATCGCCCTCTACATGACCCGCGACCTCCACGCCGAGAAGGACGGGCAGTGGACCTTTCCCTATGAGGCGCCGGGCGAGGGCCGCGAGATCCGGCTGGGCCAGGTCGGCGTCCACGGCGAAGGCCAGGATCTGGCCATCGTCAGCTACGCCAACGGCTATTACCTCTCGCGCCAGGCCGAAAAGATCCTGGCCGAACAGCATGGGATCGCCAGCCGTGTCATCGACCTGCGCTGGCTGGCGCCGCTGAATTTCACCGAGGTCGTCCGCGCCATCGGTCCGGCCCGGCGCGTGCTCATCGTCGACGAATGCCGCATCACCGGCTCGCAGAGCGAAGCCCTGACGGCGGGCCTCATCGAGCACGCGCCCGGCCTGCCGGTCTCGCGCATCGCCGCCGAGGACAGCTTCATCCCGCTCGGCCGGGCCGCCACGGTCACCCTGCCCAGCCGTGACGGCATCGTCGCCGCGGCGCTGGCGGCGGTGGGCGCCGAACCGAAGCGGCGGAGCGTCCGAGCGTGAGCGGCAAACAGACGGCGCTGGTGATCGCGCCGGGGCGGGGGACCTATAACGCCGGCGAGCTCGGCTATCTCGCCCGCTGGCATGCGGACGCGCGCGCGTTCCTTGCCATGGCCGACGCCTATCGCGCCTCGCTCGGCCAGCCGACGCTCGCCGAACTGGACCAGGCCCCGGCCTGGAAGGCGGGCCTACACGCCCGGGGCGACCACGCCTCGGCGCTGATCTTCGCCTGCTCCTGGCTGGATTTCGCGGCCATCGACCGGAACACCTTCGACATCGTCGCCGTCACCGGCAACTCCATGGGCTGGTACACCGCGCTCACCTGCGCCGGGGCGCTGGCCGAGGCACCGGGCCTCGGCCTCGTCAACACCATGGGCCTCTACATGCAGGAGGCCTCCATCGGCGGCCAGGCGATCTGGACCCTGGTCGACGAAGACTGGCGGCCGATCCCAGGCCGGCGCGCCGCGTTGATGGAGGCCATCGCCGACATCCATGGCCGGGACGGGGCCGAACTCTACGTCTCCATCGAACTCGGCGGCATGCTGGTTCTGGCCGGCAACGAGGCGGGTCTCAAGGCCATGACCGAGCGCGCGCCCAAGGGCCCCGGCCGCTTTCCGCTGGCCCTGCCGGGCCACGCCGGCTTCCACTCACAGATGCAGGCGCCGGTCAGCGCCCGCGCCAAGGCGACCGTCGCTCGCGATGACTTCCATCAGCCGGCCGCGCCGCTGATCGACGGCGCTGGCCGCGTCTGGCGCCCGCACGCCACCGACGTCGCCGCCCTGTGGGATTATACCCTCGGCGAACAGGTGGTGGAGACCTACGACTTCACCGCCGCTGTTCAAGTGGGCTTGAAGGAATTTGCCCCCGACAAGGTGATCGTGCTCGGCCCCGGCGAGACCCTCGGCGGCGCCGTCGCCCAGAGCCTCATCGCCGCCCACTGGCGAGGTTTGGCTTCCAAGATCGATTTCGTCCGTATGCAGACAGAGGATCCCTTCGTCCTAGCCATGGGCCGCGCGGATCAACGGGCTTTGGCGACGGGGTGAGCTGATCCTCCGTCCCCATCGAGGGGAGGGAGGACTGAGACCTAAGCCGCCAGCTTGAGCGCAGTGCCCAGGGCCGCGTCTACGGCCTTGGTGCGGGCTTCGGGGCCGAAGCTGGTTCCCTCGGCGACGACGAACTCCGGCTCGACGCCGATGAAGTTGAAGAACGCCTTCAACCAGCTTTCGCTGTGCTCGAACGCCGCGTTGTGGGCGCCATAGGCGTTGCCGCGCGAGACGGCGATGATCACCCGCTTGCCCTTGGCCAGGCCCTCGGGACCGTTCTCGCCGTATTTGAATGTCTTGCCGGGCACGCCCAGGCGATCGATCCACGCCTTGAGCTGGCTGGGGACGCCGAAGTTGTACATCGGCGCGCCGATGACCACGATGTCAGCGGCCAGGAATTCTTCCAGCGCCGCTTCGCTCGCCGTCCGGTCGGCGTTGGCCTCGGGCGACATGCCCGACACCGGATGGGCGCTCGGGATATTGGTCGGCGTCAGATGCGGCAGCGGCTCGGCGGTCAGATCGCGATAGGTGATGGTCAGGGGCTGGCCCGACGCGATCAGGGAATCGACGATAGCCGCCGTGACCTGACGGCTGACGGAGCCCGCGCCCAGGATGCTGGAGTCGACGTGAAGGAGTTTCATTGCTATACCTCGGTATGGAATTGTGACTGCAGCGTACTTATGTAACCACCCTGGCAGGACGCAAGTAGGCACTTTCTAGGAACCTAGGTCACATGGATGTAACCACCCCCGATCCGGACCGCTTCCAGCACGTCACCGTACAGTGCCGGAAGGTCAGCGCCATTCTCTCGCGCGTGGGCGACAAGTGGACCGTGCTGGTGGTCATGCTGCTGGGCGGCGGCCCGCGCCGCTTCAACGACATCAAGCGCCAGGTCGACGGCATTTCCCAGCGCATGCTGACCTTGACCCTGCGCGGGCTCGAGCGCGACGGCCTGGTCCGCCGCACGGTGACCCCCACCATCCCGCCGCGCGTCGACTATGAGCTGACCCCGGCCGGCTTCTCGCTTCTGGAACCCGTGCAGGCATTAGGCGCCTGGGCCCAAGCCCATATCGAAACCATCGAAGCGGCGCGGTCGGCGTTCGACGCCAAGGCGGGTTGAACGAACGCCTGCGGTAAACTAAGTTCGGTGGACTAAACTAGGAGATAGGGCCGTGCGCACGGTCAACATCCACGAGGCCAAGACCCACCTCTCCCGACTCGTCGAACAGGCGGCGGGCGGCGAGCCGTTCGTGATCGCCAAGGCCGGCAAGCCGATGGTCAAGGTCGTGGCCGTCGACGCTCCGGAGCCCGTGAAGCAGCGCCGGTTCGGCTTTCTCGCTGGTCAGGTCAGCGTTCCGGAAGATTTCAACACCATGTTCCAGGAGGAAATCCTGGAGATGTTCGGCCTGAACGAGCCGTGAATCTGCTGCCGGACACGCAGCTTCTTCTGTGGGCGGCGGAGTCGCCGACGGGACCGCGCATCCGCGAGGCAGCGGCGCTGATGGGCAACCCTGCGAACATCATTCATTTTAGCGCCGCCAGCATTTGGGAGGTGGCGATCAAATTCGCTCAAGGTCGCGCCGACTTCAAATTCGAGCCGCGCGTCCTCCGCCGCGCCCTGATCGACAACGGCTATCTCGAACTGCCGATTACCTCCAAACACGGCGCGGCGGTCGCCGGGCTTCCTCCCGTCCACAAAGACCCGTTCGATCGCCTGCTCGTCGCCCAGGCGATGACCGAAGGCTTCATCCTGCTGACCACCGACGCGATCCTGGCCAGATACCCTGGCCCCATCCGGGTGTTCTGAGCTGGCCTAGGGCGGGCGCCAGTCATACGGGAGCAAACGTACCTCGATGGTCGGACTCAAGCCAAATGACGAGCCCACGGATAATTTAGAGCACCTAAGAAAAATGCCACCCACAATAATAATTACCTCACGTATTCGCAATATTATTTCATTTGTGTTTTCTCTATTGGCGCTCCCCGTCGTCTTATGTGCGTGGATGGTATATTCGCACAATCAATCTCCGTTCTACGAGCTGGAAAAATCATCGAGGACTATCGAAACCCGCAGCCATAGGTTCGACGGCCCCTGCAACCGCAGGCAGGCTCGCCCGTCTCCTTCTGTTGAGCCGTGCCCATGAGCGTGGCTAGCGTCGACAGGTGGCCCACTCATGAACGGCCAATTCGTGCGGACTTATCCTGTCCACCGGGCTAGGACTGCGCCTGGATGGACTGGTTGTTCGAGTTGGGGCTGGAGAGGCCCGAAGAGGGATCGCGCGATGCGACGCGGCGCATTGACGCCCAGCTTCGGGCCGCCATCGCCGACGGTCGCCTGGCCCCCGGCGTTCGCCTGCCCGCCACGCGCCAGGCCGCGGCCGCTTTCGGCGTGTCGCGCAACACGGCGGTCGAAATCTACGATCGGCTGCTGCACGACGGCTATGTGGTGGCGCGCCAGGGCGCCGGCACCTTCGTCGCCGAGCGACCGCCCGTCGCCGGCGCGGCGGTGGGCGAGGGGGCGCCCGCGGCCCCGCGACCGCTCAATCCCTTCTGGCTAAACCCCGAGGTGTCGGACGCCATCGGCTTCTGGCGGACCGGCGAGAATGACCCGCCAGCTGGTGCGCCGGCCATCGAGCTGCGCCCCGCGCTGGTCGACGGACGGCTGTTTCCGCACGACGTGTTCCGCCGCATCATGGCCCAGCAGCTCCGCGCGCTCGAGCGTTCGCCGCCGAGCTACCGCGGTCCAGAAGGCAACCAGGGCAACGGCCGGTTGCGCGCCGCGATCACCCGTCACATCGCGGTCACCCGCGCCGTGGCCTGCCAGCCCGAGGATGTGATCGTCGTCGCCGGCGCTCAGCAGGCCTTCGACCTGCTGGCGCGCGGCCTGATCGACCGGCCGGGCGTGGTGGTGGCGTTCGAGGATCCCGGCTATCCGCCCATGCGCGCCGCCTTCGCCGCCGCCGGCGCCGTGCTGCACCCGACGTCGGTGGACGCGGAGGGTCTGGTCGTAGAGGCCCTGCCGGACGACGCGCGGATCGTCTGTCTCTGCCCCTCCCATCAGTTCCCGCTCGGCGTCTCCCTGTCGCCGGCGCGCCGGCGGCAGCTATTGGCCTGGGCGCGGAAACGCGGCGCGGTGATCGTCGAGGACGATTACGATGGCGAATTCCGCTACGCCGGCAGCCCCCTGGAGGCGCTGCGCGTCGGCGGGCCCGACCTCGTCTTCTACGTCGGCACCTTCTCCAAGTGCATGCTGCCCTCGCTCCGGCTGGGGTTCCTGGTGGCGCCGGCGTGGGCCAGGCCCACCCTGGTCGCGGCCAAGAACGCGCTCGACTGGCATTGCCCGGTCCTGCTGCAGGCGGCGGTCGCCGCCTTCATCGCCGAGGGCCAGCTGACCCGCCACGTGCGCCGCATGCGCCAGGTCTATCGCCGCCGCCGCGACCTCTTGCTGGAGCGCCTGACGCGGGACTTTCACCCCTGGCTCGAGCCGATCCCCTCGGCCTACGGCATGCATCTCGCCGCCCTCGCGCGCCCGGGCGTGGAGGTGGAAGCCGCCGCCGAGGCCGTCGCGGGCCGGGGCGTGCGCCTGCACAGCCTGGCGCGATACCACCTGGGGGCGCCGACACATCGCGGCCTGGTGTTCGGCTTCAGCGTGGCCGACGAGGCGGAGATCGGGCGCGGTCTCGATCTGCTTCACGAAACCCTGCGGCGATAGTCGTCGGCCGATTTACTTCAGACGCGTGAGATCGGCCTTGAAGACAGCGGCCCAGGTGCGGCCGCCGTCCTGGGAAAAGGAGATTTCATAGCGGTGGGAGTTGGCCGTGACGTCCGACCACACCCCGCGGACGATGACATTGCGGTCCTTGTACTTCTCGGTCGCGTAGAACTCGCCGCGGCCGTCCTTGAATTCGCCGATCTCGGGCGCGCCCACGTCGGCACTGTCGCTGTCGATGTAGGACTGGCTCCATTGGCCGGACTTGGCGTTGTAGAGGAACAGCGTGGCTCCTTCCCAATGGCCGTTCGGGCCATCGGCTTCGATCTCTTCGATCCAGCCGCGACCGCCCCAGATCGGCGTCGCCGTCTTCGTGCCGTCGGACGTGGTCGTATGGGTTCCGCCGTCGAACGGATCGAGCACACGGGTGATGTGCGTATGCCAGACGCCGCGGGCGAAATCGAAGTCGTGCGATCCGTCACGCGTCGGCTGCGCGCTCACCGGACAGGAAAAAAGGGCCAGAACGCCCGCGACCGCCAAACCGCGCCGCAACTGCAACCGTGTCATGATCCTCTCCGCATTACCGACGCGGCGGAGCATCGGGTTTGCTGAGGCGGGCCGGAAGGACCAATCCCGGAAATATCTGCTGGACCACTCGATGAGGGCGCAAACCTTCTTCCCTCCCCTTGATGGGGAGGGTGGATCGCGCGAAGCGCGAGACGGGTGGGGTGGCCGCGCCCCCCCCCCCCCCCCCCCCAACAGGGGGGCCCCCCCCCCCCCCCTCCACCCCCTCCGACCCCACTTCGTGGGGCCACCTCCCCCATCGAGGGGGAGGAGGATCGTTCACATCACCCGCGCAATTTCGCCCCGACCGCCTTGGCGGCGGCGGCGACGATCTTGCCGGATACGGCTTCGATGTCGGCGTCGGTGAGGGTGCGCTCCAGCGGCTGCAGGGTCACCTCCACGGCCACCGACTTTTCGCCCTCGCCGACGCCCTTGCCTTCATAGACGTCGAACACCCGCGTCGCGGCGATCAGCGTCCGGTCGGCCCCGGCCACGGCGCGCGCCAGCTCGCCCGCCGGCGTCTTGCGCGGCAGGACGAAGGCGAAGTCGCGGCTGAGCGGCATCAGTGGCGAGAGCTTGACCGCCGGCTTGGTCTTGGCGGCCTTCTTGCGCCCCTCGGGGATGGCCTCGACGAAGGCCTCGAAGGCGTAGACCGGCCCCTCCACGTCCAGCGCCGCCAGCACCCGCGGGTGAATCTCGCCGAAGGCGGCGACGCCGACCTTGCCGAGGGTTAGGCGCGCATAGCGCCCCGGCCGCCACCAGCTGGGCGGCGCGTCCTGCGCCGTCTGCAGGGCCGGCGCGCCAATCTCCTCCAGCAGGGCCAGCAGGTCGGCTTTCAGCGTGAAGACGTCGTCGCCCGGACGCCCGTCCCAGCGCTTGCCGGCGTGCGGGGCCAGCACGGCGGCGATGGCCGTCCTCTGGTCGGCGCCGGTGTCGCCGGAAAACACCGGTCCGATCTCGAAGAGGGCCACGTCCGGAAAGCCGCGCCGGGCGTTGCGCCCCACGGCCTCGATCAGGCCGGGCAGGATCGAGGGCCGCATGCAGTCGAGCTCGGCGGCGATGGGGTTCTCCAGCACCAGTTCCTGCTGGCCGCCGCCGAACAACGCCGCCGTCGCCCGGGCGGTGAAGCTCCAGGTGATCGTCTCCTGATAGCCGGCCGCGGCCAGGGCCCGGCGCGCGGCGCGGATGCGGGCCTGGCGCAATGTCAGCACGCCGCCGGCGGCGCGGGCGATCTCCGGCAGGGGGGTGGCGGGCAGGGCGCCGTAGCCGGCGATGCGCGCGACTTCCTCGACCAGGTCGGCCTTGCCCTCGACATCCGGCCGCCACGACGGTGGCTGGACCAGGTCCCCTTGCCGGGTGAAGCCGAGCGCGGTCAGGATCTCCCACACCCGCGCGTCGGACACCTCCAGGCCGGACAGGCGGGCCACATAGCCGGCCTCGAACGGGACCGGCGGCCTGGATGCGGGCGGCGTCCCGGCCAGGACCACGTCGGAGGCCTCGCCGCCGCACAGCTCAAGGATCAGCGCCGTCGCCTGCTCAATGCCTGGAACCAGGGACGCTGGGTCGACGCCGCGGGCGAAGCGATACTGCGCGTCCGAGACGATGCCGGTTTCGCGCCCGGTCTGGGCGGTCAGGATCGGGTCGAACCAGGCGCTCTCGATGAAGACGTCGGTGGTCTCGTCCGAACAGCCGGTCGTAACCCCGCCCATGACGCCGCCCAGGCCAATGGCTCCGGAGCCGTCGGCGATGACGCAGGTCCCGTCCGTGACTTCATAGGTCCTGCCGTCCAGGGCGGCGACGGTCTCGCCCGCGCGTCCGAGCCGGGCCTCAACGAAGCCGCCGCTGAGCTTGGCCGCGTCATAGACGTGCAGCGGCCGGGCGCGGTCATGGGTGATGAAGTTGGTCACATCGACCAGGGCGTTGATGGGCCTCAGGCCCACGGCGCGCAGGCGGCCCTGCAGCCACGCCGGCGAAGGGCCATTCTTCAGTCCACGGATCAGCCGGCCGGCAAAGGCCGGGCAGGCGGCCGGCGCGGTCAGGCGGATATCGACCGGGCAGGGGAAGGCGCCCGGCGTCGGCTTCACCGGATCGGGCTTCAGCTGGCCCACCCCGGCGGCGGCCAGGTCGCGGGCTATGCCGCGCACACCCAGCCAGTCGGGCCGATTGGGCGTCACCTCGAAGTCGATGGTCGCCTCCAGCCCCAGGGCTTCGGCCGCGCTCGCGCCCACCGCAAGGGCGTCGTCCAGTTCGAGGATGCCGTCGGACTCCTCCGCCGTCTCCAGTTCGGCCGCCGAGCACAGCATGCCGTTGGAGATGACGCCGCGTACGGAGCGCGGCTCCAGGGTAATGCCCGAACCCGGAATATAGGTTCCGATCGGCGCATAGACGGTGGTCAGCCCGGTGCGCGCATTGGGCGCGCCGCAGACGATCTCCTTGCGGCCATCGACGGTGTCGACCTGACAGACGGAGAGCCGGTCGGCGTTGGGGTGCCGCGCGGCCGCCACCACCTTGGCCACGGTGAAGGCGCTGAGCTTGGCGGCCGGATCGTCGACATGCTCGACCTCGAGGCCGGCCATGGTCATGGCGTCCACGATCGCGCCCAGGCCCGCGTCGGTATCCAGGTGTTCCTTGAGCCAGGAGAGGGTGAATTTCATCAGCTGAGCCCCGTGGCCGGGTTGGGGGCGGCGAAGGCGGAGAAGCCGTAGTGCGCCAGCCAGCGGGTGTCGGAGGCGAACATGTCGCGCAGGTCGGGCATGCCGTACTTCAGCCGTCCCAGCCGGTCGACGCCGAAGCCGAAGGCGAAGCCCTGCCATTCGTCCGGGTCGAGGCCGCAGTTGCGCAGCACATTGGGGTGGACCATGCCGCAGCCGACGATCTCCGACCATTCATGGCCGACGCCGATGCGCACCTCGCCGTCCTTGACCTCGCACTGCACGTCCATCTCCGCCGACGGCTCGGTGAACGGGAAGTGGTGCGGCCGAAAGCGCGTCACCACGCCGGGCAGCTCGAAGAAGCGGGCCACGAAGGTGTCCAGGGTCCACTTCAGGTGGCCCATGTGGATGCCGCGGTCGATGACCAGTCCTTCGATCTGGTGGAACATCGGCGTGTGGGTGGCGTCGCTGTCTTTGCGATAGGTGCGCCCGGGCGAGATGATCCGGATCGGCGGCGCCTGGCCGGCGGCGATCCACGGCGCCGGCGGCGGCGTGTTGCTCCGCTGCATCGTCCGGACCTGCACCGGGCTGGTGTGGGTGCGCAGGACCTTGCGCTCCCCGGCCGCGTCGGGGGTCAGGAAGAAGGTGTCGTGCAGCTCGCGCGCCGGATGCCGGGGCGGAAAGTTGAGGGCGGTGAAGTTGTGGAAGTCGTCCTCGATGTCCGGCCCTTCGGCCAGGGCGAAGCCCATCTCGGCGAAGATGGCGATCATCTCGTCCATCACCTGCATGGTCGGATGCACTGAGCCGCGCCGCCGCTGCGGGCCGGGCAGGCTGAGGTCGAGGGCGCCGGCGGCCAGGTCGGCGTCCAACGCCGCCGCTTCGAGGATCTCGCGCCGCGCGGCGATCAGGGCGGCGACGCGGTCGCGCAGGCCGTTGATGCGCGGACCCTCCACGCGCCGCTCGTCCGGGCTCATCGAACCCAGCGACTTCAGCATCAGGGAGATGGCCCCGCTCTTGCCCAGCGCCTCCAGGCGCACGGCTTCCAGCGCGGCGAGGTCGGCCGCGGCGGCGATGCGCTCGGCGAGCGCGGCTTCGGGGTCGGTGGTCATGGCGGCAGGTCTCGCAAGGGTGTCTGGCGTGCAAATACGAAAAGCCCTCCGACGGGTCGCGCCGGAGGGCTTTGCGGTGCGGACTCCTTTGGGGGAGTTCCGTCAGGCAGCCAGGGCGGCGCGGACCTTGTCGGCGATGACCTTGAACGCGGCCGGATCGGAGCCCGCTATGTCCGACAGGACCTTACGGTCGATGTCGATCCCGGCCAGTTCAAGGCCGTGGCTAAATCGGGAATAGGTCAGGCCTTCCTGCCTGGCCGCGGCGTTGATGCGCTGGATCCACAGGGCGCGGAACGAACGCTTGCGCACCTTGCGGTCGCGGTAGGCGTACTGCCCGGCCTTGTCGACCGCGGCCTTGGCCGTGCGGATGGTGTTCTTGCGACGGCCCCGGAAGCCCTTGGCCTGCTCGAGAACCTTCTTGTGCCGGGCGTGGCTGACGACGCCCCGTTTCACTCTCGCCATCGGTTCCTCCTACAGCCCGTAAGGCAGGTAGGTGTTGATGATGCGCGTATCGCTCTCGCTCATCACCTTGGTGCCGCGGTTCTGGCGGATGTACTTGGAGCTGTGGCTGATCAGGCGGTGGCGCTTGCCGGCCACACCGGCCTTGATCTTGCCGGTCGCGGTGATCTTGAAGCGCTTTTTGGCGCCTGACTTGGTCTTCAACTTGGGCATTTGGGTCCTCTGAAAAAGGAGCTGCAAGAACCGCCCTGGCATGCCTTTGGGCCAGGCGGCTCGAAACGAAGGCGCGCTGTCTAAGGCAAACGCGCCTTGAAGGCAAGATGAACCTCCTCCCCCTGGATGGGGGAGGTGGCCCGAAGGGCCGGAGGGGGTGGAGCGGTTGCCCCACCCGTCCCGACCTTCGGTCGGTCCACCCTCCCCATGAAGGGGAGGGAGGGTTCGATCTTAGATGGCTTGCAGTTGACCGGCCGAGGTCTTGCCGCTGCGGCGGTCTTGCTCGAGCTCATAGGAGACCTTCTGGCCTTCAGTGAGGCCGTGCAGGCCCGCGCGTTCCACGGCGGAGATGTGAA
>Ga0302311_10000083_pt1 | contig 113064 bp, 102 predicted proteins | sample III_Palsa_N1_3_FD_200449 | JGI IMG/M metagenome (GOLD analysis project Ga0302311, IMG submission 200449) | Peat permafrost microbial communities from Stordalen Mire near Abisko, Sweden - III_Palsa_N1_3 | ecosystem: Environmental > Terrestrial > Soil > Palsa > Peat permafrost | place: Sweden...
TAATCTCGTGCCCGCGAGCCGAGAATTGGTACAACACCTTGCGTTCCGGCACCAGTTTGGACTCTTCGAGATCGTCCAAGCCGCGGGATAGCGCGGCCTGGCGCAGCACCGCGCGCCAATCGACGATGCCGCGCCGGGGCGCTTGCTGCATCGTGTCGGAAGTTGCGGCCATTGGCCCAAGACTAGCCTCCAGGAGGAGACTACAATCGCCAAATACAGCCTCATTGCGGGGTATAGTTAGCGATATTCGCCAAATATTCACTTCGGGGGAGCTAAAACATGGAGATTGACCGATTCGATGCCCGAATACTTACTGCGTTGCAGCAAGATGGGCGAGTGCCGGTGGTCGAATTGGCGGAGGCCATTGGACTGTCGCCGACCCCCTGCGCGCGCCGCATCAAGGCGCTCGAAAGCCGCGGCATGATCGAGGGCTACGCCGCCCTATTGAATCCCTCGAAAGTCGGGCTCGCGGTGCTGGCCATCGTCCAGGTCAAGCTCACCGAGCATACCGACGAGACGGTGGCCCGCTTCGAACGTGAAATCACCGTACTCGATGAGGTGACCCATTGTTATGCCATGACCGGGAGCTATGATTTCATCCTGCAGGTCTACGGCGAGGATTTGGAGTCATTGAGCAACGTGGTCTTGAAGAAGCTGATTCGCATTCCGAACGTGCGCGATCTTCAATCGAGCGTGGTGCTGGCCACGGTAAAGCGCTCGATTCGAATCCCATTGGGGCATCTGCCCGCATGAATACGCCCGCGCTGCCGTTCTCCGCCGCCTGCGAGCGCAACAAGGATCCGATCCTCGATGTGTTGAGAGTCGCTTTCGCGGACCGCGCCCAGGTCCTGGAGATCGGCAGCGGCACCGGCCAGCACGCGCAGTACTTCGCCGGGCAATTGACCCATCTGACCTGGCATCCGACCGAGCAGCTGGCCTATCTTCAGGATCTCGGGGCCCGGGTCAAGCTCGCGCGGATTCGCAACCTGCGCCCGCCGACACTGCTCGACGTGCGCCAAAGCGTGTGGCCCGTGCGCCAGGTCGACGCGGTATTCACGGCAAACACGCTGCACATCATGTCGTGGCCCGAGGTACAGGCTTTATACCGGGGCGTCGCGCAGGTGCTGGCGCCCGGCGGCGTGCTGTGCGTGTACGGCGCGTTTCGCTATGCAGGGCGGTATACCTCCGACAGCAACCGCGACTTCGACGCAACGCTGCAGGCGCGGGATCCTGCCTCGGGCCTGCGCGATATCGAGGCGCTCGGCGCGCTGGCAGCGCAATACGGCATGAGCCTGCGCGCCGATCACGATTTGCCGGCGTTCAATCGCCTGCTGCTGTTTGCCAAGGAGCCGGCGTAACAAGCTTCAGCCGATCAGCGAACGCAAGCGTTGCGTGCGGGATCCGCCGGCCGTCTCGAGCGCCCTGCACAACAGCTTATGCGCGTCCGTCGCCGGCAACGCCTTGCTGAACAAGAATCCCTGCGCTTCGTGACAATCGTGCTCCTGCAGGAACAACAGCTGCGGGAAGCTCTCGACGCCTTCGGCGGTGACTTTGATGCGCAGCGAACGCGACATGGCAATGATGGCCGCGGCGATTGCGCGGTCATCGTTGCAATCGATCAGGCTGCTGATGAATGATTGGTCGATCTTGAGCCGATCGACGGCGAAATGGCGCAGCCGGCCGAAACTCGAGTAACCGGTGCCGAAGTCATCGATCGCCAGCGACACGCCCAGTGCCTTGAGCTCGGCCAGTGCCTGTTCCGCCCACGCCTCGTCCTTCATCACGATCGATTCCGTGATTTCCAGCTCGAGCATGCAGGGCGGGATCGCGGTTTCCTTGATGATGGTGGCCACTCTCGCCGGGAAATCCTTCAGCACAAACTGCTGGCCGGACACGTTCACGGCCATCCTCGGCACCGGCAAGCCCTCGTCCATCCATGCCTTGGCCTGCGCGCAGGCCTTGCGCAACACCCAGTCGCCGATTTCGATGATCAAGCCGGTCTCCTCGGCCACCGGAATGAACTCTGAGGGCGCCACGGAGCCGAGGTCGGCATTGGTCCAGCGCAGCAGCGCCTCCATTCCGGACAACGCTCCGGAGCGCAGGTCGAACTGCGGTTGGTAGTGCAGGTCCAATTCGCCGCGCTCCAGCGCGTTGCGCAGCTTTGCCTCCAGCGTGAAGCGCTGCAGCGCGGAGGCATTCATGGCGGCGTCAAACAGCGCAAAGGAGCCGGGACTGCGGCGCTTGGCGAAATACATGGCCAGATCCGCATTGCGCAGCAGCGTATCGACGTCAGTGCCGTCGGCCGGATACAGCGAGATCCCCACGCTCGGCGTGACCACCAGCGTATGCGGAGCCAGGTGCATCGGCTCCTGCAATTCGTGGATCAACCGCGACGCGACTCCGGTCGCGTCCTCGGCCGTATGGATGTTCGGCAGGACGACGATGAATTCATCGCCGCCCAGGCGCGCAATGTGTCCCGGGCGCTCTTTGCCCACCACTTCGCTGCCCACGCTGTCGCCGAGCCGCAGCGAAGAGCGCAGGCGCGTGGCCACCAGGCACAGCAGTTCGTCTCCCACCGCGTGGCCCAAGGTGTCGTTCACCCTCTTGAAATTGTCCAGGTCCAGATACAGCACCGCGAGCATGCTCTTGCGTTCCTTGGCAGCGGCCAGAGCGCTGCTCAGGCGGCTGCGCGACTGCTCGCGATTCGGCAGTCCGGTGAGCGCATCGAAATAGGCCAGTTTCACGATGCGATGCTCGGCGCGCCATTTGGCGGCCAGGGAAATGGTCATCTGCCGGATCTCGTGCGGATGAAACGGCTTCTGCAGATACGAGAGCTTTTCCTCGGGCGGCACGATGCCGCCTATTTCACCCGGATCCACATCGGAGTAGGCGGTGCATACCGCGATTTCGATCGCCGGATCGAGCTCGCGGATCCGCGCCGCCGCCCACACGCCGTCGGGACCCGGCGGCATGCGCATATCCAGGAAGGCCACCGCGAACGGATCGTTGGCCGCCAATGCGTCGCGAACCGCGGCGACTGCGCTTTCCGCGCCGTCGCAAAACACCGGCTCGAAGATCGAGTTGCTGGCCGAGAGCTTGTTGCGCGCGGTCTCGGCCGTCGACTTGGCAAACAGCCGCTCGCGCAGATTGTGGAACACGGCCGTGTCCTCGTTGCTCTCCTCCTTGAGAAAGATCTGCCTGTAGGCGTCGCGCACCTCGGCTTCGTCGTCCGCGACGAGCACCTTGATCGCGGTTCTTGTTTTTTCTTCCGACACAGTCAACCTCACGCGCTTGTGGTCAAGGTTCGAGTTTCACGTACGTTCAACGGCAACATCAAATGCATCGATGCACCCAAACCCGGGCCGTCGCTCGCCGCCCATATTCGCCCGCCCAGTGCGCTGATCGCATTGGCGCACCAATGCAGCCCGATGCCGTGGTTGGTATCGCGAGGCTTGGTGGAGAACCCTTGGTCGAATACGCGCTCCAGATTGTCCTTGGAAATGCCCACGCCATTGTCGTTGCACTGCAAATGCAACTGCTCGCCGCCGGCGTCGCGGACAATCTCGGCGGCGAGGCGCAATACGCCCTTCTCGCGGCCGGCGTCGCGCACCGCGTCGGCGGCATTGATGATCAGATTCTGCAGAATCAATCGCAGCACCGTGCGCGCGACATGAACGACGCCCACCTTGCGCAGCGACTCGTCCGCATCCACGATCAGACGCTGCCGGCAGGCGTCCGGAACGATCTCCAGGGTCTGCGCCACCAGGTCGGGCAGGCGTATCGATTCGATCACCTGCTCGTTGCGCGTCGAGCGCATCAATTCGGTCAGCGCGGTTTGCACGATGGCGGATTGGCGCTGGATCACCGCGACGTCCGCTTGCGCATCCTTCACCATGGCCGCCAGCTCGCGCGAGCCTAAGCGTAGGAATTGCTCCAGATCGGCGCGCCGCGCCGCCTCGCACTTCTGCTGCGCAAGTTCGGCGCAGGCGAGTTCAATGTCGCCCAGCGGGGCCGCGCGCAGGCGATCGGCCAGCTTCGTCACCCTGACGCCCAAGGGGGTCATGGCATTGCCCAGATTGTGCAGCACGCCTTTGGCCAGCTCGGCGAAGCCCGCTTGGTACGATTGATCGACGAGTTGCTGGCGCGACTCGGCGACCCGCCCCACCATGCGGTCGAATTCGCGCGCCAACAGCGCCACCTCATCGCGGCCCGGCAGGTTCAACCGTGCAGTCAGGTCGGTGCCCTCGCCGATCGCGACGGCATGCCGGGTTACCTGGGACAGCGGCCTTAAGATCACCCGGTTCAAGCCGATCACCAGCAGCAGCAGCACGACGGTCGCCGCAACCATCACGTACACGGACGCGAATGTCACGGCCTTCAGGCCGCGCGCGAAGATCTTTCGCGGCACTTCGACCCGCAGGGTCATGATCGGAATGCCGCTGATATCGCGGTAGGATCGATCGACCTGGGTAGCCGCCTGGGTTTCGGTGATCAGGTCCGCGGCGTCGGCCGAGCCGTGGCGCAGCATCGACACGCTGGTCTGCGCCTGCGCACCGAGAAATCGGATCTGCGCCGGCGTCAGCAGCCGACCCATCATCACACTGCCGCGGTAATCCCCGGTACCGCTGCCGTTTAGTATCGGTGCGGCCACCAGCAGCATGACGCCTTTGTCCGTCTGCACCAGGCCGCGCGCCGGCTTGCCCTCGGCCAGATTCTTGCGCCACGGAAAATCCTCGGGAAGCGCGGCTCGATCCGCAAGGTCGATGCGCATCGGCGCGCCGGAGACCGGATCGTACGCGCTGGATAGCACGACGCGCGCGTTCAGATCGACGATCAGCAGCAAATTCACTTTCAGCTGCTTCATCGCGACGGGAGTATTGTTCGCCGCCTCGAATTCCGGATTGTGGTCCTGCACGAATTGGAATGCGTCGGCCCAATTTCCCCAGTCGGTCGCCGACAGGGACATCCCCTCGAGCATCATGTCGAGCGCATAGTTGATGCGCTTCATGGAAATTTCCGCATCCTCGCGCTCGAGCTCGGCAAAACTCGGCATCAGCACGGTTTTTTGAATGAGGATCTCCACCGCCCCCAGCACGCAAAACAACAGCGCGAGCAGCAAGATCATCTTGCGACGAATACTCATGGCCCTTCGTATCAAAGAATGCCGGCAGATCTCCGTGCCGCCGTCGTGTTTCCCCATAGGCAAATTGCTGCACTTGCGCGTCGGTTGAACTGCATCACGCGGCGGTGCGACGGAATGAGACCCAGGTCACGATTGCGAACGGCGTCGCGACGCCCGATTAAGTCCGCGTAATCGAGCTAGACCTGGGGCGGCCTGCGACGTTGTTCTTGGCTGAGGGGCCGGATTTCCGGCGATCATTTCGACACTTGCAGGAGGATCAATAATGTTGCGTTTCAAGCATCAGGCTGTTGGCTTCCCCGCCGCCTTGGTCGCGTTCGTCTCATTGGTCGGCAGCGCATCCGCGCAAACGACATGGCAGAAGGATCATCCGCAGCGCACCGAAGTCAACCACCGGCTCAACAACCAGGACGCTCGCATTCACCAAGACGTGAAGAATGGCACGCTCAGCAAATCGCAGGCCGCGTCGCTGCACCAGCAGGACCACCAGGTGCGTCAGGAGCAGCGTGATATGGCCAGCCAGAACGGCGGTCATCTCACCAAGCAGGAGGCGGGCACGCTGAACAGTCAGGAGAATGCGATCAGCAAGCAGATCCCTCCGAAGTAATCAGAAACGCAGCGACAGGCAGCTCAAGCCGCCGTCCATCTTTCTGAATTCGGACATCTGCAGGATCAGCAGTTTGTAGCCGCGTCGCTGCAACGCGTCCTGCACTCGCGGGTAACCCGCGGCGAGCAGCACGGCGTCATTGATGCGCACGCAGTTGGCGGCGTAGCCTTCCGCGGCCGATACCACGACGACGTCGCGGAACGGCGCGCCGCTCTCCCCCTCGAGCACGACCCCCACCCCCTCGCCCAGATAGGCAATGCCGGTCTTCAAGTGCAGCAGCTTAGGGTCAGCGCGAATGTCGAGGATGCTCGCCGTGTAATTCCACGTGCGCAAGCAGGCGGCCAGTTGTGCCGCGCCCTGCTCATTGGTGCGTGCCGATACACCGATCAAGAAATGCTCGTCCACCTGGCAAATATCGCCGCCGTCCAGGGTGCCGGGCGCGGCGATTTGCGCCAGGTCGGAGAAGTACGGGCCAAGCGCAGCCCCGATGCCGGCGACCTCGCCGGTCCGGCTCGGTGCGCCGGGGCGGGCGAGTATCGCGCCGCGCTCGGTGACCACCGCCGTGTCCTCGACGAAGGTTCCATCCGGGTATCGCGGGTCCGGTTGCAGACAGGTGACTTGCAGCCCGCAGGTGCGAAGCGCGTCGCAATAGCGCTCGTGCTGCTCGAGCGCCAGCTTCAAGTCCGGCGGCCCTGCATTCGCGGCGGAGATTCCCTCGGCGAAGCTCGCGCACGGCGGACGCACAATGGCGTGGCTAAAGGCTGTTCCCATCACGCAGCTTGGTTGCGGCCGCCCTTCTTGGCAATCTGCAATTGCGCCTGGGCTTTTTCCAACATCCCCGCCGGAGCTTCCTCCGGCTCGGGTACCGCCGCGCATACTCCCACGCTCACGCTGACGTAGCGCAGCACGGACGAGCGCGGATGGTGGATCCGCAGATCGCGCACCCGTTCGGTCATCATCTGGGCGACGCGCAATGACTGTTCCTGGGAAAGCCCCGGCGCAAATGCGATCAAGCTGCCGCCGTCGATGCGCGCGGTGACATCGCTGGCGCGCCTCAGGCACGCCGACACCACATGCGCCACGCGGCGAATGGTGGAATCCCCCGCGGCCCGCCCGAAGGTGGTGTTGTACAAATCCAGCGAATCGATGTCGATTGCGAAGATGGCGATGCTGCGCCGTTCGCGCTGCGCCATGGCCCAGTCGCGCTTCAATAATTCCTCGAGGTAAGGCAGCGTATAAAGTCCGGTCAGCCGATCGTCGCGCACGGCGATCGAGGTTGGCTGATGCGCGCCGCTCAGCGTGTCTCTGGGGACCTTGGTATCCATGCGCAGGCGCTCTCCGGCATCGCGATGGTGCCCGGCAAAGTGCGTCACGCGCCCCTCGGTATTCATCAACGGCAGAATGGTCATCTCGTTCCAGAACAGCTTGCCGTCCTTGCGATAGTTGCGCATCAGCACACGGCAGGACTCGTTCCGGCCGAGTGATTCGCGCAGCCGGTGACGGCCGTCCTGTTCGCGATCGTCGCCCTGCAAAAGGCGCAGGTTCCGGCCCAGCAGCTCCTTCGAGGAATAACCCGTCAACAATTCGAACGCGGCGTTCGAATACACCACGGGGTGGTCCGGGTGCTGCGCGTCGACCAGCACCACCCCTTCGGGCGAGGTATCCAGCATGCGGCGGTAAAAATCCGGGTCGATGCTCACGACTGACCCTCCAGCACCAACGGCGGCGGCGCCTGCAGTTCCGCAATGCGCGCCACCCTGGCCTGCCACAGCGGGTCGGCGTCGAGATTGGCCGGCGCCTCGCCGCGCGCCCGCATGCGCACCCAGCGTGCCTGCGAAGCGGGCGCAATCAAGTCCGGGTCGATGTAGTCCAGGACCGCAAGCACGGACTGCCGGTCATTGCAGATGGGCAGTACATCGCAGCCCGCCGCCAGGGCTTGGCGCGCCCGGGCCGCCACGTCACCGAAGGCAACGGCCCCGGCCATGTTCAGATCGTCCGCGAACACGCAACCATGGAAGCGCAGCTCGCCGCGCAGGATGTCGGCGATCCAGCGGCGCGACAGGCTGGCGGGCAGCGCATCCACCTGCGGGAATACCACGTGGGCCGCCATGACCCCGGCCAGATGGTCTTCGATGAGCAGGCGGTAGGGCAGCAGGTCCCTGCCCAGGTCGATGAGATCCCGCCGATCCACCGGCAAGGCAATGTGCGAGTCCGCCACCACCGCGCCATGGCCCGGAAAATGCTTGGCGGTGGCCGCCATGCCTGCCTCGCGCATTCCCACCATATACGCTCCCGCCAGCGCGGCAACGATGTCGGCGTCGCTATGAAACGCGCGGTCGCCGATGATCTCGCTCACCCCGTAATCGAGGTCGACACAGGGCGCAAAGCTGAAATCGATGCCGGCGGCGCGCAATTCGATGGCCATGAGCCAGCCGGCCTCGTGAGCCAGTTTGAGCCCGTCATGCCGGTCCGCATCGTAGCGCCGGCCCAATGCCCGCGCCGGCGGCAACCGGGTAAAACCCTCGCGAAAGCGCTGCACCCGGCCGCCCTCATGGTCGACCGCGATCAACAAATGTGGCGAGCGCAATGCCCGGATCGCTGCGTTGAGCGCCGTGAGCTGTGCACGGTCGCGGTAATTGCGCGAGAACAGCAGCACTCCCCCCACCAGCGGATGCTTCAGCACCCGAACGTCCTCGGCACTGAGTTCGGTTCCCGCAACGTCGATCATGAGCGGCCCGAGGCTCACGTGCAGCTCTCGAACACCGCAATGGATTCGACGTGCGTCGTATGCGGAAACATGTCCATCACCCCCGCGCCGATCAGCTTGAAGCCTAGGGTTTGCGTCAAAATCCCCGCATCCCGCGCCAAGCTCCCTGGATGGCATGAAATATACACGACCCGGCGCGGGTGCCAATGTGGCATACGTTCCAGGATTTCGCAGGCCCCGGCGCGCGGCGGGTCGAGCAGCACCAGGTCGTAGCGCTCCTTTGCCCATGCGCCGAACTTGGCCGGTTCGAACAGATTGTCGCGGAAAAAGGCCGCGTTTCCCACGCCGTTGCTGGCGGCATTCGCGGCCGCCTTGGCCACCAAGGCCGCGTCGCCCTCCACTCCCAGCACGCGCGCCGCGCGCCGCGCCAGCGGCAGGGTGAAATTGCCCAGGCCGCAGAATAGGTCGAGCACCGAGTCCGAAGGTCCGGGCTGCAGCTCATCGATGGCAAGAGCCACCATGGCGAGGTTGATCTCAGCGTTGACCTGGATGAAATCGCTGGGTCCGAATTCGATCTGAATGCCGCCGCCGGCGGCATAGCGCAACGGCATCGGCTCGCCCTGCAGGGGACGCACGCTGTCGAGGCCGCCGCTCTGCAAGTACACCTGGGCGCCGACCTCGATGCCGAACTGCGCCAGCTTGCGCAAATCCTCCGGCGTCGGCGCCTCCAGAACACGAAACACCAGCGCCGCCGCGCCGTCTCCGGCCGCGAGTTCCACCTGCGGCATTTTTTCGCGGATGCTCAAGCCCTCGACCAGCGCAGCCAGGTTCTTCGGCAACTCCGCGAAACGATCGATCAGGATCTCGCAACGCTGAATGTCCGCCAGGTAGGGTTTCTCCCGCTCACGAAATCCGGCCAGCACCCGGCCCTTCTTGTGCACATATTTGACGCCGAGCCGTGCGCGGCGCCGGTAAGCCCAGTGCGGCCCCTGCACCGGCTCGAGTACTCGCTCCGGACGCACGCGGCCGATGCGTTCAAGGGTTTCGAGCAGCTGCCGCTGCTTTGCCGCGAGCTGCGCCGGCGCGGCCAGATGTTGCAGCGTACAGCCGCCGCAGACGCCGAAGTGCGCGCACTTAGGCTCGACCCGGTCGGGAGAGGCGATCAACACCTCGGCCAAGGCCGCCTCGTCCATTTGCCGGCGCCGGCGCACGGTGTGAAAGCTCACGCGCTCGCCCGGCAGCGCGCCGGCGATGAACACCGCCTTGCCGTCCACGCGCGCGACGCCGCGGCCGTCGTGCGCGAGATCCACGATGTCGGCCTCGCGCGCGACTCCCGGATTTAGTTCTCGGGCCACGCGCCGAGGAATTCCTTGAAATGCTCGCCCGCGGACTCCTGCAGGAATTTTCGAACCCGCGCCACCTCCTGCGCATGCTCGGCCGGGCTGAGATTGCCGCGCAGCAGCTCAAAGCGCAGATAGATCAGGTAGGTATTCAGCACATCGGTTTCGCAGTAGGCGCGAATGCGCGCGATGCCGCCCTGCAAATACACCTTCCAGACATCCGCGCCGTGCATGCCGATTTTTCCCGGAAATCCCAGCAAGCCGGCGATGTCGTCCAGGCTCGCCCGCCCGCGGCCCTGGAATCCCGACAAAATGTCCATCAGGTCCATGTGGCGCCAATGGAACCTGCTCAGGTAGTTGCTGTAGCGGAAGCTGTTATCGCCGTCCCCCGTCTCCCAGTAGCGCGCCGCCGTTATGCTGTGCAGCAGGCTGCGATAGTGCAGCACCGGCAGGTCGAATCCGGCGCCGTTCCATGACACCAAGTCCGGCGTGAACTTGTCCAGGCCGTCAAAGAAGCGCTCGATCAAATCCTTCTCCGTGGACCCCTGCTCGCCCAGGCTCCACACCTTCAAGGAGTCGCGCGAACGCATCACCACCGAAATCGCGACCACACGATGCTGCTCGTGCGAGAGGAAATCGCCGCCGGTTTCCTCGCGGCGCTTGGCGAACATGATCTGCGCCACCTGCTCGTCGGATAGGCCGCTCAATTGGAATAGACGCCGCCCGAGCTCGATGTCCGGCACGGTCTCGATGTCGAATACCAGCGTATTCATGCTTGTGCCGGCACGCGCCGCATGAGGATGGCGACCGCCACCACCAGGCCGGCCTCATCGGTGAGCGTCACGTGACCCTCGCCGATGCCGAGCCCGTCGCGCACCTTCGCGCCGCGCTCCGAATACACGACCTCGGGCTTGCCCCAGGAATTCTGCACGATGCCCACATCGCGTATCCAAATACCGTGCGAAAAGCCTGTGCCCATGCCCTTGACGATGGCTTCCTTCGCGGCGAAGCGCATCGCCAGGAAGCGCGACGGGCGCGCGGTTTCTGCAAGCTGCGCGCGTTCCTGCGGCATCAACAGGTGCGCAACGAATCGCTCGCCGTGTTTGGCAAACACGCGCTCGATGCGCTCCACTTGCAGCACGTCGATGCCGATTCCGAAGATCATGAACGGCGCGCGGCGGTCATGAGATCCTTCATGTCGCGCACCGCCTTGGCGAGGCCGTCGAAGATAGCGCGCGCGATGATCGCATGGCCGATATTCAGCTCCACGATCTCCGCGATCGCCGCCACCGGCGCCACATTGTGATAATTGAGCCCGTGACCGGCGTTGACCGTCAATCCCAAGCTGGCGCCCAGCCGCGCGGCGGCTCGCAGCCGCTCGAATTCGCGCGCTCTGGCAGGGCCCGCTGCGTCCGCATAGGCGCCGGTATGCAGCTCGATCGCCGGGGCGCCGGCGCGGTGCGCCGCCTCGACCTGCCCGGCATCCGGGTCGATGAACAGGGACACCCGGATGCCCGCCGGCCTAAGCGCACCGCAGGCGTCGGTGACCCGGGCCCGCAGGCCCAGCACATCCAGACCGCCTTCCGTGGTGACCTCTTCGCGCGACTCCGGCACCAGGCAGCAATCCTGCGGCGCCACCCGCTGCGCGATGCGGATCATTTCCTCGGTCACCGCCATTTCCAGATTCATCCGGGTTTGCAGCGCCGCGCGCATGTTCGTCACATCGCGGTCCTGGATATGGCGGCGATCCTCGCGCAGATGCAGGGTGATGCTGTCGGCGCCGGACTGTTCCGCCAGCAATGCCGCGAACAAAGGGTCGGGATAAGGCGCGCGGCGCGCCTGGCGCACGGTCGCCACATGATCGATGTTGACGCCCAGGGCGATGCCGGCCCGTTCCGCGGCGAAGCTCACGATACACCCTGGGCCGGCGGCTCCCGCCGGCGCATGGCGCGCATGACCTCGCGCGATTTCAAGATCCGGCCGTCGAGGCAGGAGTCCAATCCTGCGCGCAGGATGCGCTTGGCATCGCGCAAGGAACGGCTATCCAGGAAGGTCTCGGCTTCGAGGTCCGCCAGGGATTGGCCGTACACCGCCCCGGCAGCCTCGGCGACGCACAGGCTCGGGCGGCCGTCCGCGGCAAACCGGTAGTAGCTGCCGGGATCGACCGGCACGCCCCGATCGGTGTTCACCAGCTGCAGGCCATAGCCCAGATCGTCCAGCAGGCGCTTCTCGAAGCGCCGCAGATGCGGCTCCTCGGGAGCTCCGGCGCACAGCGCCTCCATGCAAGCGGCGTAGGAGCAAAAAATATCGGGATGCGGATCCCAGCGCTCGGTCAGCTTCAGCAGCAGCTCGTTCATGTAGAACCCGCTCATCAGCCGCTCGCTGCGCAAGGATGAGGCCGCCCCGTCGATCTCCGCTGCAACCAGCTGGCAGGCCTCGGATTTGCCGGACCAGGACAACAGCAGCCGCTGGAACGGCCGCAGCGTGCCTTTGAGCGCGGACTTCGCACCATTGGCGCCGCGCGCGAATAATGTGAGGCGGCCGTATTCGCTGGTCAGCACCTCGACAATCCGGCTGGTGTCGCGGTAGGGATATTGATGCAGTACGTAGCCCGGTGCGAGCCACACCCGCCGCGAGCTTTTCACAGTGTGTCGTACCCAAATTGGCGCAATGCCATTTCGCTGTCCGCCCAGTTTTCCTTGACCTTGACCCAGAGCTCGAGATGCACGGAACGCTGCCACAAATCATTCAGCTCGATGCGCGCGAGGCGCCCGATTTCCTTGAGCCGCTCGCCGCCTTGGCCGATCACGATGGCCTTCTGGCTGGCGCGCTCCACCCAGATGACCGCGTTGATCACGGTACGCTCGCCTTCCTCCGCGAAGCGCTCGATTTGCACGTTGATGCCGTAGGGCAGCTCCTCGCGCAATTTCAGCGTCAATTTCTCGCGCACGATCTCCGCTGCGTGAAACGGCTCGTCGCGGTCGGTGACCACGTCCGGAGCGAACAGCGGCGGCGATACCGGCAAGCGCGAGCCCACCACATCCACCAATCGATCCAGATTGTCGGATGCCAGCGCCGAAATTGGAATGACTCCCGAGGCCGGCACGCGTTCAGTCATTTCCTCGAGAAACGGCAGCAATTGTTCCTTCGGAAACACCCGGTCGACCTTGTTGATCACCAAGAACAACGGCTGCTTCAAACCGCGCACCCGCTCCCAGACCCACAGATCCTCGTCGGTGAAGCGCATGGCCTCGATCACGAACAGAATGACGTCGGCATCCTGCGAGGAGGAGATGGCGACGCGGTTCATGTACTGATTCATCACACGGCGCGTCGACTCGTGCAACCCCGGCGTATCGACCAGCACCAATTGCGCGTCGGGCCGGTTGACCACGCCTAGAATGCGGTGCCGCGTGGTCTGCGGCTTGGCGGTGACGATGGTCACCTTGCGGCCGACCAGCGCATTCACCAGCGTCGACTTGCCGACATTGGGACGCCCGACGATGGCGACGTGGCCGGCGCGGAATGGGGTGCCGCTCATGAGGGCTTGCGCAGCTCGGTCGGCAGCAGATCCAGCAGCCGCGCCGCCGCCAGTTGCTCGGCGCGCCGCCGGCTGGCGCCCTCGCCCACGGCCGCGAGTTCCAGGACGGGCACCTCGCAGCTGATGGTGAAACTCTGATCGTGCGCATCGCCGGCCACCGCGGTCAGGGTGTAGACCGGCAACGCCAGACCGCGCCCCTGCAGCAGCTCCTGCAGGCGCGTCTTTGGGTCCTTCAGCAGCGCCGCGGACGGCAAATCGGACATGCGCGGTTCGATCAAGCGCTTGACCGCCGCTGCCGCCGCTTCGAAGCCGGAATCGAGAAAAATCGCACCCAAAATCGCCTCCAAGGCATCCGCCAATATCGAAGCCCGGCGAAAGCCGCCGGATTTCAACTCCCCGCCGCCGAGGCGCAGATGCTCGCCCAAGCCCAGCTCGCCCGCGATCCGCGCCAAGGTGTCGCCGCTGACCAGGGTGGCCCGCAGCCTAGACAGCTCTCCCTCGTCGGCCTCAGGATGCGCATCGTAAAGCAAACGCGCCACGCTGCAATTGAGAATTGAATCGCCGAGGAATTCCAGCCGCTCGTTATGGCCGCCGCCGGCGCTGCGGTGCCTGAGGGCGGCCTCGCACAGCGCCGCGTCTCTGAAAACGTAGCCAAAACTCCGTTCCACCCACGCTTGCAGATCAGCCGGTTTGGCCAGAAGGGTCACTCCACCTTGACGGTCTTTTCGAAGTGCACCAGCAGCGAAACGTTGGCGATGAACGGTTCCGCATCGTCGTAGGTCACATGCATCGAGACGCCGCTATCGTCCTTGGAGATCTGCACCTCCTTCCAATCCACCCCGGTGATGTCCTCGATCTCCCAGTGCTTCTCCAGCGACCGGCTGAGGGCGCCGGCATCCGGGTTCTCGCCCTTGTACTCGCCGGCAGTCACCGTCATGGTGCGGGCGACTTTCAGGTAATTTAAGTAAGCCGGAACCAACCGCAGTACGGCGTAGCCGATGATCCCGCAAATCGCGAGAATGCACAGCAAACCGATGAAAGTCATGCCTTGTTGACGCTGCCGCATTTAAGCCTCCGCGAATGATCCCTTATTGAACCGCATTCCCTATCCGTCTCCAGAGAGGTCCGTCACGAGTATCAAGATTAAGCCAAATCCGCACTGCCTTACCGACCAAATTCCGCTCCGGGACGAAGCCCGGGGCATCCGGCTCGTCCAGGAATCGGCTGTCCTTGCTGTTGTTGCGATTGTCGCCCATGAAGAAATAGTTACCCGCCGGCACCACCCATTCGCCGGTTTTCACATTGCCGTTGGCGAACATGATGCGGTGATTGGCGCTGCCGAGCTGCTCGAATGCAGTCGGCACACCCGCGTAATTCCACATGTCCTGCTTCGGTCCCGTGTAATTGGGGCCGCGCTGTTGCGGTACGGCCACGCCGTTGACATACAGCTGGTTGTTCTGGTCCACCCGGATATGGTCGCCCGGCAGCCCGACCAGGCGCTTGATGTAGTTCACCTTGGGGTTGGGAGGCAGCCTGAACACGATCACATCGCCGCGCTTCGGAGTGCCGGTCGGAACCACCAGGGTATTGGTGACCGGCAGCCTCAATCCATAGGAATACTTGCTCACGAAAATGAAATCGCCGTCGAACAGGGTCGGCATCATCGAATCCGACGGGATGCGGAACGGCTCGAATAGAAACGAGCGGATCACCAGCACCAGCACGATGACTGGAAAGAACGAGCGCGCATATTCCACTGCCAGGGGTTCGCGCACGCGCTCGGGCGGCGTGCCGGCCGCCGCCGCGACCCGCTTGCGGCCGGCGGCAAACAACAGCCGGTCCAGCGCCCAGATGACCCCCGATACCGCACCGACGATGACCAGCATGAGGCTGAAATCCACCGCCTCGTATTTGAACAGGCGCCAGAGCATGCCGAGGCCCAACACCACCAGTGCATAGCCGGCGAGCTTCGCCAGCCCCGGCTCCTCGACGCTGGTTGCGCCCGGGTCGCGCCGCGGGCGCAGATACCAGCCGTCGACCAGAATGATCAGCACGCAGACCACGCTCGCGCACAGCATCGCTACAAAAAGGCTGTCACCGTCATTCACGAAAGACCCCCGCGCCGTTCAATTGTTTGGAATTCATCTTAATCTCGAGCTCAACTCGGCTTCTTGCCGACCTGCAATACCGCCAGAAACGCCTCTTGCGGAATTTCCACCTGCCCCACCTGCTTCATGCGCTTCTTGCCGGCCTTCTGCTTCTCCAGCAGTTTGCGCTTGCGCGTGATGTCGCCGCCATAGCACTTTGCGAGCACGTTCTTGCGCATCGCCTTGACGGTCGCGCGCGCGATGATGTGGCTGCCGATCGCCGCCTGCACCGCCACCTCGAACATCTGCCGCGGAATCAGCTCCTGCATCTTGTCGACCAGATCGCGGCCGCGGTTATAGGAATTGTCCCGGTGCACGATCAGCGACAGCGCGTCGACCGGCTCGCCGTTGATCAGCACATCGAGCTTTACCAGCGGCGCGGCCTGAAAATGGCTGAATTCATAGTCGAAGGACGCATAGCCGCGGCTCGCCGATTTGAGGCGGTCGAAGAAGTCCAGTACGATTTCGGCGAGCGGCAACTCGTACTGCAGCGATACCTGGCTGCCGAGGAACAGCATCTTTTTCTGCACGCCGCGCTTTTCGCTGCACAGCCCGAGCACTGCGCCGACGTGATCCGGCGGGACTAGGATATTGGCGATGATGATCGGCTCGCGCAGCTCGGACACCCGGTCCTGCGGCGGCAGCTTCGACGGGTTGTCGACATTCACCACCGAGCCGTCGGTCAGCAGCACCTCGTAAATGACGGTCGGCGCGCTGGTGATCAGCGCCAGATCGTATTCGCGCTCGAGCCGCTCCTGCACGATGTCCATGTGCAGCAGGCCGAGAAATCCGCAGCGAAACCCGAAGCCCAGCGCGGTCGACACCTCGGGCTCGAAATGCAGCGCCGAGTCGTTCAGCTTGAGTTTCTTGAGCGCATCGCGGAACTGCTCATAGTCGTCGGAACTGACCGGAAACATGCCCGCGAACACTCGCGGCTGCACCTGCTTGAAGCCCGCCAGCGCCTGCTTGGCCGGATTGGCCTCCAGGGTGATGGTGTCGCCCACCGGAGCTCCGTCGATTTCCCGGATGCCGGCGATGACGAATCCCACCTCGCCGGTGTTCAGAGACTCGCGCGTCACCGGCTTCGGACTGAAGCGGCCCAGCTTGTCGATGTTGTGGCTGCGGCCGGTGGACATGACCCGGATCTTGGCGCCCGAGTGCAAGGCGCCGTTCATCACCCGAACCAGCGAGACCACGCCGACGTAATTGTCGAACCAGGAATCGATGATCAGTGCCTGCAGCGGGCCATCCGGATCGCCTTTCGGCGGCGGAATGCGCTTCACCAGGTGTTCCAGCAATTCGGTGATGCCTTCGCCGGTCTTGGCGCTGACCAGCGCGGCATCATCGGCCGGAATGCCGATGATTTCCTCGATTTCGTGCATCACCTTGGCCGGATCGGCCGACGGCAAATCGATCTTGTTGATGACCGGCAGCACTTCCAGCCCCTGTTCCAGGGCGGTGTAGCAGTTGGCGACGCTTTGCGCCTCGACCCCCTGCGCCGCGTCCACGACCAGCAGCGCGCCCTCGCAGGCCGCCAGCGAGCGCGACACCTCATAGGAGAAGTCCACATGCCCGGGCGTATCGATGAAATTCAGCTGATAGGTCTCCCCGGCGAGCGATGTGTAGCCCAAGGTCACGCTTTGCGCCTTGATGGTGATCCCGCGTTCGCGTTCCAAATCCATCGAGTCCAGAACCTGGGCCTGCATCTCCCGGGCGTCAAGGCCGCCGCATTGCTGGATGAATCGATCCGCCAAGGTCGATTTGCCGTGATCAACATGAGCAATGATGGAAAAGTTGCGGATATTCTTCATCGAGGCCTGAGTCTGGGCAAACCAGTGATTATACCGGTCGGCGGTGGTGTGCGAGCGCCTTATGCACCTCCTCGGCGTCCAAGTGGCCGTGGCAAACCAATTCCCCGGCGTACAGCAACACCGGAATCTTGTGCCCATAGCGCAGGCGCGCCGCGCTGTCCGAATCGACGTCGACCACATCCACGGGCACATTGCGCGCAACGCGCAGCGCCTGAAGCTGGCTGAGCATTTCCTCGCAGAGGCCGCACCCGGGGCGCGAGTACAGCAAAAAGCGCACGGCTTATCGCGGCAGCGCGGTAACCGAGTGGGCGATGAATTCGACCGTCTGAGCCGGAACCTCGCCGACCGCCGTGACTTGGTGACCCTGGATCACCGTCGAGAAGGCATAGCCTGAGCCGACCCTGGCAAGCCCCTGCATCGGCTGTGGCGAGGACCCCGTGCCCACCTCGACGAACACCGACACCGTGGCCAGCCCGTCGGAGTAGACCAAGTGGCTCGCCGGAACGGTCGCCTCCCCCAGGGTCTGGGCGCCGGTCACCGTCAGGCGGAAACCCGGCGGCAATTGACTGGCGCGAAACGCCGAGAGCGCGGCGAGCGCATTATCGTGTGCCACGTCCTGCGCCGGGCCCTGCCGCACCCAGCGCATGCCCTCGGTGTGCACCGCGGGAGCCAAGTCGCTGTCCGGAATGCTTTCCGGCATCTCCAGGCGCGCGAACAGGATCTGCTCGATCACCTGCCCGCGGGAATCGCATAGCTGCGTCTTCAAGGGCATGGCGGTCTTTTCGTCCAGCCACAGCCGATAGCCGAAGCGGAATTGATCCTTCGGGTTCACGGCAATGACGCGCGCGGCGCGCCCCAGCACCCGCGTCGCCGGCAGCGACTCGATGCGGTAAAACTCGTCCGCATCCGCGCCGAACCTGGGCAGCGAGCCCAGGAAGGGACCGTGATCCTGCCGCGGTTCCACCAACACCGTGTGCTGATCCGGCAGATAACAGGTGAGATTGTCATTGTTGCGCACGAACTCGCGTCCGGAGCCGTCCAGCGATTGGAGCCGCTCGGCCACCTGGCCGGCGCGGACCCGATGCACGATGCGCATGGTCTCGACGCGGCCCTCGGTCAGATGAAAGAAGGTGCCGTCGTAGTTTCGGGTGGCCAGAGCCTGATTCATCTTTTCGAGCCAGTCGCGCGGATCGTCGGCGCTGTGCGACCTCTCGGGCAATGCCAACGCCAACACGCCGACCACGGCGCACGGAATCAGCCAGCCGGCCCGATTATCCGGCTTGGTCATGGGGCGCTGCGAGTTTCCGGTGCGGCCGGCGTCGGCGCCTCATCGGCGGCGGTCAACAACCCGGCCAACACATTGCTCTGGCCCAGCACCGAGGAGTACTTGCTGTGGGCGAAGACATAATTGGTCAGGCGGGCGGCCGGCAATGCCGCGGGCGCCTCGCCCACCGCCGCCGGCGTCGTGTAAATACGCGGCTCCTTGGACGGGCCGGCGGGGATGCTCTGCGCCATCACGGCCACTCCCGGGCGCACGCCCGGCGCCACCGCGCGCTGCTGCAGGGCGACGACCGCCACCGCGGCCACACCGGCCGCAACCGCCGCGCCGGCCACCGGATGCCACCAGCGTCGCGCTCGAGCGCGCTGCGCGGACCCGCCCGAGGGTCTGGGCTCGCCGTCGATGGCTCGATTGATGCGCGCGGTCAGTCCGCGGGACAAATGATCTTGCGGCGCCCCGCGGCAGGCCTCGCCGATCAATGCGTAGCGCCCGAAGCTCTCGCGCAGCTCCGCATCGCGCGTCAGGCGCTTCAACAATAATTCGGTTTCCGAGTTGGGCAATTCCCCGTCGAGAAATGCCGAAATCTGCTCACGAATTTGTTCGCTCATGTGTCCTCAGGCCGGCCAAGGCCGCCGTCAAAAATAGGCCGCAATTTCTTATCGATGGCTTCGCGCGCGCGGAATATCCGCGAGCGCACCGTGCCCACCGGACAATCCATGGTCTGCGCAATGTCCTCATAGCTCAAACCCTCGAGTTCGCGCAGCACGATCGCGGTGCGCAGATCCTCGGGGAGATTCTCGATGGCGCGATTCACGGTGTCCCGGATCTCATCGGTGAGCAGCAAGCCTTCGGGCGTTTCCGATTCGGCCAGCCGCGCATGCAGATCGTATTGCTCGGGATCCTGTAAATCGAGGTCATAATCCATCGGGCGGCGTTTGCTCGCGACCAGCGCGTTCTTGGCAGTATTGATCGCGATTCTATAGAGCCAGGTATAAAAAGCGCTATCGCCGCGAAATGACTGCAACGCACGGTAGGCTTTGACAAAAGCCTCCTGTGCAATGTCCTCCGCCTCGGTCGCATCGTGCACGTATCGCATTATCAGCTTCAGCACCTTGTGCTGGTATCGCAGGACCAACAAATCGAAGGCCGCCCGTTCGCCGCGCTGGACTCTTTCCACCAGCTTGAGGTCGCTCTCCTCGACACTCATCAAGCGAAGCCTGTCGCGATAGACCGGTACCCGTGGGAAAAGTTCGACAATTCCCGCGCCGGACGGTTTAAGCGTGACTTCGTGCACATGGCTGATTCTAGCAGTGGCTAATCGCCGGACTAGCAGTCCTGAGCAGCGCCTGCTGTTATTCGGCCAATGAGGCCGGCCAGCGGCTCCGGCGGGGTCTCCCCACCCAGGCAATAGGCGAAGATCACGGGATCCTGGGCTTCGAGAAGCTGCCTGAAGGCCTGCTGATCCGCGTTGGACGCGCTGCAAAACCGCTCTTCGACATATCGTCCGAGCAGCAAGTCGAGCTCCTTCATGCCGCGGCGGCAGCGCCAGCGCAGCTTTGCCAGTTCCTTTGGATCGATCCCGGTCATTGGCAAAGCCTCAATGCCGGCGCTTGGCCATCATCTGCTTGATCTCGCCGATGGCTTTCGCCGGATTCAGGTCCTTCGGGCAGGCCTCGGCGCAGTTCATGATGGTGTGGCAGCGATACAGGCGAAATGGATCTTCCAGCTCATCGAGCCGTTCGCCGGTTGCCTCGTCCCGGCTGTCGACGATCCATCGATAGGCGGCCAACAGAGCCGCAGGTCCCAGGTAACGCTCGCTGTTCCACCAGTAGCTCGGACAGCTGGTGGAACAGCAGGCGCACAGAATGCACGCCGAGGGGCGATCCACCTTCTCCTGATCCTCCTTGGACTGCAGGCGCTCGGCATCCGGCGGCGGCGGCGTGCGGGTTTGCAGCCAGGGCTTGACCGATGCGTACTGCGCATAGAAGTTGCTCAAGTCGGGCACCAGATCCTTGATCACCGGCAGGTGCGGCAGCGGATAGATCTTGATGTCGTGCCTGACGTCGGCGCAGGCGCTGATGCAGGCCAGTGCATTCCTGCCGTCGATGTTCATGGCGCAGGAGCCGCAAATCCCCTCGCGGCAGGAGCGGCGAAAACTCAAGGTGGAATCGATCTCGTTCTTGATCTTGATCAGGGCGTCCAAGATCATCGGACCGCAACTATCCATGTCCACTTCATAGCTGTCGAGCCGCGGGTTCTCCGCCAGATCCGGATCGAATCGATAGATCTTGAACACGCGCACGTTCTTCGCGCCTGCCGGGGCCTTGAACACCCGGCCGTTGTTGCGCACCTTCGAATTGGCGGGGAGGAAAAACTCAGCCATCGACGCTCCTCAGTAGGTTCTCGCCTTCGGCGGAATGGTTTCGACCTCGTCGGTCAGGGTATTCAGGTGCACCGCGCGGTAATCGAATCGAGATGCGCCTTTCTCGTCCACCCAGCATAGGGTGTGCTTCATCCAATTCTTGTCGTCGCGCTCCGGGAAGTCCTCGCGCGCATGGGCGCCGCGGCTCTCGGTGCGGTTCTCGGCAGAATGCATGGTCGCGACCGCCTGCCCCAGCAGATTATCCAGCTCCAGCGTCTCGATCAGATCGGTGTTCCAGATGAGCGAGCGATCGCTCACCTGCACATCGGCGAAGGCGGCGAAAACCTCCGCCAGCCTGCGCTTGCCCTCGTTGAGCGTCTCGCCGGTGCGGAATACCGCCGCGTCGCTCTGCATGATGCGCTGCATCGCCAGGCGCACATCCGCCGTGCGATTCTTGCCCTTGGCGTGGCGCAACCGATCCAGCCGGGAGATTGCAGCCTCGCCGGCGCCCTTCTTGAAGTCGCGGTGCGGCGCGCGCGGTTTGAGCACGTCGGCGCAATGCCGCGCAGCCTCGCGGCCGAACACCACCAGATCGAGCAGCGAGTTGGACCCTAAGCGGTTGGCGCCATGGACCGACACACAGGCCGATTCGCCGGCTGCCATCAGCCCCGGAACCAGCGTTTCGGAGGCGCCCGCAACGGCGCCCCGAACCACCACCTCGCCGTGCACATTGCAGGGGATGCCGCCCATGTTGTAGTGGACCGTGGGCAGCACAGGAATGGGTTCCTTGTTGACGTCGACATTCGCAAAGATTCTTGCGGTCTCCGCAATGCCCGGGAGCCGCTCCTTGATGACCGCCGGTCCTAAATGCTCCAGGTGCAGATGGATGTGGTCCTTGTGCGCGCCGACGCCGCGGCCCTCGCGAATCTCGATGGTCATCGAGCGGCTGACGACATCGCGGGATGCCAGGTCCTTGGCATTCGGCGCGTAGCGCTCCATGAACCGCTCCCCGGCGGAATTGGTCAGGTATCCGCCCTCGCCTCGCGATCCTTCGGTGATCAGGCAGCCGGCGCCGTAGATTCCGGTGGGGTGGAACTGCACGAACTCCATGTCCTGCAGCGGCAGGCCGGCGCGCAGCACCATGCCGCCGCCATCGCCGGTGCAGGTGTGCGCCGATGTGCAGGAAAACCATGCGCGGCCATAGCCGCCGGTGGCCAGCAACACCTGGTGGGCGCGAAAGCGATGCAAGGTGCCCTGCGACATGTCGAGCGCGATGACGCCGCGGCATTCGCCGTCCTCCATGATGAGGTCGAGCGCGAAGTATTCGATGAAGAACGTGGCATCGTGCTTCAGCGACTGTTGATAAAGGGTATGCAGCATGGCATGCCCGGTGCGGTCGGCCGCGGCGCAGGTGCGCTGCGCAATGCCCTTGCCATAGTGCGTGGTCATCCCGCCGAAGGGCCGCTGGTAGATGCGCCCGTCGTCGGTGCGGGAGAAAGGCACCCCATAATGCTCGAGCTCAACCACCGCCGCGGGCGCCTCCTTGCACATGAACTCGATCGCATCCTGATCGCCCAGCCAGTCCGAGCCCTTCACGGTGTCGTACATGTGCCAGCGCCAATCATCCTCGCCCATGTTCCCCATGGCCGCGGAGATGCCGCCTTGCGCCGCCACCGTGTGGCTGCGGGTCGGAAACACCTTGGTGAGGCAGGCGGTGGAAAAACCGGCTTGCGCCAGTCCGAAGGCCGCGCGCAGTCCCGCCCCGCCGGCGCCGACGACGACCACATCGTAGGTGTGGTCGATGAATGAATAGTCGCTCATGAGTTCACGATCCGAAGGCCACGCGCAGGATCGCGAACAGCGCCGCAGCGCCTGCCAGCACATACAAGAATCGCAGCGCCAGCAGCCAAAGCAGCTTGGCGCCGGCGGCATGCACATAGTCCTCGACGATGACGCTGGTGCCGAGATAGGAGTGATAGAACAGCACCGTGACCAGCAGCAGCGCCAGCAAACTGCTGATCGGCAGACCAAGCCAGATTTTCACCGTGTCGAATTGCAAATCGGGCAGCGCGAGCAGCGAGAAGAAGAACCACAGGGTCAGGGGTATCAGAGCCACTGCGCTGACGCGTTGCGCCCACCAATGGGCCACGCCCTCCTTGGCCGAGCCCATGCCGAGTACCCGTCCCAGAGGACTGCGCAGGCTCACGGGTGCGTTCCGAACAACAGCAAGCCCCAGACGCACGCCGTAGCCCCGAGCGCGGCGAGCACCACCACCCAGCCGCTCAAGTGCCGCTGGACGCGCTCGAATCCCAACCCTGCGTCCCAAAACAAATGCCGAATGCCGTTCAGTAGGTGGTACAGGAATGCGAAGGTCCAGCCGATCAGGGCGATAGTGCCCGCCGGGCCGGCAAGCACGCTCATGGCGGCCGCATACGCAGCGGCGCCGCCGGCCAATGAAATCAGCCAGTAGCTCAACACCAGCAAGCCGAGCGCCAGCGCCGCGCCGGTAATGCGGTGAAGAATCGACAGGGTATTGCCGATCTGCCAGCGATAGATTCGAACGTGGGGTGAAAGCGGCCTGGCGCGTTGGGGCATGGTCGGTCCTAGAAGTCGATGCAACGGCCGCGCAATTCCCAATCGCCATAGCGCGTCGGCGACAGCCCTTCGCGGCCACCCAGCTCGCGGGGACCGCCCAGCTCGCGGGGAACGCCCAGCTCGGGCGCAATGGACTCGGGCGGAGCTTCAGGCTCGGGCGGATCTTCGGTAGTCGGCATCAGGGATGAAAGTTTGCCAGAAAACCGGGACGCAAACCTAAATTGGCGGTGCAGGGGTTGACACCGGACGATGTGTACCCATCTCATGAGACGATGATCGCCGCTTCAACACCTGCGTCGGGGCGTTTGCGCCATTACGGCCTGCTGCGGTTTTTGGGAGCGGACGCCATAAGCTTCCTGCAAGGCCAGCTCTCCAACGACATGCGTCAATTGGCGGCCGGCTCGCCGCTATTGGCCGCATATTCCAGCCCGCAGGGGCGCGTGCTCGCGCTGCTGCGCGTGCTGCCGCACTCCACGGGCCCGGTCGCGATCCTGCCGCGGGAGCTCGTGCAGCCGACGCTCGAACAGCTCGGCAAATTCATCCTGCGCGCCAAGGTGCGCATCGAGAACGCGGGCGACGCGCTCGAGGTGGCGGCCAGCCACGCAAGCAGCGACTTGGAATCGCGCGGCATCGCCGTCCCAGAAACCGACCGCGGCTACGCCGAGCACAACGACATCGGCGTGGCACGCGTGAGCCGCCATGCCGATCGATACTGGGTCATCGGCAGCCGCGCGCGATTGGCGGAGCACGGCTTCGCAGACGGCGATGCGGATGCCGCGCGCGCAGAGCATGATTGGCGCCTCGCGGACATACGCGCCGGCCTGCCGCAAATTTATGCGCAAACACGCGAATTATTCGTGGCTCAGATGCTGAATCTCGATCTGCTGGACGGCATCAGCTTCTCCAAAGGCTGCTACACGGGTCAGGAGATCATCGCGCGCACCCAGCATCGAGGGCGCATCAAGCGCCGACTATTTCGGCTGCAACTGCCGAGGGCAGCGTGGAACATCGGGGATGCGCTGCGCCTCGATGATGGCCGGGCAGGCCGCCTGATCGAACTGGCGCAGACTGGCGAAGCATTCGAGTCGCTCGCGGTTCTGCATGCCGAGAGCGGCGAGGCCGAGCCAGGAGCCACGGCCACCGCGGCCACCGCGGCCACCGCGGCCAAGCAATTGCCGCTTCCCTATGCAGTGTAGGAAAGCGCGTACTTGCTCTAGTTACCGGCCATTTATTTGGGCGTAGACTAACGCTCCGTGAGGGAACAATCAGCGGTTCACGAGGTCTTAACAGAATGAGATTTGGCGCTCGCGCCCGCAGGGCGATGAGCCTGGGTTATTGTCAACATCTGTGAAGATTGGTAGGTATTTATGCGACACACGGCAGGCACTCACTGGATTCGAACGGGCGCGATCGCGCTGGTCGCGGGGCTGTTGCTGAATGCTTCGGCCTTCGCTCAAAGCCATGGCGGCTCGCCTGGCGGCGGCGGCCATGCAAGCGGCTTCAGCGGCGGCGGCCACGCAGCCTACGGCGGCTATGCGGGCGGCTATCACGGCGGCGCCTATGGCTGGCATGGTGGATATGGCTATGGCTGGCACGGCGGCTATTACGGTGGCTGGCGCGGCTATGGCGGTTGGGGCTGGGGTTGGGGCGGCCTAGGATACGGATTGTTCTTCGCGAGCCTGCCGCTGTATTACTCGACTTACTGGTGGGGTGGAGTGCCCTACTACTACGCGAACGACAACTATTACATATACAACCGCAGCGCCGGCCAGTACGAGACGGTTCAGCCGCCGCCGGAAGTGGCCGCCCAGGCAGGACCGGCCAATACCACGGTGTTTGCCTATCCCAAGAACGGGCAGACCGCCGACCAGCAGTCCAAGGACACCTTCGAGTGTCACCAGTGGGCGGCAGGTCAGACTGGCTTCGATCCGACGCTGGCGGGAAGCGCGCCGGCCGTGACCGCGGGAGCGGGAGCGAATGCTGCGCCGCCGGCGGCGGCGACCGCAGCGCCCGGTAAACAGCAGGACTACATGCGCGCGCAGGCAGCGTGCCTCGAGGGTCGCGGCTACAGCGTGCAATAGCAAAGATCGCGATTGGTTTAGAGATCGATGATTTCGACGGCTGAGGCGCGCAGCGGTTCGCCGAGGAATAGGCTGCCGACCCGGGCGAAACGCGCGGCGCCGTCGGTCGCAAGCCAGGTGACGCGGCCCGCAGCGCCAAACTCAGCGCCGCTTGCGGCCTGGCTCGCCACGGCCGCCGCCGCGGTCGCGGCCGAGTCGACCAGCACCACGCCTTCGGGAAGCACCGCGCGGATGGCGGCTCCCAGCAGCGGAAAGTGGGTGCAGCCCAGCACCAGAGTATCGGGCGGGTCCTCACTCCTGAAGATCGGATCCAGGTAGCGCCTCGCGGCGGCCTCGACGATCGGTCCGTCCGTCCAGCCCTCCTCGGCCAGCGCGACGAATAAAGCACAGGCTACGCCTTCGACGCGCGCGCCCTCATTCAAGCGATGGATCGCGGCCGTGTAGGCGCCGCCGGCGATGGTGCCCTCGGTGCCGATGACCGCGATATGCTGCGATAAGGAGACCGCGACCGCTGCCGCCGCCCCCGGATCGATGACGCCGATCACCGGCAATCCGGGATGCTGCTGCTTGAGCGCGCCCAGCGCGGAGGCCGACGCGGTATTGCACGCGACCACGAGGCAACGGATGCGGCGCGCCAGCAGCGCCGCGGCGCATTGCAAGGAATAGCGCACCACCGTTTCCGCGCTCTTGGTGCCGTAAGGCAGGCGCGCAGTGTCGCCCAGATAAATGAAATCCTCGCAAGGCAGCGCGCGCCGCAGTTCCCGCAGCACCGTCAGTCCGCCGACGCCCGAATCGAACACGCCGATCGGCGCCGGCCGGGTCAAGACTCGGGCCGCATATGCGGGAACAGCAGCACGTCGCGAATCGAAGGCGCGTTCGTGAACAGCATCACCAGCCGATCGACGCCCAAGCCCAGTCCCGCGGCGGGGGGCATTCCATACTCCAGGGCGCGCACGTAATCCGCGTCGTAGTACATCGCTTCCTCATCGCCGGCGGTCTTGCGCTCAACCTGCTCCTTGAAGCGCTGCGCCTGGTCTTCTGGGTCATTCAGCTCCGAGAAGCCGTTGGCGAGCTCGCGGCCGCCGACGAAGAACTCCCAGCGGTCGGTGACGAAGGGATCGCGATCGTTGCGCCGCGACAAGGGGGACACTTCGGCGGGATAGGCATACGCAAAGGTGGGTTGCACCAGCGTGTGCTCGGCGGTCTTCTCGAAGATTTCGATCTGCATCTTTCCCGGCCCATCGCCGCTGCGCACCGGAATATTCAATTGCCGGCAAAATCGTTGCAGGTACGTGGCATCGCGAACCGACATCGGATCGAGATCCGGATTGTTCGCCAGAATGATCTCCTCGATGGTCATGCGCGCGAACGGACGGGAGAAATCCAGCTCGGTACCCTGGTAAGTCAGCATCTGCGATTCAAACAGCTCCTCGGCCAGGCCTTGGAACAAGATCTCGATCATGCGCATCAGATCCTCGTAGTCGGCATACGCCTGGTACAGCTCGAGCATCGTGAATTCAGGATTGTGCTGCGTCGACACGCCCTCGTTGCGAAAGTTTCTGTTGATCTCATAGACGCGCTCGAAACCGCCCACGGTCAGGCGTTTCAAATACAGTTCCGGCGCGATGCGCAGGTACATATCCACGTCCAGGGCATTGTGGTGGGTCTTGAACGGCCGCGCGGCGGCCCCGCCGGGGATCGGGTGCAGCATCGGCGTCTCGACTTCGAGAAATCCGCGCGTGTCGAGGAAGCTGCGCAAGTAGCGCACGATGCGCGTGCGCGTTTCGAACACGCGCCGGCTGGCCTCGTTCACGATCAGGTCGACATAGCGCCTGCGATAGCGCAGCTCGGTATCGGCGATGCCGTGCCACTTGTCCGGCAACGGCCGCAACGATTTCGCGAGCAGCACCAGGCGCGCCACGCGCACCGAGAGCTCGCCGGTCTTGGTGCGGAACAGCGTGCCTTCGGCGCCCACCAGATCGCCGACGTCCCAGGACTTGAATTCATCGTAGACCTGCCCCAGAGCCGTCTGCTGCAGAAACACCTGAATCTGGCCGCTCGAATCCTCGAGATTCGCAAAGCTGGCCTTGCCCATGACGCGTTTGGCGCGCATGCGCCCGGCCACGCCGACCTCGATCGGCTCGGCCTCGAGCGCCTCGGCGGATTTGTCCCCATAGGCGGCGGCCAGATCCGCGGCGAATGCGCTGCGGCGAAAGTCGTTCGGGTAGGCCGGGCCGCGCTCGCGCAATTTCGCGAGCTTCGCGCGGCGCTCCGCAATCAAGTGATTCTCGTCGTTGTCGGTCATAGACCCTGCTTCAGGCTGGCTTGCATGAACTCATCGAGTGCGCCGTCGAGAACCGCCGCGGTATTGCCGATCTCGACCCCGGTGCGCAAATCCTTGATGCGCGACTGGTCGAGCACGTAGCTGCGGATTTGATTGCCCCAGCTTACATCGGACTTGGAATCCTCCAGCACCTTGGCCGCCGCGTTGCGCTTGTTGAACTCGAGCTCGTACAGCTTGGCCTTCAGCATCTTCATCGCCGTGGAGCGGTTCTTGTGCTGGCTGCGCTCGCTCTGGCAGGCGACGACGATGCCGCTCGGAATATGCGTGATTCGCACCGCCGACTCGGTCTTATTCACGTGCTGGCCGCCCGCCCCGCTCGACCGGTACACATCGGTGCGCAAGTCCGCCGGATTGATTTCAATATCGATATCGTCGTCCACCTCGGGCGACACGAATACCGATGCAAAAGAGGTGTGGCGGCGGTTGCCCGAATCGAACGGCGACTTGCGCACCAGGCGATGCACACCGGTCTCGGTGCGCAGCCAGCCGTAGGCATAGTCCCCGCTCATGCTGATCGTGGCGCCCTTGATGCCCGCGACCTCGCCGTCGCTTTGATCGATGATCTCGGTCTTGAATCCATGCCCATCGGCCCACTTCAAATACATGCGCAGCAGCATGGCGGCCCAATCCTGCGCCTCGGTCCCGCCTGCTCCCGCCTGAATGTCGAGAAAGGCATTGTGGGAATCCATCTTGCCGGGAAACATGCGCTGAAACTCGAGGCCTTGCACCTGCGCTGACAGACGATCGACATCGTCCCCGATTTCATCGGCGGCGCGCGTATCGGGCTCCAGCGCGGCCAGCTCCAGCAGTTCGCCTGCGTCCTTCAGGCCGCCGGAAATCCGATCCAGTCCGCCGACGATTTGCTCGAGTCGCGCGCGTTCCTTGCCGAGATCCTGGGCGCGCTCGGGCTTGTCCCAAATGCCGGGCTGCTCTAGCTCGCGAGCAACTTCCTGCAGTCGTTCGTTCTTGTTGTCGTAATCAAAGATACCCCCTCAAAGAGCCGGTGCGCTCCTCGAGTTCTTTGATGAACCGCTTGAGTTGATTGATTTCCATGATGTTCGAATCCTAGCACATCATTGCATCGCGGCCGACGCGCCCATTCTTGACCGAGACCCCTTCGGCGCGCAGTCGCCGCGCCTGTTCCCGGTGCGACCGCGATGCGGCAGGAAACACGATGCGCCCGCCCGCGCCAACCACGCGATGCCAGGGAAGATTCATCTCCTCGGGCGCCACTTTCAGGGCAAGACCTGCCTGGCGCGCGCGGCCGGGAAGCCCGGCGCTGCGCGCCACTTCGCCATAGGTCGACACGCGGCCCCGCGGGATTGCGCACACTGCGTCCCAGATTGCCTGCAGGGCGGGACTGTCCTCGACCGCGCCCCTGCGCGCCCGCGACCCCTTTGAACGTAGCGGCAGGAACAGCTCGTTGAATCCCGCCTTTCTGCCTGCCACGCAGCGCCTCGTTGGATTATGCGAGGTGGAACTGCTGCGCGTTCAGCTGCGCGCGCTCCACGCCTTGGTATTCGTTCACCTCGAGCCGATAGGCGAGCCGAATTCGCAGGCCGCGCTGCAATTGCGACTGTTCCGCCGCGCCGCCCAAGTAGCCGAACAGAATTGCGTCGATGGGGCCTGAGCAATCGGCGGCGCGCAGCTGCAGCTTCAGATGCTTGCCGCCGACGATGCGGAAGTCCTGGATTTGAAACTCGCCGTCGAACAGCGGCTCTGGGAACCCCTGCCCCCAGGGACCGGCGGCGCGCAGTGCCAGCGCCGTGTCGAGCGAGAGTTCCGCGGCGCTCAGTTCCCCATCCGAATGGATCACGCCGGTCAGCGTTTCGCGATCCGCGCGCGCGGCAATCTCGCCGGCGAAGGCGGCTCGAAACTGCGCCAGATTCGCTTCGAGCAGGGTCAGTCCCGCTGCCATGGCGTGCCCGCCGAACTTCTCGATCAGGCCTGGATTGCGCGCGGCGATGCTGTCGAGCGCATCGCGAATGTGCACGCCGGGAATCGATCGCGCGGAGCCGCGTAAGCTACCGTCCTCCGCGGGAGCAAAGGCCACCACGGGACGATGCAGCCGATCCTTGATGCGTCCGGCGACCAGCCCCACCACGCCCTGATGCCAGGTCCTATCGAACAGGCACAGGCCGAAGGACTCCTGACCCGCGCTGAACTGCAGGGCCGAGGCAATTTCGACTGCCTCGAGCTGCATGCGCTGCTCGATCTCGCGCCGTTCCTCGTTCAGGCCCGCAAGCTGCCGCGCAAGGCTCGCCGCCTCGGCATAATCGTCGGACAACAGGCATGCGATCCCAAGGCTCATGTCGGTGAGGCGGCCGGCGGCATTCAGGCGCGGCGCCACCGCAAATCCCAGATCCGCCGCGCTCGCCGTGTCGACCCGCCTGCCGCCTGACTCGAGCAGCGCCCGAATTCCCGGCACGCACCGGCCGGCCCTGATGCGCCGCAGGCCCTGGGCGACCAGCACGCGATTGTTGCGATCGAGCGGCACGACGTCCGCCACTGTCCCCAGCGCCACCAGATCGAGCAGGTCGGTGGGCCGAAACTCCTGCGCTCCGAGCGAGCGAGCGAGCGCCGCGGCCACATAAAAGGCCACGCCGACGCCGGCCAAGGAGGGACTCGCGAAGCGCGACCCGGCGAGATTCGGATTGACGATGGCGGCTGCGCGCGGCAGGACACTGCCGGGCAGGTGATGATCGGTGACCAATACCGGAATACCCAGCCGCCGCGCGGCTTCGACTCCCTCGACGCTCGACACGCCGTTGTCCACAGTCACCAACAGGGTCGGCCGGCGGGCCGCGGCCAGATCGACGATTCCGGGCGTCAGCCCATAACCGAAGGTGAAGCGATTCGGCACCAGAAAATCCACGTGCGCAAAGCGCAGCGCGCGCAAGGCTCTAACCAGCAAGGCGCTGCTGGTTGCTCCGTCGGCGTCGAAGTCGCCGATCACCAGCACGCGACCCTGTTGGCGGTGCTGGGTCAGCAGATCCACCGCCGCCTCTACTCCCTCGAGCGAGCCCACCGGTAGCAGCCGCTCCAGGGAAAGATCGAGATCCTCGTTGCAAGAAAGGCCGCGCCCGGCGTACACGCGGCGCACCACCGGATGTAGGTCGCTGCCGAAGCCCTGCGGCGGCAGCGTCGCGCGCCGCCGAATCTCAAGTGTCGTCATCGAATGATTCCCACCATGGCCGAGTGCGCCGCCAGAATCGCCAGCGCCAAGCCGCGCTCAGCGAATAACACCATTCGCCCGCGGACAGCCGCGCCTCCCCTATCCGTCCGGCGCTCAAATCCGCAAGCATGGGCCGCAGCCAGCGCGACTCCGCTTCCGGCCAGTCCGGCGCGCCCGGCGTTTGCTCGAGCACCACGACGCCGCTGCCCGCCGCGCGCGGGTAGTGCGTGCGTGCCGGGAAAGCCGCGAACAAGACATCCTGGCCTGCGGTCCACCCCATAAGCTTGGGCATCTGCGCCAGCGTGGCGCCTCCGCCCCACAACCACAATCCGCTGACGGCACCCGCACCGCGCGCCGCGCGCATCCTATTCACGGCATGCTCGAAAAGCCACATCTCGACTTCGCTCATCAGCCGGCGAAGACGCGGCGCGCCGCTCCCGGTGGGCAGGTATGCAGCGATATCTCTGCCCACCGCGCTGCGCGGATCCTGAGTTTCGGCACGCACGGATTCATCGAAGCAGCAGTACAACGCGCCGCCCCGCCCCGCCATCATCCTCACGCCGGCATTGTCCCACAGCCGGTTGAATTCCTCGGCCAAGGTTTCTGCCTCGCTTGCGGCAAGTTGCAGCAGCCCGTCCGCCGGCAACTGCACGCTGCTCATGGCGGCGACATAGTGCACCGGCGTGGCAAGAAACACCGCCTGGTAATCCACGCGGCCCAAGTCGGCGTACTGGGCCACCGCGGCGAGCGCCGGCATGGCAGCCCCGGCCGACACCAGCTTGAATGCGGCGGCACGCCAATCGGCCTGCGGCGCCGATGAATCGGCTCGCGCCAGCAGTCGCTCCAACAAGGGTGCGCGCTGCGGCGAGGCCGTGCGCTGGGCGTTGAAGCGAAGGAACACGCTGGACAAGGATCGCCCCGGCAAATACCGGTATCTTAGCGGCATGCGCTTTACCCAGGATTCCACTTCGGGCGTCAATCTCATCCGCGCCTATCGGGCCGGCGAGATCCGCATCAATGAAACCGCGTACCACGAAGCGCTGATTTTGAGCGCCTCGGCGATCATCAAGGAGCCCACGCTGCAGCGGGTGAGCGAGCTGGGCGCAGAACATAGGATGCGCATCCTAAGCTTGGAACCTGAATTGGTGCTGCTCGGAACCGGGCAGCATCAAACATTTCCCGATGTGTCTTTTGGCGCCGAGTTTCTGCGCTTAAGGATTGGATTTGAGGTGATGGACACCGGCGCCGCGTGCCGGACTTTCAACGTGCTGGTGGCCGAACAACGTCGCGTTGTGGCGGTATTGCTGATGTGAATATCGACCAGAAAATAGCAGGGCGCTTACCAGAATACACAAATGATGCGGCATCGAGCATTATTGTCGTTCTTTTTGATTTTATTAATTATTATCCCTCTGATCCCCGTGTAAACTTTCAGCGCCCCGCAAATGGACTTCCCCGAGCGGCGCACAGTAAAACATAGGAAATGCGCACTCGCAAGTTTCAGGGTTTCCCTGTAAGGTTTAATAAAACGTTTTATATATCAATAGTTTGAGGTATTTATCTCGAAATTAGTTTGGGCCTTTCAGGTAGCGCAAGGGATCCGTCGGCTTGCCATTTTCCCTAATGTCGAAATATAGCGCTGCGATTTGATTCGGCCCCTCGCCCATGCGCGCAATTGTCTGTCCTGCTGACACCTCTTGTCCCTCGTGCACCAGAACGTCGCGATTGTGCGCATACGCGGATAGCAAGCTCTCCGAGTGCTTGATGATGATCAGATTACCGTAGCCGCGCAGGCCGCTGCCCGTGTACACCACCCGGCCGTCACTGGCCGCGCGCACATCCTGTCCGAGCGTGCCCAGCAATAGGATTCCGCCGCCCGGCACCGATCGTGGCGGCGCGGCGTGGTCGGTGGGCCATAGCCATTTCGGATGAGGGGCCGGTTTGGGCGGCGCCGGCGCTGAGGCCCCCCTTGCGGATCGCAGCAGCAGGGTCTGTCCCACCTCGATGCGGTAGTCGGCACCGATATGATTCAATCGCGCGAGTTCGCGGTAATCCAAATCGTTGCGCCAGGCAATGCTGTACAAGGTGTCGTCCGGGCGAACCACGTAGGTCTCTGCGCCGTGGCGGGCGCTATCCGCGCAGCCGGCGAGCAACGCGCAGCACAGACCGATGCGGATCGAATCCGGCAAGCGCAAAGCTAGCGCTGAAGTCCCGATAACAGGGGCACGAAACTCACCAAACCCAAGGACTTCTGTTCGATCCGAGTTTCAGTCTTGGTGTAGCGAATCAATTCCTGGCGGCCGTCGGGGCCGACCGGTGCGATCAAACGGCCGCCTACTTTGAGTTGATCGAACAACGCCGGGGGCACGGCATGCGGCGCGGCCGTCAATAGAATTCCGTCGAAGGGCGCGCGTGCCGGCCAGCCCACATTGCCGTCGTCGTGGCGAAAGTGCACGTTTCGGATTCGCAATTCGCGCAAAGCGCGCCGCGCCCTGGCGACCAGGCTTGCGATGCGCTCGATGGTGTAGATCTCCTGAACCATGGGCGAGAGCACGGCGGTCTGATAGCCGCATCCGGTGCCTATTTCCAGAATCTTTCCGGCCTCGCCGCTCTCCAGCAGCGCTGCGGTCATGAGCGCGACCACGTATGGCTGGGAAATGGTTTGCCCGAAACCTATGGGCAGCGCCGTGTCTTCGTAGGCCCGGCTGGCCAGCGCTTCATCCATGAACAAATGCCGTGGCACATTGCGTATCCGGTCCAGAACGCGCGCATCGGTGATGCCCTGCTCCTGCAACCGCTGCACCAACCGCTCCCGGGTGCGAGCCGATGTCATGCCGATCCCGCTGAGCCGCGGGCCTTCGATGAAACTACTCAAGCTCGAGCCAGCGCTGCAACTCGCGCAAAGCGGTGTGACGGGTCAGATCGATTTGCAGCGGGGTAATGGAGGCATAGCCCTCCGCAACCGCATGGAAGTCGGTGCCGGGTCCGGCATCCTGACCCTCGCCGGCGGATCCGACCCAGTACACATTGCGCCCACGAGGGTCCTTTGCGGGCACGATCGGCTTGCTGCGATGGCGGCTGCCGAGGCGGGTCACCTTGATGCCGCGCAACTCCGCGTCAGGCAGATCGGGCACATTGACGTTGAGGATGACCGGCTCCTGCAGCGGTGCCTGCACCAGGCGCTTGACCAGGCGGGCGGCGACATTGGCGGCGCCGGTAAAATTGCGCGGGCTGCCCTGATCCACGCACAGCGACACCGCGATCGCCGGCAGGCCGAGGAAGCGCCCTTCGATGGCGGCCGCAACGGTGCCGGAATACAGCGTATCGTCGCCGAGATTTGCGCCGTCATTGACTCCCGACACGACGATGTCATGTTCGAAGTCGAACAGTCCGGAGATTCCCAGGTGCACGCAATCGGTCGGCGTGCCGGTGACCAAGTATGCGTCCTCATCGTAACGAATCGCGCGAACCGGCACATCCAGAGTGAGCGAGTTGCTCGCGCCGCTGCGATTTCTTTCAGGAGCCACGATCCTGACGGTTCCCAGCGGCCGCATGGCGGCGGCGAGCGCCTTGAGGCCCGAGGCCCGATAACCATCGTCGTTGGATAGGAGGATATTCACTGGATATTACGACCTGCCTCGAACTGGCGGGTTGCGCCATGCGGACTATACTGTAACGCTGGAGACCCCGAAAGCATCGACTCGACGCCATGGCAAAGCAACGCTCCACAACCCAAGGTGCCGACCCCGAATTTCGCGCCGCCGTGCGCGACGTGACGCCGCTTGCGCAAACGCCGCTCGCCGCGGGATTGGAAAAGGCGAAGCCGCGTGCGCGCAAGCGCGATCCCGCGAACCCGGTCGAGGCACTGGAGGCGATTCCCGTCGGCGATCCGGTGACGGGCGGCGAAGCGCTGTCATTCCACCGACCGGGAGTGGGCCCGCAGGTCGTGCGACGCCTGCGCCGCGGACTCTATCCTGTTGACGATGAGCTCGATCTGCACGGCTTCAGCGAATCCGCGGCGCGCCAGCAGCTCGCGGAATTCATCGCGATGAGCCGCGAGGTTGGGCACCGCTGCGTGCGCATCATTCACGGCAAAGGCTATCGCTCGGGCGCGCGCGGACCGGTGCTGAAGAGCGCGGTCAATGTGTGGCTGCGGCGCCATCACGACGTGATCGCGTTCGTATCGGCCCGCACCATCGACGGCGGCACCGGCGCGTTGTACGTGCTGCTGAGAGCCTGATTTTCAATCGCTGACGGGTAGCACTGGGAAAACTCAGACGTGGTGCTGCCCGCCAACACAGATTACGCTATCAAAGCGACTTAACGCGGTATAAGACCACCCCATGCGGGGCGACAACCGCATCGATGTCCCCGCTGGCTTTTTTCGTCTCGCCCGTCCATAGGTTGTCTATTGAGTAGCCGCCTTTACTCTTCGAGAGGCCCAGGGCAGATGCCTCTATGGACATTTCTTTTTCTGTCTTGCCGGCATTGAACAAACCCACGATCGCGTCTCCGTTCTTTTCCATCTTGGCGAACACCTGCTGGTCTGCGTTATTGACGACTCTTCTTGCAGCGATCGCATCCTGGTCAATCGCGAGAACTGCGACATTTTCCAGGTCTTTCTGCAGGTCCTCTTGATCGAGGTTGGTCATATCGACGCCGAGGATGAGGGGCGCCGCTGCAAGCGCCCAAAGACTCAACTGCGTCTGACGTTCGACTGGAGTAAGCCCATCGTTGCTGCCATTCCCTATCTCGATGGAGTCATAGTCGTTGAACCTCCCCGAACCCGAATAAGGCTGCCAGTCGGCCACAAAGTTGAAGCGACTCGAAACATCTTTCCAGCTTGTCAGCGGGTAGCTGCTGCTGCCCTTTTCGCATCGATAGCATTCGATATCCGGCGCGAACTCCCATTGATCGGCATACTTCATCAATGTCGGAGTAAGGGCTGCTGTAAAGCTGCCTTGTGTGACGTCAAGGACGATGCGCCTCCCGCCTTTCCTTATGGCCTTCGACCACGCCTCAATATCGGGAGCGTTGCTGTTCTGCATTCCGTCGATCTTGATGTAATCGATACCCCACCCCGAGAGCATCTTGACCCATGAATCGATAAACTCCTGCGCGCCGGGCTTGCTGTAATCGATCCTGACCATGCCTTTGCAGTTGTAATTGCTCTCCTTCACTGAGGAATTCGCAATCTGGGCGGCCGTGTACGGCGTGCCCTCAATCGGGGTATTCTTGCGTACCGCCTGACTCGAAATACCCGGCGTAACGTAGATCCCGAACTTCATCCCAATGCCGTGCATATAGTCGGCAACCACCTTGATGCCGTTGGTATCTCCCCGGGGTGGGAATCTCGACGGATCTGTCACCCAGCGGCCATAAGAATCGACGTTTGGACCCTGCGGGCCCGGACACTGATACCAGAAGTCGTCTAGGTTTAGGTAGGTGTAACCAAGTTTCTGAAGACCGGAGTTCCGCATCGCTAGCGCCTGAGCTTCGAGCTTATCCGCCGTCGGTTCCTTGCGGAGGAAGCTCCAGCTGCTCCAGCCGAGAAGCGGCGTGGGTTCGAGACCATTCGTGGCGGTCCCGGCATTCTGTTGCCCATTCAAAGTGGCAGCCCCCGCCGACAACGCGACGACAACCAGAGGAGCGGTTAACGCATGTGTCCATTGCCCCATAACCACCCCCTTTCGTTTTCTTTCTTTATCCAGTGCTGAGCGATATCGAGCCAGCCTAAGGCGCGATTCGATCCGCATTCAGCGTCGCTCCTTGAATGGTTCCCGTCACCGTCGCGATTGCGTTGATGTCGGCATCGTTCCAGCGAATCCGCAAATTCCCGACCGGTGTGCCGTTGCTCTCGAGGGTTACGCGCGCGCTGATGATGTTGCTGGTCTGATCCCACGACACCGTGCCTGACACCGCAATATCTGTCGTCCACTGGAGACTCGTGAGTTTGAAATCGTAGCCGGTTTCGCTCGGGGCGTAAGTGAACCTGCCGCCGCGCAATCCTGAGTCCACGTAGTGGAAGGTCACGTAATAGCGAGCGATCACATCGCCGACCGTTTCCAAACCTGCCGCCGCGATGCGCCTCTGCGCGTCGCTGGTCTCATCGCCCATGAGGGCAGTGAGCGGTGTCAGTTCGTTCGCCAAAACAGCGAACAGCGGCACCGTGCGCACAGGGCGTACTTTTTGCACGCAGTCGGTGTTGCCGGGGTCGAGGTTTGTCACGAAGCGATGCACGATGTCCAAGGTACAGTGGATTTCGTCGCCGTCGGTGACCACATGGCCCAAATTGGGCACGATCACATGCACCGCGTTGGGAAATTGCGCCGCGGTTTCGTTGGCATCGATGACGGAGGTGATGGAATCCAGATCGCCAGACAGCACCAAGGTCGGCACCGCAGGATAGTGCACGCTCGGCGGCAGCGGCTTTCCCGGTGCGCCGGGAGCCAGATCCTTGGGCGGCTCCGGCCAGGGCAAGCACGAATTCAATGGAGTGATGTACACCTGGGAGTCGATGCCCTCCTCGAAGGTGAAGGGCGCGAACAGATCCGGGCGATTCAAACTTGCATCCTTAAGGGCGGCTGCGTATTGCAGATTGCGAGTAGCCCACGGCTGGTACATGTCATACAACATCGGGTAGTCGGTACAGGTGACGGCGCTGTACAGGCCGTCGCTAAAATCCTCAGGCTGGTCGACGCTCGGGGTGTTGGCCTCGGCCACTAATCGCAGCAGCGGCAATGCATCCTTGGCATCGAGCCAGGCGCGCGCCGCCGCATCAAGATCGCGGTAGACCGGGGGCCCGTAGCCGGCATAGTCGATGAGATAAATCAGCGAGGCGGTATTGATGGTCGTCGGCAGCAAGTAGCCGTTGCCATCGGGCGCCTCACCTCGGATGGGATGCGCACGCACGATATTGATGATCTGCTGCATGCGCGCGCTCGCCGCCCCGCCGAGCGAGCTGCAGCTTGGCGAGCGCTCGCAAGTGATGTCGATGCCCGCCCATGCCGTCGCCCAGTCGGTGCCGAACCAGCGATCCGGCGGGCGCACCGGGAAAGCGCTGTCCAAAACGATGCTGCGCAGGCGCATAGGATAAAGGCCCGCCAGAACTTGACCGACGAAGGTGCCATAGCTGTCGCCATAAAAATCCACGTCGGCAATCGCGAGCGCATCGAGCACGGCCACGATGTCCTGCGCGGCAAAGTCCGTACCGTAGAACCAGGCAGTGTCGCCCAATTGCTTGGCGCACGCGGCGACCGCGCTCAACGCCAAGGTACCGGTCTGCAAGAACGGGCAGTCGATGGGACTCGAAAGTCCCGTGCCGCGCTTATCTATGATCAGCACGTCGCGCCGGTCGCGCAGGGCATCGAAGATCTCGAGGTAATAGTCGCGCGTGCCGGTCGATGAATATCCCGGCCCGCCCTCCTGCGGCAAAATCGTCCCGAGCCTTGGATGCTTGAAATCGCTCCGGGGGTAGTACTCGAAGCCGACCGTGATCTCGCCGGGCGTGACCCCCTTCGGATCAATCGGGCGGGTGATCGAGCCACAGTAGCCGGTGTACTCCGTGTTGCAGAGCGTCAGTGTGAGTTGCCCGACCGTGATGGTCGGCGGCTGCGCCCCGGCATTGCCGGCGACCGACATTGCGGTGCAAAACGCGGCGGCCAGCAGCAATAAGGTGGGCCGAGGTCGTCTCATAAGCATCCCCGTTTATTGTTTCGCAGAAGGTTAGCATGTGCGGAGAGAGGCGTGAAAAACACCGTGGTCGACGACGGGTCGTCATCAGATCTCGCTTGCCGCCTGAGCGTGTCCGACATAACAACACGCGGATTTTCAGCCGCGCTTAAGCCAATAACACGCTGGCGAGCGCACCAAGGCCCTCGCCGCGGCCGATGAATCCCAGCCGTTCGGTGGTAGTTGCCTTTATGTTGATGAGATTCGGCGCGACGCCGAGATCCGCGGCAAGATTGGCGGCCATCGAGTCCCGGTGCTTGGAGATTCGCGGCGCTTCGGCGAGCACCGTGATGTCGGCATTCACCAGCGCCATTCCCGCGGCACGCATCCGCGCCGCCACCTCGCGCAGAAATACGCTGCTGTCCATTCCGCGGAATTTTGGATCGGTGTCCGGAAACAGCCTGCCGATATCGCCCTCGCCCAGCGCGCCCAACAGCGCGTCGCACAGGGCATGAATCACCACATCGCCGTCGGAGTGGGCCACAACGCCCATGGTGTGGGCAATGCGCACTCCGCCCAACATGACGTGCTCGCCTGGCCCAAAGGCATGAACGTCGAAACCCTGACCGATTCGCATCTTGCGTTGCTCCGTGGTTTGCAATATTCGCTCGGCGATCTTCAGATCCTCGGAGCGGGTCACTTTGATGTTGAAGGCCGACCCGCTCACCAGCACGGGACGAAGCCCGATGCGTTCGATGGCCTGAGCTTCGTCGGTGACTGCAACCCCCGCGCGGGTTGCATCATCCAGCGCATGCCGCAGGCGCTCGAGTCCGAAGATTTGCGGCGTGAGCGCGCGCCACAAACCCTGCCGCTCCACGGTCTCGAGCTTGGCGCCGACTTCCCGCTTGACGGTATCGACGATCGGCGCCGCGAGCACCGCACCGATCGAGCCTGAGCCGTCAGCCGCTGCGCTGCCCGCGCCGACGGCGTCGAGCAGCGCCCGCAGGTCCTCCGCCGACAAGCAGGGCCGGGCAGCGTCGTGCACCAAGACCCAATCGTCCGGCGCCGCCTGCCGCTGCAGCGCCACCAGGCCGTTCATCACTGAGTCTTGGCGATTCGCGCCGCCGATGGCGGTCTGCACGCGCGAGTCATTCAGGCGGGCGGCTACCCCGGGCCATAGCAGATCGTCGCTCGCCAGCACCACCACGACGCCATGGATGCGCGGCTCCTTCAGCAACGCACGCAACGACCATTCGAGCATGCTGGCGCCGAGCATCAGAGCGTATTGCTTGGGGGCGGAACCCGCGGCGGTGGACTCGAATCGGCGGCCGTGGCCCGCTGCCGGAACCACCGCCCACACGCGGCGCGCTGAAGCCGGCCGGCTCACCGTGCGCGGGCGGTAATCGTGGTCGCAGGCGCGGCCGGAACGGGAGTTCCCGAGGTCACGACTTGATAAAAAGTTTCGCTGTTGCCGACCATGCCGAGTTCGCTGCGGGCGCGTTCTTCGAGTGCGGTCAATCCCACCTTCAGATCGGTCACCTCGCCGACCAGCTCACGATTGCGCGCGCTTTGCTCGGCGTTGGCGGCGGCTTGAGCCACGACCGCGGCCTGCAGTCGGGACACCTCGCGCGTTCCCTGCTCCGAGACCCACAACCGGTACTGAAGCAATACCAATGCGAGGCTCAAGGTCAGCATGAAAATCCTCATGGGGACAGGAGCTTAGCATGAACTCTTAAGGAATTGGAACCGATAATGCCTGGCGTCCGGCGTAGCGCGCCTTGGATCCCAGCTCAGCTTCGATGCGCAGCAATTGATTGTACTTGGCGACGCGATCCGAGCGCGACATGGAACCGGTCTTGATCTGCGTTGCGCTGGTCGCAACGGCGATGTCGGCGATGGTCGCGTCCTCGGTTTCGCCCGAGCGGTGCGACACCACCGCGGCGTACTTGGCTTTGCTCGCCATGTCGATGGCGGCAAGCGTTTCCGACAAGGTGCCGATTTGATTCGGCTTGATCAGAATCGCGTTGGCAATTTTCTTCGCGATGCCTTCGGCGAATATTTTGGTGTTGGTGACGAACACGTCATCGCCGACTAGCTGCAACTTGCTGCCGAGCTTGTTGGTGAGAATCGACCAGCCGTCCCAGTCCGCCTCGCTCATGCCATCTTCGATGGTCACGATCGGATACTTCGCCGCCAGCCCCGCGAGGTAGTCGGCAAATTCGGCGGAGCTGAAGCGCCGGCCCTCTGACTTGAGTTCGTAGCTGCCGTCCTTGTAGAACTCGCTGCTCGCCACATCCAGGCCAAGGTAAATATCCTTGCCGGCGCGATACCCCGCCTTATCGATGGCCTCCAGTATCGTGGTGATGGCGGCTTCGTTCGACGGCAGGTCCGGTGCGAATCCGCCCTCGTCGCCGACCGCGGTATTCAGGCCCTTGGCGTGCAATACCTTCTTGAGCGTGTGGAACACCTCGGAACCGTAGCGCACCGCCTCCGACAGCGACGGCGCCCCGATGGGAAGAATCATGAATTCCTGAATGTCGACGCTGTTATCCGCGTGCGCGCCGCCGTTGATGATGTTCATCATGGGCACCGGCATGGTGAGATCGCCATCGCCGCCGAGGTGGCGGTATAGGGGCAATTTGCGATCGCGCGCGGCCGCATGCGCCGCGGCGAGCGACACCGCCAGAATGGCATTCGCCCCGAGCCTCGACTTGGATTCGGTGCCGTCCAAGGCGATCAGCTTGGCGTCCAGGCCGCGCTGATCCTGCGCATCGAGCCCCTTCACCAGGTCGCGAATCGCCCCATTGATATGCGCGACTGCGCCGAGCACGCCCTTGCCCATGAACCGCTTCGGATCGCCGTCGCGCAACTCCACCGCTTCGCGTGAACCGGTCGATGCACCGGAGGGAACGGCGGCGCGGCCCACCACTCCGGAGTCGAGCCATACATCCGCCTCGACGGTGGGGTTGCCGCGCGAGTCGATTATTTCCCGCCCGCGAACCTCCGCAATTCGACTCATAACGATGATTCCTCGAAGGGTTTTTTCTTCACGGCAATATCCAACTCCACCAGCGTGCTCAGCAGCGAGCCCATCCGGTCCAAGGGCCATGCATTCGGTCCGTCGGACAATGCCTTGGCCGGATTTGGATGCGTTTCCATGAATAGTCCGGAGACGCCCGCGGCCACCGCCGCGCGCGCCAGCACCGGCACGAACTCGCGCTGGCCGCCGGATGAGTCGCCCTTGCCGCCGGGCAGTTGCACCGAATGCGTGGCATCGAACACCACCGGACAGCCGGTGGCGCGCATCACGGCCAGGGAACGCATGTCCGACACCAGATTGTTGTAACCGAAGGAGAAGCCTCGTTCGCATACCAGGATTTGCGCATTGCCGGTGGAGCGCGCCTTGTCGACCACGTTCTGCATTTCCCAGGGAGAGAGGAATTGGCCCTTTTTTATGTTGACCGGCTTTCCCGCGGAACATACCGCCACGATGAAATTGGTCTGGCGGCAAAGAAATGCCGGGGTCTGCAGCACGTCGACCACCTGCGCGACCTCCGCGAGCGGGGTGTCCTCGTGCACATCGGTGAGCACCGGCACGCCGATCTGATCGCGCACCCGCGACAGCGCCTTCAAGCCGGCATCGAGGCCGGGGCCGCGAAAGCTCGAGCCCGACGAGCGGTTGGCCTTATCGAAGGAGGCCTTGAAAATGAATGGAATGCCGAGCAGCCCGGTCATTTCCTTCAAGCGGCCGGCCACGTCGATGACCAACGCCTCGCTTTCCACCACGCAGGGGCCGGCAATCAAAAAAAACGGGCGCTCGGGCCCGACATCGAACGACAGCAATTTCATGCAGTCGCACGCCCCGGCTGCAGCGCCGCGCGGTAGGCGCGGGCCGCTTGGACGAAGCCGCTGAACAACGGATGGCCGTCGCGCGGCGTCGAGGTGAACTCCGGGTGAAATTGGCTGGCCACGAACCAGGGGTGGTTCTTCAGTTCGATGAACTCCACCAGGCCGTCGGCCGAGAATCCGGAAAAGGTCAGCCCGGCCGCGCTCAGTTCCTCGAGATAATTGTTATTGAACTCATAGCGGTGCCGATGCCTCTCGAAAATCGACTCCTTGCCGTACAGCGAGCGCACCAGCGAACCGGGCACCAGCTTGGCTTCCTGCGCCCCCAAACGCATGCTACCGCCCAGATCGGATTTTTCATCCCGCACTTGCTGGCCGCGCGCCAGGTCCTGCCATTCGGTGATCAAGGCGATCACCGGATGGATGGTCGCCCGGTCGAATTCGGTGCTGTTGGCGCCCTTCAACCCGGCCACGTGGCGCGCAAACTCGATGATGGCAAGCTGCATCCCCAGGCATATGCCGAGATAGGGAATGCCATTCTCGCGCGCGAAGCGGATCGCCTGAATCTTGCCTTCCGTGCCGCGGTCGCCGAACCCGCCCGGCACCAGGATGGCATCCATGTTTTGCAGGGCGGCGGGACCTGAGCGTTCGATGTCCTCGGATTCGAAATAGTGGATATTGACCTTGGTGCGCGACTTGATGCCGCCATGCATCAGGGCCTCGTTCAGCGAAATATACGAATCCCGAATCTGCACATACTTGCCGACCATCCCGATATCGACCACCGCCTCGGGGTTTTGCTTGGCCGCGACCACCGCGCGCCAGTCGGAAAGATCGGTGGGCGGCGCCTCCAGCCGCAGCTTGTCGACGACGATGTCATCCAGGCCTTGCTCGTGCAGCAGCAGCGGAATCTTGTAGATATCGTCGGAATCGACCGCGGAGATGACGGCGCGCTCCTCCACATTGGTGAACAGCGCGATCTTGCGGCGCTGTTCGTCCGGCAGGCTCTGCACGCAGCGGCACAACAGGATGTCCGGCTGGATGCCGATGCCGCGCAGCTCCTTGACCGAATGCTGGGTGGGCTTGGTCTTGATCTCGCCCGAGCCGCCGACCACCGGCACCAGCGTCAGATGCATGTACAGAACATTGTTGTGGCCGAGCTCCACGCCCATCTGGCGGATCGCTTCGAGGAAGGGTAAGGACTCGATGTCGCCCACCGTGCCGCCGATCTCCACCATGCACACATCGGAAGTGCCGGCACCCATGCGCACTCGATACTTGATCTCATCGGTGATATGCGGAATGACCTGCACCGTCGCGCCCAGGTAGTCGCCGCGCCGCTCCTTGGCGATCACCCGCTCATAGATTCTTCCGGTGGTGAAGTTGCTGTTGCGCCCGGTTGTGGTGCGCACGAAGCGCTCGTAATGGCCAAGATCAAGGTCGGTCTCGGTGCCGTCCGCGGTGACGAATACTTCGCCATGCTGGAACGGGCTCATGGTGCCGGGATCCACATTGATGTAGGGATCCAATTTCACCATGCTCACTTTGAGGCCGCGTGCCTCCAGGATCGCGCCCAACGACGCGGAAGCGATGCCTTTACCGAGCGAGGATACGACGCCGCCGGTGACGAAAACGAATCGTGTCATGATGGGCACCGCCGATTAAAAAAAGGGCGCGGGCGCGAATATTGAATTCGCGCGAGCATCCACAGCCAATAGGGAACAATTGAAATTCGACGGGAGTTCAGGTTAGCAGATCGGACCGTCTGCGACAATCCACTTAAACAATAATCGGCGCGCCCTCCCAGACCACACCCAAGCCGGGATGGGCGACAGGTGCGCAGCAGCGCGCATCCAGCCACAGGTCGCCGACCGCAACCAGCCTGTCGCCGGCAAACACCAGAGGCAAGGCGTCGCGCATCCACGGAAGAACGCCCATCGACTGGCAAAGATGTTGCACACTCTGAGTGCTGGCAAGGCGGGCGGGCTTGAGCGTTTCTCCGCCCCGGCGCCGGCGCACGCTGAGCGCGCCCGGCAGCCGCTCCGGGTCGAGGCCGCCGCGGCACGCGGCCCAGTGCAACTCGCCCAGCCCCATTCCGAGCTCGAGGCGGGCATTCAAGGCAGCCAGCCACGGCATGGTTTCGGTGAGCTGCGGCGGCTCGGCCGCGGTGAGAAACAAGCGCTCTCGATAGCGGCGCAGCGCGAAATCGCCCCAAACAATCGCCGGCAAGTGATCCGCGTCGGCCTCGAGGATCTGCCGCAGCGCCTCGGCCAAGCGCTGCGTGGGCGGAGGCAGCACCGCCGCGTTGAATAGCCAATGGCGCACAGCATTGATGCGCTTCGCCGGGCTCAATGCGCGCAAGCCCGGCACGGACAACGCGTCGCCGTCGCGCAACCGGGACACGTCGGCCGCCGCCGCCGCGTCCAGCAGCCCTTGTGCCTCCGCCAGATGCGCAGCCGAACGCGCCAGGGACACGCTCGCCCCGGGCCAGCGGCTCTCGATCAACGGCCAGATATGCCGGCGCAAATAGACCCGATCGAAGCGTTGATCCTCGTTCATCGGATCCGCCGCCACCGCGGTGAGCAGAGTCGCGCCAAATTCGAGCAGCTCGCGCTGCGGTACGCCAAGCAGCGGACGCAGGTGCCAGCCGCGGCCGAGCGCGCGGCACACCGGCATTGCGGACATGCCCTTGAGCCCCGCGCCCCGCAGCGCCTGCAACAGCAAGGTTTCCGCCTGATCGGTGCAATGATGAGCGGTCAACAGGCACTCGCCTGCGCGCAATTCCTGCGCCAGGGCGGCATAGCGCGACTCGCGCGCCGCCTCCTCGACCGACACGCCGGGAGCGCAGTCGACCGCCACGGTCAAGACGGTCAACGGCACGCCGAATTGCCGGCACTGGGCCGCGCACGCGGCGCGGAACGCGCCGGAGGCGGCCTGCAGGCCATGATCGACGTGCACCGCACGCAGGCTGAGGCGGTGCGCGGATTGCTCCAGTTGAGCCGCCGCGGCCAGCAAGCAAGCGGAATCGGCGCCGCCGCTCAATGCAACCACCCAGCCGGTGGCGGCGGCCGGTGTATGGGCCTCCAGGACAGCGCGCAGGGAGGCCGCGGAGAAGCTCATGGATCAGACTTCGCGGAATACACCGAAGTTGCGCAAGCGAGCCTGCCGCGCATCCAGCAATTGCGTCACGGGCATGCTGCGCAGCTCGCCCAAATGCTTGAGCATGCTTTGCTTGACGACTTCCGCCATCCCCTGCGGGTCGCGATGCGCGCCGCCATGCGGTTCCTTCAACACCTCGTCGACCAGTCCGAGTTTTTTGAGCCGCTCGGCGGTGCCGCCCATGGCGTCGGCCGCGATCTCTTTTTTCTCGGTGCTCTTCCACAGAATGGACGCGCAGCTTTCCGGGGAAATGACCGAATACACACTGAATTGCAGCATCACCAGACGGTCGCACACGCCGATCGCCAATGCTCCGCCCGACCCGCCCTCGCCGATGACCACGCTCAGCACCGGGGTCTCGAGGTTGGACATCTCGAAGAGGTTGCGTGCGATGGCTTCGCTTTGGCCCCGCTCCTCCGAGCCGATCCCGGGATAGGCGCCGGGCGTGTCGATCAGGGTGACGACGGGAATGCGGAAGCGCTCGGCCAGGTACATCAGGCGCAGCGCCTTGCGATAGCCCTCCGGCTTCGGCATGCCGTAATTGCGCCGCACGCGTTCCTTGGTGTCGCGTCCCTTTTGCTCGCCGATCACCATCACCGGCGCGCCCTCGAGGCGCGCCAGGCCCCCCACGATGGCCAGATCGTCGCCATACATGCGGTCGCCGTGCAGTTCGTGCCAATCGGTGAATATCATCGACACATAGTCGAGGGTGTAGGGGCGCTGTGGATGGCGCGCCAACTGAGTGATTTGCCACGGTGACAGATTGGAAAAAATACTGGCCGTGAGCGCACGGCTCTTGGTTTGCAACCGCTCGATTTCAGCCTTCAGATTGACGCTCGGGTCCGAGCCCAAGAACCTAAGCTCCTCGATCTTCGCCTCGAGTTCCGCGATGGGTTGTTCAAACTCCAGAAAATTCATTGCCATGAAGACGTTTCCTCGCCACGAACATCATTGCGTGGACCATATACTAAATACCATCCGTCGCGGCCCAGCAATTCCGTCAGCTTGTCCAGCAGGGGGCGTGTGGCACGTACGGACCAGTCGTCCGCTAAATTGAGCCTGCCGGAATACTCCTGCCGATGCATCGCCACGCTCACGCCGCAGGGGCCTCTCAAGTAAGGGCGCAGCAGATCCTCGAAGCGGCTCATCCCTTGGGGACCATCGAATTCCTCCGGCCAGCGCACCCACAGGCGGCGTGCAAATCGCTCGCGCGCCCGGTCGATATCCATCAGCGTTTTCGCCTGCAGCCTCCATGCCTCGCTGAAATCATCGAAGCGCAAGCTCCCCTCGGCAATCAGGATGGCGTCCTTGACGATGAGGTCGCGATGTTGCTGGTAAACCTCGTCGAACATGGTCACCTCGAGCCGGCCGCTGCGATCGTCCAGAATCAGGGTGACACGATTGGGCCGGCGGCGGATTTCGAGCACTAGTCCCGCCACGGTGGCGGGCTTGCCGGCCGACCAGCCTCGTTCACCGGCGGGCGCCGGCTTCGGTCCGCCGACGTCCACCAGGCGCGCGCCCACCAGAAATTTAAGATCCGGTTCGTAGGGCGTGATCGGATGGCCACTCAGGAACAGCCCCAAGGTCTCGCGCTCCCCGGCCAGGCGCTGCGCCTCGCTCCAATCGGCCACGGCGCTGTCGGCGGCGGCGCTCAATCCGAATAGGTCCACCTGACCCGTGCTCATCGCGCGCGAGTTCTGCTCGCCCAGATGCATTGCGCGATCGAGCTCGGCCCACAGAGTCGCGCGGTTCGGCCCGATCCGGTCCAGGCTCCCGGACCGAATCAAGGCTTCCAGCACGCGTCGATTGACGCGCTGCAGATCGATGCGGCGGCACAGATCCGGCAGGTTCTCGAACTGGCCGTTCGCGGCGCGCTCCTCGATGATCGCCTCCACTGCGGAAGCGCCCACGCCCTTGATGGCGCCCATGCCGTAACGGATGCTCGCGGGACTCTCGACGCGGAAGGCATAGATGGACTGGTTCACATCGGGTGGATTGACGGTGAGGCCCATGCTCGCGCACTCATCGATCAGCGTAACCACCTTGTCCGTCTTGTCCATGTCCGAGGACAGCGCCGCCGCCATGAACGCGGCCGGATAATGCGCCTTCAGCCATGCGGTCTGATAGGACAGCAGAGCATAGGCGGCCGAGTGCGACTTGTTGAAGCCGTAACCCGCAAACTTTTCCATCAAATCAAAAATATGGGTCGCGCGCGCCTCCTTCACGCCGCGCGCCATCGCGCCGTTGACGAACACCGAGCGCTGACTCGCCATTTCCTCGGCCTTTTTCTTGCCCATCGCGCGGCGCAGCAGGTCGGCGCCGCCCAGGGTGTAGCCGGCCAGGATCTGCGCGATCTGCATCACCTGTTCCTGATAGAGAATCACCCCGTAAGTCGCCTCCAGCACGGGCTTCAGGTCGGGATGCAGATAATCGATGGTGGCACCGGTGGTGTCGTGCTTGCGCGAGATGAAGTCCTCGACCATGCCCGACTGCAACGGCCCCGGGCGGAACAGCGCCACCAATGCCACGATATCGCCGAAGCGGTCGGGCTGGAGGCGGCGGATCAGGTCCTTCATGCCGCGCGACTCGAGCTGGAACACCGCCGTGGTTTTGCAGCTCTTCAGCAGCTGGTAGGTCGGCGCATCGTCCATCGGCAGCGCGTTGATCGCGAGCGGCGGCGCGCCGGCCTTGCTAAGTTCGCTGTTGATGTCGCGCACCGCCCACTCAATGATGGTGAGCGTGCGCAGGCCGAGAAAGTCGAACTTGACCAGACCGGCGGCCTCGACATCGTCCTTGTCGAACTGGGTCACCGTGGTGTTGCTGCCCTCTTCGCAGTACAGCGGCGTGAAGTCCGTCAGCACCGAGGGCGCGATCACCACGCCGCCGGCATGAGTGCCGGCATTGCGGGCCAGACCCTCCAGGCTGCGCGCCAGGTCGATCAGTTCGCGCACCTCGCTGTCGCTGCGATACAGGCGCTTCAGCTCGTCCTCTTGCTCGAGCGCCTTGTCGAGCGTGATGCCGATCTCGAAGGGGATGAGCTTTGCGATCCTGTCGACATAGCCGTAGTTATGGCCGAGAACCCGGCCGACATCGCGAACCACGGCTTTGGCCGCCAACGTGCCGTAGGTGATGATTTGCGAGACTCGCTCGCGGCCATACTTGTTGGCGACGTATTCGATCACCCGGTCGCGGCCTTCCATGCAAAAATCGACGTCGAAGTCCGGCATCGATACCCGTTCCGGATTGAGGAAGCGCTCGAACAACAGGTCGTGCTCGATCGGGTCCAGGTCGGTGATGCCCAGCACGTACGCGACCAATGAGCCGGCGCCGGAGCCGCGGCCGGGACCGACCGGCACGCCGTTATCGCGCGCCCAGCGGATAAAATCTGCAACGATCAAGAAATAGCCGGCGAATCCCATGCTGCAAATGACGCCGAGCTCGAGTTCCAGCCGCTGCGCGTACAGCGCGGAATCGTGCTGCAGACGCACCTCGAGCCCCCGCGCCGCCTCCGCGCGCAGGAATTGTTCGGTACTGATGCCGGCCGGAACCGGGTAGGCCGGCAACATGGACGAGCCCAGCTTGATCTCGAGCGAGCAGCGCTTCGCCACCTCGAGCGTATTGGACAGCAGCTCCGGCGCCTCCGCGAACAGCGCCGCCATTTCCGCCGGCGTCTTCAGGTATTGCTCGTCGGTGTAGCGGCGCACACGGCTCGGGTCGGCAAGCTGCGCGCCGTCGTGGATGCATACCCGCGCCTCATGAGCCTCGAAATCGGCGCGCGTCAGGAAGCGCACGTCGTTGGTCGCAAGCGCCGGCGCGCCGTGCACATGCGCCATCTCGATCACGGCTTCGTTGTAAACCTGCTCGCCCTGCCGCCCGGTGCGCTGCACCTCGAGATAGAACCGGTCGCCGCAGAGCTCCTGCCAACGCGCCAGGCAGCGTGCCGCCTCATCGTCGCGGCCGCGCGCCACTGCCGATCCAATGTCTCCCTGCGGGCCGCCGGACAGGACAATCAGCCCGCGCAATGTCTCGCGCTGCAGCCAGGCGCGCTCCATCATGGGCGCGCTGCGCTGCTGGCCCTCGAGATACGATCGCGTTACCAGCTGCGTCAGGTTGCGATAGCCGATCAGGTTCTGGCAAAGCAGCACGATGCGCGTGGGCGCCGCGCGCTCGCCGGCCTCGCGAATCCAGGCATCCACGCCCACCAGCGGCTTGACGCCGGCGCTCAACGCTTCCTTGTAGAACTTCACCATGGCGAACAAATTGCTCTGATCGGTCATGGCCACAGCCGGCATTCCGGCCGCCGCCACCCCTGCCATCAATTCCGGAACGCGCACGATGCCGTCGACCAAGGAATACTCGGTGTGCAAACGTAAATGCACGAATCCCGTCAGCACGCCGGCCTCGCGGCCAATTGCACCGGCGCAAACGAGCGCCGATGGATCGGACAGGGCCCGTGCAGCGCCAGCAGCCGTAGATGGGCCTCGGTGGCATAGCCCTTGTGGCTTGCGAATCCGTATGCAGGATAAAGCGCATCCATTTGATTCATATGTGTATCCCTGGCTGTCTTCGCCAGGATGGAAGCCGCGCTGATGGCGGCCTCGGTGGCATCTCCGCCGATGATCGCGCGCGCGCGCAGACCCAGCCCAAGGCCGGCCAACTGCGGCAAGCGGTTGCCATCCACCAGCATCAGATCCGGGGTCAGAGCCAGCGCCAATACCGCGCGGCGCATCGCGAGAAAGGTCGCCTGCAGGATGTTGAGCACGTCGATTTCAGCCGGATCCGCCCAGCCGATGCCAAAGCCGAGCGCCTTGCGGCGAATGAGCCGGTTCAAGCGCTCGCGCTCCTGGGCAGTCAACACCTTGGAATCGGCCACCCCGCGAATCGGACGGCGCGGATGCAGAATCACCGCCGCAGCGTACACCGGCCCCGCCAAGGGCCCGCGCCCGGCCTCATCGACTCCGGCGATGCGCATCCGCAGGGTCATCGGCGCGACTCGCACAGGGCAATGATCGCCTGCGCCGCCCGGGCTCCCGCACCGCGCCTCAAGTTCGCGTGAATTCGCGAAAACTCGACTTGCAGCGCGCTGCGTCGCTCGGCATCGTCCAGCCACATCAAGAGCTCCGCTCCGATCGACTCGGGGATGATTTGGTTCTGAAAATACTCGCCGACGACGCGCCGATCCGCAAGTAAATTTGGCTGCGCAAAGAACTTGGATTTCACCAGCTTCAAACTCTTGAGCAGCCAGCCGGTCATTTTTCCCAGCCGATAGATCACCACCATGGGACGCTTGCACAGCGCAGCTTCGAGACTGGCGGTGCCCGAGGCCACCAAGACGGCGTCGGCGGCGATCAGCACGGCTTGCGCCTGGCCGCGGATCAGCTCGAGCGGCACCTCGGGCGCCTCCTTGCGCATTGCCTGCGCAAAGATTTGCTCGGTGGCGGGGCTTGCCATGGCCGCGATGAACTCAAGATCCGGGCGCTTGAGCTTGAGCCAGCGCGCGATCGCGGCAAAATCCCCGCTCAGGCGCCGCACCTCGCCGCGGCGGCTTCCGGGGAGCAGCGCAATAACCTGGGCGCCTTGCGCCAGCCCAAGCGCCGTTCGGGCGGCCGCGCGGTCGACGAGCAGAGGAATCGCATCGGCGAGCGGATGGCCGACAAACTCGGCGTGGATGCCATGCTCGTCGAAGAAGGCCTTCTCGAACGGCAACAGGCAGAGCACCAGGTCCACCGACTCGCGCATGGCGCGGGCGCGGCCCTGCCGCCACGCCCAAACCTGCGGGCTGACGTACTGCACCGTGGGGATGCCCGCCGCGCGCATGTGCCGGGCCAGCCTCAAGTTGCTATCCGGCGCATCGATGCCGACGAACACATCGGGCCGCTCCGCCAAGAATCGGCGGCGAACGCGCGCCAGCAGGCGCAGCAAGCGGGGCAACTCACGCAGCACGTCGAACAAGCCCATGACTGCCAGCGATTCGGCCGGCTCCCAAACCTCGCAGCCCGCCGCCTGCATCTTCGGCCCGGCCACCCCGAAGAAGGTCGAGCCCGGAGCGCGCTCGCGCAAGGCGGCGATCAGATCCGCACCCAGCGTATCGCCCGACGCCTCTCCGGCCACCAGACCCACCCGCAATGAACCCGACATGGCTTAGCGGACTAAGCTGCGCGAGCTTCGCTCGATGAACTCGACGAACGGTCCGATCTCGGGCTGCGTCTTGGCCGCAACCTGCAGCTCCTCCAGCGCCTCCTTCAGTTTCAGTCCCGATCGGTACAGCACCCGGTAAGCGCGGCGGATGTTCTGGACCTGCTCGGGGGTGAACCCGCGGCGCTGCAGGCCGATGGTATTGATGCTGTGCGGAACCGCCGGCCGCCCGACCGCGAGGACGTAGGGCGGCACATCGCGGGTCACCGCGGCGTTGTGCGCAATGAAGCCGTGCGCCCCGATCTTGGTGTACTGATGCGCCGCCGACAATCCGCCCATGATGACCCAATCGCCGAGCTCGACGTGACCGCCTAACGTTGCGCAGTTCGCCATCACGATCTGGTCGCCGAGCACGCAATCGTGCGCCACGTGCGCATAGGCCATGAACAGGTTGTCGTTGCCGATACGCGTGAAGCCCTTGTCGAGAATGGTGCCGCGATTCACCGTGACCGACTCGCGAAACACGTTGCGATCCCCGATCTCGAGGCGGGTCGGCTCGCCGTTATATTTCTTGTCCTGCGGCGCCTCTCCAAGGGAGGCGAACTGAAAAATCTTGTTGCCGGCGCCGATCCGCGTCGGACCGTTGATGACCACATGTGGCCCGATCCAGGTACCGGGTCCGATGCTCACATCCGGCCCGATCACGCTGAACGGTCCGATGTGGACATCCGCCGCGATTTGCGCTTGCGGGTCGATCACCGCGCGCGAATCGATCATCCCGCTTCCCCCTTGGCTTCGTGCCCCTTGGTCTCGGGCGCCACCATGATTTCCGCCGAGGCGACTTCCTGTCCGTCCACTTCCGCAACGCCGTGAAACTTCCAGATCCCCTTGAACGCCCGCTTCAGCGTCACCTTGAGCAGCAGCTGATCGCCGGGTTCGACCGGCTTGCGGAAGCGCGCATTGTCGATCGCCACGAAGTAGAAGCGGGTCTCCGTGTTCGGCACCACGCGCACGGTCTTGAACGCGAGGATCCCGCAGGCTTGCGCCAATGCCTCGATGATCATCACGCCGGGCATCACCGGTCGATGCGGGAAATGACCCGGGAAGAACGGTTCGTTGAAGGTCACGTTCTTCAGGGCCTGCAGGTACTCGCCCGGGACGCACGCGAGCACACGATCCACCAGCAAGAATGGATAGCGGTGCGGCAGTTGCCGCATGATCTGTTCGATATCCATCTTGAAGGATTCCGTCATCGTCGCTCCTTTTCCCCGAATCGCCGTAACTGCGCCACCATGCGTCGCCAAGCCCGGGTCTCCACGGTCGGCATTCCGCTCGAATACGTCCCGGCCTGCTTGATCGAGGCGCTGACCAGGCTGCAGCCGGTAACCACCACATCGTCGGCGATGGTCAAATGACCCGCAAAGCCGACCATGCCGCCAATCATGCAGCGCCGCCCGATCGCGGTGCTGCCGGAAATCCCGGTGCAGCCCGCGATTGCGGTATGCGCCCCGATGCTCACGTTGTGACCGACTTGGATCTGGTTGTCCAGCTTTACCCCATGCTCGACCACCGTATCGTCGATGGCGCCGCGGTCTATGGTCGTGTTGGCGCCGATCTCGACGTCGTCGCCGATGCGCACGCTGCCGACCTGCGGAACCTTCACCCAGGCGCCCGAATCCGCTGCAAATCCAAAGCCGTCGGCGCCGATTACCGCGCCCGGATGCAGGATACAGCGCTCGCCGATCTGCACCCGTTCGCACACACTCACGCGCGCACTCAAGCGCGTGTCCGCGCCGATGCGCGCGCCTCTTTGCACCACGCAGCCGGAGCCGACGTACACGCGTTCGCCCAATTCGACGTCCTCCTCGACCACGGCCAACGGGCCGACCGTGGCGGAGCGCGCAATTCTCGCGCCGGCGGCTATCACGGCGCTCGGGTGAATGCCCGCCTGCGCCACAGGCTGCGGGTGAATCAGCGCCGCAATTCGCGCGTATGCCAGATAGGGGTTCGGGTCGATGAGCGCCGCGACGGGGCATCTGTCGGCGTCCGTGGTCGAGAGCAAGACAGCGGTGGCGCGGGTTGCATCAAGCTGCTTGCGGTAGCGCGGGTTGGCCAGAAAGCTCAAGGAACCCTCGCCCGCGTGCACCAGGGTCGCAACCCGGGATACTCGCAGGCCCGGGTCGCCGCGCAGCCCCAGGCCGAACCGCACGGCCAACTCGCCTAGGCTGAATTCCCCCTGCACTCGCGCACCATCCAGTGCGAACGGCTGTTATCGACTTGAGCTATTTAGGTGTGCCCGACGGCTTGGCCGCAGCCGGCGCAGGCGCCGTCGCCGGCAACGTGGCCGGCTTGGTCGCCAGCAGCGCCAATATGTTCGCCGTGATGTCGAATGCCGGCTTGTTGTACAGCACCCCGTCGGCCAACACCAGGTCGAAGCCCTGCGCGCTCGCATACCCCTGGACTTCTTGAGCCAGGTATCGCTGCACCTTGCCGAGTTCCTCGTTGCGCCGCGCCGAGGCATCATCCTGATATTCGCCGGCCTTGCGCGAGAACTCGCGCTGCTCATCGCGCAGCGCTTTTTCGGTCTTGGCGCGATCCGCCTCCGCCATCACGGCGCCTTCCTTCTGCAGTTTCTCGTCGCGCGCCTTCAGATCGTTCTGCATGGTCAGCAGTTCGCGGCGCCGCGGCGCAAATTCGCCTTCGAGCGCTTGCATTGCCGTCTTGGTCTGCGGCGCCTCTTCCAACAGCTTCTGAAAACTGACCACCCCGATCTTGATTTCCGCGCTCGCCGGTCCCGCGGCCAGAACGCCACAGAGGCTCAGGATCAGGAATGGAACGCTGCGAGTGAAAGTCGACATATTGCTCTCTAAGACCTCGAATATAGGGTCAAAACGCCTGACCGATGGAAAACTGGAAACGCTCTGTTTCGTCGTTGAATCTCACCGTGTCGCCGGGATAGGCATTCAACGGTATCCCGTACGAGAAGCGGAACAATCCCAGCGGCGCAAGCCACTGGACCGCGACTCCGGTCGATCTCTTCAGATTATCATAACTGAAATGGTAGTTTACCGGCGTAATGTCGTCTTCCCCAAGGAATTTTACATTATTCCCGGTCTGGAATACGTTGCCCATATCGTAGAACCAGCTGATGCGGGCGGCGCTCCGCCACTTCTCCGGCTCGGGGAAGATCAATTCAAATCGGCTTATCACGCGTAGATTGCCGCCGTATGGGTTGCCGATGCCGATGTTGTCGCGCGGCCCCAAGGTGCTCTCTCGATAGCCGCGCACGCTGTCAGGGCCGCCGGCGAAATAGTTGAGGTAGGGCGGCAGGCTCGTGGTCTTGCCGAGGGCCGATGCATAGTCCACGCTCGCGTTATACGACAGCAGCCACTTGCCCCACAACGGAACGTACTTCAGCAGCTGAAAATTGGTGGCGTAGTAGCGCACGTCGCTGAACGGTATCGCGTACCGCGCGGACAGCGTCAGGCGCATGCCGTGATCGGCGAACAGCGCGCGGTTGCGCGAATCGAGGCTCCAGCCGCCGGCCAGCTCGTAGGTGTAGAAATCGGTGCCGTACACCGTGTAGGGACTGTCCAGCGAATTGATCGAGCCGTCGCCGTTGGTATCGTTCAGGTAGCGCGTGAAGGTGTTGCCGTTGGACTTGACCCAATCGATGGATTGCTGGGCGCTATAGCCCTGCGAGACCACCAACGTGTTCTTGTTCGCCGATCCGCCGATCTGCACATACTGGTATTCGGTGATCGGGTATGACCAGTTCATCGCGGCGGTGAGTTGCTTGGTGGAGAACTTCGATGCCGCCGCAACGAACTGCGTCGTGTCCCGATACGTGAACGAGGTGGTGCGCGACACGCCGTCGATGGTGGTATACGGATCCGTGTGCGCGAAGGTGTAGGTCTTGCTGTACTTGCCGGCGTTGATTTCCAGCGCGACGCGCTCGCCGGTACCCATGAAGTTGCTGTGCACGAAATTGCCGTTCAAGCTGAACTTCTGCGCTTCCGAATAGCCGATGCCGCCGCCGAACTGCCCCGGTAGTCCTTCCTTGATGTTGAAATCCACATCGACCAGATCCGCGCTGCCCGCCACCGGCTTGTTCTCGAAGTCCACCTTCTCCACGTACGGCAATTTCTGGATACGCTCCTTGGAGCGTTCGACCGCCGAGTTCGACAGCCAGCCGCCTTCCAACTGGCGCATTTCGCGGCGCAGCGTCTCATCGTTGATGGCGGTGACGTTGTTGAAATTGATGTGGCGGACGTACACCCGGTTGCCGGGCTCGATGAAGAAGGTGAGCGACACGGTTTTCTTGTCGTTGTCGGGCGTCGGCACCGGGTCGATCTTGGAGAAGGCGTAGCCGTCGGCGCCGAGCCGGTAGCTCATCAGTTGCTGCGAATTGGTCACCGCCTTGCGCGAAAAGATATCGCCGGGCTTGATGAGCAACAGCCTGCGCAGTTCCGCCTCCGGCACCACCATCGTGCCGGCCAGCTTGATATCCGATACCGTGAACACATCACCTTGGTCGATGTTCACGGTGATGTACATGTTGTCTTTTTCAGGCGCGATCGTCACCTGCGTCGACTCGATCTGGAAATTGGCATAGCCGCGGTCCATATAGTACGAGCGCAGCTTCTCCAAGTCCCCCTGCAGGGTTTCGCGCGAATACCGGTCGTCCTGCTTGTACCAGGACAACCAATTCGGCGTCTTCAGCTCGAAGCTGTCGAGCACATCCTTTTCCTTGAATCTCGTGTTGCCGACGATGTTGATCTGCTCGATCTTGGCGCGCTTGCCTTCCTTGATGTCGACCACCACGTCGACCTTGTTTCCCGGCAGGTCGGTGACCTTGGTGTCGACGCGCACGGCGTACTTGCCGCGGCTGAAATATTGGTCGGTCAGATACTGCTTCACCTCATCCAGCACCGACCGGTCGAAGGTCTTGCCCTGCGCAAGCCCGACGTTGCGCAGGCTCTTTTGCAGATCCTCGGTCTTGATGTCCTTGTTGCCCTTGATCTCGAATTTCGCGATCGAGGGCCGCTCGATCACCACCACCAGCAGGGTATTGCCGTCGCGGCGCAATTCCACATCGCGAAAGAAGCCCGTGGCGTACAAGGCGCGCATCGCCTCGCCGATACGCTGGCCATCCAGGTGATCGCCGATATTCACCGGCAGGTAATTGAATACCGTGCCTTCGGAGATGCGCTGCAGTCCTTCGATACGAATGTCGCCGACGGTGAACGGCTCCTGCAGCGTCTGCGCCTGCACATTCGATTCGAGCAACTGGACAGCGAGCGCTACCAGCAATCCTGCGCGAAATTCAAGCCGCACGCGACAAAGACCGGGTGCAATATCGGTGGCCAGCGCTCAACGTGAAGCGCCGCTCCTGCGACTTAAACTGAAGATTGATCATGATTTCCCGTTAATTCAAATGTCTTGCGATATCGTTATAGAAGGCGAGGCTCATCAATACCACCAGCAGCGCTATCCCAACCTTTTGGCCGAACACCTGCGTGCGCTCGGACAGCGGGCTGCCCTTGACGGCTTCGGCGAGCTGATACGCGACCTGGCCGCCGTCCAGCAAGGGCACCGGCATCAAGTTGAGCACTCCAAGGCTCACGCTGATGATCGCCAGGAATGCCAGGAACGCGCTGAGGCCCAAATAGGCGCTGATCCCCGCGAACTCCGCGATGCTGATCGGGCCGCTGATATTCTTGGCCGACACCTGCCCGGTGACGATGCGCCACAACATTTGCAGCGTCAGCGCCGACATCTCCCAGGTCTTGGATACGCCGATGCCCAGCGCCTCGAGCGGTCCGGCGCGGCGGATTTCCAGCAGGCCGGGAGGCCATGTTCGCGGCCCCTCCTCCAGCGTGATGCCGAGACGGCCAATCGGCTTGCCGTGCTCCACGATCGACATCACCGGCGCGACAATGCTGAGCCGTTGGCCGGCGCGCTCCACCTCCACGGAAAGGTCGCGGCCGGGAGCGCCGTTCACGATGGCGACGAATTGCGCGCTGTTGTCGATCGGTTGACCGTCCGCCGACAGCACCCGATCGCCCACCCGCAATCCGGCGCGCGCGCCCGCGCTGTCCGCCGGCGCCGCCTGAATCACGGTACTGGCCTTCCAGGTCGCCAGATCGAAGCCCAAGCCGGGCAGCAACTTTCCCGGCTCGGTCAAGGCACGCCGGTCCTCGGCGACCCGCAGAGTGAGGTTCATCTCGCCGCCGGCGCGGCGCACGCTCAAGGGAACCACCCCATCGTCGCTGAACTGACGCAGCAAGTCGATCTGCAGCTCCTCGGTGTCCTCGACGCTGCGATCGCCGACGCGCACGATCGTGTCGCCGCGCTGTAGTCCGGCAATGGCGGCGGGGCTGTCGAGGCGCACCTGGCCCACCACCGGCTTGATGAATTCCGCGCCGACCATTGCCAGAACGGTATACAGCGCCGCCGCGAACAGCAGATTCATGGCGGGTCCGGCCAATAGCACTGCGACTCGCTGCGACACGGGCCTGCGGGTGAAGGAACGAGGCAATTCCTCGGGCGCCACCTCGCCCTCGCGCTCATCGAGGAGCTTCACGTAACCGCCCAGGGGGATCGCGGCGATACAGTATTCGGTTTGGTCGGGATCGCGGCCAATTCGCGTCACCAGCGGCTTGCCGAAGCCGATGCTGAATCGCAGCACCTTGAATCCGAGCTTCTTGGCGACCCAGTAATGGCCGAATTCATGCACCGCCACCAATATCCCGATCGCGGCGATGAACGCGACGAAAAAAATAACGATCTTCATGCGAAGGCTCCCTGCGCCGGCGCTATCAAGGCGACAGCCATGCGTCGCGCGGCGGCGTCGGCGTCCAACACATCGCCCAGTGACCTGGCGGGGGATGAGTCAAGGCGCTGCAGCACTTTGTCAATGACCGCGGCAATGCCGGTAAAGTTCAAGCGCCGGTCAAGAAACGCCTGTACAGCCACCTCATTGGCGGCATTCAGCATCGCCGGCGCGGTACCGCCGGCGCGAGCCGCGCTCCTGGCGAGTCCTAGGCTGGGAAAACGCACGTGATCGGGCGGCTCGAACTCCAGCTTTCCGATCTGCGTCAAGTCCAAGGATTGTACACCGGATTCGACGCGCTCCGGCCATGCAAGCGCCTGGGCTATCGGCGTGCGCATGTCGGGCGCCCCGAGCTGGGCCAACAGCGAGCCGTCCGCATATTCGACCATCGAGTGCACGACACTCTGTGGATGCACGACCACGTCGACCTGCGTCTCCGGCAAGTCGAACAGCAACGTCGCCTCGATGACTTCCAGGCCCTTGTTCATGAGGGTTGCCGAATCGACGGAGATTTTGCGGCCCATTTTCCACTTCGGGTGGTTGCACGCCTGATCAGGCGTGGCCTGTTCGATCTGCGCCGGGTCGGCGCTGCGGAAGGGTCCGCCGGAGGCGGTGAGGATCACGCGCGTGACGCCGCGCGCCGCCACGCCCGGAAGGTAGCCGGCGGGCATGCACTGAAAAATCGCATTGTGCTCGCTGTCGATCGGAATCAGCTCGGCGCCGGCGTTGCGCACCTCGTCCATCAGCAACCTGCCCGCCATCACCAGAGACTCCTTGTTGGCCAGCAACACGCGCTTCGCGGCGCGCACCGCCGCGAGCGTCGGCTGAAGGCCCGCGGCGCCGACGATCGCCGCCATCACCATCTGCACATTGGCGCCGGTCACAGCGGCTGCGAGCGCCGCGGCTCCGCACTCCACGCTGGTCTTCGAGCCGCAGGCGCGCAGCGCCTCGCGAGCGCGCAGCGCCGCTTCCGGGTCCATGAGCACGACCACATCGGGTAAAAAGCGCTGCGCCTGTTCAACGACGACCTGCCAGCTCTTATGGGCGCCCAGCACCGCCACCCGGAATTTCTCAGGATGCAGCGCGGCCACCGCCAGAGTGCTGCGCCCGACGCTGCCGCTGGATCCCAAAATGGCAATGCCGCGCGGCGCGCTCATGCGATCACTCCGGAACCGAACAGCCCTAGCGCGTACAGCGGCGCGGCCGCGGTCACGCTGTCGATTCGGTCCAGCATGCCGCCGTGACCCGGCAGCAATGCGCCGCTATCCTTGAGCCCGGCCGCGCGCTTGAACATGCTCTCGGTAAGATCGCCGACGATCGAGAAGATGCCGACGGCGCAGCCGAATGCGACGCCGGCGCCGATCGGCAAGCCAAGATAGGCGGCTCCGGCCCAGGCGATCAGCGCCACCGCGGCCAATCCGCCGATCGCGCCCTCCCAGGTCTTACCCGGACTCACGCGCGGCGCCAATTTTCGGCGGCCAAAACTCCGGCCCGCGAAGAACGCTCCGATGTCGGCGCCGATCACCAGCAGCAGCAGCAAGAACAGGATCTCCGGTCCGTGTATTCGGCCGCGCGAGGCAAGCTGCAGCCTGGCCACGGCAACGAAGGCAGGCACCAGCACCGGCACGCCGCACAGCAGCGTCAGGGTCGCGCGATGCCGCGACGGGGCGAGCGTGAGCCAGAGCGCCGCGATCGCCCACCACACGCATGCCGCCGCCATCAGGGGCATCAGGTTCGCGGCATTGCCGGTCCAATTCCAGCCCAGCAACAGCAGCACCGCGATGCATGCGGCGTAGCCAAGGCGCGCCGCAGCGCCGCGCAGCGCCCCGAAGCCCGCCCACTCCCAGGCGCCGACGGTAAATACCGCCCCGAAGGCCAGCACGGTCCAGCGCGGCGGCAGCACGAATACGACCACCAGCAAGAGACAGCCGAGCACGCATGCGGTAAAGATTCGCAGCTTAAGCAAGCGTCGGCCTATGCACCGGAGTTCTCGAGCTGTGCCGAGGTCTTGCCAAAGCGGCGCTCACGGTGCGCATATTTCTCGAATGCCGCATCGAGATGCGCCGGCGTAAACTCCGGCCAGAACACATCCGAGAAATACAATTCGGTGTACGCGACGTTCCACAGCAGGAAATTGCTGATGCGCTGCTCCGAGCCGGTGCGAATCAACAGGTCCGGATCGGGGATTGCGCCGAGCGCGAGACGCGCGCCGATCTGCTGCTCGGTAATATCGGCGGCAACAAGCTTCCCGGCCGCAACGTCCGCCGCCAACGAGCGGCAGGCCTGCGCGATGTCCCAGCGCCCGCCGTAGGCGATCGCCACCGTCAAGCCCAGCCCTGGGTTCGCCGCCGTGAGCGTCTCGGCGCCGCGCATCCGCTCGCTGAGCTCCAGACCGAGCAATTCGCGGTCGCCGATGAACCGCACGCGCACCTGATTGCGATGCAGATCCTCGATCTCGCGCACCAATGAATCGAGGAACAGGTTCATGAGCATCCCCACCTCATCCGGGGGCCTGCGCCAGTTCTCGCTGCTGAAGGCGAACAACGTCAGGTATTTGACGCCGCGATTGGCGCACTCCTGCACGATCCGCCGCACCACCTTGATGCTGGCCCGGTGTCCGGCGGCGCGCGGCAGTCCGCGGCCCCGGGCCCAACGGCCGTTGCCGTCCATGATGATTGCGACATGCTGCGGCGAATCGGACATAGCGTTTTGGATGAGCGGGTCTTGCGCGGTCAGACCTGCATCAATTCCTTCTCTTTCTCGGCCATGGCATGGTCGATTTCCGCGACGTGCTTGTCGGTCAGCTTCTGGACCTCGTCCTGGGCGCGCCGATCGTCGTCCTGGGCGATCAGCTTCTCCTTGAGCATTTCCTTCAACTCGTTCATCACCTCGCGACGCACGTTGCGCACCGCCACCCGGGCGTTTTCCGCCTCCGAGCGCACCACCTTGGTGATGTCGCGGCGCCGCTCCTCGGTTAACGCGGGCATGTTGATGCGGATGATCGTGCCCGCGCTGTTCGGGGTCAGCCCCAGATCGGACTTGAAGATCGCCTTCTCGATGATCGGCACCATGGCCTTCTCCCACGGCGTCACCGTCAAGGTGCGCGCATCCTCGGTCGCGACGTTTGCAACCTGGTTCAACGGCATTTCCGAGCCGTAGTAGTCGACCTTGATGTGTTCGATCAGGCTGGTATGCGCACGTCCGGTGCGCAGCTTCTTCAGCTGGTCCCTGAACGTCGATACGCACTTCTGCATGCGCACCGTCGCATCCTTCTTCATGTCCTCGAGCATAAGCCCTCCCCGTTAAGGCCCGGCGGAGACGACGGTACCGACGTCCTCGCCTTTCACGATACGCATCAGATCGCCCTCATTGAAGAGGTTGAACACCTGAAGCGGTAGATTGTTTTCCCGGCACATGACTATCGCCGTCGCGTCCATCACGTTCAGGCGGTCGTTGAGCACGCGGTCGAAGGTCAGGCGCGTGTAGCGCTTGGCCCCGGGATTGAGCTGCGGATCCGAATCGTAGATGCCGTTGACCTTGGTTGCCTTCAACAGGATCTCGGCGTTGATCTCGATCGCGCGCAGGCTTGCGGCCGTGTCGGTGGTGAAGAATGGGTTGCCGGTGCCCGCTCCGAAAATCACCACCCGCCCTTTCTCCAGATGGCGCACCGCGCGCCGCCTGATGTAATCCTCGCAGACCTCATTGATGCGCAGCGCGGACATGACGCGGGCGTAGGTGCCGAGCCCCTCGAGCGCATCCTGCATGGCCAGGGCATTGATCACCGTGGCGAGCATGCCCATATGGTCGCCGGTGACCCGGTCCATCCCGGCGCGCGCCAGCCCGGCGCCGCGGAAGATGTTGCCGCCGCCGAGCACCACCGCCACTTGCACGCCCATCTGGGTCAATTCGCGGATTTCGCCGGCTATGCGCTTCAGAATCTTCGGATCGATGCCGTAATCCTCGTCCCCGAGCAGCGCTTCTCCAGACAGCTTGACCAATATTCTGCGGTAGCGTGGCGTGGCGATGTTGTCGGTCATGATCTCTTGGCCCTACTATATAAGAACCCCCGCGGAAGCGGGGGTCGGGACTAACGCCTACTGTCTAATGCTTTTTCGGGCCGCCTTTGCCGTCCTCGGATTTGTCCTTTTCCTGCGCCTTGACTTGCGCCATGACCTCGCCGACGAAGTCGTCCTGCTTCTTTTCGATGCCGGCACCGACTTCGTAGCGCACGAATTGCACCACCGTCGCGGCGGATTTCTTCAGCAGCTTCTCGACGCTGGTATCCGGGTCCTTGATGAAGGCTTGGCCGAGCAGGGTGATTTCGCCCAGATACTTGCGCAGCCGCCCTTCGACCATCTTGGCAATGATTTCCGCAGGCTTCTTCTCGTCTTTGCTCTGGTCGATCAAAAACTGCCGTTCCTTCTCCACCACGGCGGCCGGCACGCCCTGCGCGTCGATGTAGGCGGGATTGGAGGCGGCCACATGCATCGCCAGATCGCGTGCCAGGCTCTCGTCGCCGCCCTGCAGCGCAACCACGCTGCCGATGCGGTTGCCGTGCACATAGGTGCCGAGCGCGGTCGGCGCCGTGAGCCGCACCAGACGCCGCACGGCGATATTCTCGCCGATCTTGGCTATCAACGCGCGCCGCCGCTCTTCCAATGTGCCGCTGCCGTGCGCCAGCTGCAATGCAGCCTCGACGCCGCTCACCGACTTCTGCAATGCGCTGCGGGCGATGTCGCGCGCAAATGACTGAAACTCGTCGCTGCGCGCCACGAAGTCCGTTTCGCAATTCACCTCGACCAGCACGGCGCTCAAGCCCTGCCGCTCCAAGGCCACCGTGCCCTCGGCCACGATGCGCGAGGCCTTCTTGTCGGCCTTGGACAAGCCGTTCTTGCGCATCAATTCCGCCGCCGCATCCAAGTCGCCCTTGGTTTCGACCAGCGCCTTCTTGCACTCCATCATGCCCGCGCCGGTGCGATCGCGCAGCTGCTTCACCGAATCTGCCGTGATGTTCATTGGAGATTCCTGCGATCAGGCGCCGCGCGTCGGAGTGCGCCGGCCGACCGGCCGGCGGCGCGGTGCGCTGGCGGGCCGGGTTTCGGCCGGGGGCGTATCCGCGGCATCCACATCATCGACCTCGACTTCCTCCAGCGACGCCGCGACGGCCGCGACGCTCGGGACCACGGTCACGGCAACCTTGCGGCGCGGCGCCGGCTTCTTGCCGCGCGCCGGCGGCGGGCCGCGCCGGGCTGCCCCGGCAGGTCGCTTCTTCGGATTGCCCTCTTCGTCCAATTCCACGAACTCATCCTCGCCGACCGGAACCTCGGGCAGCGATGCCTTGCCTTCCAGCACCGAGTCCGCCACACCGCCGGCGTACAGCACGATGGCGCGCATGGCATCGTCGTTGCCGGGGATGATGTAGTCGATGCCGTCCGGGGAGCAATTGGTGTCGACCACCGCCACCACGGGAATACCGAGCTTGCGTGCCTCGTGAATGGCGATCTGCTCGTGGCCGACGTCGATCACGAACAGCGCGTCGGGCAAGGAGGTCATATCGCGGATGCCGCCGAGGCTGCGCAGCAGCTTGTCCATCTCCCGGCGCAGCATCTGGGCCTCTTTCTTGCCGCGCCGATCCAGAGCACCGCTCTGCGCCATCTCGTCCAGGTCATTTAGCCGCTTGATGGACTGACGGATGGTCTTGAAGTTGGTCAACATGCCGCCGAGCCAGCGCTGGTTCACGTAGGGCATGCTGCAGCGGATGGCTTCTTTCTGCACCGCATCGCGGGCGGAGCGCTTGGTGCCGACAAACAGCACCTTGCCGCCCTGGGCGGCAACGCCCTTGATGAAGGCCGCCGCCTGCGCATAGAGCGGCTGCGTCTTCTCAAGATTGATGATATGGATCTTGTTGCGTTCCCCAAAGATAAACGGAGCCATCTTCGGGTTCCAGAAGCGGGTTTGATGTCCAAAATGGACGCCCGCTTCCAGCATTTGTCGCATGGACACGCTGGTCATCGAACTCTCCTGTCGGGTTGTGCCTCCGCGTATCCCAATCGGCAACCCGCCGCAGCCTAGACTCCAGGCTCCGCCGGGCACCCGGCCGATTGTGACGACACGCGTGTGGGGTTGTTAAAAATAGCCGCGCTTTATACCATGAAGGCCTAGTGGAAACCAAGCCTTAAGCCCGTGAATGTAACTGTCAAAGACCCTGTCGAACAGGACAAAATGCGCAGCGCCGGGCGCCTGGCGGCCAGCGTGCTCGATATGATCAAGCCGTTCGTGCAGCCGGGGGTCAGCACCGAGGAGCTGGACCGGCGTTGCCACGACTTCATCGTGGACGAGCTCAAGTCGATCCCGGCGAACCTCAACTACCGCGGTTTCCCCAAGACCATATGCACCTCGGTCAATCACGTGGTGTGCCATGGAATTCCCGGCGACAAGCGCCTGAGAAACGGCGACATCATCAACATCGACGTGACCGTGATTCGCGATGGCTTTCATGGGGACACCAGCCGCATGTACTTCGTCGGCAACCCCAGCGTGCTGGCCCGGCGCCTGACGGTCGCCTGCCACGAGGCGATGTGGCGCGGCATACACGTGGTCAAGCCGGGGGCCCATCTGGGCGATATCGGCCATGCCATCCAGAGCTATGCCGAGAGCAACAACTTTTCGGTGGTCCGGGAGTATTGTGGCCACGGAATCGGTCGGATCTATCACGAGGATCCGCAGGTTTTGCATTACGGCAAGCCGGGCACCGGGCTCGAACTCAAGGAAGGCATGACGTTTACCATTGAGCCGATGATCAATGCCGGACGGCGCGATGTCAGGCTGCTGCCCGACGGTTGGACCGTGGTGACCAAGGATCAATCCCTGTCGGCGCAATGGGAGCACACCATCCTGGTGACCAACGTCGGCTACGAGGTGCTTACCCTGGGCGCCGATGCGGCACTGCCGGCTGCCGCGGCGGCCTCTTGATCGGCCGCGGCCAGGATTTCGACCAGAGCGCCGACTGGCCTTATCTCGCAGCCGCGCCGGCGGCGCTCAAGGACGGGCAATTCTCCCCGGTCATATTTCGCCAGGTCCTGGACCGCGGAACCGAGCTGTTGCAGGAGCGCTTCGTGGCCGACGAGGCCGTCGAGGATCTGGTCCGCGACCGCGCGCGCTTGGTGGATATCGCGCTGCGCGCCGCCTGGGTGCGCCATGCCGGCAGATTTGCGGGGGATTTGGCGCTGGTGGCGGTGGGCGGCTATGGCCGCGGAGAGCTGCACCCCAGTTCGGACATCGACGTCATGGTGCTGCTGCCGAAGAGCGACTCGGCCGACTGGCAGCCGGACATCGAAGCGTTTCTGACCTTTCTGTGGGACATCGGCCTCGAGGTCGGCCATAGCGTTCGCTCCATCGACGATTGCCAGCGCGAGAGCCTGGCCGACATCAGCGTCGCGACCACCCTGTTCGAGGCGCGGCTGCTGGCGGGCCCCGAGCCGTTGTTCGCCGGCATGCGCCGCGCGCTGGCGCCCGACCGGCTGTGGTCGTCGCAGGACTTTTTCGAGGCCAAGTGCAAGGAACAGACCGAGCGCCACCATCGCTACTTCGACACCGCCTACAACCTCGAGCCCAACGTCAAATCGAGCCCCGGGGGCTTACGCGACATACAGACCATCGGCTGGGTCGCAAAGCGCCACTTCGGCACCGACACGCTCGATGAGCTGGTGGCCCACGGTTTCTTGACCCGCGATGAGCTGCGCAAGCTGAAGATGGGCCAGTCGTTCCTGTGGAAGGTCCGGTTCGGATTGCATGTGCTGACCGGCCGGCGCGAAGACCGCCTGTTGTTCGATTACCAGATCAAGCTGGCGAAACTGTTCGGATACGAGGATGCGAGCTTCACGCTGGCGGTCGAGCAGCTGATGCAGAAGTACTACCGCACCGTGATGGACGTGAGCTTGCTGAACGAAATGCTGCTGCAGTTGTTTCGCGAGGCGATTCTCACGCAAAGCGCGGCGCCGCTGCCGATCAATCCGCGTTTTCAAATTCGCAACGATTACCTGGAGGTGACCCACGCGGATGTGTTCGCGCGCCATCCGTCGGCGTTGCTCGAACTGTTCGTGCTGCTGCAGCAGAATCCGCAGCTGCGCGGCGTGCGCGCCGAGACCATCCGCCTGATCGGCACGCACGTCTGGCTCATCGACGAGGAGTTCCGCCAGAACCCGCGGCACCACCGGTTATTCATGGAAATTCTATGCGCGCCGGTCGGCGTGACCCACGAGCTGCGCCGCATGAACCTGTACGGGGTGCTGGGGCGCTACATACCCTCCTTCGGGCGGGTGGTCGGCCGGATGCAGTACGACCTGTTCCATGCCTACACCGTGGATGCGCACACCTTGTTCGTGGTGAGCAATCTGCGGCGCCTGGCCATGCCGAAGTTCAACGACGAATTTCCCGCCTTGAGCCAGATCATGCAGTCGCTGCCGCGACAGGAGCTGGCCTACCTGGCGGCCCTGTTCCACGACATCGCCAAGGGCCGGGGCGGCGATCACTCGGAGCTAGGCGCAGTCGACGCGGAGGCGTTTTGTCTGGAACAGGGCCTGGGGCGCTACGAGGCCCGCTTGGTCGCGTGGCTGGTCAAGAATCACCTGATCCTGTCCATCACCTCGCAGAAGAAAGACATCAGCGATCCGGACATCATTCACGACTTCGCGCGCAAGGTGGGCGATCAGGCGCATCTGGACTACCTGTATGTTCTGACCGTCGCCGATGTGCGCGGCACCAACCCTAAGCTGTGGAATGCGTGGAAGGCGCGGCTGTTCGAGGAGTTCTACGAGCGCACCAAGCGCGCCTTGCGCCGCGGTCTGGAGACCCCGCTCGATCAGGAGGAATTGATACGCGAGACCCAGGCCAGCGCAAGGGCACGCATGCCGGCAGTGCCGGCCGAGCAGATCGCGCAGGTATGGTCGCAATGGACCGAGGCGTATTTCCTGCGCTACACACCGGAGGAAATCGCCTGGCAAACCACGCTGTTGGCCGGCCGCTCTGCGCTCGATGACGCGCCGCTGGTTGCGATTCGCCAGCTCGCCGACCGCGGCGGCACCGCCGTGTTGACCTATACGCCGCAGCGGGTCCACAGCTTTGCCAGAACCACCGCGGTGCTCGATCAGATGGGCCTCAACGTCGTCGACGCGCGCCTGATCTCCAGCGCCAACGGCTTCAGCCTCGAGACCTACGTGGTGCTCGAGGACAGCGGCACGGTCATCGCCGACGCGGTGCGGATCCGCGAAATCGAGCTGGGCCTGCGGCGCGCCCTGCACAAAACCGAGGACACGGCAATGGTGGTCACGCGGCGCGCACCACGCCAGGTGCGCATGTTCTCGACGCCAACCCAGGTGAACTTCACTCTGGACACGCGCAACAATCGCACCATTCTGGAATTGATCGCGGCCGATCGCCCCGGTTTGCTCTCCGAGGTCGGCAAGGTCTTCAAGGCCGAGCGCGTTGCGATCAACGGCGCCAAGATCATGACCGTGGGCGAAAGAGCCGAGGACGTTTTCTACATCACCGACACGGACGGCTGGCTATTGCCGGAGGAAGCCTGCCGGCGGGTTCAGGACGCTCTGGTGCTGGCCCTCGACCGGCGCGACATGGCGCGCGGATAGGCCGATGCACCACGACGAGCTGCGTGCAACCATCGAGGCCGCCTACGAGGCGCGGGCAGAACTCAGCCCGAAGAGTGCATCGGCGCAGGTCCGCGCCGCGGTCGAGTCGGCCATCCAGCTTCTCGATAGCGGCGAGCTGCGCGTCGCGCAGAAGACCCCCGCCGGCTGGCAGGTCAACGAATGGCTCAAGAAGGCGGTGCTGCTGTCGTTTCGAATCGCCGAGAACGCTCCGGTACAGAGCGGCGGCCTGCGCTTTTTCGATAAGGTGCCGCTGAAGTACGGCGGCTGGAACGATGCGCAATTCGCGGCAGCCGGCGTGCGCGTGGTGCCCCCGGCAACGGTGCGGCGCGGCGCCTTCGTCGCCCCCAACGTGGTGTTGATGCCGAGCTACGTCAACATCGGCGCCTATGTGGATTCGGGAACCATGGTCGATACCTGGGCGACGGTGGGATCGTGCGCGCAGATCGGCAAGAACGTGCATCTCTCGGGCGGCGTCGGCATCGGCGGGGTGCTGGAACCTCTGCAGGCGAGCCCGACGATCATCGAGGACAACTGCTTCATCGGGGCGCGCTCAGAGATCGTCGAGGGGGTCGTGGTGGAAACCGGCGCCGTAGTCTCCATGGGCGTGTTCATCGGACAAAGCACGCGCATTTACGACCGCGAGCGCGACGAAATCTCCTTCGGCCGGGTGCCTGCCGGAGCGGTCGTCGTCCCGGGAATGCTGCCGTCGAAGAACGCCAAGTACGGCCTTGCATGCGCGGTGATCGTCAAGCGCGTCGACGCGCAGACGCGCGCCAAGACCTCGCTCAACGAGCTGCTGCGCAATACCGACTAGCCGAATCTGCCGGTGATGTAATCCTCGGTGAGTTTTTGCTTCGGGTTGGTGAACACCAGATCGGTGGGTCCCACCTCCACCAGATCGCCCATGTGGAAGTACGCCGTGCGCTGCGAGACGCGCGCCGCCTGCTGCATGTTGTGGGTGACGATCACGATGGCGTAGTTGGCGCGCAACTCATCGATCAGATCCTCGATCTTGGCGCCGGCAATCGGATCGAGCGCCGAAGTCGGTTCGTCCATGAGAATCACCTCGGGATTCACCGCGATGGTGCGCGCGATGCATAAGCGCTGCTGCTGCCCGCCCGACAGGCTCGTGCCGGGCTGCGACAGGCGGTCCTTGACCTCGTCCCACAATCCCGCGCGGCGCAGGCTGTTGTTCACCAATTCGTCCATATCTGCGCGGCTCTTGGTCAGCCCGTGGATGCGCGGTCCGTAGGCGACGTTCGCGTAAATGGAATGCGGAAACGGCGTGGGTTTCTGGAATACAATGCCGACGCGCGCGCGCAGCTGCGCGACATCCTGCCTGCGGTCGTAGATATCCTGGCCATCGAGGCTGATCGAACCCTCGACCCGCGCGCTCGGAATGGTGTCGTTCATCCGATTGAGGCAGCGCAGGAATGTGGACTTGCCGCAACCCGAAGGCCCGATCATCGCGAGCACCTGATTGCGTCCGATGTCCAGATCGATATTGCTCACGGCACGCTTATCGCCGTAATACACGCTGACTCCGCGCGCGCTCATCACCGCGTCGTAGACCCGGTCGCGCGCCGCTACGGCATCAGGGGGCGGGCTAAGGTGTTCGGCCATTGGGTCGCGGACGCCTTAGCCGAAGCGCCCGGTAATATAATCGTCGGTCCTGCGGTCCAAGGGCGATGTGAAAATCTGGCTCGAAGGTCCGATCTCAACGAGCTCGCCCAGATACAGGAAGCCGGTGACATTGGACACGCGCGCGGCCTGCTGCAAGTTGTGGGTGACCACGACGATGCAGTACTTCTCGCGCAGGACTTGCAAGGTTTCCTCGATCTTCAACGTGGAGATTGGATCCAGCGCAGCGGTAGGTTCATCCAGAAGCAGCACCTCCGGGTGCACTGCGATGGCGCGCGCGATGCACAGGCGTTGCTGCTGGCCTCCGGACAGGCTCCTGCCGTCGGCATTGAGCTTATCCTTGACCTCGTCCCAAATGGCCGCATCGCGCAGCGCGACCTCGACCCGGTCGTTGAGCTCGCTGCGGTGAACGCCGCCGGCAAGCCGCAGGCCGAAAGCCACATTGGCGTGAACCGACATGGGGAACGGCGTGGGCTTTTGGAACACCATGCCGACGCGATAGCGCAGCTGCGCCACATCGACCGCGGGGCTCAGGATGTTCTCGCCGCCGATCAACACCTCGCCCTCGGCGCGCTGCTTCGGGTAGAGCGCGTACATCCGGTTCAACACCCGCAGCAGCGTGGACTTGCCGCAACCGGACGGGCCGATGAAGGCGGTGATCGAGCGATCGGCCAGCGACATGTTGATGTCACGCAGGGATTGCAGCTCGCCATAGTAGAAATTCAGCGCGCGGGTCACGATCTTGGGCGGACCCATGCTCACCGGCGATTGCGACGGAAGCGGAAACGGGCCTCGGCCCTTCAAGTGCTTGGGTAGCTTGATTGACGGTATCATCTGCCGGCACCTTGTTTGCCCTGCAGCAGCGCAAGCAGCACCCGCGCGGAAATGCTCAATATCAGGATGGTCGCGGTGATGATCAGCGCGCCGGCCCAGGCGAGGTTCTGCCAGTCCTTGTAGGGACTCAACGCGAATTGGAAAATCACCACCGGTAGATTGGCCATGGGCGCGAGCAGATCCTTGCTCCAGAACTGATTGTTGAGCGCCGTGAACAGCAGCGGCGCCGTTTCGCCGCTGATCCGCGCGATTGCCAGCAGCAAGCCCGTGACGATGCCGCTTCTGGCGGCGGGATACAGCACGCTCAACGTGGTGCGCCAAGGATAGGCGCCGAGCGCCGCCGAGGAGTCCTTCAGGCCGATCGGAACCAGGTTGAGCATGTCCTCCGTGACCCTCAACGTGATCGGAATCGCCAGCACGGCAAGCGCCAGCGCGCCCGCGAGCGCGGAAAAATGGCCCATGCGAACCACCACCGTCTCGTAGATGAACAGCCCGATGATGATTGACGGCGCGCTCAGCAGCACATCATTGATGAAGCGAATCGCGGTGCTCAGGCGGGAGTCGCGTCCGTATTCTGCCAGGTAGGTTCCGGCGAGCACTCCGATCGGCCATCCAATCAGGATCCCCAACAGCGTCATGATCGCGCTGCCGTAGATCGCGTTCAGCAATCCGCCCTTGCTGCCCGGCGGCGGGGTCATCTGCGTGAACAATTGCGTCGACATGCCGGCGACCCCGTGCGACACCAGAGTCCACAAAATCGCCGTCAGGCATGCAAGCCCGATCAGCGTCGCAATCAGCGACAATCCGAGGAAAGCGCCGTTCTTCATCTTGCGGAATGTGCGGCGATTCATACCGAGGACACCGCACGCCGCTCGAGTCCGCGCAGCATGGCCTGTGCCACCGCAATCACGGCGAAGGTGATGATGAACAGCAGCAGGCCGAGCGCGATGAGCGACGAGGTGTACAGGTCGCCTACCGCTTCGGTGAATTCGTTCGCGATGGACGAGGATATCGTCGTCCCCGGCGCGAGCAGCGAGGATGAGATCCTATGGGCATTGCCGATCACGAAGGTCACAGCCATGGTCTCGCCCAGAGCGCGGCCCAGGCCCAGCATCACGCCGCCGACGATGCCGACCCGGGAATGCGGCACCACCACCTTCCAGATGACCTCCCAGGTTGTGGCCCCCAAGCCATAACCCGACTCCTTGAGCATGGGCGGCACGGTGTCGAACACATCGCGCATGGTTGCCGCGATGAACGGCAACACCATGATGGCCAGCACCACGCCGGCGGTCAGGATCCCGATCCCATACGGCGGCCCCATGAATAATTTTCCCACACCCGGGATATGGCTGAAGTGCTGGATGAGCCAGGGCTGAACATGCCGCTGCAGCAGCGGGGCGAGCACGAACAAACCCCAGATTCCAAAAATGATGCTCGGCACGGCGGCCAGCAGTTCGACCGCGACACCGATCGGCCGCTTGAGCAAGGGAGGACATAGCTCGGTCAGAAACAGCGCGATGCCGAAGCCGGTTGGCACCGCGAGCACCATGGCGATCAACGAGGTGACGATCGTGCCGTAAATCGGCGCCAGCGCCCCGTACTGATCGGTCACCGGGTTCCAGACTTCGCGGGTGACGAACGACAGGCCGAAATGCGACACCGCCGGCCACGCGCCGCGCAGCAGCGATAGCGATACGCCGCCGAGAATCAGCAACACGAGAATCGCCGCGGTCAAGGTCGCCGACCGGAAGACTCTTTCGTAGATCAATTGTCTTGCGGCGTGCCTCGGATCGATGATCGCCACGATGTCAACTTCGCTCCCGCTATTGCTCGCTCCACACCGGCCGGCCGCCTGACACGATTTCCGAGACCCAAGTTTTCTTGACCTGATTGATCAGGGGTGCGGGCAGCGGCACGTAATCGAGTTCCGCCGCCATAGTAGCGCCATCCTTGTACGCCCAGGCGAAGAACTTCAGCGCCGCATTGGCGCTGGCGGTATCCACCGGCTGCTTGTACATGAGAATGAAGCTGGCGCCGGTGATCGGCCAACTCGCGGCGCCGGCTTGGTCGGTCAATATCAAATAATAAGCATTCGCATGCACCCAATCGGCGTTGGCGGCGGCGGCTTGAAAGGACTCGGAGTTCGGCGCCACGGCATTTCCAGCCTTGTTGGTCAGCAGGGTATAGGACATCTTGTTTTGCTTTGCGTAGGCATATTCCACGTAGCCGATTGCGCCGTCGGTTTGCGCGGTCATATTCGCGACGCCCTCATTGCCCTTCGCGCCAATTCCTACGGGCCATTGAACCGAGGTGTTGGCGCCGACGCTGGACTGGAACTTGGGACTCGCCTTCGACAGGAAGTCGGAGAACAGGAAGTTGGTGCCGGAGCCATCCGATCGGTACACCGGAGCAATCGCCGTGGCGGGGAGCGTCAGTTTCGGGTTCAGCCGTTTGATCTGCGCATCGTTCCACTGGGTGATATCGCCCAAATAAATGGCGGCGACCGTGGCGCCGTCCAGGCGCAACTGCCCCGGCTGCACTCCTTTCACATTCACCACCGGCACGACGCCGCCGATGATCATGGGAAACTGCAGCAGGCCCGCGGCATCCAGATCCTCCGGCTTCAACGGCATGTCGGACGCCCCGAAGGTGACGGTCTTCGCCTTGATCTGCTTGATGCCGCCACCGGAACCGATGGACTGGTAATTCAGGCCGACTCCCGTGAGCTTCTTATAGCTGTCGGCCCACTTGGCGTAAATCGGATAAGGAAAGGTGGCGCCGGCGCCGGAAATATCCGCCGCCGCCGCGGCGACACATAGACAAATCGTCGCCCCTACGACGACGAGCCGCGTGAGATTCTTCATTTTGTCGACTCCAGTTTGGGTTGCGTCAGCGTCAACCCATAATTATTGGTCTCGAATGTGTCTTTCTCATGACCCGAGCATGATCGCCCAAGGGTCGGTCGGCGCATCAGCCGAGATAATCGGCCGCCGCGGTAGCATCGCTCGGCGCGCGGCGCCCGCCCATGGCGTTGAATACCGGGGTAAGGATCACGCTCACGCCCAGATTCAGGATCAGAGTGAAGAAGGCGGTATAGCCCGGAAAGCCGTAGCCGCCTATTTTGAGCGGGTAAGCCGCGACCAGGTGCACCGCGACGGCCATTGCCGTGCCCACCATCGTTCCCGCAGCCCATCCGACCAGCAGTGCCCAGGAATTGAACCAGCGTGTATAGGCGCCCAGCATCACCGCGGGCAGAGTCTGAATGATCCAAATACCGCCCAGCAGCTGGAGCTGAATGGCATATTCGGTCGGCACGAACAGGATGAACACCAGCGCACCGACCTTGACGATCAGCGACATCCACTTCGCCATCTGCGCTTCTTGCTTGTCGGTCGGATTCTTGTTGATGAATTCGCGATGAATGTTTCTGGTATACAGATTCGCCGCGGCGATCGACATGATCGCGGCGGGCACCAGGGCGCCGATGGCTATTCCCGCAAATGCGATGCCGACGAACCAGGAGGGAAAGCTGTGCAGCAGCAGCGCAGGCACCGCGAAATTATTGCCGAACTGCTTGAACCCCGCTGCATACTCGGGCAGATGCGCCACGCCGGCGGCGACCGCGAAAAAGCCGAGCAGTGCCAGCAGCCCCAGCATCAACGAATACGCCGGCAGGATGGCCGCATTGCGGCGAATCGCATGACCGCTGTTCGCGCTTAAGATGGCGGTGAACGAGTGCGGGTAGAGGAACAACGCCAGCGCCGAGCCGAGTGCCAACGTGGCGTAGGTGCTGTAGGCGCCGGTGGTATTCGGCCCAGGAACGGCCAGCAACAGCTTGGTCGCGGGCACCGCCGAGAAGAGTTTGCCGAATCCACCGAGCTGGATCGGGATGACGATGACGGCGGCAAAGGCCGTGATATAGATCAGCACATCCTTGACGATCGCGATCGAGGCGGGAGCGCGCAGACCGCTGGAGTAAGTGAAGGCTGCCAGCACCACGAAGGCGATAAGCAGCGGTAAATCCGCCAGCAGTCCGCCACCCGAGATGCCGAGGGCGCCGACGACCACCTGGATGCCCAAGAGCTGCAGGGCGATGTACGGCATGGTGGCCACGATTCCGGTGATAGTTATCGCCAGGGCCAGCCAACGATTGCCGAAGCGGCCGCGCACGAAGTCGCCGGTGGTGATGTAGCCATGCTTGCGGCAAACATTCCACAATCTGGCGAATACCAGGAACAGCACGGGATAGACCACGATGGTATACGGCACGGCGAAGAAGGCGACCGCGCCCGCCCCGAATGCAAGCGCTGGAATCGCGACGAAGGTATAGGCCGTGTACAGATCCCCGCCGAGCAGGAACCAGGTGACCACCGTGCCGAATCGCCTTCCGCCCAATCCCCATTCGTGCAGCAAATCGAGATCGCCCCGGCGCCAGCGGGCGGCCGCAAAACCCAGCCAAGAAATGAATCCGAACAGTACGACGAAGATGCTGAGCGCAATCCAGTTCACGTCCTTCATGTTCGCCGCCTACCGCCCAGTCGACTCGGTGGCAAAGTACACAACCGCTGTGATTGCGGCGCTCACCAGCACCCACAGCAGCTGAAACCAGTAAAAGAACGGAATGCCGATCAACGTCGGCTCGACTTTATTGTAGAAGGGCGGCCACAGGATGACGGCGAACTGGATGATGAACAGCAGATACCACCAGCTCCATCCGCGGTGTTTTCTTGAAACATCCTTCATCGCGATCGCCCCCGAAGGTTAGGTCTCCCTTGGGGGGCGATATTACCCGTGTCCGGCCTGCAAGACGCTAGAATTTGAAGCGCACGCCCAGGGTCGGGTTCAAGTTGTTTCTGTAATACTCGTAACCATTCGCCACGCCATTGAACACGTCGCTGTACATGGCACCAGCGTAGCCGTCGAAGCGCTTGGTGAATGCATAGACGGCATCGAACGAGAAGGCCTCGAAGCGGCCGGCGCAAGATCCGTGCGCGCTGGTGTTGCAGCCCGCGTCGGAGCCGGTTCCATAGGCGTTCTGCTGGTAGCCGTAATAGGCAGCGGTCAGATCCAAGCCCGGCAGGACGGTGTAGCGCACGCCGGTCCAGTACACCTGCAGAACCTTGTCGAGGTCGTACGCCGTGTTGTTGACATAGGCGAGATTGTAGCCGCCGATGTCCTCGAATCCGGCGCCCAACGCCGTGGTCGGATTCGCGTACTTGACGTGCTCGTAGCCAATGAAGAACTTGAACAGGTCGTCGAACTTGTACGCGGCCATGACGCTGAACGCCGTATTGTCCGAGATCGTCGCCGCCAGCGAGTTCGTAACCGAATATCCCACGGGCAGCCCGGTCACCTGGGAGGCGCTCAACGGCGAGGCCGAAATGGCGTCGTTGACCTTGGAATAGTAGGCATCCGCGGAGAAGCCTGCGAATTCGGCACCGACATCCGCCTGCGCGGCCGTGTTCGCGCCGCCGTTCGAGCCATTGAATTTATACAACAGTGCAATATGGGCGACGTCAGCGATCCCGATTTGATACTTCAGCGACGAATCGAGACGCCGGTCCTGGGTGTCTCCGCCACCGGCATAGGTTCCCGACATGCCGATCAGCGAGAACGCCTGCGAGGCGTAGTTAGGATCGTACTTGGCAATTCCGTCCGCAAGCAGCGTGAGCTGGCGACCGAAGGTTAGGATGCCGAACAGCGGATTGGCGACACCGACATAGGCCGTCTGAAAAGCCTGACCGGCGACGCTTGAATCCAGGTTGGTGGTTTGCTGGCCGGCGGACCGGCCATTGTTCTGCGTCATCGACTTCAGAGCATCGCTGATCTCACCGGATTGAGGATTGAAGAAAGTCTCCACCTTGAACACGGCGGACCAATCACCGACCACCGGTTCCAAACCTTGCAGGCCCACTCGCGACTGGCTCAAATTGCTGGGCGTGACGCCGGTTACCGACTGGCGGCTATTTTTCTGCACGATGTTGGAGCTGCCCGCCGGATGGTAATCGCTGAACGGCGCGCCGTGCGTATCGTATTGCAAACCGATATCGATGATTCCGTACAAGGTGATGCCATGCCAGGTCAGGCTGTCCGGGCCTGTGGAGGGAAGCGTGGCGGGGTTATCCGCCTGAGCAACCTGAGCAGCGCTCAGCAGCGCGCCCAACAAAAGGCCGCCGCAGAGGCGCAGACCGCGCGTTGGGTGGACATTGGCAGTCGATAAGTTCGTTCGGTCAAGTGCGTCATTCACGGGCGTATTCCCAGGTGGTTTTTCGATCGTGGGATTTAACCGATAGTTTGTGACAAATTGGTTACGCGCCGCAATATCGTGGTCGAAATCTGTCTCTTTATTACAACAACGGGCCCCAGACGTCGCCCGACGTTAAGGGGCGGAGCTGCTCAGAGCCCGGCGGAACGCCGCGACGATCGCGGGCTGCGGCCGGCGAATGGGCGGGATATCCTGGTAGGTCTCCCAGCCGCCGCCCAGGCTCTTATAGAGCTGCACGAATTGCTCGCCTTCGCTAATTTGCGCGTCTACGTACTGCTCCTGGATATCGTACAACTCGCGTTCTGCATCGACCACGTTGAGGAAATCGGTCAGGCCGCGCTTGTAGCGCTCGGTGGCGAGATCGGCCGCGCGCTGGCCCGCGAGCAACGCATCGCCTAAGGCTAATAGGCGCGCCTGCTGCGCCGCATATCCCTTGAGCGAGGTGTCGACCTCGCGCACCGCATTGAGAATCGTGCTGCGGTACGCGGCCAGCTTCGCGTGCGCCTCCAGGTGGGCAATGTCCACCTGCGCATCGAGCGCGCCGAAGTCCAACAGCGGCCACATTGCGCCGGGACCGAATGACCAAATGTGTTTGCCGATGGCCGGCGACGTGCCCCACCCCTGCGCCTGCGCGCCGATCGCAGCGACCAGCGAGATTTGCGGATACAGATTGGCGGTCGCGACACCGATGCGCGCGGTCGAGGCGGCCAGATCCCGCTCGGCTTGCCGAATATCGGGACGGCGGCGCAGCAGGTCCAACGGCTGGCCGGCGCCGACGGGTCCGGGCATCGATGGAATCAAATCGGGCTTTGCGAGTTCCTCGCCCATGGCTTCGGGATATTCACCCACCAGTACCGCCAGGGTATATTGCGCGGCGCTCACCTCGGCGTCGACCGGCGCGACCTGCGCCTCAATCGCCGCCAGCTCTCGAGTCGCGAGTTCGACGTCAAGTTCGTTGACGATGCCGCGCTGGTAGCGAATCTGCACGATGCGCAGCGACTCGCGCAGCACATCGCCCGCCTGGCGCAGGACCCCCAACTGTGTTTGATACCCGCGCAAATCCACGTACGCGCGGACCACATCCGCGACCACCGAGGTGAGTACTCCGTCGCGCGCCGCCGCCGCAGCCTGGGTATCGGCCTGGGCTGCCTCGAACTCGCGCCGGTATTTGCCGAAGATGTCGAGCTCCCATACGGTGTCGAATCCGGCAATGATGTTGATGTGCTGCAGACCGCCGGAGTTGTTGGCCGATACCAGCGGCTGCTGCGCGCGGCCGCGGGTCAGATCGGTGCCGGTCCCGCGGCCCGCCGCGGCGCTTGCGTCGATCTCCGGAAGCGCATGGCCGAGCACGACGGCTTCGTAGGTCCGGGCCTGTTGCAGCCGGGTGAGCGCGACCTCCAGGTCGGGATTGGACTTCACCGCGCGCTCGACCAGCGAGTCCAATTCGGGATCCTCCAGCGAGCGCCACCAGGAAGCCAGATCGGGGCCGGGCGTCGGGGGTTGCGCAACTGTGGCGGCGAACTGCGCCGGCGCGTCCGCTGCAGGCTGACGATACGAGGGCCCGGCGGCGCAGCCCGCCAGGCACACTGCCAACCCAATTGCCAGCCGGCCCCGCATGCTCATCATGGCGCGGCCTTGGGTTCGCTGTTCACCGCAACCGTCTCGCCCTCGGAGATCTGGCTGCTGATGTTCAAAATGAGCCGATCGCCCACATTCACGCCGGAGGCGAGTTCGACCAGGCTGCCGTTGTCCCTGGCAATGGCAACATTCACGAATGCAACCTTGCCGCCGGCGCCCACTCTTGCGACCTGCGTGGCGCCCGGACGAAAGATCAAGGCGGCCGCGGGAACCTCGGCCGAGCCCTTGGGCTTGAGCTGGAATGCGACGCTGACGTACATACCCGGCACCAGCGCGTGATCCGCGTTCGGCACATCCACCTCCACCCGCATGGTTCGCGCCTGCGCATTGATCGCCTGCGCAGAGCGGGTGATTTTCCCGGCAAATCGACCGGTGGCAGATCCGGCCGCGCGGATCTCGGCGGGCATGCCCGGCTGCATCATTTCTTCGGCCGCGCTCTGCGGCACGTCCACGAATACCCGCAGCGGATCGGTCTGGCTCATCCGATACAACGATGTTGTGGCAGAGGTGCTACCGGCGGTGACCAGGTTGCCGATATCGATCTTGCGTTCGGTGATGGTCCCGGCGAAAGGCGCCTTGACTTGCTTGAATTCGGCCAGCGAGCTGTATTGCTCGACCCGCGCCTTGTCCAGCGCCACCTGAGCGATGGCGGCATACAGGCGCGCTTCGGCGCTCTCGTAGTCGGATTTCTTGGCGTCTCTTTCCTGGTCAGAGACCACTCCCTTGGGTGAATCGCGCCAGCGTTCGTTCGTCGTCTTGGCGAACTCCGCCTCGGCCTTGCGCGCGGCGACCTGCGCCACGGACGCGTTCAGCTGCGCGCGAGCGGCGCTGAGCTCTGCATCCAATTCGGGTGTCTCGATGATCGCGAGCACCTGCCCCTTCGCCACATGATCGCCGATATCCGCCAGCCATTGGGACACATAGCCGTTGACCCGGGCATAGATCAACGATTCGAACCACGCCGCGGTCTGCCCCGGCAGCACCAGGTCCTGGCCCACGGACACCGGACGCGCAACCACCGCGTCCACCGGCGGTGGCGCGCCGTAGGCGATCTCGCCCGCGCGCGCGATGCCACGCTCGTGGAAATAGCGGATTGCCCGCACCGCCACGAATCCGACCAGCAGGATTGCCGCGGCAATCGCCACGCCGCGCTTCAGGCGCCGGCCGGTATCGGCATCGAACTCCGTGGAAACGGCGGCCTGCTCCTCGCGCGCAATGTCGTCGGGAAATTCGCTTTGCGTCGGATCACGTGGCTGCATTGGCATTCCCTATGAAGGTCGATACCGCGGCGGCAGCGCGCCGGCGCAACAGGCGATACATCGTCGGTACGAAAATCAAGGTCGCGAAGGTCGCAAACAGCAAGCCGCCGATGACCGCCCTGCCCAGGGGAGCGTTCTGTTCGCCGCCCTCGCCTATGCCAAGGGCCATCGGCACCATGCCAAGGATCATCGCTCCGGCGGTCATCAACACCGGCCTCAAACGCGTGTAGCCGGCGCTAGCCGCCGCGCGCAGCGCGTCTTCGCCGGCGGCCATGCGCTGATTCGCGAAGCTGACCACCAGTATGCTGTTCGCCGTCGTCAATCCGATGCACATCAAGGTGCCCATGAGCGCGGGCACGCTCATGGGCGTCTGCGACAGGAACAGCATCCACATCACCCCGCCGAGCGCAAACGGCACGGCCATCAGCACGATCAAGGGGTCGATCCAGCTTTGGAAATTCATGACCAGAAACAGATAGACCAGCACGATGGCCAAGGCGATCCCCGTGAACAGTCCGTCATAGCTTTCGCGCATGGTCGCTACCTGTCCGCTCAAGGTCACAGTCAACGCCTTGGATGCATCGGCGCGATGCGCCACCAAGACGCCGTCGATGTCCTTGGCGGCCGAGTACAGATCCCGCCCCTGCACGTCGGCATGCACGTCGAACACCGGCCGAATATTCAATTGCGAGGCCGCCATTGGAACCGCCGCGCGTCCGAATGTGGCGAGGTTCAGCAGCAGTTGCCCCTGCCCTGCCGCCGCGCCCGACGTGACCGGCATGGTCTCGAGATCCTGCGAGGAGTCGATGCGATACGGCGGCACCTGCACCACCAAGGGATAGCTCACGCTGTTGCGCGGATCGACCCAGAAATTCGGCGCTGTCTGCGCGCTGGAATTGGTCGCCACCAGCACGTTGTCGGCAGCCTCCTGCTGCGTGACGCCGGCTTCGGTGGCGAGCGCGCGATCCACATCCACGGTGAGGGCCGGCGCATCGGGCACCTGGAAAACGTGCGAATCCACCACCCCCGGCACGCGCGTCAGGGCGCGCGCGATGCTCGAGGCAAGCGCAAACGCCGCGCCCTGATCGGGCCCGGAGATTCTTACGTCGATCGGCGCCGGCTGCCCAAAGTTCAGCACCTGATCGACGATGTCGGCCGGCTGGAAAAAGAACTGCAGCTCGGCGAACCGCCTCGGCAGCTCGCGGCGCAGGGTGGCGATCAGCTGCGCCGTCGGCGTGTGGTGCGTTTTCAAGGAGATCAGGATTTCCCCATCCATGGGCCCGACGGTGGCGGAGTCGCTCAGCGCGATGTTGATGCCGCTGTACGGCAGCCCGATGTTGTCCAGCATGACGTCGATCTGGCCGGCGCCGACCAGGCTGCGAATTTGTGCCTCGACCGCGGCGAAATATTCCTGCGTGCGCTCGAGCCGCGTGCCGGCCGGAGCGCGCACGTGCAGGCGCATCTGGCCGGCGTCGACTTGCGGAAAAAAGTCCCTGCCTAACTGAGGGAATAGCAGTGCCGACAACACCACCAGGACGATGAACGCCACCACAGTGATTCGCGCTTCCGCCAAGGCCCATGCCAGCGTATTGCGGTATTGCTCGCGGAAGCGCTCGAAGCCGCGTTCGAACGCCTCCTGGGCGCGAACCAGGGGATTGCTCGAATGGCGATGTTCGCCGACCGGCCGGTGCGTGGTTTCGGCGTCGAATTGCTGCACGGATCGGCGCATCAGGCGCTCAAACAGCACCGGCACCATGGTGAAGGACAGCACCAAGCTCGCGAGCAACGCGCCGATGACCGACAGCGACAGCGGAGAGAACAGGTACTTCGCCGTGCCTTGCAGCAGAAACACGGGTACGAATACGATGCAGATGCACAGCGTGGAAAGAAACGTCGGAATCGCCACTTCGCTGGCCCCGTTCACGATCGATTGGTGCAGCGGTTCATTCATGGCGACGTGCCGCTCGATGTTTTCGATCACCACCGTGCCGTTGTCGACCAGGATGCCGATCGCCAGCGCAAAGCCTCCCAGGGTCATGGTGTTGAGAGTCTGGCCGGTCAAGTCAATGAACAGCACCGCGCTGATGATCGATAGCGGGATGGCGGCAAGAATGATCAGCGAAAGGCGCACGTTGCCCAGAAATAGGATGATCACCAGCGCGGTCAACGCGGCGGCCAGGCAGGCGCTCAACACAACGCTGTTCAGCGCCGCCTTGACGAATACCGACTGGTCGAACAGCGGCTTGATGGCGACGCTCGGGGGTAGCACCTTCTGGATGTCCTTGAGCGCCGCGCGCACGCCGTCGATCACGGCGAGCGTGGATACTCCGCCGGTCTTGCGGATCACCATGAGCGCGCCCGGCGTTCCGTTCACCGACACCGAATTGGTTTGCACCTGAAAGCCATCGTGAACGTGCGCGACATCGCGCATGAATACCGTGCGGCCATCCACCTGCTTGATGGGAAATGCATTGATGGATTCGATCACATCCGGGGTATTGTTCATGGTCAGCGAATAATCCTTGTCGCCGATCTTGACGTCGCCGGCCGGCAGAATGACGTTCTGGCGCTGCAGCGCCGCGCTGACATCCGAGGCGGAAAGCCCGCGCGCCTGCAGCGCCCGGGAATCCAGATCGGCCATGATCACGCGCGGCTTCCCGCCGTACGGATACGGCACCTCGGCTCCATGCACCACCGCCAGCGCCGGACGGATGATGTTCTGGCCCAGATCGTTGAGCTTGGTGTCGGGCAGGGAACTGCTGGACAGGCTCAGTTGAATGATGGGCACATCCGTCGCGCCGTAGCGCAACACCAGCGGCGGCGTGATGTTCGGCGGCATGTACTTGAGCACGACCAGTGCGCTGCTGGCCAATTGCGACACCGCACGCGTGACGTCCGCGCCCTCGTGCAGATAGATTTTCTCGACTCCGACGCCTTCATAGCTCACCGCCTCGATGCGCGAAATGTCATCCACCAGCGATGCCAGCTGGCGCTCGTGCAGGGTCAATATGCGGTTTTGAATGTCCTCGGCGCTCATGCCGTTGTAGGTCCAAACCACGGCGACCACCGGAATGTCAATCTCGGGAAAAATGTCGATCGGCATGCGCAGCGCGGCGCCCACGCCCATTAGGGTGATCAATATGAGCATGGCAACGACGGTATAGGGCCGCTTCAATGCCAGTTCGACTACGGACATTTGCGAATTAAATCACTCGGGCAGGCCGGATCAGCGTGCCGAAGGTCATGACTCGCTGGTGACGAAAGTCATCGATTTACGCTGCCGACGGCTTTCGCTCCTTTTGCAGCGTTTCCACCTCTTTGTCGGAGAGGCGCGCGTCATAGATCGAACGCGAGTCGAGGGCGCGCGCAACCAGCGTGGCGGTGACGACTGCCATGAGCAACGGCAGAATGAAGGAACGATCCCGGGCCGTCAGCTCCATCACCAGCACGATTGAGGAGATGGGCCCATGAGTGGTCGCCGCCAGCATCGCCGCCGCGCCCACCACGGCGAACAGGCCCGGCGGCACGCCCGGCCAGCCCCACGACCACGCAAGCCCCAATACCGCCCCGAGCAGCGCGCCCAAGGTCAGCGACGGGGTGAACAATCCGCCGGGAACCCCGCTCCCGAGGCACAGTGCAGTGGCCAACGGCTTAAGCACCAGCAGCGCCAGCAACAGCATCGGCGCCACCTGATTGGCGAACGCCAACTGCGTGATGTCCCTGCCATTGCCGAGCAATTGCGGAAATGCAATCGATACTGCGCCGAGCAGTCCGAGCGCGACGGTGGGCGCGATCAGGCGGCGCCGGCCCGTAGGCTTGAGGCGGTCCGCCAATGCGATGAGCCGCACGTAACCGACCGACACCAGGCCGGCAATCGGGCCCGCGGCCAGGGCAAAGCAAACGATCGAGGCGGACAGCGGAAAGGCGGGAATCTCATAAGTGGGGGCGTTGGGTAATGCGAGCCACGAGACGGCCGTGGCGATTCCCGCCGCCAGCAGCGCCGGCAAGATGAGCCGGAGCGCCAAGACTCCACGCAGCACTTCGAGAGCGAATAGCGCGCCGCCCAAGGGCACGCCATAGGCGGCAGCCATGCCCGCCCCCGCGCCGCAGGCGACCAGCAGTCGGCGCTGTTCATCGGAGAGCCGTGTCTTGTCGCACAGCACATTCGCGATGACCGCGCCTGCCTGCTTCGGCGCGCCCTCGCGGCCCAGCGAGGCGCCCATCCCGACCACTAGGACGGAGAGAAGCGCGCTGCCGAGCGTGCGCAGAGTGGGCAAGCGTCCCGCATTCCGCGAAATGGCCTCGGTGATGTCGATGCCATTGGCGCTGGTCAGCTTTCTCAACAGCACCTGGCCGATTCCGGTCAGCACGCCCGCGCCCAACAGTATCCAGACATGCCGCCACGGGGTCGCCTGCGCGGCGGCGTCGAGCAGGTCGGGCCCCGGCCACATGAGGTGTTGCACCCCTTGCAGCAGCCGCGTGAGCAGCGCGGCGCCTATACCGGCGCCGGCGCCGGTCAGAATGACCACGCCCCAGAATGCGAGCGCACCGGCGCTCTGCAGCTGCACCGGGACCGCGGCTCGGCCTTCAGTCGTGTCCACGCTGCGCTAATCCAATCGGCGCTGCTTCGCCGAAATCACGGCAAGCTCGGTGCGAGTGTTGGCGTGAAGTTTTTCCATGATGCGGCTGACGTAGTTCTTGACCGTGCCTTCCGCCAAGAATAGCGCGCCGGCGATTTGCCGGTTGCTCTTGCCTTCGGCGATGAGCCGCAAGATCTTTTCCTCCTTGTCGTTCAGCGGCTCGCCCGGGGGCCCCGCCGGCTCCGATGGAGGAGCAGCGCCGGAGGACAGCGCGAGGCGCCGAAACTGATCCATGACCTTGCGCGCGATCTGCGGGGTCAGGCGCGATTCGCCGCGGCGCAGCGCACGAATGGTCTCGAGCAATTCCTCCTCGGTCGCGTCCTTGAGCAGATATCCATGAGCGCCGGCGCGAACCGCCTCGAACACCGTTTCGTCGTCATTCAAGGTCGTCAAGACCAGCACCTGCGTCCCCGGGAGCATCGAGGTGATCTCGCGCGTCGCCGCGACGCCGCCCTTGCGCGGCATGTGCAGGTCCATCAGCACGACGTCGGGCCGCAGCAGCTGCGTGACTGCGACGGCCTCGATGCCGTCGCTCGCCTGCCCGACCACCTCCATGTCGCCCTGCATCGACAGCATCAGCGCCATGCCGCGCCGGACCAGCGCCTGATCCTCGGCGATGACCACTCGAATCACGGGCGCGATCGAAGAGCTCATCGGCCAATCATGCGGCCCAAGCTCCGTCCTTTGGAAGTGACTTTCGTCACCTCCGCAGGGTACGAATGCAGTGCTGAGGCTTGATCGCCATGATTTAATCGCGGCTCTGCTTCACTACGTTGCGCGGCCGCAGCCGCTGGGACGCCTCATCCATGAAGCTCCGGTTAGCGGCCATGTCCGCTCTGTCGAGAATCGATCCGCGCCGCAGCCTGATGGCGGGCACCGTATGGCTCATCGTCGCGCTCGCCGCGAGCTTTTCGATCGCAGCCTCCCTGTGGGTGGGCAGTATTGCGCGCAACGACATCGTGCAGCAGCACATGCGCCGCCTGGCGCTTGAAACCGACCAATTGGGCACCGATTTGAGCCAGGCCGTCGCATCGCGGCTGGATGCGCTCGGCGCAGCCGGACGTACCTTGCATTCGCTCACTCCCGCGGTATTCGACGAGCTGCAATCGGTGTATCCGGAACTGCAATGGATCGCGCTGGCGGATACACAGGGCACCATGGTGGCCGCCCGCATTCGCGGGGCCGGCGCCCTCGCCACCGGCAGCGCGGTGGGCGGGGAACCCTGGTTCATTCATGGGTTGCGGGAACCGTGGATCGGAGTCATTGAGAGCGCGGACGACGACGCATCGGCGCCGGCGCCGAAGGGCAATTCACCCCGCTTCGGCCAATTGGTCGCGCCGCTTCGCGACGCGCGTGGCGAGGTCATCGGCGTGGTCGTCGCTCAATTGAGCTGGCATTGGGCGCCGAATCACCTACCGCACCTGAGCGAGGCGGCGGACCCCAACGACGCGGCGCAGGCGCTGATTCTGGACGGCCAAGGCGTCATTGTCGTCGGTCCGCGAGAATTACGCGGCCACCCTTGGGCGGGGGTTGCTGAAGCGGATGCCGCAGGTTCTGCGGGTCCGCGCTTCGAACACCTCGCCGACGGCCGTGTTCTCTTGGTGGCACGAGCCCCGCTGAGCGCGCCCTATGGATCGGCCTCGCCATCCTGGCTGGTGCAGCTTGGCGAGCCCAACGAACACGTCTATCAGCGCGCCGATGCCCTGCGTCAGAGGATTTTCTGGATCTCGCTATGCCTTGGAGCCATCACCGTCTTGATCGGAGCGCTGGGGGCGCGCCATCTGACCGATCGGTTGAAGCGCCTGGCGAACTCCGCTGCTGCCGTCGGCCGCAACGATGCCAGTCAAATCGACGTACCGCCGGGGCGCGACGAGGTGGCACAGCTGGGTGCCGCGTTTGCCAAGATTCTCGATGATCTGCAGCGCGAACGCAGCGAGCTCTTGGCGTTGAGCAGCGACTTGGAGCGCCGGGTCGCCGTCAGAACCAGAGAGGTCGAGCGCCTGGCGGAAGAGTCGCGATATGCGGCGGTGGTACGCGAACGGTTGAAGATCGCCCGCGATTTGCACGACACCCTCGCGCATTCGATGATGGCCATGCTCAGCGAGATTCGCCTTCTGCGCAGGCTCCAGGCGCATGATCCGGGGCTGCTCAAGGATGAGCTCGCGCGGGCCGAAGAGGTCGCGCACGAAGGGCTGATCGAAGCGCGCACGGCCATCACCCAAATGCGGGTCAATGCCGTGCGCGACACTGGGCTGGGCGCGGCGCTCGCCAAGGCATTCGAGCGGTTCATCGATCGCAGCGGATTGACCGGAGAGTTCCGCGCGGACCCGGAGGCCGCGCGTTTCGGCGACGAGCGTGCTGAAACGATTTTTCGGATGGCCGAGGAGGCGCTGAGAAACATCGAGAGTCACGCGATGGCGAGAAATGTCGGCGTATCGCTCAGCGCCGCCGGCACAACTGACCTGGAGCTGCGGATCGAGGACGACGGCATCGGCTTCGATCCGCAGGCGCCCCACCCGGGACATTTTGGCCTGGTCGGACTGCGCGAGCAGGCCAGGTTGATCGGCGCGGAATTGCGCATCGACAGCAGGCACAACCAAGGCACGACCCTGTGGCTCTCGCTCAGAATCGCGCCCGAGATCCTATAGCGTCAGCAACCGCTCCAGGAGGCGCCGATAAATGCGCTGCAGGGCGTCGATATCCGCAACCCGCACGCACTCATTCACCTTGTGGATCGACTCGTTGATCACCCCCAGCTCGATCACCTGAGCGCCCATGGGGGCGATGAATCGGCCGTCCGAGGTGCCCCCCGCCGTCGACAGCTTGGGAGTGATCTTGAGCTCATCCTCGACCGCGCGCACCGTGGCCTCCGACAAAGTCCCCGGAGTGGTTAGAAACGGGTATCCCGAAATGAACCATTCCAGCGAATAATCGACCGCATGCTTGCGCAAGATGCCTTCGACGGTGCTCTGCAGGGACTCGACCGTCTGCTCGGTCGAGAAGCGCAAATTGAAACGCGCCTTGAGTTCCCCGGGGATCACGTTCGGCGCGCCCGTGCCCGCCGAAATGTTCGATACTTGAAAGGTCGTTGGCTGAAAATGCTGATTGCCCTGATCCCAAACCCGCGAGGTCAATTCCGCCAGGGCGGGAGCCACGGCATGCACAGGGTTTTTCGCGAATTGCGGATAGGCGATGTGCCCCTGGATACCATGCACGGTGATCCGCCCGCTCAAGGAGCCGCGACGCCCGATCTTGATCGTATCCCCGAGAGTGCGCTCGCTTGAGGGCTCGCCGACCAAGCACCAATCGATGCTTTCGCCGCGCTCGCGCAGCACTTGCACGACGCGGCGCGTACCGTCGATGGAAGGTCCCTCCTCATCGCTGGTGATCAGGAAGGCGATCGAGCCGCGATGCTGCGGATACTGGCCGACAAACTCCTCACAGGCAGTCAGCATGGCGGCAAGGCCGCTCTTCATGTCGGCCGCTCCGCGGCCGAACAGCAGGCCGTCCTTGACGAGCGGCGAGAAAGGATCGGAATTCCAATCCTCGAGCGGACCGCAGGGAACCACATCGGTATGACCCGCAAAGCAAAACACCGGGCCGCTGCTGCCGCGCTTTGCCCAGAAATTATCCACCGGACCGAAGCGCAGGCTCTCGATGCTGAAACCGATTGCACGCAGCCGTTCGATCATCACGGCCTGGCAGCCGCCGTCGACCGGACTCACCGACTGCCGAGAAATCAATTCGCGGGTCAGATCCAGCGTACGGGACATCAGAACCGCAGCACCGGAGGACGGTGTCGCAGATTGGCCCACAGCCCGTAGAGCCCCAGGCAGACGGCGGCGATCAATACCCAGCCCGGCATGGCAACGCCGAGAAACTGCCAGCTTACCTTGGCGCATTCGCCGGAGCCCGACAGCACCTTGGTCACGACCTCGCTCAACGAAAACACCTTGAGCATGAAATTGAGCGAAGCGCCGCAGGCGGGAATGCTGCCGGGCGGCAGGCTCTGGATATACAGATGCCGCAGGGCGACCCCGGCCGTGGCAGCCGCGGCCACCACCAGCAGCAGCGCATACACCCGCCTGCCCCACCCCACCGGGTCATGGGCCGCGGCAATCAAGAACAGCAGCGCGAGCGCAAGCACGCCGATGCGCTGAAATATGCACAGCGGACAGGGTTCCAGGTGCAGGACGAACTGGGCGTAGTACGCATAGCCCAGCAGGCCGGCGCAGGCCGCGAGCCCCAGAAGATTGGCCTGGCGCGCCGTCATCACCGACGGGCGGCGGCGTGGGCGGCGTCGATTTGCTTGGCCACGTCCTCGAGCGAGGTGTGGCGAATGTCCTTGCCGTGCACCATGTAGATCACATATTCGCAGATGTTCTTTGCGTGATCGCCGATTCGCTCCAGCGCCCGGACGATCCACATGATCTCGAGTGCCCGGCGAATCGTGCGCGGGTCCTCCATCATGAATGTGATGCACTGGCGCTGGATCGCCTCGTATTCCTCGTCTATGGTCTTGTCCTCTTGCGCCGTCTTCAGCGCGGCGTGCGAGTCCATGCGCGCGAACGCATCGAGCGCGTCGTGCACCATTTGCGCGACCTGGCGCCCGAGATGCTTGACCTCCCGGTACTTGTCCGCGGGCAGCTCCATGGTGGCCAGGCGCGAGGCGATATAGCCGATCTTTTCGCCCTCATCGCCGATGCGCTCCAGATCGGTGATGGTCTTGATGATCGCCACGATGACGCGCAGATCGCCGGCGGCCGGGGCGCGGATCGCGAGGATACGGCTGCATTCCTCGTCGATCGACACTTCCATGCCATTGACCTTGTAGTCGTCCGTGGCCACGGACTCGCCCAAGCGGCTGTCGCCTTCCACCAGGGCGGTTATCGCCTTGTGCAGCTGCTGCTCGACGAACCCGCCCATTTGCAGCACCTGGTTGCGGACCTTCTCCAAATCCTCATTGAAGCGGCGGGAGATGTGATGGGTGAGATCGGCTGTTTCCATAGAAAATCTACCTTGAAGTCATAGGGCGCAAACACTTGCGACGCTGGCGTTCGTTTACATCCGATTGCAACGCGCGTCAACAGCGTAGGCCACAATTATGACGCCTCATGCGCTCGAGACTGCGCGCAGCACCTGCCGCCAGATGCGCTGCTCGGGAAAGTGGCAGGTGAATGTGCTGCCCTTGCCCTCCGTGCTTTGCACCTCGAGCCATCCGCCATGGCGCTGCAAGGCGTGCTTCACGATCGCCAGCCCCAGGCCGGAACCGCCCTGCCCGCGAGAGCGTCCGGCGTCGACCCGATAGAAGCGCTCGGTGATGCGCGGAATGTGCTCTGCCGGAATGCCGATGCCGCTGTCGTTCACCGAGAAATGCGCGCCGTCATCGTCGGCCCACCAGCGCATGCGCACGCAGCCGTCGTTCGGCGTGTATTTCAGGCCATTCACCAGCAGATTGGTGAAGGCGGACTCCAGTTCCTGCGCCGCTCCGAACAAGCCGAAGCTGGATTCCAGCTCCAGCAGCACCTGGCGCGGCCGATCGCTGCCGATCTGCGCATCGCGATGCAGGCGCTCCAGCATGCGCGGCACATCGACGGGATTGCGCACCGCCTCGCCCTCTGCGGACTCCAGGCGTGACAGCTCCAACAGGTCGGCGATGATGGCGTTCATGCGCTGTGCCTGGGCGCGCATGTCCTTGATCGGACCGGTCCAGGCAGGATCGAGCGCCGAATCGTCGGCCAGGGTATCCAGATAGCCCGAGATGACGGTCAGCGGAGTGCGCAGTTCGTGCGAGGCGTTGGCCACGAAGTCCTTGCGCATCGCCTCGAGGCGCATTTGACGCGTCACGTCGCGAACCAGCAGCAGCGACTGGCCGGCGCCATACGGCACCACTTGCAGGGCCAGGTATAGATCCACCTGCACCGGCGGGCGAATGATCAGGGGAATGGAAAAATCGTCAGAGTGCAGGTAATGGCCGAACTCCGGAGCGCGGATCAGATTGTCGATTCGCAGGCCCACATCAATTGGACGCTTGAGGCCAAGCAGGCGCGCGGCCTGCCGGTTGAACCAGACGATCTCGTACTGGCCGCTCAAAATGATGACGCCGTCGGGCAGCGCCGCGGTCGAGCGGCGCACTTCCCGGAACAGCTGCAGCAGCCGCTGCTTATGAAATTGCTTGCGCCGGTGCAGCCTGGTGATCTGCGCGATGATGTCGCCCCAGATTCCGCCAATGCGGGGCGGATCGATTTGCGAGCGCAGCCGCAGCCAGCGGTCGACACGGTACAAGTTGAGCAGTTGCCAGGCCAGGTACAGGCAGGCCGCGCCCAGCAGCCACAGCCACAGGGGCCCGATTATCAGGCCCAAGCTTAAGCCCAATATCAGGATGCTCGCGAGGCGCGCGAGCGCGAAGGTCCACATCGCTGCCATTGGCTGAAAGCCTGCTCTATGCGTCGCGCGTCGAGAAACGATACCCGGCGCCGCGAACCGTTTGCACCAGGCGCTCCAGCACGAAAGGCTCGAGCGCCTTGCGCAATCTACGAATGTGCACGTCCACCGTGCGCTCTTCGACGTAAGTATTACCGCCCCAGACGCGGTCGAGCAACTGGCCGCGCGTGAACACCCGCTCCGGGTGGGTCATGAAAAAATGCAGCAGCCGGTATTCCGTGGGTCCCAACGCGATTTCCCGGTCCCCCGCGCTGACCCTGTGGCTCGAGTCGTCGAGCTTCAGCCCGTCGACTTGCACGACATCCGCGGCGCCCGCCGGCGCGGCGCGCCGCAGCACCGCTTGGATGCGAGCCAGCAGTTCGCGCGGTGAAAAGGGCTTGGTGATGTAGTCGTCGGCGCCGCCTTCGAGGCCGCCGACCTTGTCCTGCTCCTCGGCTCGGGCAGTCAGCATGATCACCGGAATCTCCTCGGTATCCTTGGCGCGTTTCAGCGCGCGCGTCAGCTCCAAGCCGCTCATGTCAGGCAGCATCCAATCAATCAGCATCAAGTCGGGCCTGACATCGACGATCCGCTCGCGCGCCTCGCGGCAGTCCTCGGCCTCGCCAACTTCATAGCCGGCGCGCCGCAGGCCAAAGGCAATCATGTCCCGAATTGCCTTTTCATCCTCGACGATCAGGATCCGCTTGGCTGTCATGTGCTGTTCATAGTCCGTTGATTCTGCTAGCCCGGTATTACATCGTTCCGTTGTGACAGTTCCGTGACTTAAGCCTACTTTACGCCGCGTTCGGCTTGCGTGAGCGCCACCTTGTCGCGCAGGTACAGCGGCTCGAGGGCTGCCGGGTCCGCGCCTTCCCCGGCGCGCAGGCGCAGGGCGCCGAGCCGCGCCATTTCGCGCGCATTCGGCAAGGCCCCCGCATCCGCCGTCTCCAACCCTAGCCCCTGCAGGCGGGCGAGTTCGGGGTATGCCGCGAAGCCGCGCCCAATGCCGCTCACCCGGGCGGACCCGGCTCCGGTCGCGGGCAGGCTCACGCTGCCGGGGGCGCCGACCCGCGGCGGCGCGATGGCGCGCACCCCCCGCGACGCGTCGGCGGCATAACAGCCCCAATAGAGCTCACCCATGCGCGCATCGAGACAGGCCAAGGCGATGTCCGCCCCGCTGTCCAACGCACGCATCGCAAGGGCTTCCAGCGTGCTCACCCCGACGAGGCGAAGTCCCGCGCCGAAGGCCAATCCCTGAGCCGTCGCCACGCTGATTCTCACGCCGGTAAAGGCGCCAGGGCCGACGCTGGCGGCAATGCCGTCGAGCATGGACAAGGTCATCCCCGCCTGCGCAAGCACCGCGTCCACCATGCCGAGTATTTGCGCAGCATGGCCTCGGCCCGGTTCTTCGTATCGACCGATCAAGCCATCCTCGCCGAGCAGCGCCACCGAACAGGCCTCGGTCGCGGTGTCCAGGGCCAATACGCGCATCTCCTAGGTAGCCTGGGACGCCGCGGGCATTGCACGCTTCAGAGCGGCCAAGTGCGCGCGCAGGAAATCGGCGCCGGCGCTAGGTTCGAGAATCACCGGGCTCGGCGGCAGCGAATCCAAGAACACCCTGCCGTAGGCCTTGGTCCGGATCCGCGGGTCGCCGATCACGATGACGCCGAAATCATCCCCGTCGCGAATCAGCCGGCCCACGCCTTGCTTCAGCGCCAGCACCGCCTGCGGCAGCTGATATTCAAAGAAGGGGTTGCCGCCGCGGCGGCGAATACCCTCCAGCCGTGCCTTGAGCAAGGGATCGTCGGGAGAGGCGAATGGCAGCTTGTCGATCGCCACCAGCGACAGCGCGTCGCCCTTGACGTCGACCCCCTCCCAGAAACTTCCCGTGGCCATCAGTACCGCATTGCCGAGTTCGCGAAAGCGATTGAGCAGGGCTTCGCGCGGCGCCTGGCCCTGCACCAGCACCGGAAATGGCGGTTTGGGAAATCGCGCATTCAGCGCCGCCACGCCGTCGGCCAGTCCGCGATAACTGGTGTACAGCAGGAACGCCCGGCCGCCGCTCGCTTCCAGCAGCGGCGCGCATGCCTCGATGAATCTCGCTGCAAAGCTCGGATGCTGCGGATCCGGCATGGCGGCCGGCAGGTAGATGCGCGCCTGGGTCTTGTAATCAAACGGGCTATCGATGCGCAGAGTACGCGCCTCCGGCAAGCCGATGCGCGCGGCAAAATGCGAAAAATCCTCGGCGATTGCCAGCGTCGCCGAGGTGAACACCCAGGCGCACGGCCGCGCTTCGACATAGGCGCGCAGCCGATCGGCAATTTCGAACGGCGTGTACTGCAGCGACAGTCCGCTCTGGTGCACCTCCACCCAGCGCAGCCCGCTCTCATCCGATAATTCGCGAAACGCGGCGAGGCTCGCGGCCAGCGCAGTGGCGCGGCGCGAGCAGTTGGCGGGGCCGGCGCCTGCACCCAAGCCATCGAGCTGTGCCGCAAGATCGCCCACCGCGGCCTCGAGCTCCGGCAGCCGATCGAGAAAGCCTTCAGGCAGATGCGCCCATTCGTGGCGTCCCATGCCAAGGCGCAGTTCTCGACGCAGATCCTCGAGCCGCTGCTCGACCACGCCGATTGCCTCGGTAATTGCCGGCGCGCGCGCTCCAGCGGCGGCCACTTCGGCCGGGATGTCGCGCATCAGTACTTGCAGCTGGCGCACCGACCAGGTCTGCCCGAAGAATTGCGCCGCGATATCCGGCACCTGGTGCGCCTCGTCGAGAATCACGGCATCCGCGCCGGGCAGCAAATCGCCGAAGCCCTCATCCTTGAGCGCGAGGTCCGCGAGCAACAAGTGGTGGTTCACGACGACGATGTCCGCACCTTGCGCGGCGCGACGCGCCTCGACTACGTGGCAGCGCGAAAATTGCGGGCATTCCTGGCCGAGGCAGTTCTCGCGCGTCGAGGTAATGCTCGGCCATACCGAGGATTGTTCCGGCAGATCGGTCAGTTCGGACAGATCACCGGTCTTGGTGGCCGCGGCCCAGCGCGACACCCGCGCCAGAATCCGCGCGACGCCGCGTTCGCCGATCAGCGTGCCTTGCTGGGTCGCGAGCTCCAAGCGATGCCGGCACAGATAATTGGAACGGCCCTTGAGCAACGCGACTTTCACCGGCATACCCAGGCCCTTGGCCAGCATTGGGGCGTCGCGGCGATACAGCTGATCCTGCAGCGTGCGGGTGCCGGTGGAAATGATGACGCTGAGCCCGGATAGCAGTGCCGGAACCAGATAGGCAAAGGTCTTGCCGATGCCGGTGCCCGCCTCGACGATCAGCGGTTCCGAACGCGCCAGGGCGAGGCCCACCGCCTTGGCCATCGCGGCCTGCTCGCCGCGATATACGTAGCCCGGCAAGGCGCGCGCCAACGGCCCGCCCATGGCAAACACATCCTGGTAATCCTGGCTCATGCCGTTAGCCTACGATGTTTTTGCCCGGACTATTTGACAAGCGCGCGAAAACGCACGAACGCGGTCGAATTGGCTTTCAGGCTATGCCTGAACTGCCAGCGGATGTGAGTGTAGTCGGCGGCTGTCGCCGGGCGAAGCCTGCCGTCGCCGGCCGGCACCTTGAGATTCTCGGGCTTGTCGAAGCTGTGGCCGTCCACCGAATAGGCGATATCAGCGCCCGGACCGATCGCGGAATTTGCGATGTACACCATGTGCTCCGGTATCGGGTACGTCACAGTCGGCGTAGTCGCAGCGCTCGAATCCGTATTGCGTACCTCGAGGGTGTAGATCACTTGATCGGCCGGCACCAGGCGATCGGCCGGGGCCAATTTGACCACCTCGCTGCCCGCGACGGTAACCCGCGTTTCCACCTCGGCCAGCGTTTTGACGCTGATGGCACCTTCATTCAACGGGGCTTCGGCGTACGCCGTCACGCCAAGGCAGACGCTCAATAACAACGTGCGCCAGGATTGCAGAATCAGGATTTTGGTGCCGAGCATTGTGATCAGTATATTCATAACAACCATATAGATACACATATAATCTAGAATACTTCTAGATATTCGCCCAGCCCTCCGTGAGCGCACGGCGTGCCGCAGGGATGGCGGGGTTGGCGCAGCGACGGGCATCTGTCATTCTTCCAATTCTAACAGTCCGCGCTCCAAGGACATTCCATGGCCACTGCTCCCCAGCACGTCACGTCGCTTGCTTTTCTCAGTCGCGAAGTCGCGGCCTGGGTCGATGAAGTCGCGCGCCTGACCCTGCCCGCCGCCATCCTCTGGTGCGACGGCAGCGAGGCTGAGTTTCAAATTCTGCAACGCGAGTTAACCGCCTCAAGGGCGCTGCTGGCGCTCGATCAATCGAGTTTTCCCGGATGCTCGCTGTACCGATCGGATCCGTCCGACGTGGCGCGAGTCGAGCACTTGACCTACGTCTGCACCAACAACCGGGAAGATGCGGGCCCGAACAATCATTGGATGGACCCGGCCGAGGCGCATGCCAAGATGGATGCGCTGTTTTCAGGCTGCATGAACGGCCGCACCTTGTACGTCGTTCCCTACTGCATGGGGCCGGTTGACTCGCCCTTCGCGCGATGTGGCGTTGAAATCACGGACAGCGCCTACGTGGTGCTCAACATGAAGCTCATGACGCGCATGGGCAGGCCGGCGCTGGAGCGCATCGCCCGCGAAGGCAAGTTCGTGAAGGGACTGCACTCCATCGGCGAACTGCGGCCGGACCGGCGCTTCATCATGCATTTTCCCGAGCAGCTGTCCATCAAGAGCTTCGGCTCGGGTTACGGCGGCAACGCCCTGCTTGGCAAGAAGTGCCACGCGCTGCGCATTGCCAGCTGGCAGGCACGCACCGAGGGTTGGCTCGCCGAGCACATGCTCATCGTCGGCATCGAGAATCCACAGGGGGAGATCCACTACCTGGCATGCGCCTTCCCTTCCGCCTGCGGCAAGACCAACCTGGCCATGTTGATTCCGCCGGAAAGCTACAAAGGATGGAGAGTCTGGACGGTCGGTGACGACATCGCGTGGCTGCACCCCGGCAAGGATGGCCGGCTGTATGCGATCAATCCCGAATCGGGTTATTTCGGCGTGGTACCCGGCACCAATGCGAAAACCAACCGCAACGCCTTCGAGATGATCCACCGGGACACTATATTCACGAATGTCGCGCTCACCGCGGACAACCAGCCGTGGTGGGAGGGGCTGCCCGAGGGTAGGCCGGCAGTCGATTGGCAGGGCCGCCCCTATGACCCCGCCAATGGGCCGGCGGCGCACCCCAACTCGCGCTTCACCGTCGCGGCGAAGCAGAACGCCAGCTATTCCAAGATGGCCGAGGCCCCGGGCGGCGTGCCCATATCCGCCATCGTGTTCGGCGGCCGGCGCCGAACGCTGGCGCCGCTGGTGTATCAGGCGCGCAATTGGCTGCACGGCGTGCTGGTGGGCGCAGCGGTCGCCTCGGAGACGACTGCGGCGGCCGTGGGGGCCGTGGGCGTGGTACGCCGCGACCCGATGGCCATGAAGCCCTTCGCCGGCTACAACTTCGGCGATTATTGGTCGCACTGGATCAACGTCGGCGCGAAGTTGAAATCGCCACCGCAAATTTTTCACGTCAATTGGTTTCGCCAAAGCGCAGCCGACAAGTTCCTGTGGCCGGGCTACGGCGAGAACCTGCGTGTGCTGCGATGGATCATCGAGCGCTGCAAGGGCACCGCCCCGGCACGCGACACCGCCATCGGCCGGCTGCCGAATCCGGGCGACTTGGACACGCAGCGCTTGGAACTCGCGCCGGGTGCGCTCGATGAGCTGCTCGCCGTCAACCCGTCGCTATGGCAGGCGGAGCTTGCCGCCGTCGGCGACTATCTTGCGGAGTACGGAAACCGCGTGCCGCAAGCCCTGAAGAGCGAGTTGGCCGAGGCACTCGAGCGGGTCCGCGCCCACTGAGGCGGCGCTACTCCTCGCAGATGTAGCGAATCACCTGCGAGGAATTGCTGTCCGGCGCCTTGCCGAGCCCGATCAACCCCTCGCCGCGAATCTGCATGGAGTCCCGGCGCACGAAGGCCTCCTCCCCATCCTTGCCGATCACGAACGTGCCGTTCGTGCTTTGATCGAACAGCATGAATTTATTGCGGCTGAACTCCACCCGCGCATGCAAGCGCGAGATCAAATTGCCTTTGACGACGAGATCGTTCTCCTCGGCGCGGCCCATGCTGATGTTGGTGCGGCCGTCCTCGACCAGCACTTCTTGGCCCTGATAGCGCAGGCGCAGGCGCAAGGCCTTGTTGCCGCGAGCGCGCGAAGTGATGGCAATGGCGGGCACCATGCTGGTGATATCCTCGGTCTGCCACAGCACCTCGAATAGCGCCACCTCGCTGCTGCGCCCCTTGATCGTCGCCATGTCTATTTGGCGCACAGAGGCACGCCACGCATCGGTCAGCCGCTCGACCATGGTCGCCGTGGTGATGATCTGCCCGGCCTTGGCCTGGCTGGTCATGCGGTTTGCCGTGTGCACCGCGGAACCGAAGATATCGCGATTCTCCAGCACCACGGCGCCAAAATTGCAGCCGATGCGGATCGCAACCGTATGATCGTCGACCTTCAGGGAGGGATGCAGGACGATTTGCTTCTGCATTTGGGCGGCGGCATTCAGCGCATCGTCGGCGGTCGGGAAGGTCGACATGACCTCATCGCCCATGGTCTTGATCACCGTGCCCTGATTCTGCTCGGTCGCGGCTCGCATCACATCGATGCAGATCCCGACCATTTCGCGCGCACGGACATCCCCGAGCTGCTCATACAGCTTGGTGCTGCCCACCACGTCCGCGAACAGGATGGCGAGTTCTACTTCTTTGCCCATGCCCGTCCGATTATACTTATTATCGTGCCAGTCTCGCCCAGGTTGTTTAGGCGGCCATCCCCGGCCGGAGGATCGGAAGTGCGGAAAACAGCGATTCCGGCGCGGCGTCGGGCCGGCCGGCGACCTCGGACAGAAACCGGCGCCAGGCGCGCGCGCCGTCCCGGCCTGCCATGGCGCCGTGCATGTGGCGCGTGATCGAGTGTAGGCGCACGCCGACGCGCGCCTGCTCGCGCGCATAGGGCACCACCTGCTCGACGATCTCCCAGGGCTCCGGAATACGCCACTCCGGATTCACCAGGCTGCGTTCGAGCTCGGCGAGCAGCGCCGGCCGATGGTAGGCCGCGCGCCCCAGCATGACGCCGTCCAGCCCGGACGCCAGCAGGGCGAGAATCTCGGCGGTCTCGCTCAGGCCGCCGTTCAGCACCACCGGCAAGCCGGGGCGCTCCCGCTTCAGCCGCTGCACATACTCATACTTGAGCGGCGGAATCTCACGATTCTCCTTCGGAGACAGGCCGCCGAGAATCGCCGCCCGAGCGTGCACGATAAGCGCATCGATGCCCGCAGCGGCCACCGCGTCCACGAAACCGGAGAAAAAATCATAGTCGTCGCGATCGTCGATGCCGATGCGGCACTTCACGGTGACCGGGATAGTGACGGCGTCGCGCATGCGCGCCACGCACTCGGCAACCAATGCCGGGTCCAACATGAGGCAGGCGCCGAACGAGCCATTCTTGACCCGGTCGCTGGGACAGCCGACGTTGAGATTGATCTCGGCGTAGCCGGCAGCCACGCCGATGCGCGCTGCTGCGCCGAGTTCCCGCGGATCACAGCCGCCCAATTGCAGCGCCACGGGGCGCTCGCGCGGGTCGAAGCTAAGCAGGCGCAGGGCCTTGCCACGAACGATGGCGGCGGAGACGATCATTTCCGTGTACAGCAAGGCATGCGGCGAGTACAAGCGGTGCAGGAAACGGCAATGCCGATCGGTCCAATCCATCATTGGGGCGACCGAGATCCGCCGGTCAAGTAGTTGCGCGGGACTTAGGGACATTTGGGCTATTTTACGCGTTGCTGAGGTCAAATCCGCAATCGATATCCCACGTTCGTCACAGTCTCGATCGCGTGGTCGCCCTTGTCGCCCATCTTCTGCCGCAGCCGGTGCACCAGCTGCTTGAGGAGCTGGCGGTCGCCGCCGCCGCGCTCGCCCCAGATATGCCTCAATAACTGGTCGGTGGCCACCGGCTGGCCGGCGTTGGAGATCAGCAATTGCAGCAGCCGGGATTCGAGCGGCGTGACGCGGTAGACCTGGTCGCCGACGCGCAGTTCCAGCAAGGCGTGATCGAGCCGGAATGCCCCGGCTTCGTTCTTTGAAACCAATTCTGCTCCGGAGCGCCTCAGCAATGCCTTGACTCGTGCGATGAGCGTGCGCGGACTGTAAGGCTTGGTGAGGTAGTCGTCGGCCTGCAGCTCGAGCGCGCGCACCAGGTCGGCTTCCTCATTGCGCACGGTCAGCATCAATATGGGCAGGCTGGACTCTCGGCGCAGCGCCATGCACAGATCGTAGCCAGAGCCGCCGGGAAGATTGATGTCGAGGATCGCCAGGGCCGGGTGTTCATCGTGAAACACCTTGAGCGCGGTTCCAAAGGAATTCGCCTTGACCACGAGCATTCCCGCCTGCTGCAGGGCGAAGCTGGTCACTGCGAGCAGGTCCGGGTCGTCGTCAACTAACAGTATCTTCAAATCTGCTCTCCAGCGGCAAGGTGACGACAAAGCGTGTCTTTTCATCGGCGGTGCGCTCGACGCGCACGGATCCCGCGTGTCGCTCGACAATTGAGCGCACGATCCACAACCCCAACCCTAAGCCGGGCGCATCGGGCTCAGTGCTCGCGCCGCGGCTGAAGCGCCCGAATATTTCCTCCGGGTCCCCGGCTGCCAGGCCGGGACCGGCATCCTCCACCCAGGTCTCGACATGAGCGCCGCGCACTTGGGCGCCGATGCTGATGGTGCTGCCGGGCGGCGTGAATTTCACCGCATTGGATAGCAGGTTCACGAACACCTGTTGCAGGCGCTGCGAATCGCCGGGGATCAACCGGCCGCCGAGTGCGCGCAGGTCAATGGCAACCTGCAATCCGTCCGGCGCCAGCAGCGGGCTCAGCATCTCCGCTGCTTCACGCGCGGTGGCCTCGAGGTCGACCTCTTGGTGCCGTACGCTCAGCTGATCGGCTTCGATGCGCACGCTTTCGAGCAGGTTGTCGATGAGGCGCATCAGCCGCAGCACACCGCGCTCGACGTTGGCGAGCAGCGCCCCCTGTTCGGCCCTGCTGAGCGTGGCGATGCCGTCCTTCAACATCTCGATTGCAGCAAGCTGCGCCGCCAGCGGCGTGCGGAATTCATGCGAAATGTTGCCGAGCACGCTGTCGCGCGCGCGGCGCGCGGCCTCGACGTGGGTCTCGTCGCGCAGTAGCTGAACCTGCCGGCCCTCGGCGGGCGCGGCGCTCACCACGATGGTCGAGCGCACGGTACCGTCGGCTGCGCGCAACTGCTCCGCGGTGCGCGAGGCGCCGCGGCTTCGAGCGGCGATGATCGGGCAGTCGCGTTCGCAGGGACGATCGGCGGGCGCGAGCGTCGGATGCAGCACATCGCCGCAAAATCGGCCGACGGCGCCGCCGCCCGCACCGGGGGCCGTGCGTGCAAACTGCGGATTCGCGTACACGATGACGCGGTCGGCGTCGGTGACGAACACGCCCTCGACCACCCCGGACAGGACTGCCTGCGCTTCGGCCTCGCCCCGCCGCAGCGTTGCGGTGAGTTCAATGAGATTCTCGCGCATTTCGTCCATCGTGTGGGCGAGCGCGTCGAGCTCGCGCGGCACGACGCTGGGAACCGGCACGCTCAGGTCGCCCTGGCCGATGCGGCGCGCCATGTCGGCCAGCCGCACCATGGGTGCGGCCAGCCAGCGTCCGGAAACCAGCCCCGCGAACCCGGCAAGCGCCGCGACTAGGATGCTGACGAGTATCACGACGTGCCGGTAGGTGGCCGCGAGCTGGTCAAATTCCGCGGCTGGAACCTGGGCGTCGAGCAGCGCCATCGGATCGCCTGCGGCATTGCTCATCACCGCGCTGGCAGCGTAGCTGCCAATCGTCGCGAGTCTGCCCGCGGCATGATCGCCGTTGCTCAGCGCCGCCACATGCAGCGGGGTGAGCGGATCGCTGTCCGCCGCATGATAGTTGCTCATGTTCAGCAGCGAAATGGTCGCGCGGCTTTGCCGGCTGGCCTCGAGCAGCAGATCGCCCGCCACCGCCTGAAGCAGGAATACCTGCATGCCGCTGTGATTGGGCAGCGGCACGCCGGCGCCGAGCAAGAGCGCGCCGCCCGCGCGCGGACCGAGCGTAAAGCGCTCGCCCTGCTGCTTGAACGCGGCGGCGATCTCGGGCCAGGGCGGCCTGCTGCCCGAGGCGGCGATGATTCCCCGCTCGCCGGAAACGATACAGGCCGTGGTCTGAATTGCCGCGCAATACTTGCTCAGAAACGGGCCCAGATCGGTGGGCTCCGGCTCACCCAGCAGGCGCATGAGGGTGGAGTTCTCCGCCAGCGCGCGTGCCGCCAGCAAACCGCTTTCGCCGCGGCGGCGGAAATACTCGCGCGCCGAGCTTACCGCCAGTTCGCTGCGCGCCAAGGCCTCCTGCCGCGCGAAGCGGCTGACGATGAGCGAGGACACCGCCGCCATCAAAGCCAGCGCCACCAATACGATCAGCACGCTGCCCACGCTCAGCCAGGTCGCGAGCGGAAATTTTCGTGCCCGTGCGCGCGTCGCGTTGTCGTTCACATTGTTGCCAGGGGGCGCACGTGCCGAAGCTCCGGGTGACGGCGTTCAAGCAATGACTTCAGTCCCAGCGTCACGAGCGCTAGCATGGCGAGCAGCGAGGCGGTGGCGAAGGCGCCGACGGAATTGTACTGGTTGTAGAGGATCTCGACGTGCAGGGGCAGCGTGTCGGTCGCGCCGCGAATGTGGCCGGAGACGACCGAAACCGCGCCGAACTCGCCCATGGCGCGCGCATTACAAAGCAGCACGCCGTTCAGCATGCCCCAGCGCACATTCGGCAGCGTGACCACGCGGAAGATCCGCCAGCCGCCTGCGCCCAGCGACAGCCCGGCCTCTTCATCCTCACGGCCCTGCGCCTGCATCAATGGAATCAGCTCGCGGGCGACGAACGGGATCGTGACGAAGGTCGTGGCGAGCACCATGCCTGGCAGCGCGAATATGACTTTGATGGCGTGCTCGCTCAACCAGCCGCCGAACCAGCCGCGGGCGCCGAACACCAGCACGAAGAGCATGCCGGCGATGACCGGAGATACCACGAGCGGCAGGTCGATGAGAGTCAGAAGCAAGCCCTTGCCGCGAAAATCATGCTTGGCTATGAGCCAGGCCGACGCCGTGCCGAACAGCGTGTTCAGCGGCACCGAAATGACTGCCACCGTCAGGGTGAGCCGCATCGACGTGAGCGTCTCGGTATCGATGATCGCGCGTACGTAGGGCAGCACTCCCTGCGCGAGCGCCTGTGCAAATACGGTGATCAGCGGCAGCAACAGCAGCACGACCAGATAGGCCACCGCAATACCGATCAGCACCAGGCGCCGGGCTGTCCTGCCGGCGTCCGCGCTGCCGGGATAATCCTCGTAATGTCTCATTGTCTGGCCTGGTGCCGGCGTTGCAGGGCAAGCTGCCCGGCGTTGATCACGAACAACATGGCGAAGGAAATGAGCAGCATGGTCACGGCCAAAACCGCGGCCTCGGTGTACTGGAACTGTTCGAGTTTGGTGATGATGACCAGGGGAACGATCTCGGATACCAGCGGGATGTTTCCGGCAATGAAAATGACCGAACCGTATTCGCCGAGGGCTCGTGAGAATGACAGTGCGGCGCCGGTGATGATGGCCGGCAACAGCGCGGGAAAGATGATGCGCCTGAACACCATGAAGGGCCCCGCTCCCAACGTATCGGCGGCGCGCTCCAAGTCCAAATCCAGATCCGCAAGTACCGGCTGGAGCGTGCGCACCGCGAATGGCAACCCGATGAAGGTCAGCGCGAGCACCACGCCCAGCGGCGTGAAGGCTACTTTAATGCCGAGCGGCGCCAGAAGCCGGCCCAGCCAGCCATTCGGCCCATATAGCGCCGCCAGCGCGATGCCGGCCACCGCCGTGGGCAGCGCAAACGGCAGATCCACCAAGGCATCGAACAGCCGCCGACCCGGGAATTCGTAGCGCGTGAGTACCCAGGCGATCAGCAAACCGAATGCGGCGTTCAGCAGCGCGGCCGCCAGGCTGGCCAGGATGCTCAATCGGAATGCTGCCAGCACGCGCGGAGCCAGCAGCACGTGCAGCCATTGGGCCAGCGGAAGTTTGGCCGCGGTGAGGAAGGCTGCAGCCAATGGGATGATCACGATCAGCCCGAGGTAGGTCATGGTGTAGCCCATGGTCAACCCGAAGCCGGGCAGGATCTGGCGATGCCGCGGCTTCTGCGCCACGCTCACGGCGCCGCCTCGACTGCGAACAACACGGCGGCGCGCGAGTCGGCATTGAACAGGGCGCCCAGGTCGCCCGCCATGAGTTCGGAGGCCGCGCTGCCGGAGGACTGCAGGCCCAGCACCACCAGCACCGGTTCTGCTTGCGCGGCCACCTGGCGAAGCCAGGACTTCAGGTCGCCCACCACACGATCTCCGCGCAAATCGAGCCCGTGAGCACCGCGCAGCCCGGCACGCGTGTCGAGCAGAGTGCGCTGCGCCTCCGCCAGTTCACTGCGGCTGGCCTCGGGCCGCTCCAGGGTTACCACCGTGGCTGCCACGGGCAGATGCCGCATGACGCTGGATACCAGGGCCAGCATGTCGCTGCGGCGCGCGGCGTCGCGGGTGTGCACCAGCAGGCTTGCGGGCAACGCCGCATCGGACGGAACGCACAGAATGCGGCGCGCGCCCTGCGCCATGGTCGCCGCCACGGCTGCCGGGGTGTTGCCGTTCAAGCGCAGCACGCAGATGCCGGCATCAAGCCGCTCGTCGCGCGATTCCTTGTCCTGATGGCGGATGACGCGCGCCTGCATGCTGCGCACCAGCTGCGCAAGCAATGGATTCGATTCCAACGCGTCGGCCTCGGACGGATCGGTGGTCATCAGTCGGAAACTCGAAATCGGCGTCGGCAGGGCGTGCAACCGGCGCACCCCCAAGCTCACGCGGCTGCCGATGTGCAGCGGCTCCGCCACCTGCTCCGTGGCGGACCGCAGCACATCGACCGTCACCGCAGCGGGGGCGCCGTTTGCCTCGCCCATCGCCGATTCCACGCCGCTTTGATCATCGAGCCGGACTCTGACGTGCTGCTGATGGCCGGCGAATGTCAATTCATTCACGGTTCCGGAAGCAAACGGGGACTGCGGCAGGACATCGCAAGCCGCGATCTCGATGTCTTCGGGCCGCACCACCAGCACCGCTTCCGCGCCTGCCGGGGTGGGCGAGGCGGAAATCTCGCGGGCGAACGTGGCGGCGCCCAGATGCAGTCCCTGTCGCGATACTTCGCCGAGAAACAGATTGGCGGCGCCGAGAAAGCGTGCCACGAAGCGCGTGGCTGGGCGGCGGTAAAGCTCTTCGGGCGAGCCGATTTCCAGAAGCCGGCCCATCTGCATGACCCCAAGACGGTCGGCGAGCGCGAATGCCTCTTGCTGATCGTGCGTTACCAGAATGGTCGTCATGCCAGTGCGCCGCTGCACCGCGCGCACTGTTTCGCGCAGCTCGGCGCGTATGTTCGCATCCAGGGCGCCGAAGGGCTCATCGAGCAGCAGCACCGCAGGTTCGTGCGCCAGGGCCCGCGCCACGGCCACGCGTTGCTGCTGGCCGCCGGAAAGCTCACTCGGGTAGCGCGCGTCGAGCCCCTCGAGCGCCACCAGCCGCAGCAGCTCTTGGCGGCGCCGTCTGCGCTCGGCGGCGCCCATGCGGCGCACCCGCAGCGCGAATTCAATGTTATCGGCAACCGTCATGTGCCGGAACAGCGCGTAGTGCTGGAACACGAGGCCGACGCCACGTTCGCGTGCCGGGAGCTCCGTCACATCCCGCCCGTGGAACGCCATGCGCCCGTGATCGATGTGCATGAGGCCGGCCAGCGCACGCAGCAACGTGCTTTTGCCGCTGCCCGACGGACCGAGCAGCACGAAGAATTCGCCGGTTTGGATGTCTATGGTGACGTCATTGACGACCGGCACGCCCTGGTAAAGCTTGGTGACTTGCTCGATCTTGATGGACATCCGCTGCTCCCGCCGCGATCTTGACACGTCGTAAGCGCACGGACCTACACCCGAGGGTTATAATCAGGTAACAAACCGGTGACAATCAGTGTCCGTAGATCCGGTCAAAGCTGCCGCCGTCGCTGAAGTGGTCGGCCTGCGCTTGGCTCCAACCGCCAAAGTCGGCAATGGTCGCCAGCGTTGCGATCTTGGGGAAACGAGCGCTGTACTTGGCCGCCATCGCCGGGTCTCGTGGGCGAAAGTAGTTGCGCGCGATGATGTCCTGGCCTTCCGGCGTGTAAAGAAAATCGAGATACGCTTGTGCCAACTTCGTCGTGCCGCGCCGTGCCGCCACTTGATCGATGACCGCCACCGTCGGTTCGGCCAGAATGCTCACTGAAGGGTAGATGATTTCAAAGCTCCCTTGCCCAAGCTGCTTCTGTGCCAGATAAGCCTCGTTCTCCCAGGTCACCAGCACATCGCCAATGCCGCGTTCCACGAAGGTCGTGGTCGAGCCGCGCGCGCCCGAGTCCAGCACCGGCACATTCCGATAGATCCGGCCGACAAATTCCTGCGCCGTGGCCGCAGTGCCGCCCGGCTGTCGGATTGCATAGGACCACGCAGCGAGATAGTTCCAGCGCGCGCCGGCCGAAGTTTTCGGATTGGGTGTGATCACCCCTATCCCTGAGCGCGCCAGATCATCCCAGTCCAGAATCCGCTTCGGATTTCCCTTGCGCACCAGGAAGACAATCGTCGAGGTATACGGCGCGCTACCCTGCGGCAGGCGCCGCTGCCAATCCTCCGGCAACAAGCTGCCATTCTTGGCGATCGCATCGACGTCGCCGGCCAATCCCAGCGTGACTACATCGGCATCCAGCCCGTCGATGACCGAGCGGGCCTGCATCCCCGAGCCGGCATGCGACTGGCGCACGCTGACCGTTTCGCCGGTCCGCGCCTTCCAGTAGGCGGCAAAAGCCTGGTTGTACTGTTCGTAGAACTCACGCGTCGGATCATAGGAGGCATTCAGCAATGTCTGCGTTGCGCCGGCGGCATCCGCCGCGGTGCTCGGAGCTTGCTTGGCGCTGCAGCCCGCAAAGGCCAACGCCAGCGCGGACAGAATGAGGGTCAAGGTCGGTGACGGCGCTGTCATCTCAATGTCACCGCGCCCGCTCGCGCGCAAGTTCATATTGCAGGCTCACTCTTCCCGTCTGTGCGCCGTTCGCGTCCCAGCTCCATTCATCGAAACAGGCGCGGCCGCTGCGGTTGATGCGCACCACGGTCGAACAGCGGGTCCCGTATTCCGCCGCGCGCACAAATGCACTCGACAGAAGCCGCTCCCACTCCTGACTCACCCCGGACAACGGCAGCTGATCGTCGGGAGCGGGCTTATCGTCGCGCAGCAGCGCCAGCAGCGAATTCGCGTCGCTCAAATCCGCCAGCGCGGACTCCAGATCGGATTTCGCGTTGAGCACCTTCGGCCAAGGCGTGTCGAGCAAGTGATTCGACAAGCCGTAAATGCCCGGCCCGAGAATCCGGGCGCGGGACAATTCGCTTTCGAATACGCCGAGCTCCTCACCGTCGGTGAATATCAGGCTGAAGCCGTTGTAGGCTGGGCCCACGTCACCGAGATAGGCCAGATCATCGGCCACCGAGGACGCAGAATCGAGAATCGCCGTGACCAGCCCACCGCGGCTCGGGGCATCCGGCGCTTTGCGCTCTGAACCCCGATAGTTGGTAAGGGCCGCGAGACGTCCGGTTCGAGTGAGTCCGAGCCACGTGCCTCCCGCACTCAGATCCCGCCCGGCGAGTATGTGCGGCTTATCGGTCCACCAGTGCGCGGGAGCCGCAGCACGAGTGTGGAATTCATCCCGGTTCGCGGCCACCACGCATGGATACTCCGGATGCACCCGCCATGCGATCAATATCAAGCACATCCGGTGATTCTAGCGCGTTAACCCCGGTGTAGGACGGCGGCGACATTCGCATGCGGGCAAGACCCATGCCGGCATGAAGTACATTTCGGCTGTGTTTATCTGTGGTGGGCTGCTGGCCGGTTGCGTCAGCAGTTCTCCTCCCCCGCCGCCGGCGAGGACCACCGTGGTCTGTCAAAACGGCGGCACCCCGCCCTGTTATTGACCGGGAGGCCAGTTCTAGGCGCCCTTGGCCCGCAGATACGGGAACTCGGTGGTCGGTTTGGGCTTTGCAATATAAAAGCCCTGCGCAAAACCTATGCCGAGACGGCCGAGCTCGGCCAGCACCTGCGCACTCTCCACCCGCTCCGCGATGGTGTGAATCTGCATCGCCCTGCCCACCTGGCTGATCGCCTCGACCATGCTGCGATCCACGGGATCGCGGGTGATATTTTCGATAAATTGACCGTCGATCTTCAGATAGTCGACCGGCAGGGTCTTCAGGTACATGAACGAGGACAGGCCGCTGCCGAAATCGTCCAGCGCGAAGCGGCAGCCGCGGGTCTTCAGTTCCCGCATGAAGTACACGGCATTGCCGACGTTGGCGATTGCCGCAGTTTCGGTGATCTCGAAGCACACTGAACCGGCGGCCGGCGCATGGGTCGTCAATTCGGCGATCAGGAATTCCAGGAAGCGCTCGTCGTTGAGCGAAGTGCCGGAGAGGTTGAGCGCGATGGTATAGGGCTTGACCCCGGATCCGCTGCGATGCACGAGCCGGTCGAGGGCCTGCCGCACCACCCATCGATCGATCGTGGGCATGATGTTGTACCGTTCCGCCGCCGGGATGAACTCCACCGGATCCACCAGTGCGGAGTTCTCGTCCCGCAATCGCAACAACAGCTCGAAATGCTCGCGCTCTTGCGCCGCTCCGATCGGCACGATGGGTTGATAGAACAGTTCGAACCGGCCCTCCTCGCAGGCGCGCGTCAGCTTGGAGACCCAATGCATTTCCCGATGCCTCTCCGGGACATTGTCGGGTTGGTACAATTGCACGCGGTTGCGGCCCTGATCCTTAGCGGCATAGCAGGCGACGTCGGCGGCGCTCATCACACTCGCGACGGTCGGCGTTTCGTTGTTGATCTCCACGAGACCGACGCTCACACCCACGTCAAGCGCCACACCCTGCGATGCGAATCGCACGTCGCGGATCGCCTGGCGAAGATTTTCAGCCACCCGCAGCGCCTGATCCAGCGAACAGTTCTGCAACAATATCCCGAACTCATCTCCCCCCAAGCGGGCGAGCGTGTCGCCGGTGCGCACGCGGGTCTGCAATACCCCGGTGATCTTCTTGAGCAGCAGATCCCCCGCCGTATGCCCGCAGGTGTCGTTGACTAATTTGAACTGGTCCAAGTCCAGATACAAAAGCACGTGTGGGTGGCTGGGGTCCTGCTTGACGCTTTCAACCGCTGCGTTGAGGCGATTCTCGAACTCGCGCCGATTGATCAGTCCTGTCAAGGCGTCATGGCTGGCCTGGTAATGCAGGGCGCGGTGCAGCCTGCGCTCCTTGCTGACGTCGTGGAACACCATCACCGCGCCGATCAAATTTCCCGCCCGGTCACGGATCGGCGCCGCCGAGTGCTGAATCGCAATCTCCTGGCCGCGGCGATTCACCAGCACCGTGTGCTCGGCAAGTCCCATCACCTGCCCCTCTCGCAGGCAGCGGGTGACCGGGCTTTCGCCCACCTCGCGCGTCGCCTCATCGACCACGGTGAACACTTCGCCGATGAGCCGGGTTTGCGCCTCGTGATTCTCCCAGCCGGTCAGGCTTTCCGCGATCGGATTCATGTAATCGATCCGGCCGTCCGCATCCGTGGTAATGACCGCGTCACCGATCGACTGCAGCGTGACCTGCGCCCGCTCCTTTGCCTGGTATACCGCGGTTTCCGCCTTCTTGCGCTCGGTCACATCGGCGATCGTGCCCTCGAAGCCCGTGATCAGGCCCGCAGCGTCGCGCACGACGCGGCTGTTCTCCACCACCACCAGCATGCTGCCGTCCTTGCGGCGCAGAACATATTCTTCGTTGCGCAATTGGCCTTCGCTTTCGATGCGGCGCATGAAAATCTCGCGGTCGCCGGGATTCCAGTACAGGCCGACCGCCGGCAGGTCGTACACCTCCTGCACCGAGCCGTAGCCAAGCATCTGCACGAATGCGGGATTGGCAACCAGAATGCGTCCCTCGCGCGAGGTTTGATACACGCCTTCCATGACATTCTCGAACAGGCCGCGAAATTTCGCCTCGCTGTTGCGCAGCGCATCCTCGGCGCCGCGCCGCTCGATCGCGATCCCGGCGATCTGCGCCATGCGCAGCATGAACTCGTGGTCGTGCGCCGAGGGCACGCCCGGCTGGCGGCGGTATACCGCGAAGGTGCCCACCACCTGTCCGTCCGAGGCGAGGATCGGCGCGGACCAGGAGGCCCGCAAACCGGCTCGCAGCGCCGCTTCGCGGCGAAACTCCCACAGCCCATCCGGCTCGATGTCGGCAACCGTGATCTGGCGGGCAAGATGCACGGCGGCCGCGCACGAGCCGAAGCGAATGCCGACCGGCACTCCGTCCATTGCAGCCACGAATTCGCGCGACAGGCTCGGCGCCACGCCGAAGCTGAGCTTTTGCCGATCGCGATCCAAGAGTCCGATGGCGCAATGGCTGTCGCTGACCACGCGCTCAATGACCTCGGATATGGCTTCGAGCACGGACAACAACGGCGCATTCGCAGCTATGGTTTCGAATACCCGGCGTTCGCCCGCGGCGATCGCGTCGGCCCGCTTGCGCTCGGTGATATCGGTGATGCTGGCGCGAATCAGGCGCAAATTCGAACTCGGCAGCCGCACGAAGCGCACTTCGCACGGCAGGACCCGTCCGCTCGAGTCGCAATGCGTCCATTCGAACACCGGAGTCTCGCCGGCCAGCGCTCGACGGATATGCCCGCGCGCCACCCCGAACGATGGCGCGCCGTCGGCCTGAAGCAGGGGACTTATCCGGTCCGGCCCACCGGCCAGCAAGGCCGCACGCTCCATCTTGAAGAACCGGCACGCGTTGTCGTTGACGTCGACGAATCTTGCCTTATCCACGTCGAACACGACGATCGCCTCCGGCGCATGCTCCACCAGGGTGCGGTAGCGGGCCTCGCTTTCGCGCATCGAGCGTTCCGCAAGATCCCGTTCGGTGATATCGCGTATGCAGAGTATGTAACCGTCGCGGCGATGAAGCTTCGCCTTGCTGACGCCGATCTCGACGGCGACCCGCGTGGAGTCCTTGGACAAGCCCCAGGTTTGGTGTGCCGCCAGATCGACGTGGGTGTCGGCTATCTTGGTGGCGAAGCGTTCCAGGCACCCGCTCGGGGCGCGCGCATCGATCTCCGGCAGCAGGAAACTCAGGTTGCGGCCGAGGATCTCCGCCTGCGCGTAGCCGAAAATCCGCTCGCCCGTCGGGTTGACGGTTTCTATATGGCCCGCGTCGTCCACGGTGATGATCGCGTCCTTGACGTTGTCGAGGATGACCTGCAGGTGCGAAGCGCTCTGCTCGCGGATTTCCCGAGTCAGCGCCTGCGCCTCGTCAGACATGAGCTGCATCGAGCGTACGACGCCGCGTCTTTCGGCCTCGATGCGCTCGTAATGCGCGCTCACCGCCGACAGCAGGCAGCCGACGTCGAGCTCGCCGCTGCGCGTCCGCGCCTCCGCCACCTGGCGCTCGAGCAGCCGGTTCAGTCCCTGCGCCGGCTCGGGTGAATCGCTGCGAACAGCGTTCGCAATCTCGCGTGACAAGTCCTGGGAACTCCCGTCATAGATTTTGGCGCGGCCCGCTGCAGCGGGCGCCTACCGCAAGGTCAAATGTTAGGGAGATCCCGCAATCGCGATGTGACGGGCGTCTCGGTTCGCCCAACTATCGGTTAAATTGACCGCCCTACTCCACGGCCTCGCGCTCGGAGCGCTTTCGATCGGTTGCGCGCAGGCTGCGCTTGCGCAGGCGCACCGTATTGGGGGTCACTTCGATCAATTCATCGTCATCGATGAATTCCATGGCCTGTTCGAGCGAAAATCGTATCGGCGGTGTCAACACCACATTCTCGTCCTTGCCGGCGGCGCGCATGTTGGTGAGTTTCTTGCCCTTGAGCGGATTCACGACCAGATCGTCTTCGCGATTATTGAGGCCGATGATCATCCCCTCGTACACCTCATCGCCCGGGCCGATGCAGAGCCTGCCGCGTTCTTGCAGGCTGAACAAGGAATAGGCCAAGGCCGTGCCCTGGCCGTTCGAAATCAACACGCCCTGAGGCCGCTGGCCCAGTTCGCGCTGCACCACCGGCCCGTAGTGATCGAACACATGGTGCAACAACCCCGTGCCCCGGGTCATGGTGCGAAATTCCGTCTGGAATCCGATCAAACCGCGCGAGGGAATCATGTAGTCCAGGCGCACGCGGCCGCGGCCATCCGACTGCATGTCCTTGAGTTCGGCGCCGCGGCTGCCCAGAGCCGTCATGATATTGCCCTGCGCATCGCTGTCCGCGTCCACCGTAACCTGCTCGTAGGGCTCATGCGCCGCGCCATCGATCTGCTTGATGACCACACGCGGCCGCGACACGCCCATCTCGTAGCCCTCGCGGCGCATATTCTCCAGCAGCACGCCCAGATGCAGCTCGCCGCGCCCGAACACCACGAACTTGTCCGGATCCGCGGTGGGTTCGACTCTCAGGGCCACGTTGTGGATGGCTTCGCGCTCCAGGCGCTCGCGAATCTGGCGGCTGGTCACGAATTTTCCGTCGCGGCCCAGAAACGGCGAGGTATTGACCTCAAAGGTCATGCTGATCGTGGGCTCATCGACGGTCAGGCTTGGCAATGCCTCCACATTCGCAGGGTCGCACAGGGTGTCCGACACCTTCGGCTCCGGAATTCCCGCGAACGCGACGATGTCTCCGGCGCTCGCCGATTCGACTTCGACGCGCGTCAATCCGTGGAACCCCAGGATTTGGGTTATCCGCTCGGGCCGCTGCTTGCCCTCGCGATCGACCACGGTAACCGCCATGCCGCGCCTCAAGGTTCCGCGCTTGATGCGGCCGATGCCGATGGCGCCCACATAGCTCGAATAGTCGAGCAGCGTCACCTGCAGCTGCAACGGGCCGTCCACATCGACGGCGGGCGGCGGGCAGTATTCGACGATGGTCTTGAACAGCGGCTGCATGTCGCCGTCGCGCACGGTGGACTCGAGGCCGGCGAAGCCGCGCAAGGCGGACGCATACACCACGGGAAAATCCAGCTGCTCGTCGGTCGCGCCGAGGCGATCGAACAGGTCGAAAGTCTGATCCAGCACCCAGCCCGGGCGCGCCTCGTCGCGATCGATCTTGTTGATGACCACGATCGGGCGCAGGCCGTGCTTGAAGGCCTTTTGCGTCACGAAGCGCGTCTGCGGCATGGGGCCGTCGACGGCATCCACCAACAACAGCACGCTGTCGACCATCGCCAGCACGCGCTCGACTTCGCCGCCGAAATCGGCATGGCCCGGGGTATCGACGATGTTTATCCGGTAGTCGCCCCAGGTGATCGCGGTATTCTTGGCGAGAATGGTGATGCCGCGCTCGCGCTCCAAAACATTCGAGTCCATGACCCGCTCCTGCAAATCCTTGCGCGCATCGAGCGTGCCGGACTGGCGCAGCAGCTGATCGACGAGCGTGGTCTTGCCATGATCGACGTGCGCGATGATGGCGATGTTGCGGAGTTTCTGCGTCACAGTGAGGCCCTTGGGAAACCCACCATTATAGAGCCTTCGGCGATCCCTCGCCGCAGTTTCGCCGCTAGCCCTTGTCGGTGGCCCCCGCGGCGGCTTCCACGATGATC
>Ga0302311_10000085_pt1 | contig 112632 bp, 108 predicted proteins | sample III_Palsa_N1_3_FD_200449 | JGI IMG/M metagenome (GOLD analysis project Ga0302311, IMG submission 200449) | Peat permafrost microbial communities from Stordalen Mire near Abisko, Sweden - III_Palsa_N1_3 | ecosystem: Environmental > Terrestrial > Soil > Palsa > Peat permafrost | place: Sweden...
TAGATCCGCATGGTGCGCAGCTTGGCCGCCATCAGTTGCAGCGGCAACTCCTTGGTCATGCCCATGGCGCCGAAGGTCTGCATGGCGTGGTCGACCACCTCATAGGCCATCTCGGTGGCGAAGGCCTTGACCATGGAGATCTCCACGCGTGTGTCGCGTCCCTGGTCGAGCTTCCAGGCGCAGTCGTAGGTCATCAGCCGGGCGGCGTGGATCCGGGTCGCCGCGTCGGCCACCCACCACTGGATCGCCTGACGCTCGGAGAGCGGCTGGCCGAAGGTCACCCGCTGGGGCGCGAACTCGCAGATCATGTCCAGCGCCCGCTGGGCCATGCCGATCGACCAGGCCGCCATCTGCAGCCGGCGGGTGCCCAGGCGGATTTGCATCGGCGCGAAGCCCGCGCCCTCCTTGCCGAGCAGCTTCCAGCCCTCGACGCGGCAATCCTCCAGCGCGACCTCATAGGTCGCCGCCCCGCCGATCATCGGAATGCGGCGCAGGACATTGAAGCCGGGCGTTCCCTTATCGACCAGGAAGGCCGAGATGCCGCCGCGCGCGCCCTTTTCCTTGTCGGTGACGGCCATGAGGATGGTGAAGTCGGCGTCGGCGGCCCGGCTGGTCCAGATCTTGCGGCCGTTGACCACCCAGTCGTCGCCGTCGCGCACCGCACGGGTGGTCATGGCCGAGGGATCGGCCCCGGCGCCGGGTTCGGAGATGCCGATGGCCGAAACCGTCTCGCCGCGCACATAGGGCGCCAGATAGGCCTCGCGTTGGCGCTCATTCACCGTCGCCATCAACATGCGCAGATTGGGCGAGTCCGGCGGCAGGGTGTAGGGCGTGACCGTGCGGCCCATCTCCTCATTGACGCCGATCATGGCCAGGGACGGCAGGTCGACGCCGCCCACGTCCTCGGGCGCATCCAGCCCCCACAGGCCCAGCGCGCGCGACTTGGCGTCGAGCCGCTCATGCTCGGCCGCGCCGAGCCCCAGGCCCTTGCCGTCCGCCTCTCGGGCCAGGACGCCGGCTTCCAGCGGCATCAGCTCGTCCTTGACGAACCGCGCCACGAGCTCCTTCAGCATCCGGTGTTCTTCGCTGAGCTCGAAATCCATGGCGTTCCCCGGCGGGCTCTTTCCACCCCCACGGCAGCCACATTAGGTTCGAAACCCGCGGGCGTCATCGTTGACCGAAGGGAAGTTTGAGTGATCCGGGACAAGCAATTGGCCAGCGAAGCCACCGGCCCCTTGAAAGGCGTGCGTGTCCTCGACCTCACCAGCGTGGTGTTCGGCGCCTATGCGACCCAGATGCTCGGCGATCTCGGCGCCGACGTGATCAAGGTCGAGTTTCCGGGCGGGCGGCGCGGCGGCGGGGGCGATATCATGCGCTGGGCCGGCCATGGCCAACCGGGCGGACCCGAGGATCTCGGCCCGATCTATCTGACCATCAACCGCAACAAGCGCTCGCTGCTGGTCGACCTCAATGAGGCGCGCGGCCAGCACCTCATCCGCAAGCTGATCGAGACCAGCGACGTCTTCGCCGCCTCGGTGCGCTACGCCGGGCTGCAACGGCTGGGCCTGGACTATGAGGGGGTGAAAGCGCTGCGTCCGGACATCGTCTATGTCCACGGCTGCGGTTACGGCGCCGAGGGGCCCTACGCCGGCGAGCCGGCCTATGACGACCTCATCCAGTCGGCCAGCGGCCTCGCTGACCTGCTGCCGCGCGTCGATGGCGATCCGACGCCCCGGCTCCTGCCGAGTCTGGTCGCCGACAAGGTCTGCGGCCTCTTCATGGCCCAGGCCGTGCTCGCGGCCCTCTTCCACCGCGCGCGGACCGGTGAGGGACAATTCGTCGAAATTCCGATGCTGGAGTGCGTCACCAGCTTTAACCTCGCTGAGCACTTCTACGGCCACGTCTACGATCCGCCGACGGGCCCCTGGGCCTACACACGTGTGGCTAATCCTCAACGCAAGCCGTTCCCGACCAAGGACGGCTACATCGGCCTGCTGCCCTATACGGACCAGCAGTGGGATCTGTTCTTCGAGGCGGCCGGATTGGGTGAGACCTTCGGCAAGGATCTGCGCTTTTCGGACTATCGCGCCCGCGGCGCCCACATCCGCGAGCTCTACGCCCTGGTGGACGAGGTCACGCCCTCCAAGACCACGGCCGAATGGCTGGCGCTGCTGAAGCCGCTCAGCATCCCGGTGGTGAAGATGAACCGGCTGGACGATCTTCCGGACGACCCGCACCTGGACGCCGTCGGCCTCTTCGAGCGCTACGCCCATCCGCAGGCCGGCGACTACATCGCCATGCGGCCGCCGGTGAACTATTCGGCCACCCCGGCCAATATCCGCCGCCATCCGCCAAGGCTCGGCGAGCACACGGCCGAGATTCTGGCCGAAGCCGGGGAGGATTGACGCCGTGGCCCAGGAGAGCGCCCACTTCTACGAGCCGACCAAGGGCCATGGCCTGAAGCACGATCCGTTCAACGCCATCGTCGGGCCCCGCCCGATCGGCTGGATCTCGACCGTCAGCGCCGCCGGCGTCGCCAATCTCGCCCCCTACAGCTTCTTCAACGGCCTCAGCTACGTCCCGCCGCTGATCGGCTTCTCCTCCATCGGCTGGAAGGACAGCGTCGCCAATGTCGAGGCCACCGGCGCGTTCTGCTGGAACCTCGCCGTCCGCGCGCTGGCTGAGCCGATGAACCTCACCTGCGCGCCGGCGCCGCCCGAGGTCGATGAGTTCGAGGTCGCGGGGCTGACCAAAGCGCCGGGCCGGGTGGTCGCCGCGCCCAGGGTGCTGGAGAGTCCGGTCAATTTCGAATGCCGCCTCTCACAGATCCTACGGTTACAGGGCGCCGACGGTCGCAAGGCCGACGCCTGGCTGGTGGTTGGCGAGGTGGTCGGCGTGCACATCGACCAGGAATGGATCGAGGATGGCGTCTACGACACCGCCGGCCCACGTCCGATCCTGCGCGCCGGCAAGCTCGGCGACTATTTCGAAATCACCCCCGGGGCCGGCTTCTCAATGCGCCGCCCCGGCTGGCCGATCGGCTAGATCGCCGGCGGAGCCCAGGATCGCCTGGCACAGTCCGGTGGTGCGCGGATCGCCGACCAGTTCGGGGCCCATCTGGTTACACACATAGCCGATGGCGACGCCGGCGTCGGGATCGGCGCAGCCGAACGAGCCGCCCCAGCCGCTATGGCCGAAGGCGTTGGGGTTGGGGCCATAGATGCCCGGCCGGTTGAGCGCCACCCCCATGGCCCAGGCGTCGACGAAACCGAGAAACTGGTCGACGCGTCCGCCGCTCGTCGCTGGCTGGGCTAGGCCGCGCACGCCTTCGTCCGAGAGAATGCGCGCATCCTCGAGAGCGCCGCCGCCCGCCAGCGCCGCATAGAGGCGGGCGAGTCCGAGCGCGCTGGCCTGACCGTTGGCCGCGGGGATCTCCGCCGCCCGCCAGGCGCGGCTATTGGGCGCGGTCGGGACCTGGATGGGATTGGTGAGCGCCATCAGGGCGGCCGGCGGCATCGGGGGTGGTTCGGCCTGCCGCCGGGGCGCGAGAATCTCGGCTACGCGCGGCTCCTCGCCTTCCGGCAGGCCGACGAAGATGTCGGCGCCGATCGGGCCGGTCACCGCCTCGGCGATGAAGGCGCCGGGTGAGCGGCCGCTGACACGACGGACGATCTCGCCCGCCAACCAGCCATAGGTCATGGCGTGGTAGGAGGTGGCCTCGCCCGGCGCCCATACGGGAGCTTGGCGCTCCAGCTTGGCGATGCAACCCGGGAAGTCGCGCTGGTCGTCGACGCTCGTCGGTTCGGCGAAGCCCGGCAGGCCCGCTTGGTGCGATAGCACATGGGCGATCGTGACCCCCTGCTTGCCGCCTTGAGCGAACTCGGGCCACACCCGCGCCACCGGATCGTCATAGGCGATGAGCCCACGATCGACGAGTACGGCCAGGGCGGTCGCCGTCACCGCCTTGGTCGCCGACCAGACATTGACCAGGGTCTCACGCGTCCACGGCCTGGTCCGCGCGCTGTCGGCGTGACCGCCCCACAGATCCACGACCCGCTTTCCGTGGTGATAGGCGGCCAGGGCCGCCCCCACCTCCTGGTAGTCGCCGGCGCGGGCGAAGTTGGCGGCGAAGGCGTCCCTCACGCGCTCGAATCCCGGCGCGACGAAGCCTTGAACGCTCATGATCTGGCCCTCAGTCCGTGCGCGAAGAGTTCGACCAGTTCGCGCGCCAGGCGTTCGTCCGCACGCGGATCGGTGGGTTCGAACCACTTCGGCAGCCATTCGAAGACGCCTGCGCCAAGCTGGGAGACAGCGTTGAAATCGATCGCCCGCATGGCGCCATCCGTGCGGGAGAGTTCGCCAAAGGCCTGGTAGCGCTGCTGGACGGCGCGGTTGCGCTTGCGCATGGCGCGGCGGGCGGCCGGTGGAAACGCGGCGTGGCCGACCAGCTGGATCAGCGGCGCCAGGCCCGTCGCCTGGGCCTGGACCAGCAGGTAGAAGCCGATGACCGCCTTTTCGAGGCTGGTCTTGCCCAGCCGGTCGGCGGCCTCGGCGAAGGCGTCGTAGAGGCGGTTGGCGCGCTCCTGGCACCGCACCACCAGCTGCGTCTTGTTGTCGAGGTAGTGGTAGAAGACGCCCTTGGTCGCGCCGAGCGCGCCGACCACGTCGTCCAGCGAGGCGCCGTCGACACCCCGGCGGTTGAACATCGCCGAAGCGGTCAGGAGCAGGCGCTCCAGCTTGGCCTCGGCCACCTGCGTCCGGTCGAACGGATCGGGCGGCGGCGGGAAAAAGGCGTCGATGGAGATGGGCGGCGCGAACGTCCAGTCGGGATCGGCGGCTTCGCCCCTGGTCATGACGTCGATGAGTGTCTCGACGGCGCGCGCCTGGTGGTCGGCGTCGGCGCCCTCGACCCATTCGGCCGACAGGGGAATCCACGCCATCATACCGATCAGGGCCTGGGCGATGATCTCGTCGTCGCAAGGCCGCAGATCGCCCATGGCCACGCCCATGCGGATGATCCCGCGCAGCCGCTGAACATTGGCCTCGTGCGCGGTGGCGATCACCTGTCGGGCAGCCCCGGTCAGAAAATGGAGATCGCCCAGAACCGCGGTCGGCGGCCGTCCGGTGTCGAGGGCGAGGCGGATGAACGCCTCCAACTGAGCGAGCGCGCCGCCTGAGCAAGCCTCAGCGGTTTCGAGGTCGCGGGCCATGGTCTGGCAACTGCGCGCATAGGCCTGAAAGACCAGGTCGGCCCGATCGCGCACGTAATAGTAGACGGCGGCGCGCGTCAGGCCCTTGGCGGCGGCGATGCGCGAGATCGAGGCGCGCGAGACCCCGCGCGCGTTGAACTCAGCGGCGGCGGCGTCGAGCAGGGCGTCCCGCCGCGTATCGCGATCGGCCCGCGCCTCAATAGCCGTCAGATCAGCCGTCATCGCGCCCGGTTGAAGCACGGATTCTTCCCTCGAACCAGGAACACCCCGATTGGCGCCCAGACATACCTGAATGTTTGACGACTTGACAATCGAAAATATCTTTTGCACATCTTCACATACTAAATCGTCAAATTCGATATCAACGACGGCGCGGGGAGGAGTCCAGATGAAGATCGATTTTCGAGGGTCTCTGGCGTTCGGCGCATCGGTAAGCGCGCTCGCCGCGGCCTTCGCCTGCGCCGCCGAGACCCCCGACGCTGGCGCCAAGACGACCAGCGTCAGCGAAGTCGTCGTCACCGCCGAGCGGACGCAGGAGAACATCCTCAAGGTCGGGGTCAATGTGACGGCGATCTCGGCCGGCCAGTTGCGGCAGTCGCGCATCGCCAACGCCACCGACCTGGCAACCATCGTTCCCAACTTCGACGTCAAGACCAACATTCCCGGTCTGCAGCAGATCATGACCGTGCGCGGCGTCGGCCTCGACGATTTCTCCTCGACCAATAATTCCAGCGTCGGCGTCTATGTCGACGACGTGTTTCTGGCCTCGTTCGCCGAAATGGACTTCGGCATGTACGACCTCTCGCGCGTCGAGGTGCTGAAGGGACCGCAGGGCACGCTCTATGGCCGCAACTCCACGGCCGGGGCCATCAACATCATTTCCGCCCCGCCGACGCTCGGCAAGTTCTACGCAGACGCGAGCGCGGGCTACGGCAATTACGAGAACTTTCAGGCTGACGGCGACGTCAACATCCCCCTGGGCGAGACGGCGGCTCTGCGCCTGTCGGCCCAGACCGACCAGCAGGAGCGGGGCTATTGGTTCAGCACGGTGCTGGATCGCGATCTCGGACGGCAGAACGTCTTCCGCGAGCGCGGCCAGCTGCTGTGGGAACCAACGTCCAAGCTCAAGGTGCAGCTGAAGCTCGAAGGCGAGGAGAACCACTCGGAAATCGGGGTCGGCAAGTTCTTTGGCACGATCCCGGTGCCGGGCTACGCCGGTTCATGTCCGAACTTCAGCGCTCCGGCCAACTGCGTCGATTTCCTGGGCTACACCGACACCAACCCCAATCCCTTTGTCGGGGCCTGGAACCATCCCGCGCCGCTGAAGACCGACGTCTTCAACGCCACCCTGCACGCGACCTACGACATGGGCTGGGCTCAGCTCACTTCGATCACCGGCTACATCGACTTCAGCCGCGACTTCTACATCGACGCCGATGCGTCTCCGGCCACGATCTCCGAGTTCGACCAGCACGACTTCGTCAAGCAGTTCAGCCAGGAGTTCCACCTGAACGGGGAGGTGGGTGGCGTCCAGTGGCTAGTCGGCGCCTACTATTCTTGGGACGAGGTCAAGTCGCGCACGCCGGGCTATCTGACCGACTTCCTGGGCGCGGACGTCTTCATCCATTCCGATCAGGAGACTCAATCCGAGGCGGTCTTCGGTCAGGTGAAGTGGCCGATCACCGATACCGTGACCCTGGTGGCGGGCCTGCGCGGCACGCACGAGGAGCGCTCCTATGCCGGGGGCTCGATCTTCTACGTCAGCGGAACCAACATCCTCGATCCCTACTTCCCCGCCACCTATCTCGCCGACACCATCAGCGACGAGAATCTCTCGTGGCACGCCGGGCTCAACTGGAATCCGGATCCGCGCAACCTGCTCTATTTCAGCGCCGCGGAATCGACCAAGAGCGGTGGCTTCTTCAACGGCATCACCACCAGTTCGGCGGCGCTCGCGCCCTACAAGCCCGAACACCTGACCGATTTCGAGGTCGGCTGGAAGTCGCAGCTGTTCGGCCGCGCCCTCATGCTGGATTCCAGCCTCTTCTATTACGACTACCACGACTATCAGGCCCAGACCTTCACCAACGTCGGGCCGGTATCGCTCATCAAGCTGGCCAACATCCATGAGGCCCAGATCTATGGCGCCGACCTCGCCCTGGACTGGATTCCCCTTGAGGGCCTGACCCTCCACGGCGGTCTCGGGCTGCTGCATTCGCGGCTGGGCGCCTTCGCCTATACGGCGGCGTGCGCGACCTGCTCGCAGCTCCAGCCGGCCGGCAACAAGATGCCGGACGCGCCCGACGTCTCCTTCGAGGGCCTTATCCGCTACGAACATACCCTGTCCGCCGGCCTGGTCGGCGCCGTGCAGTTCAGCGCCCACTATGAGGACTTCAACTACAAGGAATCGCTCAACACGCCGTTCCTGTCGTCGCCGGCGGCCTGGATCATGGACGCCAGGGCGTCGGTGGCGACGCCCGACAGGGGTTGGGAGATCGCGGTCTGGGTGAAGAACCTCGCCAATCACCTCTATCCGATCCAGGCGGCCGACGACGGCGATTCCATCGGCTACCGCATGTTCAACAACCCGCGCACCTACGGCGTCACCCTAACCCATCACTTCTATTGAGCGCCGGTCGCGGGGCGGACGTTCAGACGTTCGTCCCTGAGCTGCGTGCGGCGCACCTTGCCGGCGTCGTCGCGGATATTGCCCTCGACGAATTCATAGGTTCTCGGCTGTTTGTAGGTCACCAGCCGGGCGCGCACATGTTCGCGTAGCATCGCCTCGTCGAGGCCCGGACGGGGCTGCACGATGGCGTGGATGGTGGCGCCGAGGTCGTCGTCGGGCATGCCGATGACCGCGCTCGACTGCACCAGGGGGTGCTCGTCCAGCGCCGCCTCGATCTCGGCCGGATAGACGTTGGACCCACCCACCAGGATCATGTCGGCGCGGCGGTCGGCCAGGTAGAGATAGCCGTCCGCGTCGAACGAGCCGATGTCGCCCAGCGACTCCCATCCGCCGGGTAGGGTGCGGGCCTCGGCGCCTCTGTAGCTATAGCTCGCCGCCGCGCCCTCCGGCCCGCGCATGAAGATCTCGCCGACCTCGCCGGGCGGCAGGAGGTTTCCCTCGGTGTCGAAGGCGGCCATCTCCCCGATCACCACCTTGCCCACCGAGCCGCGGTGCGAAAGCCACTCGGCGCCGGTGATAATGGTGACGGCCTGCGCCTCCGTGCCGGCGTAGAGCTCCATGATCACGTCCGGGCCCAGCCAATCGATCCAGGCCTCCTTGAGCCACGGCGGGCAGGGGGCCGCGAGGTGCCAGACAGTCCGGAGGCTCGAGACGTCGTAGCGGACCCGGTCCGGCAGGCGCCAGATCCGGCCCATCATGGTCGGCACCAGATAGAGCCAGGTGGCCTTGTGGCGTTCGATCCAGCGCAAGGTCTCCTCGGCGTCGAACCGCGGCATGACGACGAGGTGGGCGCCCTGGTTCAGCCCGGCGAAGGAGGAGGTGAAAGGACCGTTGTGGTACAGCGGCCCCGGCATCAGCATGGTGTCCTCGCCGCTGGTGCGATAGCCGCCGCCACCGCCCTCCGGCGGTGCAAAGACGCCGGGGCTCCCGGACAGAATGAGCTTGGGCCGGCCAGTCGAGCCGCCCGACGTCGGCGCCTTGTAGAAGGGCGCGATACGATCCTCCACCGGGCTGTCATCAACGCTGAGCGCCATCAGCTGATCCACCTCGAAGCGCGGCCGCGTGCTGTCGAATTGGGGGCCGGCGATCAGGATCGGCGTGGCCGCCAGCGCCATCACCGCCTCCGCCTCGCTGGCCGGCAGGCGGAAGGAGATCGGCTGCGGCGTCGCGCCGACCTTCCACAGGCCGTAGCAGGCCTCGATGAAGGCGACGCTGTTGGTCAGCCCAACAGTCACCAGATCGCCCTGCCGCACGCCCGCGGCCTGCAGTCCCCTGGCGAGACGATTGGTCCTGAGGTCGAGTTCCCGCCAGGTTACGGTGCGGTCAACGTCGCTCACGGCCGGCCCGTTCGGGCGCTCGGCGGCCAACTGCGACAGCCGGCGTCCCAGCGATATGATCTCGTCAGCCATCGGTGGGGGTCCTCTGCTTGCCGGCGTCATAGCAGGTGGCGTCCGGCGTCAGGCCGAACGTCTCGGGCGCCGGGCCGTACATCGCCCGAAGTTTGGCGTAGGCCTCGGGGGTTACAGCTGGCAGGGCGCGCACAAAGAGGGCGAGATCCCAGATGTCGTTGTCCGAACGGTGGGAGCGCCAGGCCGGCATGCCGGTGAGCTTACGGCCGTGGCAGATGATCCAGAAGACGTCACGTGTGTTCGACGCCGCTCCTGGTTGGGTCAGGTCGGACGGCTGCGGATCGAGACCGCCGGCCCACGGCTCGCGCGAGCCGCCCGGCTCGCCATGACAACGGGCGCACGCCTGCGCGTATTGGCGGAAGCCGATAATCATCCGCCGTCGGTCGAACTCAGGCGGCGCGGGAAGGGCGGCCGCGCCGATGGCCGCTGCGCGGTCCTGGGCCAGGCGCGCGAACGGAAGCGCCGCGCCGCCCAGCCAGAGCCAGCCGGCGAGCCAGGTAGCGACCATGAGGCCGCCGACGCCTGCCCCAAGGACGCCGGCGATGATCCACGTCCGCGCCATTCTCTCCCCACCCTCGCTCGCCGTGGCGAGCTTGCGCGCCCTATTCAGCAGGCGGCGGGCGGATAGGCAACGGCGGGTGGCTCGCGCCTACTTCGGGTAGTCGACGCCGGTCCAGATGTCGTCGGACACGAAGGTGCGGTATTTGTCGTAGCCTGCGATCTGCTTGTCCGAGTCTTCCTTGCTCATCGCCGCACGGCTTTCGGCCAGCATGGCCTGGTCGCGCGCCTTGTCGGGCTCGAGGTTGGCCAGCGTCGGATAGTGGACAATGAGCACCACGTTCGACCCGCCGGTGGCGTTGAGCTTCACCATCACCTGGTACCAGTCGATGATCCCATGCTTCTTGGCCAACTCCTGTTCGCGCACCCAGCCCTTGCCGATGCCGCTCAGATAGTCGTCGATGTGATTGGGATCGACCTGGATGGTCACCACCTCGGTGGCGCCCTTCGCGGGAATCCAGTCCGTCCACGGTTCCGCCGCCGCCGCGGCGGCCATGCAGAGTCCCACACTCAATGCGAGCGCGCCGGTTGTCCATTTCATGTTGAGCGTCCTTCCTGGCCATTCGGCCATGCCCTTTGGCGCCGCGTGATCGAGGCGCCCGCAGGCGGGGAAGGTGACAGGTGCAACAAGCTGTGCGATAGGGCGCGGGGCTGATCTATTGCCGATGGATCGCTGATTTAGTTGCGTGCGACGGCTTGCGGACAAGGATGCCGCTTTGCAACTCGCCGAACAGGCGCCGTTCAGGATCGGCGCCATGAACATCGATCCAGCCCTGCGCGAGGCCGTCTGGCCCGGCGGCAGGGCCACGCTCCAACCCCGCGCCATGCAGGTTCTGATCGTGCTGGCCGACGCCAAGGGCGCGGTGGTCTCCCGCGATCAATTGGTGGCTCGGTGCTGGGGCGGTCGCGCCGTCGGCAGTGACGCTGTCCATCGGGTCGTCCACCTTCTGCGGCAACTTTCCGAGTCTAGCGAATGCTGCGGGTTTTCAGTCGATACGGTGGCGCGCGTGGGCTATCGGCTCATCGCCGCGCCGGACCACGCGCCGATCACGCCGGTCGATCCAGCGCCCCTGCTGGCCGTGCTCGCCTTCGACGATCTCACCGACGATCCGACGCTCAGCTTCTTCTCCGACGGTGTCTCGGAAGAGATCCTGCACACCGTGTCGCGCACGGTGGGCGTGAAGGTCGTGGGCCGCGCCTCGAGCTTCGCGCTCCGCGGGCCTGACAAAGCTGCGCCGCGTGTGGCCGCGCTCCTCGGCGCCACTCACTATCTGGATGGGTCGGTGCGTCGCGGCGGGGATCAGGTGCGCGTCGGCGCCGAGCTGGTCGAGACGGCCACTCAGACCCGTCTGTGGTCCGGGCATCTTGACCGGCCGCTGACCGATGTCCTTGCCTTGCAGGACGACATCGCCGCCGCCGTGGCCGAGGCGCTCAACCTCGCCTTTTCGCCCTCACCCGCTCTTGGCCCCATCGATCCGGTGGCCTTCGACCTCTATCTCCGCGCGAGGGATCCTGGCCGGTCACGGCTCTGGCCCGAAGTCGACCTTCTGGAGCAGGCCGTGGCCCGGGTGCCGCGGTTCGCGACCGCCTGGGCCCTGCTCGCCTATGCGCGCGCCCTGAGGTTGCGCTGGGGCTCCGGTGACGTGGCGGCCCGCCGCGCGGAGGCCGAACACGCGGCGCGCACCGCCCTCGACCTCGATCCAAACGTCGGCACGGCCTATCTGGCCCTGTCCCTCGTCGAGCCGATTTGCGGCGCGTTCGCCCGGCAGCGCGCACTCTCGGACCGGGCTCTGGCGGCCAACCCTCACGACGGTTTGGTTCTGGCCTACGCCGGCGGCCGCGACGATATACTCGGCCTTCATCGCCGCGCCTTCGCCCAGATCGCACAAGCCTATACGGCCGACCCGCACAGCTGGGGCTGGTACTACGCCTATATGTTGGAGGCTGTCGGCCGTAGGGACGAGGCCTGGCGCGTCTATGATCGTGACATGGTCCGCTATCGCGATAGCGGCGGCCTCGTGGCCAACGCCATGCGCTCGGCCCTCGAAGCGGGCGAATGGGATCGCTATGACCGAATTGTCGCCGCAACGCCGCCGACGCTGCTCGCCGCGCCGATTCCGACCGCCGTCGCCCGCATGGCGGAGTTTGTGCGCCATTGGTCGCCGGCGGTCGCGGCGACGGCGCTGGAGCGACTGAGGCGAGAGGCCGCGGAGCGGGATATCGTCTCCCCGACCAGGGCCGGCCTGATCGCTGCTCAGGGCCATCGCGAGGAGGTCTACGATATCCTCAAGGGGGTTTCGTTTGCGGCGTTGTTCACGCCGGAAGGCCGCTTGGCGCGCGGGGAGCTCGGCCTCAACGTCCTGTTCAGTCCTACCTGGCGCGCGCTGCGCGAGGATGTGCGCTTCGTCGCACTCTGCGCGCGCCTCGGCTTCGTCGATTTCTGGATCGCCCACGACGAGTGGCCCGACAGCGTGGCCGAGACCGCGCCGTTCTACGATTTCAAGGCCGAGGCGCTTCGTCTGGCGCGGGCCTGAACGACGCGCCGTTGCGGACGCAATCGTCGGCATTGTACTGACAATGGCGAATCGGGGGGCGCCGTGAACCTAACGTCAGTGCTGGCCGCACTCGCCCTGCTGGCGACGCCGTTCATCGCCCACGCGGATTGCCAGGTCACCGAATTTCTCGATCTGCCGGTGACGATCACCAACATGCACCCTCTGGCGGAGGCCCAGATCAACGGCGCGCCGGCCAAATTCGTCATCGACAGCGGCGCTTCGATCAACGGCATCACGCCAGGCGCTGCCAAGGCCTTCCATCTCGACTTGGAGCCGGGGCCGGCAGCCTCGGCCGAGGGGATCGGCGGCGGCGTCCTGCTCTCGCTCACCACCGTCAAGATCTTCACCCTGGCCCGCTACCCCTTCAAGAACATTCCCTTCCTGGTCGGCGGCAGCGAGGTGGGTGACGGCGCCGCCGGCTTGCTCGGCCAGGAACTGCTCGGCGTCGCCGATATCGACTACGACTTCGCCGCCGGCATGGTGCGTTTCATCCGCCCCAAGGACTGTGGCGACCAACCGCTGGCCTACTGGCTGAAGCCGGGTCAGACCTTCGCCGAACTCGACGTCCGGTCGAGCGATCCCGACAGCAAGGACATCATCGGCGTGGCGACGGTGAACGGCGTCAGGATCAAGGTGTTGTTCGACACCGGCGGCGGCGATTCCCTGCTGTCCCTGGCGGCCGCCAAGCGCGCGGGCGCTTCGCTCGGCGACGCGGGCGTGGTCGACGGCGGCGCTGAAAGCGGAGTGGGGTCTCGGATGATCCGGACCTGGATCGCGCCCTTCAAGAGCTTCGAGATCGGCGGCGAGCAAATCCTCAACACCCGCCTGCGCATCGGCGACTGGGCCAACAAATATCGGGACAATCCGGACATGATCCTGGGCGACGACTTCTTCCTCGCCCACCACGTCTACGTCGCCAACAGCCAGCACAAGGTCTACTTCACCTACAACGGCGGGCCGGTGTTCAATCTCGAGGTGAAAGGCGCCGCGGCCAGCGATGCGCCCGCGCCGACCACCGCCTCGGCATGGGCCAGCCTGGGCGCCGTCGCCCTGTCGCGCGAGACCTGGAGCGAGGCCATCGCCGACTATGGCCACGCCATCGAACTCGATCCCCGGACCGGCGACTACTATGCCCAGCGCGGCCGAGCCCACGCCCAGGCGAGCCAGCCCGAACTCGCGGCCAAGGATTTCGATCGCGCGCTTGAACTCGACCCGGCGGACGTATGCACGCGCCTCTCGCGCGCCCAGACCCGCACCGAGGCTGACGACCTGACGGGCGCCCGGTCCGACCTGACCGCCGTGGACGGATCAATGGACAAGGCCTCGGACTTTCGTCTCGAACTGGCCAATGCGTTCGACGCCGCCGCCCTGCCGCACGAGGCGATTCCGTCCTTCAACGCCTGGATCGCCATTCACCCCGACGACAGCCGCATGACCTATGCCCTCGCCGACCGGTGCTGGGCGAAGGCCATGGCCAACGAGGCGCTGGATACGGCCCTCGGTGATTGCCAGCGCTCCCTGCGCCTGGCGCCGGGCGCTGGGCTCGCGCTCGAGGCCCGGGGGATCGTGTTCCTCCGTGAAGGCGCGTTCGACAAGGCGATCGCCGACGAGACCGGGGTCCTCGCCGAATCGCCACAGTGCGGCTGGTGTCTGGAAGCACGCGGCGCCGCCCGCATCGGGAAGGGCGATGCCTCCGGGGGCAAGGCCGATCTCGCTGCCGCTGCGGCGATCAACAGCCGCCTGCCGGAGCGGGCGAAAGCTTTCGGACTCCAGCCCTAAGCCGCCTCGAACACCGCCGCGAGGCCCTGGCCGCCGCCGATGCACATGGTCTCCAGGCCGAGCTTGCCGTCGCGGCGCTTCAACTCGCGCAGAAGGTTGGCCAGGATCCGGCCGCCCGTCGCCCCGATCGGGTGGCCGAGGGAAATGCCCGAACCATTCACGTTCAGCCGATCGCGTTCGTCCCAACCCCAGGCCTTCAGCACGGCCAGAACCTGCGGCGCGAAGGCCTCGTTGAGCTCGACCAGGTCGATGTCATCCCAGGAAAGGCCGGTGCGGGCGAACAGCCGCGCCACTGCCGGCGCCGGGCCGATGCCCATGCGCGAGGGATCGCAGCCCGCCGCCGCCCAGGCGACGAACCAGCCCATGGGCTCCAAGTTCAGCTCGGCCAGCTTGTCCTCGGCCACCACCAGACAGGCGGCGGCGGCGTCGTTCTGCTGGCTGGCGTTGCCGGCGGTGACCACGCCGTCCTTCTCCAGCGGCCTGAGCTTGCCGAGGCTCTCGGCGGTGGCGTCGGCGCGCACGCCCTCGTCCTGGCGGAACATCACCGGATCGCCGCGTTTCTGCGGCACCGAGACGGGCACGATCTCGTCGTCGAACTTGCCCGCCGCCCAGGCCGCCGCCGCCCTCTGGTGGCTCATGGCGGCGTATTCGTCGCTGGCCTCGCGCGAGATCTGATAGTCGCGGGCCAGGTTGTCGGCCGTCTCGATCATGCCGCTGATGACCCCGAAGCGCCCGATCGGCTGGCTCATCACCCGTCCGCGCGCCAGGCGGTCGTGCATGGTCACCGAGCCGGCGCGCGCGCCGCCGCGCATGTCGGTGGAGTAGTATTCGACATTGCTCATGCTCTCGACGCCGCCGGCGATGACCACGTCGGCCGCGCCGGTCTGGACCATCATGGCCGCGTCGATCACCGCCTGCAGGCCCGAGCCGCAGCGCCGGTCGAGCTGATAGCCGGGCGTCTCGATGGGAAAGCCCGCGGCCAGAGCGCTCCAGCGGGCGATGCACGGCGCCTCGCCGTTGCCGTAGCCCTGGGCGAAGACGATGTCGTCCACCGCCGCCGGGTCGATGCCGGTGCGCTCAACCAGCGCGCTCAGGATGACCGCGCCCAGATTCCCAGCCGACATCGGGGCCAGGGTTCCTTGAAACTTGCCCACCGGCGTGCGGATCGGGCAGACTATGGCGGCGCGTCTCATTTGGTGTTCCTTCTGGGCGCGCGCAGGTGGTGAACGGGCCGACGCCGCCGGTCAAGGAAAAGACGGACGGAGAGGGTCATGACCCGTACCAATCAGCTCGCCATCACCCCGCTCACCCCCACCATCGGGGCCGTCGTCAGCGGAATCGACCTGCGTGACGATCACGCCGACGCGGTGATCGACGATGCTCGCGCCGCCCTGCTCACCCACAAGGTCCTGTTCTTCGAGGACCAGGACCTGACGCCCGAACGGCAGCGCGACTTCGCCCTGCGCTTCGGCGAGTTGCACACCCACCCGCTCTATCCGGGCGAGGCGAGCGTGCCGGAGATCATGATCCTCGACAATCACGCCCAGAACCCGACCGACAACGACCACTGGCACACCGACGTCACCTTCCTGGAGCGGCCGGCCCTGGGCGCCATCCTGCACGCGCGCATCTTGCCGCCGGCGGGCGGTGACACCCTGTGGGCCAGCATGACCGCGGCCTATGAGGCCCTGAGCCCCTCCCTGCGCGGCTATCTGGAGACGCTCAGCGCCGTGCACGATCTCGCCCACGCCTTCGCCGCCGACGGCCTCGTCGCCGGCGCGGCCGGCCGCGAGGCTTACGAGAAGGCCAGGGCCGAAAACCCGCCGGTGATCCATCCCGTGGTGCGCACCCATCCCGAGACCGGCCAGAACGGGCTGTTCGTCAATTCCGGCTTCACCTCGCGCATCAAGGGCCTGCGCCACGCCGAGAGCCGGGCGCTGCTCGATTTCCTCTACGCCCATGTGCAGAAGCCGGAGTTCTGCGTGCGCTGGCGCTGGCGTGAAGGCTCGGTGGCCTTTTGGGACAACCGCTGCACCCAACACTACGCGGTCAACGACTATCTGCCCCACCGCCGGGTGATGACCCGCGCCACCATCTTCGGCGACCGGCCCTACTTCCAGAAGGCGGCGTGAAATCGGCCGCGGCGGACTGGACACTCTCGCCGGCTGGCTGTGCGCGGCGGCCTTGGCCGGGATCGTGATCTTCGGCTTCATCCACCGCGACGAGGTCATGGCGTTCGCCATGTCGATGGCGCGGATGGTCGGCTGGGCCGAAGGCCCCGGCATGGAGGACCACTGAGCAGGGCTGGTCGGTCCGTGGACCGATGGCCTCGGAGGGCGATTGTCAGCCGACAGCTGTGACCCGCCGCACCATCGACATCTCATCGACGAAAGTCCCGTCAGCCAGCTTCAACGCCCGGGGTTCGGTGGCCCAGATTACGAAGCCGAGGCGCGTGTAGAGGCGCAGCGCCGGACCGTTGCCGTCCGAGACCGACAGGTGGACCGCCTCCACCTTGCCTGCCGCCTCGGCCAGCAGGGCGCGAAGCAGGCCCTCGGCGCCGCCCTGGCCGCGATGGCTCTGGCGCACGAAGACACCCTTGACCGTCGCCTTGTGGGCCAGCTTGGCGCGCGGCTCGATGGCCAGCCCCGTCGCGCCGGCCAGAGTCTCGCCGTCGAAAAGGCCGAGGTAGCAATCGCGCGCCAACGTCGCTTCAAGAGCGGCCAGCGGCTCGGCCGCCTCTTCGGCGGGCGTCGAGCGGAACTCGCGCGGGTGATGGGTGAAGGCTTCGATCCTCAGAGCGCGTAGGGCGGCGGCATCGGTGGGAACGAGGCGGCGCAGGTCGAGGTTCAAGATCTGTGATCTCCGGGCGTCCAACCGCTCTTGGCCAGCAGGGCCTTGGGGTCGGCGAGGGTCAGGATATCGTGGATGGCGGCGCGCTTGTCGCCCGCCTGGCGGTAATAGGCGCGGCAGATTTCGTAACCGATCCAATAGCCGAGGTCGCCCGGATGCTCGCGCGTCCCGTGGCCGTTGTAGAGCCAAGGTTTGAGGTCGGTGCTGTCCTGGTCCTTCAGGAAGGCTTCCCCAATCTCCTTGCCGTGACCCTGCGTCCAGCTCTGCAGATAAGACTCGCTGGCCTCGCCCGAGGTCAGTTCGGCGATGAACTCCGCGCCGCCCTCGACCAGTGATTGCCGCAGCACCGTGTCGGGGGCCGCATCTTCGCCTCCGTCCGGGAACTGCTGCACATGGACATATTCGTGCGCGATCAGGTGCGTCAGGCGGTCCGCCGGGTCCGGCTGCAGCCAGTCGGCCGAGCAGATCGTCTCCAGGCCGATCAGCACCCCGCTCTTGCCCGTCGTTCCGCCGCTGTTGCCGCGGCCGATCAAAATGATCACTGGCGGAAAGGTCGCTGCGGGATCGAGCGCCGCCAACTTGCGGAAAGCGGACCTGAGGCGCGTCTTCACCGTCGGCAGGGTCGCCATGCAGTCTCGCGCGCGCTGGTAGAGCGCCGGATTGGCCGCGATCTTCTTGGCCAGCGCCTCTCCAGAGAGGATCCGTTGAGGGACGAACTGGCGGACGCCCGGACTGCCCGCGTCGATGTAATCGTGCTGGAGGGTGTCCGCGCTCGGCGCGCCGTGGGCGGCGTCGTACAGGCGATAGAAAAGGTCGACGTCGGTCGTGCGGATTTCCGTCACGGCCGGCGCGCCGACGGCGGAAGCGGTCGCGACCGCCACCGCCAGAAGCGTCGTCAGTCCCCATGCTCCGCGACCGAGCCTCACGGTTTCAGGCTCGCCAGATAGGCGATGATGTCGCGCCGCTGGGCTGGGTCGGTCACTGTCACCGCCATGGCCGTGCCGGGGACGAGCTTGCCCGGACCAGACAGGAAGGCGTCGAGGCTGGCCGGTGTCCAGGTGAGGCCCGAGGCCTTGAGCGCGCCGGAATAGGGATATCCCGGAACCGAACCGGCCTTGCGCCCGACGACGCCGGAGAGTTTTGGTCCCTGGCCATCGCTGTCGATCCCATGGCACATGGTGCAGCGGTTCTCAAACGCCTCCCGGCCCTTGCTGGTGTCGCCCGTCTCTTGCGCCGCGGCTGGAGCGGCGAGAACCGCCAGGCAAACGACAATCTGGCTAGATCGGCGAAATCTGCGGATCAGAACGGCCGATGGGCGGGTCACTTGCCGCCCCGCGCGTGGGCCACGCGCCAGATAATGCCGCCGGCGTCGTCGCTGACCAGCAGGGCGCCGTCGTGGGCCACGGTCACACCCACCGGCCGGCCCCACACGCCGGCGGCGTTGGCCACGAAGCCGGTGAGGAAGTCCTGGTATTCCCCGGTCGGCCGGCCATCCTTCATCAGGATGCGGACGACCTTGTAGCCGGTGCGGCGGGCGCGGTTCCACGAGCCGTGCAGGCCGACGAAGGCGTCGCCGCGGTACTCAGCCGGGAAGGCCGCCGGCCCGCCGCGCGCGGTGTAGAAGACCATGCCCAGCGGGGCCGAGTGCGACTGGATGAGCACATCCGGAACCGTGATCTTGCCGGCCAGATCGGGCCGCTCGCCGGCGTGGCGCGGGTCCTGGTGCGAGCCCAGGTAGTACCAGGGCCAGCCGTAGAAGGCGTGCGGCCCCACGCGCGTGACATAGTCCGGTGGGAGGTTGTCGCCCAGCAGGTCCCGCTCGTTGGTCGCGCACCACAGGGTGTCGGTCCCGGGCTGGACGAGCAGGGTGACGCAGTTGCGGATGCCGGCGGCGAAGACCGCGCGGTGGCCGCCCATCGGGTCCATGGAGAGCACGTCGGCGCGGTCGGTCTCCTCGCCCCAGGCCGCGCCCAGGCCATGCGCGGCGTCCCAGGCCTTGGCGTCGGCCAGAGGCTTCTTGGGCATGCTCTCGGCCACGTTCGATCCCGAGCCCACCGAAACGAACATCAGCTTGCCGTCCGGCGAGAAGGCGATGTCGCGCGTGGAGTGGCCCTTGGTGTTGGCCGCCAGCTTGGCGACGACGGTCTCGGCCGGGCCGCGCGCTTTCAGGTCACCGTTGCGGTAGGGGAATCGGACGACGGAATTGGCATTGGCCACATAGAGCCATTGTGGATTGGGGCCCGCCGGCCAGAAGGCGACGCCGAAGGGCCGGTCGAGTCCCTCGGCGAAGGCCACAACCTGGGCGGGCTTGTTGGCGCCGTCGACGGTGCGCAGCACCTTCAGCCGCCCGGCCTCGGTTTCAGCAGCGAAGACGTCGCCGTTGGGCGCCGTCCGCAGCTGGCGCGGCGCGTCCAACCGGGCGAACTCGGTCACCGTGAAGCCGGCGGGGACGGAGAGTTTGGCGCCCGCGGGTCGCGGAACCACGGCCGCGGGCGCGACGCCGACGCGGGTCGCACCGGGGGCGGGCAGGGTGTCGACGGTGATCTTGCGGGTGACGCCCGGCGCGTCGCTGGTCCAGTCACTCCAGGCCGCCGGGCCGGTCAGGACGGCGGCCGAGGCCGCGCCTGCGGTGAGGACGGCCAGGGTGGAGAGCAGCTTGGTCTTCATCGCGATCTCCCATGCCCCCCGAGAGCGCCGGATTAGGCCGGGCGGGCCTCCGAGTAAACCGGCCTTGGGCGCCATCTCGGAACCGGTTGCGGCGTTGGATGGGTCCTGCTAGAAGGTCAATCCTGACGCTGTTAAGATACGGCGCGGGAGGAGATTTCCGATGGCTGATGATGCGCCGCCGCCGCGTGTCCTGGAGCTGACGCCGCTCAATCCGGCCTTCCGAGAGGATCCCTACGCCGTCCTCGCCAATCTGCGCTCCCGTCACCCGGTGATGCGCGACGACCTGGCCGGCGTGTTCTTCATCAGCCGCCACGAGGACGTGCGCGGCATCCTCACCGACCTCACCCTGTGGCGCGATCCCAACCGCGCCGAGCCGGCGGCGGTGCTGACCCGTCGCATCCTTGAGCAGGAGGTGGGCGACACCCGTGAGCGCGACGGTCCCGGCTCGATCCTGCTGATGGACGATCCCGACCACGCCCGCATCCGCACCCCACTCGCCCAGGCCCTCTACAAGCGCGTGGCCAAGTGCCGCCCGCTGGTGGAGGATGTGGTGGCTGAGGCCCTCGATGCGGTCGAGGGGCAAGAGACGTTCGAGCTGATGGCGGCGGTGTCCCTGCCGGTGCCCGTCGACGTCATCGCCCGCATTCTGGGCGTCGACCACACCCGCCTGGCCGAGTTTCGCGACTGGTCGGAAGGCATCATCCAGTCGCTCAATCCGCTGCGCACGCCGGCCCAGACCGAGCACATGGTCCGCGCCTCCGAAGCCATCGGCCCGTTTATGATCGACATGATGGAGAAACGTCGTCGGAAACCGGAGGACGATCTGGTTACCGACATGGTCCAGCTCCAGGCGGCGGGGGCCGACCTTTCCGACGCCGACCTCGCCACCAACCTCATCGCCCTGCTGGTGGCCGGCAACCTCACCACCACCGACCTCATCGGCAATGGCGCGCGCCTGTTCCTGCTCAACCCCGGCGAGCTCGACAAGTTGAAAGCGGACCCCTCGCTCATCGGCGCGGCGGTGGAGGAGGTGCTGCGCTATGAGCCGCCGGTGGACATCACCGGCCGCATCGCCTCGCGCGAAATGGAGGTGCACGGCTGCCCGGTGCACGCGACCCAGTCGCTGCTGGTCTCATTGCGCGGCGCCAACCGCGACCCGGAAGTGTTCGAAAATCCGGAGCGTTTCGACATCACCCGCAAGAAGAGCCCCCATGTGGCTTTCGGCGGCGGCGCACACATCTGCATCGGCGCGCCGCTGGCCCGTCTCGAGGCCCAGGTGGCGCTGCTGCGCCTGTTCGAGCGCTTCCCCAACCTCCGTCTGGCCGATCCCGAGGCCAAGCCCGAGTGGCGCACCCTGCCGTTCTTCCGCGGCCTGCAGCACCTCGAGGTGAGGACCTGACGGCTTCGGATCGCCGTTTGAGCGCCGGCTCCTAGACGCGGCTCAGGAACCAGACACGCGCCGCCCCCCAACGGCGCGTGTCGAGGACCTTGTAGCCGGCGACCGCCAGCGCCGGCTCGTCGGCGCCCCTTTCGACGACGGCTAGGGCGTCTTCGGCCAACCAGCCGCCGGCGGCGAGGCGGGCGAGCGCCGCCTCATCCAGGCCCTGGTCATAAGGCGGGTCGAGGAAGGCGAGGTCGAACGGCGTCTCGGCGTGGCTGGCGAGTCGGTCGGCGTCGCCGCCCGAGAGCCGCGCTTGCGCGTCGCAGCCGAGGCTCCGGAGGTTGGCGGAGATCGCCGCGCGCGCGTCCGCATCCTGGTCGATGAACTGGCAGAAGGCGGCCCCCCGCGACAGCGCCTCAAGGCCCAGCGCGCCCGACCCGGCGAAGAGGTCCAGCACCCGCGCGCCCGCCAGCGGGCGGCCCCAAGGTGCGTGCTCCAGGACATTGAACATCGCCTGACGCACGCGGTCGGCGGTCGGGCGGGTGGAGTGTCCCTTTGGCGCCACAAGGGAGCGCCCGCGAAAGGCGCCGGCTATGATTCGCACGGCAAAGGCCTTTGGTTTTTCGGTTGTTTAGCCGATGAGTTAACACGGGTCCAAAGGGTGTCGTAATGGCCGTCTTCGGCGTTTGGCGGGGGCTTGGGTGGTCGCCCTTTCTGGCCGATATCACCCCCCGAGATCACGATCCGGCGCGTATCGCCGCGACCGTGATCGCCGGCGCCTGCGTGGGTCTGGTGGCCAGCGTCGCCTGCTGGATTCTGATCCTGGCGCCCTACACCTTCATGGTCGGATTGGGCGGGGAGGGCATGCTGGGCCTCGGCAAGGTGGCCTTGATGTTCGAGGATTCGCACAACCACAAACTCGGCATCACCCTGCTTCGAATTATCGAATCGACCGCCGTCGACGGCGCCTTTCCCCTGGCGTTCGTGTCCCTGGCCGCGGTCATGACCGGTCGACCATTTCAGCACTATCTCACCGCGGCGCGCCGTTTTCGCTGGCGCCTGTTGCTGGTCGGCCTGGCGCTCTCTTGTGTGGCTGTGGTCCCGCTGGCGCTCGCCGGCCGACCGGCGGGGGGCGGGATGCCGATGATGGGCATTGCGCCGAACGCGGCCGGCCGGGTGGTCTACGCCATCGCGGCCGTCCTACTCATTCCCTCGGCGGCGGCGGAGGAGTTGATGTTCCGCGGCTGGCTGATGCGCCAGCTCGGCGCCTTCACCCGCCGGCCCGGTGTTCTGGTCTTCGGCACCGCCATCGCCTTCTCCGCCGCGCACTTCGATTTCAGCCCGGACGCGTTTCTGACCCGCGTAATCATGGGCGCCGGCTTCGCCTACATGACTCTGCGCCTGGGTGGCTTGGAACTCTCGACCGGAGCCCACGCGGCCAACAACATCCTCTTCATCCTGTTGGTGCAGCCGTTCGGCCTCCAGGGGTCGGCGGCGGAGGCGACCTCCAGTCTGTGGTTCGGCGACCTCTACCTGGCGGCCGGCTATGTCGTGATCACCGAGTCCATCGTCCGCATCGAAGCCCTGCGAAATTGGGCGGGCGTGGAATCCTTCGAGGTATCGGCGCCCATGCCCATGCCGGCGCTGATCGGCGCGGGCGGCTAGTTCTTCAGAAACACCACATAGCCGCGGAAATAGGGGTTCGAGGTCAAACCCTCCGGCGCGCGCCAGTCGCCGCCCTGCAGCAGGCCGATGCGGAATGGGATCCTCAGTCGGCCGAGGCGCGCCAGGTAGTCGCCGTAGTTCGGGATGACGCGCCGGCCCTGGTAGGTCTGGATGACGATCTCGTCGACCACCCCCGCCAGGGCGTCCAGCGCCTTGGGGTCGGCGTTCGGCGTCCAGTCGAGCAGCCCGGTGACGCCGAGTTGGCATCCCGCCGGCAGGTTGCGTCGGAGGCCCGTGAGAAAGGCGGCGTAGTCGCCCAGATGACGGGTGCGGGCGTCGAAGTCGATCTGCAGGCCTTGCACGCGGTTTCCAGCCACGCGCCAGCGGGCCAGATCGGCGAGGATCCGCTGGCGGATCGAAGGCGGCCAATCCAGCGTCTCCACGCGCACCACCATCCACACTTCGGCGTTCCGGACGCTAGGCGTGGCCGGTCGCTGGGCGATCAGCCGGGCCGTGTCGCCGGGCCGAACCTCGCTTTGCAGCAGATAGATACGGCGCGCCCGGTCCAGCACAGGCTGTGGCCGCACGCCGGCCCACAGCCAGAAGGCGTCGTAGCGGCTCGCATCCACCGTCTCGGCGGAGGCCGCGCCGGCCGCCAGCGCGAGCGACAGGGCCAGGAGGGCGCGCACGCCCCTACCAGTAATAGGTCTGCTTCGTCGCCCAGGCCGACGAGGCGAAGTCTCGCTTCAGCTGCAGGAACCAGGCCTTGCGCTGGGCTGGAGTGGCTTCGGTCCCACCGCAATGGTTGTAGCCGGACGGCCCGTAGCAGTTGACCGCTCGGTAGAGGGCGTAGGCCTTGTCGTCCGCCGGCGCCTTGGGATCGGCGATGACCAGCTTATAGGTCTCCAGCCGGGAATAGACGGGGCCGGGGAAGGGCGACGCGGCGCCGCCCAGCTCGTCCTTCGGGGGTGGGCTGTCCAGGTAAAAGCCGTCGAAGTCGTTGGTCCGCACCCATTCGGCCAGGCACAGCCGCGCCCGCGCCTCGGCGGGGTTGCGGGCCAGACGCCCGGCCGTCTCCGTCAGCGTCGGGCAGGCGAAGGCGCCGCCTGCCGGCAGGGCGAACACCCACAGGGGCGTCGGCTGATCCCAGGTGTCATGGCTCTGGGCATAGCCGTAGGCGCCGACATCGGCGTCGGTCGGGCGGGTGCGCGCCGCCGGCGGGACGAGCGCGACATCCTTCAGGTAATCGGCGTAGCGGCCGCGCGAGACCTCCTTGTAGAGCAGGGTGAAGAGGGCGACCTCGCGCTCGCGCGGACTGGCGTCCGCCGCCGCTGATTGCCTGCGCAGCAGCGCCGCATCGCCGGCGTGGCTGAGCAGGATCGCCCGCACCGCCGCGCCGCGCACCGGCGAGCCGGCGGCGAAGGTGCGGCCCAGCGTTTCAGCCCGCTCGTCGTGGAAAGCGATGGCCAGCTCCACCGCCGGCCGCTGGAAGTCGCCGCCGGCGCCGGGCAGCAGCCGCACCCAGAAATCGCGCGCGCCCGGGTCCTTCATCGCTTCGAGCGCCATCCCGCGCAGGGCCTGCCGGCTGAAGCCGAGGTTGTCGAAACCGCCCTTTCCGGCTGCGTCCGGAATCAGGCGCAGCACCTCCGCGGGGCGGCCCTCGACGAAGAGGGCGTGGGCGGCGAGCAGGTAGTCGAAGAGTGCGGGTCGGGCGGCGAAGCGCGGCCGCTGCGCCTCGAGGTCGGCCAGCGAAATCGCCTGGCTGCCGGAATCGGGCTTGCGCATCTGCTGCAGGTCGACGACGGCCAGCAGGGTCGGGTCGACGATGTCCGCTGCCTTGACCGAGCCGAGCAGCTTGTTGTCGACCTCCTGGGCCAGATCGACATCATCCAGCCCGCGATCCGCCGGATCCCGCGCAGCCAGCGTGGCGTATTCGGCGGCGAGGGCGCCGGTCTGGCCGCCCAGCCAGTCGGCGCGTCGCATCAGGCCGCGCGCCGAGGCCGCGTAGAGGCCGTTCGGGTAAGCATGCACATAGTCCTGGAGCGCCGCCACGGCGCGGGCCATGGCCTCGGCCGGCGCGGGCGTCTTGAACGCGCCGTACTCGTCGAAGACGCCGACCTGGATCCGGTTCACCTCGACGCGGGCGACCATATAACGGCCGGTCTCTCTGAGCCACGGCGACCGCGCCCGCTTCAGGCTCGTGAACCGGCCGGAGGCGAGGTCGAAGTCGCCGCCGTAGAAGGCCCGCGCGCCCTGCAGATAGGCGAGGAAGGCCTTGCCTGCGGCGGAATGGATCTTGCCGGCGCCGTCGTCGAAGGCGCTCTGGTCGACGCCGCTCGCCGGACAGGTGGCGGGCATGGCCCTGCGCGCCGCGATCAGCGCCGCTTGCTCGTCCGCGGGCGGCGCGTCCGGACCCTTGGCGATCTCGGCGTCGAAATTGGTGAGGCCGGCGGAGTTGCTGCGGCACCGCGAGCCCTCGCCGGTGTCGAGGTCGCCGTCGTCTGACGCGGCCGGCTTGGGCTCGAGGCGGCCCACGAGCGTCGCCCAGTCGAACATCGGCTCGACCGCCTCGGGGTTCGCCAGCGGCGTGGCCTTGGCGTGCGTGTCGGCCCACAGCAGGATCAGGTTGACGCGGGTGTCGTTGCCGGGGCTCAGGATCGCGGTGTTGTCGCAGCCTGAATATTCGTTGTGGGCCAGCTTCCACGTCGGCACGCAGGTGAAATCGCCGCTGGCCATCGCCGGCCCGCCCCAGGCGATGCAGGCGACGAACAAGACCGCAAGGACGCCGAGCGCCCGCATATCGGCGATGGCGAGGCGAATGCGCATGAGCCCTCCCCCTAGCCCGCACGGCGCGATCAACGTCTCACAATGGCGACCGGAGCAGCTTGAAATCAAGCCCGCGGCGCGGGCGACTCAGCCTTTGCGCTTCGGCGCGGGCCGGTGGCCGGACGGAGCCTTCGCCCGCGCCCAGCCCGGCTTGTAGGTCTTGGGCTTGGCCGGCTCGGCTTCGGGCGCGGCGCGAGCGCGCCTCTGGGGCGACTTGGCGGCAGGGGCGGCGGCCGGCGTCTTGTAGAGCGCCCGGTCGCCCTTGGGCAGATTGGCCGGGGCTATGTATTGGCCCAGTTGCTCGCGGATGACGCGTGGACCGACTTCCTCCACCGCGCCGGGTTCCAGGGTTCCGAGCGCGAAGGGTCCATAGGCCACGCGGATCAGACGATTGACCTTGAGGCCCAGCGCCTCGAGCACGCGGCGCACCTCCCGGTTCTTGCCCTCGGCGATGGAGAGGGTGATCCACACATTGGCCCCGCTCGCACCCTCCCGCGCCTTGTCCAGGTGGGCCTCGATGGCGCCGTAGCGCACGCCCTCCACGGTGAAGCCGTCCTTCAGCCCGTCCAGCCTGGCCTGGTCGATGCGACCGAGCGCTCGCGCCCGGTAGCGCCGCTTCAGGCCCGTGGCGGGCAGTTCGAGCGCCCGCGCCAGGCCGCCGTCGTTGGTCAGGAGCAGCAGGCCTTCGGAGGAAAGGTCCAGTCGCCCGACCGAAATCACCCGCGGCAGGCCCGGAGGCAAGGCGTCGAACACCGTGGCTCGGCCCTTCGGATCGCGGTGGGTGGTCATCAGGCCTTGCGGCTTGTGGTAGCGGAAGAGGCGCGTCGGCTCGGCCGCGTTCGCCACCGCGCCCTCGACGGTGAGGATGTCGCGCGGACCGACCTTCACCGCCGGGCTGGTCAGGATGACGCCGTTCAGCGCCACCTTGCCCTCGCCGATCAGGCGTTCGATGTCGCGCCGCGAGGCGACGCCGGCCCGGGCCAGAACCTTGGCGACGCGATCGCCTTCCCAGGTCCCTTGACCCTCGACGCTGGGCGGTTTTCGGTGTGGAGGATGGCCGACCATGACGAGATGACCATGCGCATCGCCCTCGGCCTCGCGCAAGACGCCGCGGCGGCCGGCGAGGCGCCCATAGGGGCGGTGATCGTCGATCCGGCCACCGGCGAGATCGTCGCTCGCGCGGCCAACGCCCCCATCGCCGGCCACGACCCGACGGCCCATGCCGAGATCCTGGCTCTGCGCGCCGCCGCCGCCGCGCGCGGCAACTACCGCCTGACCGGCCTCACGCTCTTCGTCACCCTGGAGCCGTGCGCCATGTGCGCCGGGGCGATCAGCCACGCCCGTATCGGCCGGCTGGTGTTTGGCGCGGCGGACGCCAAGGGCGGCGGCGTGATCCACGGCGCCAAGGTGTTCGACCACAAGACCTGTCACTGGCGACCCGAGGTCGAAGGCGGGGTCCTGGCGGAGGAGAGTGCGGTCCTGCTGCGGGATTTTTTCCGTGCGAGGCGCTGAACGGCGCGCCGCCGCCTTGTCGGTTCTGAGTGCGCGTGCGATAAGATTTCAAACAACCGTTTGAACGGAGGCCGACGCCATGGATTTCGACTACTCCCCCCGCCAGAAGGAGCTGATCCGCCGGGTCTCGGACTTCATGGACGAGCACATCTATCCGGCCGTGCCGATCTATGAGGAGCAAGCCCACGAGGGCGACCGCTGGAAGGTCATCCCCATCGTCGAGGAGCTGAAGGCCAAGGCGCGCAAGACCGGCCTGTGGAACATGTTCATGCCGCCGCATTCCGGCGTGCCGCCGCTGGAAGACACCTTCCAGTTCGAAGGCGTCCAGCTCACCAACATGGAATATGCGCCGATCTGCGAGATGTTCGGCCGCGTCGGCTTCGCCTCGGAAGTGTTCAACTGCTCGGCGCCGGACACCGGCAACATGGAGGTGTTGAACCGCTTCGGCACCCTCGAACAGAAGGAGCAGTGGCTGCGTCCGCTGATGAACGGTGAGATCCGTTCGGCCTTCCTGATGACCGAGCCCAATGTCGCTTCGTCCGACGCCACCAACATCGAAACCGAGATGAAGCGCGATGGCGACCACTATGTCATCAACGGGCTCAAATGGTGGTCTTCGGGCGTCGGCGATCCGCGCTGCAAGGTCGCCATCGTCATGGGCAAGACCAACCCTAACGCCGCCCCGCACCAGCAGCAGTCGCAGATTCTGGTTCCGCTCGACGCGCCGGGGGTGAAGGTCCTGCGCATGCTGCCGGTGTTCGGCTACGACGACGCGCCCCACGGCCACGCCGAGGTGCTGCTCGAGAATGTCCGGGTGCCGGTGGAAAACCTGGTGCTGGGCGAGGGCAGGGGCTTCGAGATCTCCCAGGCGCGCCTGGGGCCGGGACGCATCCACCACTGCATGCGCACCATCGGCGCGGCCGAGGTGGCGCTGGAAAAGATGTGCCGGCGCCTGATGAGCCGCAAAGCCTTCGGCAAATACGTCTCCGAGCATTCGATCTGGGAGCAGCGTGTCGCCACCGCCCGCACCGACATCGAAATGAACCGCCTGCTCTGCCTCAAGGCGGCCGACATGATGGACAAGGCCGGCAACAAGACCGCCCGGCTGGAAATCTCGATGATCAAGGTCTCGGCCCCCAACATGGCCCTGCGCATCATCGACGACGCTATCCAGGCTCATGGCGGCGGCGGCGTCACCTCCGACTTCGGCCTGGCGCGCGCCTACGCCAGCCAGCGCACCCTGCGCCTGGCCGACGGCCCGGACGAGGTGCACAACCGCACCATCGCGCGGATGGAATTCGCCAAATACGGCGACCTGCACGCCAAGATCCGGGCCGAGAAGGAATCCGCCCTCCTGCCTGTGGGTTCGAGGTAGGGTCGGGAGGGCGACGCCCTCTCAGCCTAATAAATACGTCATCCCGGACGACGGCACAGCCGGCGATCCGGGACCCAGGGGTTTCGGGCGCCGGCGCACACCGCCTCTGGGTCCCGGCTCTCCGCGCTAAGATGTGGGAGTTCTATCTCGCCGGCGCCGAGCGCGCTCCGACCGGGATGACGCAACTTTGAGGGGCGAGCTGCGTGGTCAGGCGCTTCCCGCGCGCCCGGCTAGCCGCCGCTGCGGCGCTTCACGCCACGGCTCGGCGTCCGACAGAGCCTGCTCCGCTTCGCCGATGTAGTCGCGGGTGAGCGGCAGGGCGTTGTTGCGCCGGGAGAGCTGGATCTGGAAGTTCATGTGGTCGCCGTGGGTGAAGCCCATCTCGGCGCCGGCGAGATAGAACTCCCACATCCGGCAGAAGCGCTCGTCGTACATCTCGGCCATTTCCGCGCGCCGGGCCCGGAAACGCTCGTACCAGCAGCGCAGCGTCATGGCGTAGTGCAGGCGCAGGATCTCGATGTCGGTGACCATCAGGCCCGCGCGCTCAACGGCCGGCAAAACCTCCGAGAGCGCCGGGATATAGCCGCCCGGGAAGATGTATTTGGCCGTGAAGGCGTCGGTGGTGCTGGGGCCGGAAAAGCGGCCGATCGAGTGGATCAGCGCCACCCCGTCGTCGGTCAGGCGCTCCGACACCAGGTCGAAGAAGGCCTGGTAGTTGGGCCGCCCCACGTGCTCGAACATGCCCACCGAGACAATGCGATCAAAGCGACCGGTCACGTCGCGATAGTCGGTCAGCGAGAACGACACCCGGCCGGCGAGGTCCGCCGCCGCGGCGCGCGCGCGGGCGGCCGCCAGTTGTTCGTCCGACAGCGTCACGCCCTGGACGGCGACGTCCGCGGCGGTGGCCAGGGCGAGCGCCATGCCGCCCCAGCCGCAGCCGATATCGAGCACCTTCTGACCGTCGGCCAGGGCCAGCTTGGCGGCGATGTGCCGTTTCTTGGCCGCCTGCGCCTCTTCCAGCGTCATGTCCGCTCGCTCGAAATAGGCGCAGGAGTACTGCAGGTCGGCGTCCAGGAAGGCGCGGTAGAAATCCACCGACAGGTCGTAGTGGTGGCTGACGTTGCGCCGCGCCGCTTGCCGGGCGTTGTGCTCGTCCTTGAGCCGGGCCCAGCCGCGCTTCAGGGGGCCGGGCCGGGGATAGGTCACCTTGCCGACGCCGTTGCGCCCCGCCAGGTCCAGTAGGTCGCGGATGTCGCCGCGTTCGAACGTCAGGCGCCCGTCCATATAGGCTTCGCCCACGCCCAGGGACCTCTTGGCCATGATCCTGGGCAGGGTGGTGGCGCCGGTGATCTTGACCGCCACCTCGGCCGGGCCGCCGTCGCCCAGGGTCAGACGCCTACCGCCCGGCAGCGTCACCTCCAGCGCCCCGGCCCTGAACATGTCGTTGAGATAGGTCTCTATATTCACTCGACGGATCCTCTGCTCCGCAAACGCTCCGTATGCGTCGGTTGCTCCCGGCGCGGGAGAATTCATTTCGCCCGGCGTGCCTTGACTCGCAATAGGGCGGCGCCTATCTCGCGGCCGTTGGCACTCGCCACCGTCGGCTGCTAATCCGGCGGCGCGCGTCCACGTTCCATCGCTGTCTTTAAGAGACTGTCACTTACGGAGAAAACATCCATGGCGTTTCGTCCGCTCGGCGACCGCGTCCTCGTCCGCAGGATCGAGGAAGAAGAAAAGACCAAAGGCGGGATCATCATCCCCGACACGGCCAAGGAAAAGCCCCAGGAAGGCAAAGTCATCGCCGTCGGCCCCGGGGCCCGTGACGATTCCGGTAAGATCCAAGCCCTTGATTTGAAGGCCGGCGATCGCATCCTGTTCGGCAAATGGTCGGGAAGCGAAATCAAGCTCGACGGCGAAGATCTCCTGATCATGAAGGAGAGTGACGTCCTGGGTGTTCTGGACTGATCGTCCGAACCCCATTCACCCAAAGAATTCAACCCCCCAAGAATTCAACCAACCGGGAGAGCCTAGATCATGGCTGCCAAAGAAGTCCAATTCTCCAGTGACGCGCGCGACCGCATGCTGCGCGGCGTCAATATCCTCGCCAACGCCGTCAAGGTGACGCTGGGTCCCAAGGGCCGCAACGTCGTCCTCGAAAAGTCGTTCGGCGCGCCGCGCTCGACCAAGGACGGCGTCACCGTCGCCAAGGAAATCGAGCTGTCCGACAAGTTCGAAAACCTGGGCGCTCAGCTGATCCGCGAAGTCGCCTCCAAGACCAACGACAAGGCCGGCGACGGCACCACCACCGCCACCGTCCTGGCTCAGGCCATCTGCGTCGAGGGCACCAAGTCCGTCGCCGCCGGCATGAACCCGATGGATCTGAAGCGCGGCGTCGACAAGGCCGTGCTCAAGGTCGTCGAACACATCAAGGCGAGCTCCAAGAAGGTGACCACCAACCAGGAAATCGCCCAGGTCGGCAGCATTTCCGCCAATGGCGACTCCGAGATCGGCGACATGATCGCCAAGGCCATGGAAAAGGTCGGCAATGAAGGCGTGATCACGGTCGAGGAAGCCAAGAGCCTCGACACCGAACTGGATGTCGTCGAAGGCATGCAGTTCGACCGCGGCTATCTGTCGCCCTACTTCATCACCAACGCCGACAAGATGGAGGCGGTTCTCGAGGATCCGCTGATCCTGCTCTATGAGAAGAAGCTCTCCTCGCTGCAGCCTCTGCTGCCGGTGCTGGAAGCGGTCGTGCAATCCTCTCGTCCCCTGGTGATCGTGGCCGAAGACATCGACGGCGAGGCCCTGGCCACCCTGGTGGTCAACAAGCTCCGCGGCGGTCTGCGCGTCGCGGCCGTCAAGGCTCCGGGCTTCGGCGATCGCCGCAAGGCCATGCTTGAAGACATCGCCGTGCTCACCGGCGGCCAGCTGATCAGCGAAGATCTCGGCATCAAGCTCGAGAACGTCACGCTCGAAATGCTCGGCAAGGCCAAGAAGGTGACCATCACCAAGGACGACACCACCATCGTCGACGGCGCGGGCGCCAAGGCCGACATCGAAGGCCGCATCTCGCAGATCAAGCGTCAGATCGAAGACACCACCTCCGACTACGACAAGGAAAAGCTGCAAGAGCGTCTGGCCAAGCTGGCCGGGGGCGTGGCCATCGTCCGCGTCGGCGGCTCCACGGAAGTGGAAGTGAAGGAGCGTAAGGACCGCGTCGACGACGCCCTCAACGCCACCCGCGCGGCGGTCGAGGAAGGCATCGTGCCGGGCGGCGGTGTCGCCCTGCTCAAGGCGATCAAGGCGCTGGAAGGCCTCAAGGGCGACAACGCCGATCAGGACGCCGGCATCGCCATCGTCCGCCGCGCGCTGCAGGCGCCGATCCGCCAGATCGCGGAGAACGCCGGCGTGGAAGGCTCCATCGTGGTCGGCAAGATCCTCGAGAACGCCTCGGGCACCTTCGGCTTCGACGCCCAGAGCGACAAGTACGTGGACATGATCACGGCCGGCATCATCGATCCGGCCAAGGTCGTGCGCACGGCGCTGCAGGACGCCGCCTCGGTGGCCGGTCTGATGATCACCACCGAAGCCGCGATCGTCGAGGCCCCCAAGAAGTCGGCCCCGGCCGGCGGCGGCGGGATGCCCGGCGGCATGGGCGGCATGGGCGACATGGACTTCTAAGTCCGGGTCACCCCGACTGAACCCAAAAGGGGCGGTGTCCGCTAAGGGCGCCGCCCCTTTTTCTTTGGGTCTAGGCTATCTTCGTCAGGAAGCATGGCCGGCGAGGGAAGCGATGGACGAGGACCTGGAGGGCTTGGACAGGGGGGCGCTGATCGCCGAGGCCAAGCGGCTGCGCGCCGGCATCCGTGAGCATCGCGACAGCTCCGGCCACGATCTTTGCTGGCATCATCCGCAGCTCTGGGCGCTGTTGCCGGAGCGTATCGAGCCGGTTGTGGCCGTGCCGCCGTGGCCGAAGTTCCTGCGCGGCTGCATTGCCTATCGCACCTCCCTCGACGCCGAGCTGCCCCACGCTCCCGTCGCTGACATAGACTACGACGAACGCTGAGGCGGGGCTCCGTCGGCTGTCAGGGACGTCCGCCCTTTTTCTTTGCCCAGATGACTTCGGCCGTCGGCGAGGCCCAGGGGCTGGCCAGGTGCCGGGTCAGCGCCAGGCCGAAGAGGCTCGAGCGGCTCATCCCCCAGGCCGCGGCCAGCGCGTCGGCGCGCGCGATCAGGCTCTTGGGCAGGTAGATATTGACCCGCTCGGAGGGGTCCGGCGGACTGGCGCCCAGCGACATGAAGGTGACCACGTCGGCGTCGGCCGGCGGCTCGATGGCGTCGAAGGGAGTGGGGACGGGCAGGGGGCTGTCGGTCTCCGCCGCCTCGGCGAGGGCGGCGGCCAGGGCCTCCTCGGCCCGCGCCGCGGCCTCTTCCTGGCTGTGGCCGGCCGCCACGCAGCCTGGAAAGTCAGGAAACCAGATGGCGAACACGCCGCCGTCGCCACGCTCCAGCACGGCCGGATAGAACCGCTTGGTCATAGGTGTGTGAAATAGCACACCAATGACCCTAAGGAAACACGGATCGCCCGGATGGCGCTCCGCGCCCACGGATGGTCAGAGGATGACGCGTCTCCATTGCAGGCGCGGTGTTCCAAAGTTCATCAACAATCCGACGGAGAGGCGACTGGCTCTCAGATAGTTGAGGATCTGGGCGACGTGTGCGTCGCCCAGGTTGGAGACGGCTTTAAGTTCGACAATAACCTTCTCGGCCACCACCATGTCCGCGACATAAAGGCCAACGCGTTTATCTTTGTAGTGGACCGCGAAGGACTTCTCACTCTCAACGGACAGAGCCGCCAGGCGCAGCTCCTCCGCGAGCGCGTTCCGGTACACGGTCTCCAGGAAACCATGGCCGAGTGCGTTCGAGACGGCGAAGCCGGCTCCAATAATCCGCTCCGTGAGGGAATCGAGCTCTGGGCCGAGGTCAATCCTCATCCGAGGCTATTCCGTGCGGCGCGAAGCGCCATCTGGGTTCATCCGTGTCACCCAGAACGAACCGACTTCAGCGGCTGTCCTTGTCGATGACGGCGTTGATCGCGATGCCGGAGACCCAGCTGGTCAGGCCCAGCACGATCACGGTCAGGATCAGGTTGAGGAATCCATGGATGTGGATGCCATGGATGAACACGGTGACCAGCCAGACGGTGATCGCGTTCACCACCAGCAGGAACAGGCCGAGCGTGATGATGGTGATCGGCAGGGTGAGGATGGTCAGGATCGGCCGAACCACGGCGTTGATCACGCCCAGGAGCAGACCGCCTTCGATGAGGGCGATGGTGGTGTCCACATGCACGCCCGGCACGATCTTGGAGGCGATCCAGAACCCCAGCGCCGTCGCCAGGCCGACAAGGATGAAACGAAGCATGGAGCCTCCTGCCCTAAGGTCAGCAGCCACCTTAGCCGACGGCCGCGAAAATAGAAGAACGGCGTTCAGTTGACGTTGACGCGCGCGTAAAGCGGCGCTACCCCGCGCGGGCGCCGAGGGCCGATCGAGGGCGCGTGGAAACGTCTAGGGAGCCGAAGCCGTCACATGCCCATGGAGCTACGCCGTCCGGAACGGACCTTCACCATTCGCCAGCTGTGCATCGAGTTTTCCTGCACCGCCCGCGCACTGCGCTTTTACGAGGACAAGGGCCTGCTGGCCCCCGCCCGCCAGGGCCTCAACCGCGTCTATTCCTACCGCGACCGCGCCCGCCTGGTGCTGATCCTGCGCGGCAAGCGCGTCGGCCTGCCCTTGGCCGAGATCCGCGAGATCCTGCAACTCTATGACAAGCACGACGGCGGGGCGACGCAGAACGCCCTGGCGGTCGCCAAGTTCCGCAAGCGGATCGTCGCCCTGGAACAACAGCGCGAGGACATCGACCACGCCATCGACGAGCTCCAGCGCGGCGTCGCCGCTCTTGAGGCCAAGCTCGCCGAGGTGGCCGAGGCGCCCATCCGGGCCGTCGAAATGGCGCACTAAGCGCCATGACCTATCGCCCGCCCGTCCGCGAGCACCTGTTCATCCTGGGTGAGGTGCTCGGGATCGAGCAATATAAAGACCTGCCGGGGTTCGCCGACGTCACCATGGATGTCGTCGAACAGATCCTGGACGAGGCGGCCCGCTTCGCCGCCGAGGTGCTCGATCCCCTGAACGCGATCGGTGACAAGGAGGGTTGCCACTGGGCCGCCGACGGCTCGGTGACCACGCCGAAGGGCTTCAAGGACGCCTACCGCGCCCTGACCGCCGGCGGCTGGCCGGCGCTGGGCGCGGCGCCGGAGGTCGGCGGCCAGGGCCTGCCGGCGGTGGTCGGCCTCGCCTTCAGCGAGATGAGCTCGGCGGCCAACATGGCCTTTTCCATGTATCCGGGCCTCACCCACGGCGCCTATTCGGCCATCAGCAACGGCGGCTCCGACGAACAGAAGGCGCTCTACCTGCCCAAGCTCGCCTCCGGCGAATGGTGCGGGACCATGAACCTCACCGAGCCGCAATGCGGCACCGATCTCGGCCTGCTGCGCACCAAGGCCGTGGCGGCCGGCGACGGCTCCTGGCTCATCAGCGGCGAGAAGATATGGATCAGCGGCGGCGAGCACGATCTGGCCGACAACATCATCCACCTGGTCCTGGCCCGCGTCGAAGGCGCGCCGGCCGGCGTGCGCGGCATCAGCCTCTTCATCGTGCCCAAATATATTCCGGATGCGGAGGGTCATCCCGGGGGCCGCAATGGCGTCACCTGCGCCGGCCTCGAAGAAAAGATGGGCATCCACGGGAACGCCACCTGCGTCATGGTCCACGAGGAGGCGACCGGCTGGCTGGTGGGCGAGGAGAACCGCGGCCTCTCCCTGATGTTCGTGATGATGAACGAGGCGCGTCTCGGCGTCGGCCTGCAGGGCCTGGCCCAGGGCGAGGCGGCCTATCAGGCGGCGGCCGACTTCGCGCGCGAACGGCTGCAGGGCCGCGCCCTGACCGGACCGGTCAATCCCGACGGCCCGGCCGACCCGATCGTCGTCCATCCCGACGTGCGCCGCATGTTGATGGACTCCCGCGCCATCCTCCAGGCCGGCCGCGCCTTCCTGTTCTGGACCGGCCTCCACGGCGATCTGGCCCACGCCCACCCGGACGAGGCCCAGCGCCAGAAGAGCGCCGACTACATGGGCCTGATGACGCCGGTGCTGAAAGCCTACCTCACCGAGCGCGGGTTCGAGATCTGCTCCGACGCCGTGCAGGTGCACGGCGGGGCCGGCTTCACCGAACACATGACCGTCAGCCAGAGGATGCGCGACTGCCGCATCACACTGATTTACGAAGGGACCAACGGCGTTCAGGCCCTCGACCTGGTCGGCCGCAAGCTGCCGGCGAACGGCGGCCGCGCCATCACCAGCTTCTTCGCCGAGGTCGACGCCTTCGTCGAAGCCCACAAGGCCGAGGCGGGGGTGAAGGACTTCGTGGACGCCCTGGCCGGCGTGAAGGCGCAACTGCAGGACGCCACCCTGTGGCTGATGCAGAACGGCCTGACCAATCCCGACAACGCCGCCGCCGCCTCGATGGACTATCTGCGCCTCTTCGGCCTCACCGGCCTCACCTATATGTGGGCGCTGATGGCCCGGGCGGCCCAGGCCAAGATCGACGCCGGCGACGCCGATCCGTTCTACGCGGGCAAGCTCACCGTCGGGCGCTACTTCATCGCCCGCGTCCTGCCCGAGGCGGCCGCGCACCTAGCCAAACTCAAGACCGGCGCCGCCGTGGTCATGGCCCTGCCGGCCGACGCCTTCTGAGGTGAGCGTCCACCGCGCCACGGTGGCCTGGGCGCTGGCCGAGGGCGGCGAGGCCTTCCTCAAACGGCGCTACAGCCGCCTCCACACCCTGGCCTTCGAGGGTGGCGCCGTGGTGGCCGGATCGCCGGCCACGGCCGTCGTGCCGGCCCCCTGGTCCTCGCCGGAAGGCGTCGATCCGGAGGCGGCCTTCACCGCGGCCTTGAGCGCCTGCCACATGCTGTGGTTTCTCGACCACGCCGCCCGCGCCGGCTTCGTCGTGACGTCCTACGCCGACGAGGCGGAGGCCACACTCGGGCGCCTGGAGCGCGGCAGGTTCGCCGTGACCCGCGTGGCTCTGCGCCCGCGCATCGTCTTCGACGGCGACAAACGGCCCACGCAGGACGAGATCACCCACCTGCACGAGGCCGCCCACGCCGACTGCTTCATCGCCAATTCGGTCACCAGCGAAGTGGTCGTGGAGCCGCCGGCTTAATTTCGGCGAGACGCCAGAGACGGCGATCGCCCCGTTGCGGACCTCGCCAAGCTGTCTAGGCTGGCGGCATGGGAAATCTGCGCGTCCGAATTATTTCAACTCCGCCCGGCGACGCGCCGCTTTGGGTAAGAGAAAAATGGGTTGGAATAGAGTTACCTACCGCTAGATGTACCGGACCGGCGGTCGCGGTAGGTTTTGGTGTGTTCAGCAAGAACGCATGGAGTTTTTGGCGAAGACTGATCGGATTGTTTTCGGGTGAGGGTGAACTGGTGAAGGGTTATGTTGTCAATGCTCTCACAGCAGTTCAGTTGTTAGAACAGGTAAGTCCCAAAGCGGCAGATTGGTGGCGCCAATCGACACCTAGAGCCCTAACATCAAAGGATAATTTTATGTTCCATGCGGAGGCTTGTGAAGAGATTCACTGAAGAACACGAAGACGGGCGCCTGTCACCGCGTCGCACGGCGCGAGGCTGGCTCTGACAGCACCGCCAACCTCGGAGAGGTGCTATGAGCCCACCATGGTCGGCATCCGTGGCCCAAGCTTCGAGTTCGTTCGCACCGGTCTGCGCTTCCTCCTGGCCGCAATCTACTACCTCGTCGGTGTCTGGCATCTGACGACCCCCAGCGATTTTGTGCCGATCGTGCCGACCTGGGCGCCGGCCCCGCACGCGCTGGTGATCTTCACAGGATGGTGCGAACTCCTGGGCGCCACGGGATTGTTGATCCCCAGGCTGCGCAGGTTCGCCGGTGTCATGCTGGCGATCTACGCCGTCTGCGTTTTTCCGGCCAACATCCGCCAGGCGTTCGATCACATCCCGTTTCGCGGCCATCCCGTCGGATGGGACTTCAACGGGCCCCGTTTCGCGTTCGAGCCGGTCCTGATCTGGTGGCCCCTGTTTTGCGCCGGCGTGATCGATTGGCCGTTTCGCCATCGGCGCGATCCTCAGCCCGCACCGAAGGCGCAGCTGTCTGACTAGTCGTCGAACCCGACGAACACCGCGGCCTCGTCGACCGACTTGCGTTGGGAGACAACGGCGTTGGCCGGAAAACCGTCGTCGGGATAGCCCAGCGCGACGCAGATCATGATCACCTGATCCTCGGCGATGCCGGCGTGCTCGCGCACCACGGGCGATTGCATGATCCCCTGGCTGTTGATCACGCAGCCGAGTCCCCGAGACCAAGCCGCATTGACCAGCGCGTTGGTCACCCCGCCGCAGTCGAAGGGCGCGATATCGCCGCCGTGGATGGATCGGTCATAGGTTATGACGACCGAGACCGGGGCGTCGAACTGTCGGAAGCCGCGCAGCACCCAGTCCTTGCGCGCATCTTGGTCGTGTCGCTCGATTCCCATGGCGCCAAAGAGTTGCTTGGCGATCCCGATCTGACGCTCCCGGTGCGCCCCCACATATTCGCCGTGGCTGCGGACCTCGCGGGAGGGCGGGACGCCGGCCAGGTTGCGCTCGGTGTTGCCGGCCCGAATGCGGTCGAGCGGCTCCCCGGAAACCACATAGAAGCTCCAGGGTTGCGTGTTCAGCGACGACGGCGCGCGCATCGCAATCTCGATGATTTCCTTGATCACCGCCTTGGGCACCGGGTCGCGCTTGAAGCCCCGGGCGCTGCGGCGCCCCAGGACAACCTCATCGAATGACAACTCCGAACCTGGCTTCACCGGTGCCTTCCCAAACTTGCCTCGCGGGGTCGTCCCCAGCTTTGCTGGCGACCGCCTCATGGCGGCAAGCCGCCTTGGTGGCAAGCGACCCATCCACGGTTCGCTTCAGGGGGTGGCCGGCGAGGGATCAGCGGCTGGAAAGAACGAAGGTGTTCCCGTCGGGGTCCTTGAATTTGGCGAAGGTCCCCCAGGGCTGCTTCTCGGGCGGCCCTTCGAACTCAACGCCCTTGGCCGACATCTGGCTGTAGCTGTAGGCGACGTCTTCGCACTCAAAGGAGCCGTTGAAGAAGGTGCCAATCCTGTCTTCCTGCCCCTCGGGCGTGAACAGGACGACCCCAGTGTCGGCGCCGGGAATGGAAAGTTCGATCCAGCGTCGGCCCGGACCCATGGGCTGATCGGTCGCAACACGCAGGCCGATTTGCTCCGTCCAGAACGCCAGGGCCCGGTCCTGGTCTCGCGTGGGGATCGTCACGAACTTCAGCTTCTTGATCATCGCTCACCTCCGCGATCGACGTAGGTGAGCGGTTTCCAAAGGAGAAGTCATGCAGTAATTGCTATAGCAATGAAGCGCTCATACGCCATCGATCCCTATGTTATCGACACCTTGATGGCGGACCTCGTCGGTCACGACCATCGGCCGTCGGCCTTCCTCGTCTACCTTGCCATCCTTGCCGCCGCCGCGGAGGGAAGGGCGGCATTGAGCTTCGCCGACCTCGCCGAGCGCACCGGCCTTTCGAAGCGAACGGTTCAATACGCCATAGCGGCGCTTCGGAAGCGGGCGCTGATCGAGATTTCGAGACGGGGCGCCACCGAGGTTCCCGACTATCGTCCTCTGTCGCCCTGGCGACGCGAGAGGAGAGATACGCCATGACCATCGTCCGGCGGGATCGGCGCCGAGCGCCCCCGAGGCCCAAGGTATTGGGTATCGATCTCGACGCCGAAACGCGATGCGCCCACTACAACTCCCCCCTCGACATCGTCGCCATCAGGAGCCGCTGCTGCGGCGACTACTATGCCTGCAAGGATTGCCACGACGCCCTGGCCGGCCACGCCATCCGGGTCTGGCCGCGCGCCGAGTGGGCCGAAACAGCCATTCTCTGCGGCGCCTGCGGCGACCAGCTGAGCATCGAGGCCTATGTTGGCGGCGACAATAGCTGCCCGGGCTGCAGCGCGCCGTTCAATCCCGGCTGCCGCCACCACCATCACCTCTATTTCGAGGCCGCGGCGCCGCCAATTTGATAGGCGCCGATCAGTCGCGAGTAAAATGCACTGTCACCGTAATACTGATCCGGGGGACGACACGTCATGCGAACGATCCTCTACGCCGCCGCTGCCCTGGCGTTGACCCTGTCGTCGGCGGCCCAGGCGGCCCAGACCGGGGACGCCGAAGCCCGCGCGGTTTTCATGCGCTACGACGACGGCTGGCGGACCTTCAATGTCCAGGAGATCGTGGACGTTTTCCCGGCCGACTTCGACTGGGTCAATTCCGTCGGCATCCGGATTGTCGACAAGGCGAAGCTGACACGCTTCCTGACCCGCCTTTTCTCGGACCCCTCGTTCCGCGCCGGCAAACCCGGGCCGACCGAGGTCGAGTCTATCCGTATGCTGGGTCCGAACGTGGCTGTGGTGCTGAGCCGTCAGCGAACCGACGGCCAGGTCGACACGGCGACCAACAAGACCATCAAGGTGCTCTACACGGACGAGATCACCGTCCTGAAGCGCATCAACGGCCGCTGGCTGATCGTCAGCGATCTTTCAAGCGACGAGGCGAACGGGGTCTGAGAGCGTCACCCACGACCCCACCCCTCAACAAGCAGACCACCTAAGCCGCCAGCCACCCTGCCGCCCGCGCCTCCAGGGCCGTAGCGTCCTTGAGTTCGCACTCCCAAACCGTCTCGACCCGCCAGCCGGCGGCCTCCAGCGCCGCGCGGGCGGCCAGATCGCGGACGCGGTTGCGGCCGATCTTGGCCGTCCAATAGTCGCGGTTAGCCTTGGGAACGCGGGCGCCGCGCGCGCAGTCGTGGCCGTGCCAGAAGCAGCCATGGACGAAGATCGCCAGCCGCCGTCCGGCGAGCACGATGTCCGGCTTGCCGGGCAGGTCGGCGCGGTTCAGGCGATAGCGGCCGCCCAGCGACCAGATCAGGCGTCGCACCTTGAGCTCCGGCGTGGTGTCTCGCCCCTTGACCCGCCGCATGACCTCCGAACGCTTGGAAGCCGGATAGACGTCGGTCAGCTCACAGCCCCTCGAACAGGGGGGTGGAGAGATAGCGTTCGGCGAAGCTCGGGATGATGGCCACGATCAGCTTACCGGCCATGTCGGGGCGGGAGGCCACGTCGAAGGCGGCGGTGAGCGCAGCGCCGGACGAAATGCCCACCGGCAGGCCCTCTTCCCGCGCCGCCCGCCGGGCCATGTCGAAGGCGTCCTCGTTGCTCACCAGCACGATGTCGTCGATGACCCCACGGTCGAGGATCGCCGGCACGAAGCCCGCGCCTATGCCCTGGATCTTGTGTGGGCCCGGCGCGCCGCCAGACAACACCGCCGAGCCGGTGGGCTCCACGGCGATCATGCGCACCGACGGCTTGAGGCCCTTCAGCACCTGGCCGACGCCGGTGATGGTGCCGGCCGTGCCGACGCCGGAGACGACCGCGTCCACGCGCCCGCCGGTGTCGTTCCAGATCTCGCGCGCGGTCGAGAGGCGATGCACCTCCGGATTGGCCGGATTTTCGAACTGCTGCGGCATCACCGAGCCGGGGATTTCTGACAGCAGCTCCTTGGCCCGAGCGACGGCGCCGGTCATGCCGCGCTCGGCCGGCGTCAGCTCCAGCTTGGCGCCCAGCAGCAGCAGCATCTTGCGCCGCTCCAGCGACATGCTCTCCGGCATGACCAGGATCAGCTTCAGCCCCTTGGCCGCGGCGACGAAGGCCAGGGCGATGCCGGTGTTGCCGCTGGTCGGCTCGACGATGGTCGACCCCGCCTTGAGCAGCCCCTTGGCCTCCAGGGCCTCGATCATGGCCACGCCGATGCGGTCCTTGACCGAGCCCAGCGGGTTGAAGAATTCCAGCTTGGCGACCACCTCGCCCTTGGGCTTCAGCCGGGCGGTCAGGCGCGGCAGGCCGACGATCGGCGTGTCGCCGATGGTGTCGATGATCGAGTTGTAGATCTTGCCGCGGCCCTCGCGGCTCAGCTTGTGCGTTTCGGTGTCGTTGGCGGCGTCCATGGTTTCTCTGCGTCCCTGGTGTCGGCCCGGCCTCCACATAAGCCCGCGCGCGCCGTCTTGGAAGCGGGGTTCTGGGTCGGACCACCTCCCCCTGGATGGGGGAGGTGGCCCTGCGAAGCCTTGGCGAAGCAGGGTCGGAGGGGGTGGAGCGGCCACCCCACCCGTCTCGCGCTTGGCGCGATCCACCCTCCCCATCGAGGGGAGGGAGGCGTGAAGCGCCCGGCCCCGGGAAGATTGTCACGCCAGGCGCGCCGGCGGTTCCCGGGCCAATCGGGAAAAGTTCACGAACTGTGTTCACTTGGCGCCAAGCGGCGCCGTAGCCCTTTACAGCGGTCAGCGCGCGCCGTGTCCTCGCTTACGGGAAACCCAACAGGGAGGTTCAGGTCATGATCAACCGCCAAACCCTCGCCGTCGCCGGCCCGTTTCCAATCCCGGTGAAGCCCAGGCGCGACCGCGCCGCCAGCCTCGGCATTGTCGCCTCGATCGCCGTCCATCTGGCCATCGTCGGCTATCTCCTCAGCGCGACCTTCCACCCCTTCCAGCTGGCGGAGCCGGCCGATCCGCCGGCGATCATCAGCACCGTCACCCTCGACCCCACTCGTCCCGTGGCCCCGCCGAAGCCGATCGTCCCGCGCGTTCCCATACACGCGCCGCGCTTGCGGCCCCCGTCGACCGAGGACGTCCTGCCGGCCCGCCCCCCCGATCATTTGCTCCCCGATAAGCTCACCGTTCCGCCACTGATCGTTGATGCGACGCCGAGCGTCTCGCCGCCGCAGCTGCCGCCCGCCAAGCCGGCGACGATCACCAACCCCGCATGGGTGTCCCTGCCCGACGCCGCCCAGATGAGCCGGGTCTATCCTGACCGGGCGGCGCGGCTGGATCTGAGCGGCGAGGTCACCCTGACGTGCGCGGTCACCGCCGTGGGCGGCGTGGAGGGCTGCCGGGCGACGAGCGAAACGCCGCAGGGATACGGATTCGCCCATGCGGCCATGAACCTGACCGCCTATTTCCGCATGAAGCCCCGCACCGAGAACGGTCAGCGGGTGGGCGGCGCCACGGTGCTCATTCCCATCCGCTTCGCCATCCCCGCCGGAGGCTAGATCCTCCTCCCGTTGGCTGATGGGGGAGGAGGATCTGCGAAGCCTTGGCGAAGCAGGGTCGGAGGGGGTGGAGCGGCGTCTCCACCCCACCCGTCTCGCGCTGCGCGCGATCCACCCTCCCCATCAAGGGGAGGGTGGCGTAAGCTAACCGCCGATCACCAAGGCGAGGAACGCGCGATGGATAGGCCGTTCGATCTCATCATCCGGGGCGGCGAGGTGTTCGACGGCTCGGGCGGGTCATCTGTCAGCGCCGATGTCGCCGTCAAGGACGGGCGCATCGCCGCCGTCGGCCAGGTTGCCGGCGCCGGCGTAGAGGAGATCGACGCCCGCGGCCACATCGTCACGCCCGGCTTCGTCGACGTCCACACCCACTACGATGGCCAGGCCACCTGGGACGGCCGCATGCAGCCCTCCTCCTGGCACGGCGTCACCACGGTGGTGATGGGCAACTGCGGCGTCGGCTTCGCGCCCTGTCGCCCCGCCGACCACGATCGCCTCGTGCGGCTGATGGAGGGTGTGGAGGACATTCCCTTCCCGGTGCTCGCCGAGGGCCTGCCGTGGAACTGGGAAAGCTATGAGGACTATCTCGACGCTCTCGCCGCCCGGGCCTTCGACGTCGACATCGGCAGTCAGCTGCCGCACGCGGCCGTGCGGGTCTTCGTCATGGGTGAGCGGGGCGCGCGGCGCGAGCCGGCCACCGCCGCCGACATCGCCGCCATGGCGGCCATCGCTCAGGGTGCGGCGCGCGCCGGCGCCCTCGGCTTCACCACCTCGCGCACCCTCAATCACCGCACCAGCGACGGCTCGTCCACCCCCACCCTCACCGCCGGCGAGGACGAGCTGACCGGCATAGCCCTCGGTCTCAAGGCCGCCGGCGCCGGCGCCCTGCAGGTGGTGTCCGACTTCACCGACCCCGAGGTCGAGTTCGCCATGCTGCGGCGGATCGTCGAGCGCTCGGGCCGGCCGCTGTCCTTCAGCCTGCTGCAGAGTCCTATCGACCCTGGGGCCTATAAGGTGCTGCTGGCCGCGCTCGAGGACGCCGCCGCCGCCGGCCTCACCATGACGGCCCAGGTCGCCGCCCGGCCGGTGGGCGTGCTGCTCAGCCTCGAGCTGACGCTCAATCCGTTCAGCCAATACGCGGTCTATGGTGAGATCGCCCAACTCCCGCACGCCGGACGTGTCGCCGCGCTGTCCGATCCCGCCTTCCGCGAACGCCTGCTCGCCGACCATCCGCGCGAAGGCACCCGCCGCCTGCCGACAAACTGGGGTCGCATGCACCTGATGGCCGCGCGGCCCGACTATGAGCCCGCGCCCGACACCACCGTTGAGGCCATCGCCCGCGCGCGCGGCGTCTCGCCCGAGACCGTGGCGTTGGACCATATGCTGACCGACGGCGGCCGGGGCATGCTCTATGCGCCGTTCCTCAACTACGCCGAGGGCTCGCTCGAACCCGCCCGGGCCATGATCGCCCACCCACTCACCGTGCCCGGCCTCTCCGACGGCGGCGCCCACGTGGGCATGATCTGTGACGGCAGCTTCCCGACCACCATGATCACCCACTGGACGCGCGACCGCACCCGCGGGCCCAAGCTGGCGCTGGCCGAGGTGGTGCGTATGCAGACGCGCGACACCGCCCGCCTGCTGGGATTGAACGATCGCGGCCTCGTCGCCCCCGGCTATCGCGCCGACCTCAATGTGATCGACTACGGCCGCCTCGCCCTGCACGCGCCGCAAGTCGCCTACGACCTGCCGGCCGGCGGGCGCCGTCTGATCCAGAAGGCCAGCGGCTATGCCGCCACCATCGTCGCCGGCCAGGTCACCTACCGTGATGGCGAGGCGACCAACGCTTTGCCCGGGCGGCTGGTGCGTGGTGCGCAGCCCGCGCCGATGGCCCTGGCCGCGGAGTAGGGCGATGATCCAACCTCTGGAAACCGCTTGCGAGTGGCGAGCGGGCGACGTCGCCGACCCCGCCGCCTGGACCGAATTGTTGTCGGACGACGAGATCGCCGAACTCGAGGCGGCGATCGCCCATGCGCGCGAGGTTTCGGCCGAACTTCTCGACATCGGCCGCGAGGATTTCCCGCTGCCCATGCTCGGCGCGCGGCTGACGGCCGTCGAGCGCGAATTGATCGACGGACGCGGTTTCGTTCTCCTCCGCGGCCTGCCGCGCGAGCGCTGGTCCAACGACGACATGTGCCTGGCCTATTGGGGGATCGGCGCCCACCTCGGTCGACCCTGGCCACAGAACCATCATGGCCACCTGCTGGGCGATGTCACCGATCAGGGCAAGACCTTCGACGACCCGACCGCCCGGGGCAATGAACTGGGCGGCATCGGCCTCGACTTCCACTGCGACGGCTCCGATCTCGTCGGTCTGATGTGCCTTGCCAATGGCGCGACGGGCGGCGCCTCGGCGGTGGCCAATTCCGTCGCCCTGCACAACGACATGGTCCATGAGCGGCCGGATCTCGCCGCCGAGCTCTACAAGCCCCAGCCCTACGACATGCGCGGCGAGCAGAGTCCGGGCGCGCGCGGCTGGTACGAACTGCCGGTGTTCACCGGCCACGGTGGCCGGCTGTTCGTGCGCCTGATCCGTGCCTACATTCTCGCCTCGCAGCGGCACGCCGATGCGCCACGCCTGACCGAGACCGCGCGCGAGGCGCTGGAGTGGCTTCAGACCCGGGCCGAGAGCGGCGCCTACAGCGTCGTCATGGACTTCCAGCCCGGCGACATGCAGTTCATCAACAACTACCACGTGCTGCACGGCCGCGCTCAGTATACGGACGACCGCGCGGCCGGAAGGGTGCGCCATCTCAAGCGTCTCTGGCTGGAGACCGACGTGCTCGACGATCGTCCGGCCTATTTCCGCAACAACATCTCCGGTCACTGGTCGGAGCGACGCGTCGCCAGCCGCCTGGACGCGGTGAACTGAGGTCGGCGAGACCGCCCCGAAGTTCGGAACGCGGGCTGTATCAAACTTGAAATAACCTGCCGGTTGGAGCAACCTCACCGCCCTCGCGATCGCCTTGGTGGGAGGGTTCCATGGCGCAACTCGACGAAGACAAACTGCACTCATTCGTGGGCAAGATGCTGGGCGACCTCGGCGGCGCCATGTCGGTGCCGACGGCCCGGATCGGCTTCAGGCTGGGCCTGTTCGATGCGCTCCACGAGGGCGGACCGGCCACGGCGGGGGATCTGGCCCGCCGCGCCGGCGGCCTGACCGAACGCTATGTACGCGAATGGGCCCTGGCCCAGGCCGCCAATGGCTTCGTGGACTATGATCCGGGCGCCGAGACCTTCAGCCTGTCCCCGGAACAGGCCATGGTCTTCGCGGTCAAGGACAGTCCGGTCTATCTTGAGGGCGCCTTCGACATCGTCGCGGCCATGATTGAGGGCGAGCCCAAGGTCGAGCACTCGTTCCGCACCGGCGAAGGCGTGCGCTGGGGCGACTCCGCCGGATGCCTGTTCTGCGCCACCGGGGCCTTCTTCCGGCCGGGCTATGTCAACAACATCGTCCAGAACTGGCTGCCGGCCCTGGACCGCGTCGAGGCCAAGCTTAAGGCGGGCGCCAAGGTCGCTGATGTCGGCTGCGGCGTCGGCTTCTCCACCCTGTTGATGGCCGAGGCTTTCCCGGCCAGCCGCTTCGTGGGCTACGACTTCCACGCCCCGTCGGTGGAGGAGGCCAATCGCCACGCCGCCGCCCACGGCGTCGCCGACCGGGTCAGCTTCCAGGTGGCCGCCGCCAAGGAGATCGCCGAGGCCGACTACGACCTGGTCACCTGCTTCGATTGCCTGCACGACATGGGCGACCCCAGAGGCTGCGCGCGGCACATGCGGCGCATCCTCAAGGACGACGGAACCTGGATGGTCGTCGAACCGATCGCGGGGTCAAAGCCGGCGGACAACTTCAACCCTGTCGGTCGTCTGTTCTACAACGCCTCGACCATGATCTGCGTGCCGACGTCGCTCGACCAGGAGGTCGCCGAGGGCCTGGGCGCTCAGGCCGGCGAGGCCAAGCTCTCGGAGGTCATCCGCGACGGGGGTTTCACCCGCGTGCGCCGGGCGACCGAAGGACCGTTCAACATGATCCTCGAAGCCCGCGCCTGATCCACCTCTCCCGGCGGGGGGAGATATATGGTTGACGTACCATGGTCTATTAGTTGATTCTAGTGCGACCAAGGATGCGTCAGCCCCGGCCCTCCAATCTCCCGGATGGCAACATCAACCCGGAGGGCCGGGGAATGACCAATGTCCTCGGAGCTATGCCCCGTTGTCGATGCGAATGAAGCCCACGCGGCTCTAGGTGCGCTGCTGGCGCGAAAGCCTCATTTGTTCGCGGAGGCTGACGAGTTGTTTCTCGGAGAGTCTCCCCGCCATGAGCCCGGCGGAGTGCTGAACTACTTCTTTGTAGTCGCCGCCTGCGCCACAGATGGGACAGACGATCATCGCGCCCATTTCCGGCCCCGTGACTGTCACGAGAGGCTCGCCGTCCTGCGCGCACCGGAGAAGTATGGTCTCGCTCATGTGGTCTCCAATCCAGATGTTTCCCCGTCCAGTGACAGGCCCGCGCTCATTCCTTCTCTGCGCCCGCAAGACCTTTCCTCTTTCGAGGCTTTGTTTGAGGTTTGGCGAGAGGAGGGGTCGAACTATGCGATTCTGGTGGTTGGGGGGACGCAAGACCTTCAATCGCTCGCCGGGCGTTGCCTTCGGTGGGCTCTGCAACCCCATACAGCCAAAGCGGACTGAGCCCCGCTAGCGCTGAAAGCCGAACTCTGTTCAGCAGAGGCGGCAGATCCGAAAGCCCGTCTCGGATTCTACGCAGTTGGTCGCGTTTTGCCGAGAACTCAGCCTTGGTCCATTCGACTTTAGATATCTTAAGTGGGCCGGCTTTGATTTGATAGCGGTAGAACTCGACCGCACTAAAGTTATCGTTCATACAAAAGAAGCAATGCGCGACCATGTTTCTGTCATCAAGTATTCCAAGAAACTTATTCAGCACCTTGATATATTTTGTCTGTTCAGATGGAAGAATGGTGGAAAAGTGAATCGCTGCGATTGCCATTTTGATCTTGTTCGCAATGAACATTTCGGCGGTGACGATTGTTCCTTGCAGGCCGTTGAGCGCAAGAGCGGATTTTATGATCTCATCAACGCTCCCTTCTGTGATCGCCCAGGACTGAAGATAGCGGCCGACCTCCTCATAGTGCCAAGCGTCCTGAGTTGGTAGAGCGAGCCCCGGCATGATATTTTCCCCGCATGAGCGATCAGGACGACGACCAGCGCCGTGACGCGCTCTTGCTCAAGGTGCTGAAAACGCCACCACAGCCACGCAAGAGGCGTGACCGTGGGGCGAAACCTAAGCCGGAATCAGGTGGAGTCGAGTCGCCTGAGGCGACGGCACATGGCCGCTAATCACGATCCACTAGATCGTGCGCTTACGATCATCGTCGGATCAATTATCGTGTCCACCCTGATCATCTTCTTCGGCGGCACGCTTATCTGGTGTCTCATCTTAATGGGCGTGTTGCCGCCGCCCTAGTCCGACTTTGGGGGGTGCCGCCGCGTCGCCATGATGCGTCGCGCCTTCTGCTTGATCGTCCTAGGCCGTCGCAGGCTGTCGATAGGTCAACCGCTTGCCTTGAGCGCCCCGGAGCAATTCCTCGGCGCGGGCGATGTCGTCCACGCCCAAAGCCTCGCGGTTCGAATACCTGAAATCGAACTCGGCGAGGTAGCGGTGCAGGTGGGCCTCTGAGACGTGATGGAACGTCCCATAGACGCCGCGCTTCAGAATGCTGAAGAAGCCTTCAACCGTGTTCGAATGCCATTCGCCGCGAACGTATTCCTCGATCCCGTGGTTGACGGTCTCGAAGCGGGCGAACTCCGCGCCGATGGGGCGGTATTGGCCCGCGTCGTCGGTCATCAGCGTGGATGAACGCTTGACGTGCTTCACGATGATCGGCCGCAGGGTCTTGCCGCTGACGTTGGCGACATGAAATGAGCGGGCGCGGCCATTGCGTTCCACCAGCGTGAAGGCGACTTGCTTGCCGACCATGCCAATGTTCTTCGGGTTGCGCTTGGACAGACGCTTGTTGCGTTCCTTGCCGCCAACGCCGGTTTCGTCAGCCTCGACGATCATGCCTTCGCCGCCCAGCGGGCCAGGGTTCGTGACCTTGGCCGCTTCCCGCAGGCGGTGGAACAGAAACCACGCCGTTTCGTAGGTCACGCCCATGAGGCGTTCCAGTTGCTTCGCGCTCATACCCTTCTTGCTGGAGGCCATGTAGTGCGCCGCCAACACCCATTGATGCAGCGGAACCTTGGAGCGCTCCATGACCGTTCCGACCGTGACGGTGAACGGCTTACGGCATTCCTTGGTCTTGCACTTGTAGAGCCCCGGCCTGGTGGTGGCGCCCTTCATGGCCGTGGCGTTGTCGATCACGCCACAGTGCGGACAGACAGGACCATGCGGCCACAGCAGGCGCTCCAGGTGCGCCCTGGCGGCGTCATCGTCGTGGTAGATCGGGTTTTTCGTATCGCGCTTGCGGGCGGTCATAACGGGCCTCATCTGATGGCCCATATACTACATCAGGTGCGTGGTACGTCAACCATATAATTTTCCCCGGTCCATACAGACTTACGCCCGGCCATGACGGTAGGGTTGGGGAACGGGGAGAGATGGGTTGAGCGCGACACCCTGCGCTGATATATGATATGTATATCACGTGGAGAGTGCATGCGCGCCTTGATCGATATCCCCGACGAAGATCTCAAGGCGCTCGATGAGTTGCGCGAGCAGCGCGGCGTGCCGCGCGCGCGCCTCGTGCGCGACGCCATCGGCGATTATCTGCGGCGCAATCCGCCGGCGGAGACGGCGCGGGCGTTCGGTCTGTGGGGCGGCGAGCCGGTCGACGGGGTGGACTATCAGCGTCGCGTCCGCGCCGAATGGTGAAGGCGCTCTTCGACACCAACATCCTGGTCGATTTCCTGCACGGCCGCGACGAAGCCAAGGCGGAGATCGAGCGTTTCGAGGCGCGGGCGATCAGCATCGTCACCTGGATGGAGGTCATGGTCGGGGCCACCAAGGCCAACGCCCTCGCCACCCGCGCCTGGCTGGCCGGGTTCGAAACCATCGGTCTCGATCAATCGGTGGCTGAGGAGGCGGTCAGCCTGCGCCGCGCGCATCGTCTCAAGCTGCCAGACGCCATCGTCTGGGCTACGGCGCGCCGCCAGGGCGCTTTGCTGGTCACCCGCGACGCGCGCGGTTTTCCCGCCGACGATCCAGGCGTGCGAATGCCCTATGGGTAGTTAGCGCTGCCTCGCCTTGCGGGCGGCGTATTTGGCGTCGCGGGCGGCCTTCTGCTCAGCCTTGGTCAGCGCCTTGCGCTCGCGACGTTCGCCGCGCTTGGCTTCCAGCGACTCGGCTTCGCGGGCCTCGGCCAACAGGCGCGCGGCTTCCTTGGCCTCGGCGCGCGCCTTGCGCACGACCTCCAGTTCGCGGGCGCGCCGCTCCTCACGGCTCTCGAGAACCGGGGCGGTCACCATCGGCTTGGGTTTCATTTTGGCCAGCATGGCCTTCTTGGCTTCGCTGGCGTTGGCCAGCCGTTCGGCGTGGCCGGTATGGAAAGGGTCTCGCATGGGTCCTTTGCGCGGGTTTTCGAGCGGGGCCTCTCAAACCCCAGATCGGAGGTTCTGGCAACACCCGCGCGACAGAGGGGGCGGTTATTTCGCCAACATCGGCCGCCCTTCGTGGGCGACCAGAAGGTCGTGCATGTCGTCGGCGTGCTCTTCTTCGACCGACAGGATCCATTCCAACGTCCGCCGGGTCGAGGGATCGTCCTCGCCGAAGTAGCGAATCAGCTCGCGGTAGTGGTCGACGGCGATGCGCTCGGCGATCAGATTCTCGCGGATCATGTCCACCAGGCTGCCGCCCACCTTGTACTCAGAGGCCGAGCGCGCACAGAGGCCCTCGGGGTTGAAGTCCGGCTCGCCGCCCAGCTGGGTGATCCGCTCTGCGACGGCCATCACATGCTCCTGCTCTTCCTTGGCGTGTTCCGCGAACTCGGCCTTCACGCCCTCGCTGGAGAGGCCGGTGGCGACGATGGAATTCTGCGTGTAGCGCAGGACGCAGACGATCTCGGTGGCCAGCACCGCCTGCAGAATCTCGATCGTCTTCTTCGGGTCGCCGCCGTAGGTCGATCCCAGCGCGCCGCCCTCGAGGTGTTTGCGGGCGCGAGAGCGCAGGGTCTTCACATCCGAGAGGAAGGGTTTGTCGGAGGTCGGAGCGTCCATGGTTGTCTCCCGCGTTGAGCGTTGTTCACCCCGAGGTGGCAACGCCCGGATGGGAGGGGTGTTCCGTCTATTCGCCGAAACCGGCGCCGGGCGTCACAGGCGCCAGACGGATCAAGCGGCTGTCGGCCACCGCGGCGGTGCGGTGCTTGACGTGGTCGCGGTAGGCCGGGTCGGTGACCATGGCCAGGAAGGCGCCGGCGCTCGGATATTCGGCGATGAAGGCCAGGTCCCAGGCCTCGTCCGTGGGTCCGGTCACCACCGCCTCCGGCCGCCCCGCCCACACCTGCCGCCCGCCGACGCGGGCGAACACCGCCGCGCTGTCTCGGCCATAGGCGCGATAGGCCTCGAGGCCGGTGAGGCCCTTGCCGTGATTAGGGTGGTCCTCGGGATATTCGGCCATGGGCTTCAGCCGGATCAGGTTCAGCATCTGGATCGGCGCGTCGCGCGGCAGGGCCTTGAAGGCCTCGAACTGCGGGCGGGTGGGATCGATCGAGCCTTGGGCCACGCGGCGCCTCCTTCCCAGGTTGAGGCCGTCATAGCGCAAGGCCCGCTCCGCGTCGCGTGCGCCGCGGCTTCTGGCAAATCTCGGAACGGATCGGCCGCGTAGCGGTTTCAAGGGCCTGGGGGCGTTTCGACGAGAGGTGACAACCCATGCCGACCAATCCGTTCCGCCTCGCCGCCACGGCCCTGACCGCCCTCCTGGCCTCCGCGCCGGCCTATGCCCAGATGCAGGGCGGCGCGACCGCCGGCTCTCCGCTGTCGCCCGCCGGTGCGAACAGCATGCAGACCACGCCCCCCGTTCCGAGCAGCGAGCAACCGAGTTCCGCCGCCAGTCCGGGCGCGGCCGCTTCCGACACCGGCGCCAGCACCGGAACGGCGACCAACACCAACGCGACCACCCTCTCCACCGGCCTGACGGTGAAGGACAACACCGGCGCCGCCATTGGCCAGATCACCGACATCGCCGCCGACAAGAGCGGGACGCAGCTGGCCACCATCAAGATGGGCGCCGACACCTTCCGCCTGCCCACCGACCGCCTGGCGGTTCAGAACGGCGCGGCCGTGGTCAACCTCACCCAGGCCCAGATCGAGGATGAGCTGCACCCGCCGAAGACAAAATAAGCGCGCCGGTCGCCTCACCGCTTCAGCGCCTTCGCCGCCGCACCCTCGATCATCACATCCAGCACGCTGTTGTTGGCGGCGTGGCCGGTGTGGGCGGCCAGCGGGTCGGCCGCCAGGCCGAGGAAATCGAAGCCGTTGCGATCATAGACGTTGACCACCTTCGCCCCAGGCAGCGCCGGCACGCGAAAGGTCAGGACGTCGCTCGGATCGCTGAAGGCGATCACCTGGCGCACGACCGGTGCGCCCAGAGCTCTCGGCGCGGCGCTCCATCGATGCAGCGCCTCCATCGGCGAGGCGCTCTCGGCGGATGCCGCCGGCGCGAGGTTGGGGGCGCTATGGCCCAGGCGCGCCAATTCCAGGAGCGCGAACTGGTTGGCGAACAGATAGACATAGGCTGTGCGGTCCAGCATGCGCCGCGCGCCGGCGTCGTTCGACCAGGCGTCAAGGACGATGAAGCTGCCGAGGCTGGCGGCGACGAGCACATAGTCGTGGTCCGCCGGCTGGCCGGCGTCGTCCACCTCGGCATAGGCGAACGCCTCATCGATCGTCTGTCGCAGATAGGTCCGCATAGGCCCCAGCGCGATCACGGCGTCCGACAGGCCCCAGTCCATCAGGTTCGTCTTGGCCAGGCCGTTCAGCCAGGCCGCGCCGCCGATCGGAGAGGGTTTGGCCAGGACGGCGGCGATCTCGGCCGACGTGATCCAGGCGTGGTAGGGCGCGGGCAGGGGGCGGCCGGCGGCGTCCAGCGCGGCGCAGAGGTTGAGGCGTTTGCGGTCGGCCGCGGCCAGCTCGGCCTCAGGCAACAGGAGAGCCCGGCATTTCAGCGGAAACACCAGCGGCCACCAGTTGATCTCGTCGACGATCACCTCGGGCAGCCCGGGCCGCGCCGGGTAGCGATAGCGCTCGACGAACGGCGCCCCCGCCGACCATGACTCCGCCTTCCAGATCGGCAGGTCGAGGTAGGTGAGGGTCGGCGGCGCGGCGCCCAAATCCAGGCGACGGAACGTGGGCGTGGGCAGGACGCCGCCGATGCAGAGGCCGGTCACATGCCGGCACAGCGATTGCTGGAAGACGACGGAGTCCCCGGCCCCGCTGGCCATCATGCCGTGCACATAGAGGATGTGCACCGGCTTGGTCGCCGTGCGGATCAGATCGCCGAGGGGGCGGGTGTCGGCCAACCGGTCCGGTCCGGCCTCGGCGATCGGAGAAGCCAGTCCGGGCGTCGCGAGACCCAGCACCGCGAAGAGGGCGAGCGTCCATGCCGGGAGCGCCATGCCATACCTCCCACGTCTTGCCGGGATAGCGCCCCGAAACTCAGGCCGCCCTGGCGACGTGCATCTCAATGTGCAAGCCGGCGGCCGCCACCATGTTGACCAGTGTGTCGAGACCAAACAGATGGACCTTGCCGCGCAGCAGGTCAGAGACACGCGGTTGCGTCACGCTCAGTCGGCGGGCGGCCTCAGCCTGGGTCCAGCCCTGGGCTCGGATATGTTCTTCGAGCGCCATCATCAAAGTCGAACGGAGTTTCATGTTCTCCGCTTCCGCCGGGGTGTCCTTGATCGCATCCCAGACGCTGGTGAAACTGTCGTTGCTCATCGCGTCCAATATACAAATATATGTATATTCCTACAAGGCGTCTCGGCGCCCACCTTGATCGGCCGCTTGGGTCCTCGAATCGCCTCACCACAGGCCACTCCCGAGACTTGACAATTTGCAATAAGTTCGCTATTTGTTCTTATCGTCGCACTCCAATGATGAAAGGAACACCCATGACCCAAACGCCCCCCGACCAACCCGCCCGCCACGCCAACGGCCGATTCGGCCCGGGCAATCCGGGTCGACGCGCCGGTTCGCGCAATCGCGCTTCACACGAGATGATCATGTCGATCTTCAAGGACTTCGAATCCAACAAGAATCAGATTCTGGAACGGCTTCGGAACTCCTATTCGCCGCAGTACTTCAACACGCTCGCACGCCTGGCGCCCCAAATGCTGGATGACGGTGCGCCGGTGACGGATGGGTATTCCGACGCCGAGGTGGCCGTGATTGTCTCCCGCGCGCGCCAGGCGCTGGCCGTCACGCCCGATCCGCGTGGCGCTCTTGCGGAATTGGAGGCGCTCATGTCCCATCTCGCCTCCGGGACCTGACCGTAGATCACCGTAGATTCACCGTCACTACGGTGATCTACGGTGGCCCCCGCGCCGGTCCCGGGCGGGCGCGGTGCAATGCTGAAGCCGCCGGTTGCACCCCCCCAACCCCCATGCTATCAGCCCCGCGGCTTTGAGAGCCGGGCCCACTGCGGCCCCGGGCTCACGCGCCTATTTTCTGGCGGACACAGGCCTTTCGAAGCCGGGTCGGGGTCATCCAACTCCCTGGTCGCGGCGCTGACGTGTGAATTTCGGGCGGATCGCAATTGGCTGACGATTCTCAACTCGGCGATGTGGGCGCGCGCTACGCGCGGGCGTTGCTGGACCTGGCCGCCGAAACCGGCGTCCTTCCGGCCGTGGAGGCCGACATCGCCTCGCTGAAGGCTATGCTGGCCGGCAGCGCCGACCTGCGCACTCTGGTCACGTCGCCCAAGTTCACCGCCGAGGAGAAGGGCGCGGGCCTCGGCGCCGTGGCCGCGCGCGCGGGCGTCTGCGAGACCACCCGCAAATTCCTGGGCCTGCTGGCCGCCAACCGCCGCGCCGCGGCGCTCTCCGCTGTCATCACCGCCTTCGAGCGCCTGGCCGCCGCCCGCCGGGGCCTGGTCGCCGCCAAGGTCACCACCGCCGCGCCGCTGACCGAGGCCCAGGCCAAGAGCCTTGCCGCCGCCCTGGCCACCGCCATCGGTCGCGACCCGCAGATCGAGACGATCGTCGATCCGTCCATCCTGGGCGGCGTCAAGGTGCGGGTCGGCTCGCGCCTCTACGACGCCTCGCTCAAGACCAAACTCGATTCCCTGAAATTCGCCCTCAAGAGAGCCTGAAGACCGCCCATGGATATCCGCGCCGCTGAAATCACCGAGATCCTCAAGAGCCAGATCGCCAACTTCGGCGTCGAAGCCGACGTCTCCGACGTCGGCCAGGTGCTGAGCGTCGGCGACGGCATCGCCCGCGTCTTCGGCCTCGACCAGGTCCAGGCCGGCGAAATGGTCGAGTTTCCCTCGGCCGGGGTGAAGGGCATGGCCCTCAACCTCGAGCGCGACAACGTCGGCATCGTGATCTTCGGCTCCGACGCCCAGATCAGCGAAGGCGACGAGGTCCGCCGTCTGGGCGAGATCGTCGACGTGCCGGTGGGCAAGGGCCTCCTCGGCCGCGTGGTCAATCCGCTGGGCGAGCCGATCGACGGCAAGGGTCCGATCACCAATGTGGCCGAGCGCCGCCGCGTGGACGTCAAGGCGCCCGGCATCATCCCGCGGAAGAGCGTGCACGAGCCGGTGCAGACCGGCCTCAAGATCATCGACTCTCTGGTGCCGATCGGCCGCGGCCAGCGCGAGCTGATCATCGGCGACCGCCAGACCGGCAAGACCGCCGTCGCCATCGACGCCATCCTCAACCAGCGCCAGGTCAACGCCGGCGACGACGAGAAGGCCAAGCTCTACTGCATCTATGTGGCCATCGGGCAAAAGCGCTCGACCGTGGCCCGCATCGTCAAGACCCTCGAGGACCGCGGCGCGCTTGACTACACCATCATCGTCTCGGCCACGGCCTCGGAGCCGGCCCCGCTGCAGTTCCTGGCCCCGTTCTCGGGCTGCGCCATGGGCGAGTGGTTCCGCGACAACGGCATGCACGCCCTGATCATCTATGACGACCTGTCCAAGCAGGCGGTCGCCTATCGCCAGATGAGCCTGCTGCTGCGCCGCCCGCCCGGCCGCGAAGCCTATCCGGGCGACGTCTTCTATCTCCACTCGCGCCTGCTCGAACGCGCGGCCAAGATGAACGAAGAGTTCGGCTCCGGCTCGCTGACGGCCCTGCCGATCATCGAAACCCAGGCCAACGACGTCTCGGCCTATATCCCGACCAATGTGATCTCGATCACCGACGGCCAGATCTTCCTGGAAACGGACCTGTTCTACCAGGGCATCCGTCCGGCCATGAACGTCGGCCTGTCGGTCAGCCGCGTGGGCTCCGCCGCCCAGATCAAGGCCGTGAAGACCGCCGTCGGCCCGCTGAAGGGCGAACTCGCCCAGTATCGGGAGATGGCCGCCTTCGCCAAGTTCGGCTCCGACCTCGACGTCTCGACGCAAAAGCTGCTGGCGCGCGGCGCGCGTCTGACCGAGCTTCTGAAACAGGCGCAGTACTCGCCGCTTCAGGCCGAGGAGCAGGTGTGCGTGCTCTACGCCGGCACGCGCGGCTATCTGGACGGCATCCCCGTCGCCCAGGTGAAGCAGTTCGAGGCCGAATTCCTGGCCCGCCTGCACGCCCATAACGCTTCGCTGCTCGACGGCATCCGCACCGGCAAGGCGCTGACGCCGGAGCTCGAGGCCGAACTCAAGAGCGCTCTCGACGCGTTCGCTCAGTCGTTCGCCTGACGGAACGCCGCCTAGATGGCCTCGCTCAAGGATCTGCGTAACCGGATCGCCTCGGTCCAGGCGACGCAGAAGATCACCAAGGCGCTCAACATGGTCGCCGCCGCCAAGCTGCGTCGCTCACGCGAGGCCGCTGAGAACGCGCGGCCCTACGCCGAGCGCATGGCCGCCGTGATCGCCAATCTGGCCCAGGGCGTCTCCGCAGGAGGGGCCCCGCAACTGCTCGTCGGCCCGGGCCGTGACGACAAGGAGCTGGTCGTGGTGGCCACGGCCGACCGCGGCCTCGCCGGCGGGTTCAACTCCTCGATCGTGCGCGCCGCCCGCGAGCACATCAATCAGCGCATGGCGGCCGGCAAGCAGGTCACCATCCTGACGGTCGGGCGCAAGGCGCGCGACCAGCTGCGCCGCACGCACGGCCAGCTGTTCGTCGGCAATCTGGAGGTCGGTCCCAGCGCCAGCCGCGCAGTCGCCCAGGACGTGGCGAACATCATTCTGAAGCGCTTCGAGGACGGTCAGGCCGATGTGGTCACCCTGGTCTTCAACCGCTTCATCTCGGTGGTGACCCAGAAGCCGACCGCGCGCCAGCTGATCCCGGCCCAGGTCGCCGGCGAGGCGCCGAAGATCGACCTCAAGGGCGCGATCTACGAATATGAGCCGGACGAGGAGACCATCCTCGCCACCCTGCTGCCGCGCAATATCGCCACCCAGATCTTCTCGGCCATGCTCGAGAACCAGGCCGGCTTCTTCGCCTCCCAGATGGCGGCGATGGACAACGCCACCCGCAACGCCGGCGACATGATCGCCGCGCTCACCCTCATCAAGAACCGTACCCGCCAGGCGCAAATCACCAAGGAGCTGATCGAGATCATCTCCGGCGCCGAGGCGCTCTGAGACTCGTAAGGAAAGCCCGCCATGACCGACACCCTCACCCCCCCCGCCAAGGATGCCGCCCTGCCCACGGGCGTGGCCACCGGCCGCGTCGTCCAGATCATCGGCGCCGTCGTCGACGTGGAGTTCGAAGGCCACCTGCCGAAGATCCTCGACGCCCTGGAAACCACCAACACCGACCAGAAGACTGGCGCGCCTTTCCGCCTGGTCTTCGAAGTGGCCCAGCACCTGGGTGAAAACACCGTGCGCGCCATCGCCATGGACACCACCGAGGGCCTGACCCGCGGCCACCCGGTGGTCGCCACCGGCGGCCCGATCACCGTGCCCGTGGGCCCGGGCTGCCTGGGGCGGATCATGAACGTCATCGGCGAGCCGGTGGACGAAGCCGGACCCATCCCGCACAACCGCCGCGCCTCCATCCACCGCGAGGCGCCGCCCTTCGCCGACCAGACGACGTCGGCCGAGATCCTGGTCACCGGCATCAAGGTCGTCGACCTGCTGTGCCCCTACACCCGCGGCGGCAAGATCGGCCTCTTCGGCGGCGCCGGCGTCGGCAAGACCGTGACCATGCAGGAGCTGATCAACAACATCGCCAAGGCCTACGGCGGCTATTCGGTGCTGGCCGGCGTCGGCGAGCGCACGCGCGAAGGCAACGACCTCTATCACGAGATGATCGAGTCCAAGGTCAATGTCGATCCCAAGGAGAACGGCGGCTCGACCGAAGGTTCGCGCTGCGCCCTGGTCTACGGCCAGATGAACGAACCCCCCGGCGCCCGCGCCCGCGTCGCCCTGTCGGGCCTGGCCCAGGCGGAATACTTCCGCGACGAAGAGGGCAAGGACGTGCTGCTCTTCATCGACAACATCTTCCGCTTCACCCAGGCCGGCTCGGAAATGTCGGCCCTGCTCGGCCGCATCCCCTCGGCCGTGGGCTATCAGCCGACCCTGGCCACCGAGATGGGCGGCCTCCAGGAGCGCATCACCTCCACGACCAAGGGGTCGATCACCTCGGTGCAGGCGATCTTCGTGCCCGCCGACGACATGACCGACCCGGCGCCGGCGACTTCCTTCGCCCACCTGGACGCCATGACCGTGCTGTCGCGCGACATCGCCGCCCTGGGCATCTTCCCGGCCGTGGACCCGCTCGATTCCACCTCGCGGATCCTCGATCCGCTGGTGATCGGCGACGAGCACTACAACGTCGCTCGCCGCGTCCAGGAAATCCTTCAGCAATACAAGGCATTGAAGGACATCATCGCCATCCTGGGCATGGACGAGCTGTCGGAAGAGGACAAGCTGATCGTGGCCCGCGCCCGCAAGATCAGCCAGTTCCTCTCCCAGCCCCTGCACGTGGCCGAGGCCTTCACCAACCAGCCCGGCGTGTTCGTGTCGCTGGAAGACACCATCCGCTCGTTCAAGGCGGTGTGTGAAGGCGAATACGACCACCTGCCCGAGAGCGCCTTCCGCATGGTCGGCGGCATCGAGGAGGCCGTCGCCAAGGCCGAGCAGATGGCCAAGGACGCCTGAGGTGGCTGAAGCCAAACTGCACTTCTCCCTCGTCTCGCCCGAGCGCGAACTGTTCAGCGGCGAGGTCGATCAGGTCGACGCGCCGGGTTCGGAGGGCGCGTTCGGGGTGCTGGTCGGCCATGCGCCGTTCATGACCACCCTGCGCGAGGGCCGCATCCATGTGCGCACCGGCCAGAGCGAGCTTGTCTATGACGTGAAGGGCGGTTTCGCCGACGTTACGCCGCAGGGCCTCACCATCCTCGCCGAGGAAGTGGCCGAGGTCGTCTGATCGGCCCTCGCCGGAGGTTGACAGGGCCTGCGGCAATTTCCGCTTTGGCGCTATAAGTTTGAGTGACTAGAACGCGTCTCGTCCGGGCTTGATACCAAGGGGAAATTCGAATGCGCCTGTTGCTCGCCAGCCTGACCGCCGCCGTGGCCGCCGCGCCGCTCGCCCTGGCGCAGACGCCGCCCCCCGCCGCCCCCGTTTCGCCGCCCGCCGCGGCCCCGACAGCCGCGGTGACGCCGCCGGCCGCCGCCCCGGCTCCGACGACAACGCCGCCGTCAACCTCGGCGCCGGCGGCCCCCGCCGCCGCCGAGCCCCCGGCGCCGCCTCCTGCGCCTCCCGCGCCGCCGCCTCCGCCTCCGCCGCCCACCGATCCGGCGGCCATCGCTATGCTGGACACCCTGCAGAGCGTCTGCATCCCGGCCGTTCAGGGCGGCAATCTGGACAAGCTCGCCAAGGCCGACGGCTATCGCAAGAACGGCGACGGCAACTATGTGCTCAAGCGCCAGGGCTTCCAGTTCACCCTGTGGCCCGCCGGCTCCAATCCGAACCAGTGCCATATCGACCTCGTCCATCCGGTCGATCCGACCGGGCCCGGCGCACCGATCGTGATCGCCTTGCACAACTGGGCCGTGGTCGAGCGCGGCTGGTCGCTCTATCGCAACGACAAGAACGTCGAGGGCAGCCAGCAGCTGACCACCAGGTCGTGGGAGCATGACGACCCGGGCAAGCACGAGGCGATGTTCATCACCACCTATCGCAAGGCCGACGGCAGCCCGGCGAAGGGGAACGCCGACACCTCGACGATGGTCTACAGCGAGAACAGCACCGGCGGATGAGGCTCCCCGACGTCGCCGGCATTATCGGCGTCGTTCTGATGCTGACCGCCTATATCGGCGCCCAGACCGGACGCCTCGATCCCACGCGCGCGCCGTCGCTGGTCATGAACCTCATCGGCCCGGCGCTGGTGATCTTCTCTCTGATGTTCGCCTTCAACCTGCCGGCGTTCCTGACCGAGACGGCCTGGGCGGCGGCCGCTATTTTTGGCCTTGTGAGACTGGCCCTGCGCCGGCGCTAAGCGGGTTCGACCAGCAGCGGCCGGAAGGCCTCCACCACCTTGAGGTAGGTGGCGCGCTTGAACTCCACGACCAGTTCGGGGGCCTCGTCGAGGTCGGCCCAGCGCCAGGCGTCGAACTCCATGTGGTGATGGGCGCCCAGGTCGATCTCGGCGTCCTCGCCCAGAAAACGGGCCGCGAACCACATCTGCTTCTGGCCGATCCAGCCGCGGGTGACCTTGGAGCCGGCATGGCCGGGCGGGAAGTCGTAAGCCATCCAGTCATCCGTCTGGCCGATGATCCGGGCCGAGGTCACCCCGGTCTCCTCGGCCAGCTCGCGCAGCGCCGCCGTCTCCAGCGTCTCACCCGCGTCGACGCCGCCTTGGGGGAATTGCCAGTTGCCGGGACCCAGCGTGTCGGCGCGGCGGCCCAGCCACACCTTCCCATCCGGACGCGCCAACACGACCCCTACGTTGGGCCGGTAGCGCGCCAGGTCCAACTCAGTTGTTCGGTTTCGGGGCCGCCGGCTGCGCGCCATGGGCGGCTTTGAGGATGGCCGCTTCGGCCAAGGTCGGGCCGGGCTTGGGCAGCTTGGGCGTCGCCTCCACCGAACCGTACTTCAAGACGTCGAGCGCGCGGGTGAGCTGGAAGTCGCCCTTTTTCTCGTCGAAACCGGTCGGCGGCTCTTCCGCCGGCTGGTGGGCGCCCTCGCGCGTCTTGCCCTCGTCGGCGCCCAGCGCGTTGTGGAAGCTGGCCTCGCTGAACTGGAAGGCCTCATTGGCCACCTGCTGGGCTTCTTCGCGGGTCTCCGCCACCTCCAGGTCCGGTTCGATGCCGGTCTTCTGGATCGAGCGGCCGGAAGGCGTGTAGTAGCGGGCGGTGGTCAGCTTGACGGCGCCGTCCATGCCTCCCCGCAGCGGGATCACGGTCTGGACCGAACCCTTGCCGAAGCTGGTCAGGCCGACGATGGACGCCCGCTTGCGGTCCTGCAGGGCGCCGGCGACGATCTCCGCCGCCGAGGCCGTGCCCGAATTGATCATCACCACCACCGGCAGGCTGCCCAGCTTGGGGCCCGGCCGGGCGTTGTAGCGCTCGATGTCGTGCGGATCGCGGCCGCGTTGCGAGACGACCTCTCCGCCGGACAGGAAGATGTCGGACACCCCAACCGCCTGATCGAGCAGGCCGCCCGGATTGTTGCGCAGATCGAGCACCAGGCCCTTCAGGTGCGGGTTCTGGGCCTTCAGAGCGTCGATGGCGGCCTTGGTCTCCTCGGTCGCCTTTTCGTTGAAGCCCGAGAGCCGCAGATAGCCGTAGTCGCCCTCGGCCTTGTAGGTGACCGACTTGGGCTGGATGATTTCGCGCGTCAGCTTGACGTCGAAGGGATCGGTCTTCTCCCGGGCGATGGTCAGGGTGACCGTCTCGCCCACCTTGCCGCGCATCTGCTTGACCGCGTCATTGACCGACAGGCCCAGCACCGACTGGCCGTTGACGGCGGTGATGTAGTCGCCCGGCTTGATGCCCGCCCGCGCCGCGGGCGTGCCGTCGATCGGCGAGATCACCTTGACCACGCTGTCTTCGCTGGTGATCTCCAGGCCGAGGCCGCCGTATTCGCCGCGGGTGTCGTCCTGCATGTCGTTGTAGGCTTCGGGGGTCAGATAGTCCGAATGCGGATCGAGCGAGGTCAGCATGCCGTTGAGCGCCGACTGGATCAGCTTCTTGTCGTCCACCGGGGTGACGTACTCGCGGTCGACGGTGTCGAGCACGTCGCCGAACAGCTCGAGCATATGATAGGTTTCGGACCGTGGCTCTGTGGTGGCACGGGCGGTTTGGCCAAGGTAGGCCATGGATCCGACGCCGAGCGCGAAGGCCGAGACGCCGATCAGAACATAGTTGCGCATGCCGACCGCCATGACTGTCACTCAGGCCCGAAATGAGGCGAGGACTCTAACTCCTCGCACATACCGTAATATTTCAAACCTGGGGCGATGATTTTTCGACGCAAGTCCCACGACGGCCGAATTCGTCTCAATCGCGATGATAGGGCTGGCCGGCCATCAGGCTGGCGGCGCGATAGAGCTGCTCGGCCAGCATGGCGCGGGCCAGGGCGTGCGGCCAGGTCTGCGCTCCGAAGGCGATGGTGAGGTCGGCGCGCGCCAGCACGGAGGGGTCAAGGCCGTCGGCGCCGCCGACAACGAAGGCCATGTGCCCCGCGCCGTCATCGCGCAGACGTGAAAGCCGGTCGGCGAAGTCGCGCGAGGGGAGGCTCTCGCCGTGTTCGTCGCAGGCCACGACATAGGCGTCCTTGAGCTTGGCCAGCAGGGCTTCGCCCTCGGCGACCTTCCCCGCCCGGCGCGACTCGACCTCGACGATCTCCACCGGTCCGAAACCGTGGGCGCGGCCGACCTGGCCGGCGCGTCTCGCCCAACCCCCGGCCAGCTCCGCCTCGGGCGCGCCGCCCAGCCGGCCCACGCAGAGAAGCGTGACCTTCAAGCGTCAGTTCGCCAGGGCGGGCGCCGGCGGCTCGACGGACCAGATCTTCTCGAGGTTGTAGTAGGAGCGCACCTCGGGCCGGAACAGGTGCACGACGAGGTCGCCGGTGTCGATCAGCACCCAGTCGCAGGCCGGCATGCCCTCCACGCGGGCGCGGCCGTGGCCGGCGTCCTTGATGGCGCGCAGCAGGTGGTCGGCGATCGCGCCCACGTGACGGTGCGAGCGGCCGGAGGCCACCACGATGCCGTCGGCGAGCGCGCTCTTACCCTTCAGATCGATGAAGATGATGTCCGTGGCCTTCTCGTCGTCGAGACGCTTGAGGACCATGGCTTCCAGGGGGGTGCGGCCGGTGGTGTCCGGTTCGGATACCGGCGCGGCGGGCGCGGGCGGAGACGCCGGCGCGGACTTAGGGCTCAGAGGTGGGCTCCTTGGGGAACATGTACAAGACTCATCCTATCACGTCTCGCGGCCGACGGATAATTCACGAAGCGCCGTCGACGAGGCGTGGTTCCAACGACCGGTCAGATAGATCCAGGCCGGCGGCTTGGCGTCCGCCAGCCGCCGCGCGGCGCTGGCCGGCAAGCGGGCGTGGGGGAAGCGCCGCGCGGCCCGGGAATTGAGGCCTCTGAGGCTGGCGCCCGGCCTGGCCACCACCGCCAGCGGCGTCTCGCGCATCAGGCCGATCCAGTCGCGCCAGCGGTGCAGATCGGCCAGGCTGTCGGCCCCCATGACCCATACGAAATGGACGCGGGGGAAGCGCGCCTTCAGCAGGCGCACCGTCTCGATGGTGTAGCGGGCGCCCAGCGCCCGTTCGGCGTCGGAGACCACAGAGCGACCGCGGGCCTGCCGGCGGGCCGACCGCGTCCGGCTCTCCAACGGCGCCGGCCGGACCTTGAGCGGGTTGCGCGGCGCCACCAGCCAGATCACCAGGTCGAGGCCCAGGCGCTTGCGCGCCGTTTCAGCCACATGGGCGTGACCCTCGTGCGCCGGATTGAAAGAGCCGCCGAACAGCCCGACCTTCATGCCGGGTTCGAGATGCAGACCCAGCCTCAGCGCGTGCGGCCGGCCGCCGACGGGCGGTCGTGGCGAGCGTTTGGGCCTGGGACGGCTCACGGCGCCCGCGGGCCCAGGGCCAGGTCGTCGGCGTGGATGAGCGGGCCGGCCGCCTCGCCCAGCAGGGTCTCGATGGCGCCGGACCTGAGGCCGACGATGCGGCGCGCGTCGGCGGCGTCGTATCGCGCCAGCCCTCGGCCCACCTCGCGCCCGGCGCCGTCGCGCACCACCACCGCATCGCCCTTGCCGAAGCGGCCCTGCACCGACTTCACCCCGGCCGCGAGCAGGCTCTTGCCGGCGCGGATCGCCGCCGCCGCGCCATCGTCGACGGTGAGCGCGCCGTGCGGCGCCAGGGAGCCGGCGATCCAGGCCTTGTAGGCCGCGGCCGGCGCGCCGCTGGCCTCGAACAGCGTCGCCCCCGCGCCCGTCTCCAGCGCGCTCAGGGGGCCCTCCAGCCGTCCCAGGGTGACGATGGTGGCGCAACCGGCGGCGGCGGCGATGCTCGCTGCGGCGATCTTGGTGGCCATGCCGCCGCTGCCCACGCGCCGGGCTAGGTTGGCGCCCCCGGCCATGGCCTCGATCTCCGGCGTGATCGTCTCCACCCGCTCAACGCGGCGGGCGTCGGGGTCCAGCCTCGGATCGGCGGTGTAGAGGCCGTCGATGTCGGAGAGCAGCACCAGAAGGTCGGCGCCGGCCATCTGGGCCACGCGCGCCGCCAGGCGATCGTTGTCGCCGTAGCGTAGCTCCTCGGTGGCCACGGTGTCGTTCTCATTGACGATCGGCAGGGCGCCCAGGTCCAGCAGGGCGCGCAGGGTCGCGCGCGCATTGAGGAACTGTCGCCGCACCTCGGTGTCGTGGGCGGTGACCAGGATCTGGGCCGTGGGCGTCGGCGCGAAGGCTTCCTGCCAGGCCGCCATGAGCAGGGATTGTCCGGCCGCAGCGGCGGCCTGCTTTTCGGTCAGGGTCAGGGCGCGGTCGGCCAGGCCGAGGCGCCGCCGTCCCAGGGCCACGGCCCCGGAGGAAACCAGGATCAGACGTTGGCCGCGCGCTGTCAGGCGGGCGGCGTCGGCGGCGAAGGCGGCCAGCCAGCCGCGGTCGACCTCGCCGGAATGGGCGTCCGCCACCAGGGCCGAGCCGACCTTGACCACGATGAGGCGCGCGTCGGCGAGCGCCTTCACGGCGTCCACGGTCCCGTGGCTATGGGGACCTCGATCTTGGGCGCGCGGACTCGCGCATGGGCGGCGCGAAGCAGCGCCTGCACGCCCTCGCCGGAGACGGCCGAGATCAGGTGCGGCGTCTGCCCGGTCGCCTTCTCCACCGCTCGCGCCACCTTCTTGCGGGCCGCTGGCGTCAGGGCGTCGATCTTGTTGAGGGCCACGATCTCGGCCTTGGTCTCGAGGCCCGCGCCATAGGCGTCCAACTCATGGCGGATCGTGCGCCAGGCGCCCGCGGGGCCTGCCGCCGTGGCGTCGATCAGGTGGATCAGCACCGCGGTGCGCTCGAGGTGACCCAGGAACCGGGTGCCCAGGCCGAGGCCGTCCGACGCCCCCTCGATGAGGCCTGGCACATCGGCCAGCACGAAACGCTCGCCCTCCGACAGATCCACTACCCCGAGGTTGGGGGTGAGGGTGGTGAACGGATAGTCGGCGATCTTGGGGGTGGCGGCCGAGACCGCGGCCAGGAGAGTGGATTTGCCGGCGTTGGGCAGGCCGACGACGCCGACGTCGGCGATCAGCTTGAGACGCAGCCAGATCCAGCGTTCCTGGCCCTCAAGGCCGGGATTGGCGCGGCGCGGCGCCTGGTTCACCGGACCCTTGAAGTGGGCGTTGCCGAAGCCGCCGTTGCCGCCGGCCGCCAGCCGATAGCGCGCGCCGGCCTGGTCGAGATCGACGATCAGGGTTTCGCGGTCTTCTTCCAGCACCTCCGTGCCCACCGGCACGCGCAGCAATTGGTCGGCGCCGTTCGCACCCGAGCGGTTGCGGCCCATGCCATGGCCGCCGGTCTCGGCCTTGAAGTGCTGGTGGTAGCGATAGTCGATCAGGGTGTTGAGGCCGTCCATGGCCTCGATCCAGACATCGCCGCCGCGGCCCCCGTCGCCGCCGTCCGGCCCGCCGTACTCGATGAACTTCTCACGCCGGAACGAGACCGCGCCCCCGCCTCCGTCGCCGGAGCGGACAAAGATCTTGCACTGGTCGAGAAACTTCATGGCCCAGGGCTTTTGACCGACCCTGGACGAAAAATCGAGCGCCGCCGCCCGATCAGACCCGCGCGAACTCCAGCCAGATGGGCGCGCAGTCACCCAGGCGCTTCAATTCATAGCGGGTTGTGACGTGATCGCCGGGGGCCACGCGCCAGTCGTCGGCGCGTTCGGCGGCCCAGGCGAAGTCCGCGTGGCGAGCGAGCACATCCAGGGCCTGGTCGGCGTAGTCGGCCCAGTCGGTGGCGAAGCGCAGCCGGCCGCCGGGCGCGAGCACGCGCGCCGCCTCGTCGGCGAAGGCCGGCCCGACCAGTCGGCGCTTGTGATGGCGTATCTTGGGCCAGGGATCGGGAAAGAGGACGATCAAGCGGCTGAGGCTGGCGGCGGGGAGGGCGGCCATCAGCTCGCGCCCGTCGCCCGGCCACAGGCGGACGTTGTCCAGGCCCTGCTCATGGATGTGGCGCAGGGCGCTGGCGACGCCGTTCACGAACGGCTCGGCCCCGAGGAAAAGAGCGTCCGGCCGCCGCGCCGCCTGGGCCGCGAGATGTTCGCCGCCGCCGAAGCCGATCTCGAGCCAGACCTCGGCGCGGCCTTCCGTCGTCGGATCGTAGGGGCCGGCGGGGATGGCGATGCGCGGTAGAAGGTCGTCAAGCAGCGCCGCCTGGGCGGGTTTGACCGGACGCGCCTTCACTCGCCCGAAGGTGCGGATCGGGCGGCTCACGCCTTCCGCCTGGGCCAGACAGCGAAGGCGAGCGAGACGGCCAGCATGGCGGCGAACGGCAGATCGCCGAGGCGGCTGAACGGCGTCGGCTCCAGCGCCGGCGGCAGCGGCCGGTCGAGGACGCCGAGCGCCCCTTCCGGCAAGCTGGCCAGCGGCCGGCCGAAGGCGTCGATGACCGCCGACACGCCGGTGGGGGTCGCCCGGACCATCGGCAGACCCTCTTCGATGGCCCGATAGCTGGCGATGTTGAGGTGCTGCAGCGGCCCGCTCGTGGCCCCGAACCAGGCGTCGTTGGAGATGTTGACGATCCAGTCTGGCCGATAACCGGCCGCGTTGGCGCCCTCGCGGGTGAAGCCGGGATAGAGCGCCTCATAGCAGATCAGCGGCTGGAAGGGCGGCGCGCCCGGGATCGTCATCGGCCGGGGCCGGGGCCCGGAGCTGAAGCCGTCGCCGACATGGACGAAGGTCTTGATGCCGAGCTCCCCGGCCAGCTTGTCGAAGGGCAGGAACTCGCCGAACGGCACCAGGCGGAACTTGTCGTAGAGACCCAGGATGGCGACGTCAGCGTCGCCCCGACGCAGCGCCACCAGGCTGTTGTAGACCACCGGCGGGTTGGCGCGAGCGTCGCCGTAGCGGTAGCCGCCGAGCAGCAGCACCTGGCCGGGCTGCAGCGCGCCGACGATGTCGGTGCGCGTCCAGGCGCCGTGCGCCATGTAGTCGTCCAGGGCGGCTGGGATGGCGCCCTCCGGCCAGACGATAATGTCGGGGCGCCGCGCCGCCGGACTCCGGCTGAGCTGGACGTAGCGCGTGACGATGCTGGCGAAGAGCGCCGGATCGTATTTCGACTCCTGGCGCACATCGGCCTGTACGACGCGGATCAAGGGGGCGCCCGCCAGCGTGGGCGGCGCGCCGGCGAGCCGGACCGCGCCGAAGGCGTAGAGGCCGACCAGGGCCGCCGCCGAGGCTCCGACAACGACCCGTCCGCGCCAGCCCTCGGCGATGACGGCAGGAGCGGCGGCGATGGCCAGGGTGATCCAGGTCAGGCCATACGCGCCGGCCAGCGCGGCGGCCTGCGACACCGGCGAGCCCGCGGGCCAGGTCTCTCCGGGCAGGTCCCAGGGAAAGCCGGTGAGGATGTGCCCGCGCAGCCATTCGATGGCGGCGAAAGCGCCGGCGAAGATGAGGACGCGGCCCACGCCGCGCCGGCCGCTCGCGCAGTAGAGGAGGGCGGCCGTGCCCCAGAACAGGGCCATGCCGGCGGTGACCGCCGCCACGGCGAAGGGGGCCATCCAGCCCTGGTTGGCGGCGTCGACCTGAAACGGCTCTGCCAGCCACCACAGGCTGACGACGAAGTAGCCGCAACCGGCCAGCGACGCGCGGGCGAAGGCCGAACGGAACGGCCGGTCGCCCGTGACGCGGTCCAGTAGCGCCAGGAGGAGGGCGTAGCCGAGCAGTCCGGGCAGGAATCCGAACGGCGGCTGGGCCAGGGCCGCCCCGGCGCCGGCGATGACGCAGAGGCCTCTGACCAGCCAGGGCGTTACGCCCCGCGCTCTCGCTTCACTCACTGGCGCTTCGCGGACGGGCGCGCAGGTGTTTGATGCGGCGCGGATCGGCGTCGGTCACCTCGAAGTCGAAGCCCGCCGGGTGGTCGATCACCTCGCCGCGCTGCGGCACGCGGCCGGCCAGGGCGGTCACCAGGCCCGCGGCGGTGTCGATGGCCTCGTCGTCCATGTCCTCGGTGATCAGGCTCACGCCGAGCGCGCGCTCGACGTCCTCCAGCGGCGCGCGGGCGTCGATCTCGAACACCCCACCGGCCCGGGCGACGATCTGGACCAGTTGAGCCTCGTCGTGCTCGTCGTCGATCTCGCCGACCACCGATTCCAGCACGTCCTCGAGCGTGACCAGCCCGTCCAGGCCGCCGAACTCGTCGATCACCATGGCGATGTGGATGCGGCTGGTCTGCATGCGCAGCAGCAGGTCGGCCGCGCGCATCGATGGCGGCACGTAGAGGGTGTCGCGCTTGATCCGGCGCAGCACCGCCGCCCCGGCCGCGGTCCGCGCGGTCGGCTCGGCGATGAGATGGAACACGTCCTTGAGGTGCGCGAAGCCGACCGGATCGTCGAGGGTCTCGCGATAGACCGGCAGGCGGGTGTGCTCGCTCTCGGCGAAGGCCGCGATTACCCCCTCGAGCGGGGTCGACAGCTCCACCGCGGTGATGTCGGCGCGAGGGATCATGATGTCGGCCACCGTCAGGCTCTGGAACGCCCGAGCGTGGTCCATGAGCTCGGCGCCGGCCGCCTCCGCGCGCGCCTCCTCGATCTGGGCTTCGGTCCTGCGGCCGTGCAGGCCGAGGCGCTCGCGCCACGTGCCCCGCCGGCGCGCGGTCTCCGGAGGTTTGTCGGATTCGGCGTCAGACATTGGCGTAGGGATCTTCGATGTTCATCCCGGCCAGCAATTGGCGCTCCAACGATTCCATGCGCGCCGCTTCGTCATCCGCGATGTGATCATAGCCCATCAGATGCAGCACGCCATGGACGACGAGGTGGGAGAGGTGATCGGCGAGGCTTTTGCCCTGTTCGCGGGCTTCCGCCTGGCAAACGCCGAAGGCGAGGGCGACGTCGCCGAGGCGTCCGGCCGCGTCGGCAGGGAAGGCCAGCACATTGGTCGGCCGGTCCTTGCCGAGGAACTGGCCATTGAGGGACTTCAGCGTGTCGTCGTCGGTGAGCAGGAGGACGATCTCGCCGGTGCTGCCCTTGGCGGCCGTGGCGGCGGCGCGCCGCGCGAGGTCCGCCGCGTCGGGGATTGCGCGCGTCCAGGCCTCGTCCTCGACTTCCACCTCGATCATGGCCGGCGTCCGGCGGCGTCGGCGTCGTAGGCGTCCACGATCCGTCCGACCAGGGGGTGGCGCACCACATCGGCGACCGTAAAGCGCGCCACGGCCACGCCTTCCACGCCGTCGAGGATCGACACGGCGTGGACCAGGCCGGAGTCGGAGGGGTCGACCAGATCGACCTGGCTGGGATCGCCGGTCACCGCCATGCTCGATCCTTCGCCGAGTCTGGTCAGCACCATCTTCATCTGCAGCCGGGTGGTGTTCTGGGCCTCGTCGACGATGACGAAGGCGTGGGCCAGGGTGCGGCCGCGCATGAAGGCGATGGGCGCCACCTCGATCTCGCCGCGCTCGCGGCGCCGACGAAGTTGGTCAGCCCCCAGGATCCGGGTCATGGCCTCCCAGACGGGGGCCATATAGGGATCGACCTTCTCGGTGAGGTCGCCGGGCAGGAAACCCAGGCGCTCGCCGGCCTCGACCGCTGGCCGGGTGACCACCAGGCGTTCGACCTCGCCGGCCCGCAGCAGCTCCGCGCCGTGCGCCACGGCCAGGAAGGTCTTGCCGGTGCCGGCCGGCCCGAGTCCGAACACCAGCGGATGCGTCTCCAGGGCCTCCAGATAGCGCGCCTGACCGGGCGTCTTGGCCCCGACCGCGCCGCGACGGGCGGCGGGGCCGGTCTGGGGCGCGCCGGTTCGGGCCTGGTCGATGGCCACGCGCACGTCGGTGGGGGTGACCTCGTCGCCGGCGGCGATACGATCCGCCAGGCGCTCGACGGCCGCGCGCGCCGCGCGCCGCGCCTTCGCCTCGCCGCTGAACGTCACCCCGCCGCCGGGGGTCTCGATCAGCACGTGGAAGGCGTCCTCGATCAGCGCGGCGTGGCGCCCGCCGGGGCCGGCGACGGCGCGCACGGCCTCGTCGCCGAGGGTGAGGAATTCTGTGGGTCCGCGGCTCAAGCGGTCTCCAGCACCCTTTCGGCCGCCAGACTGTTGGCGCCGGCGGCGCGGATGACGACATCCTCGATGCGCCCGACGAGGCTCACCGGGCCGTCGCAATGCACAGCCTGGAGATAGGGGGTGCGGCCGCCCACCTGGCCGGGATGGCGGCCAGGGCCTTCGAACAGCACCGGCACCGTTCGGCCCACGAGGCCCGCATTGAAGGCGTCGCGGCTCTCGGCCAGCACCGCCTGCAGCCGCGCCAGCCGCGCTTCCTTCTCCGGCTCGGCCACCTGGCCGGTCATGGCCGCGCCGGGCGTTCCGGGGCGGCGCGAATATTTGAACGAGAAGGCGCTGGCGTAGCGAACCTCGCGCGCCAGGGTGAGCGTGGCCTCGAAGTCCGCTTCGTGCTCACCCGGAAAGCCGACGATGAAGTCTCCCGAGAGGGCGATGTCGGGCCGGGCCGCGCGGACCCGCTCCACAAGGCGTAGATAGGCGTCGGCGTCGTGACCGCGATTCATCGCCTTGAGGATCCGGTCCGACCCCGACTGAACCGGCAAGTGCAGATAGGGCGCCAGGGCCTCGATCTCGCCGTGGGCGGCGATCAGCTCCGCGCTCATGTCGCGCGGGTGGCTGGTGGTGTAGCGGATGCGCGCCAGACCCTCGATCCGCGCCAGGCGCCGCACCAGGGCGGCCAGGGTGACGCCATCGCCGTCGCGGTAGGCGTTGACGTTCTGGCCGAGCAGGGTCACCTCGCGAACGCCTCGGGCCGCCAGCGCGCGCGCCTCGGCCTCGACGGCGGCGGCGGGCCGCGAATACTCCGCGCCGCGCGTGTAGGGCACGACACAGAAGGTGCAGAACTTGTCGCAACCCTCCTGGACGGTCAGGAAGGCGGTGACGCCCGTAACGCTGCGCTCCGCCGGCAGGGCGTCGAACTTGGCCTCCGGCGTGAAGTCGGCGGCCAGACGCTCGCCCCGCCCGCGATGGGCCAGGGCGATGAGTTCGGGCAGGCGGTGATAGGCCTGAGGTCCGACAGTGAGGTCGACCACCGGCGCGCGGCGGATGATTTCGTCACCCTCCGCCTGGGCGACACAGCCGGCGACGACCACGGTCATGGCGCCGCCATCCGCCACGCGCGCCTCCTTGAGGGCGCGGATGCGGCCGAGCTCGGAATAGACCTTCTCGGCCGCCTTCTCGCGGATATGGCAGGTGTTGAGCACGACGAGGTCGGCGTCGTCGGGCGTCTCGGCCGCGCGATAGCCAAGGGGGGCCAGAATATCGGCCATCCGCTCGGAGTCGTAGACGTTCATCTGACAGCCGTAGCTCTTGATGAACACGCGCCGGGCGGGCGGTGTGTCACTCATCGGCGGGCACGGCGTAGAGTTCGAGCCGGTGGTCCACGAGGCGATAGCCCAGGCGCTGGGCGATCTTCTTCTGCAGGGCCTCGATCTCCTCGTCGACGAATTCGACCACGGCGCCCGTCTTCATGTCGATCAGGTGGTCGTGATGGGCCTCACTGGCCTCTTCATAGCGCGAGCGGTTCTGGCGGAAATCATGGCGCGTGAGGATCCCCGACTCCTCGAACAGGCGCACGGTCCGATAGACGGTGGCGATGGAGATGTGCGGATCGATGGCGTGGGCGCGGCGGTGCAACTCCTCGACGTCGGGGTGATCGCTGGCGGCCGAAAGCACGCGCGCGATGACGCGGCGCTGCTCGGTCATGCGCAGTCCGCGCTCGATGCAGAGTTTTTCCAGACGATCCAACTGCCCGCTCCGTTGAGGTCTCGCAGCATAGTGGTCGGAACGAAGACTGTTAAGGTCGCGGCGCAGCACCAACGCGTCGATGCGCCCGCCGGGGCCGGCATAGTAGCCCGGGCGGCGACCCACGCCGACAAAATCCCTGCCGGCGTAGAGCGCGATCGCCGCCGCATTGTCCTCGGCCACCTCCAGGAACAGCGCGCCCGCGCCCGCTGCCTTGGCCCGACCGATCGCCGCATCCACGAGCGCCGCGCCGACGCCGCGCCGCCGATGCGTGGGCGCGGTCGCCAGGGTCAGGACCTCCGCCTCTCCGGCCGCCGCGCGGCAGAGGATGAAGCCGATCGGCGTGGCGTCCTCCACCGCCATGATGGCGATCTCGCCCGGGCCGGCAAGGAGGGCCGAAAACGCCGCTTCGCTCCAGGCCGCGTCGAAAGACTGGGCGTGCAGCGCCGCCAGCACCGCCGGATCGTGGATGCCGGTGAGCTTCACGCGCCTTTCACCTTGGCGTCGGGCGCGCGCAGATAGAGCGGCCGGGGCGGGGTCAGAGGCGCGTGCTCGGCCAGGCCGGCGATGGCGAGCGGCGAGGGGGCGATGAGGTCGACCGAAGTCTGTCCGACCGCGGCCAGGGCGGCGGCTGTTGGCCCGACCAGACGACCGCCCTGCGCAAGCTCGGCGGCCTTGAGCGGCAGGCTCTCGGGAGGGCCGAGTTCGGCGTCGCCGTCGAACGCCTGCAGGAAAACCGCGCCGCGGCCGGCGTCGATCGCGGCCGTGCGCCGGCCCCCGCCCTCGAGGCTGGCGGCGAGGGCGGCCAGAGTCCCGACGCCGACGCACGGAATCGCCAGAGCCATGGCCAGGCCCTTGGCGAAGGCCAGTCCGACGCGCAGGCCGGTGAAGGAGCCCGGCCCCACCGTCACGGCGATGCGGTCGAGGTCGGAGAAGGCCAGGCAGGAGGCGGCCATGACCTCGCCGGTCATGGGCGCCAGTCGCTCCTGGTGGCCGCGAGCCATCGGCTCTGACAGAGCGGCGAGCACGACGCCGTCGGCGACGACCGCCGCCTGGCAGGCGGGAAGGCAGGTGTCGATGACCAGAAGCCGCACGAGCGAGTTGGCGGCGCTAGAGGGCCTGCTCGACGCGGGTCACCTCGGGCACATAGTGCTTCATCATGTTCTCCACCCCGGCGCGCAGGGTCGCGGCGGAGGAGGGACAACCGGAGCAGGCGCCGCGCATGTGCAGCCACAGGACGCCGGTGTCGGGCTCGAACTTGGAGAACAGGATGTCGCCGCCGTCCTGAGCGACGGCCGGGCGGATGCGCGTGTCCAGCAGATCCTTGATCTCGGCCACGATGTTGGCGTTCTCGCCCTCGTAGACGCCTTCGCTGTGCCCTTCGTCCACCGTGTCGCGCAGCAGCGGCGCGCCGCCGGTGAAATGGTCCATGATAGCCGCCAGGATCGGCGCCTTCAGATAGGACCAGTCGCGATCCTCGGCCTTGGTCACGGTGACAAATTCGCCGGCGAAGAAGACGCGCGTGACGCCCGGGATGGCGAACAGGTCCTCGGCCAGCGGCGAGGCGCGCGCCTCGCCCTCGTCGCGGAACTCGCGCGTGCCCTCGGCAAGCAACTCGCGGCCGGGCAGGAACTTCAGCACCGCCGGGTTGGGCGTGGTTTCGGTCTGGATGAACATGGCTCTGAAATGGCGGTTCGCGTGGACGAGCGCAACCTTACCACACCCAGGTCAACCGCCCCAGAATCCGACGATGCGCTTGACCTCGGCCATGGTCGGGGCGGCCAGGGCGCGGGCCTTGTCGGCCCCGCGCGCCAGGATGCGGTCGATCTCGGCCGGATCGGCGAGCATGCGCCGCATGGTCTCGCCCACCGGCGCCATGCGCTCCACCACCAGATCGGCGAGCGCCGGCTTGAAGTCGCCGAAGCCCTTGCCGCCGAAGCGCGCCAGCACCTGATCCTTGGTCTCCCCTGAAAGCGCGGCGTAGATGCCGACCAGGTTGTCGGCTTCGGGCCGCCCCTCCAGGCCTGCCGTCGTTTCCGGCAGCGGCGCCGGATCGGTCCGCGCGCGCCTTATCTTATTGGCGATCTCGTCCGGACTGTCGGTCAGGTTGATGCGCGACTGATCGGAGGGATCGGACTTGGACATCTTGGTCCGGCCGTCGCGCAGCGACATGATCCGCGCGCCCGGCCCCTCGATCAGCGGTTCGGGCAGGGGGAAGAAATCCGGCGCCTCGAAATCGTGGTTGAACTTGCCGGCGATGTCGCGGGCCAGCTCCAGATGCTGCTTCTGGTCCTCGCCCACCGGCACATGCGTCGACTTGTAGAGCAGGATGTCGGCGGCCATCAGCACCGGATAGGTGTAGAGGCCGACGCTGGCGTTTTCCTTGTGCTTGCCGATCTTGTCCTTGAACTGGGTCATGCGGTCGAGCCAGCCGACGCGGGCGACGCAATTGAGGACCCAGGCCAACTCCGCATGCGCGCTGACCGCCGATTGGGGAAAGATGACGGCCTTCTCAGGGTCGACGCCGGCGGCGATATAGGCGGCGGCGATCTCGCGGGTCTGGGCGGCGAGCACGGCGGGGTCCTGCCAGGTGGTGATGGCGTGCAGATCGACGACACAGAACAGGCATTCGCGTTCGTGTTGCAGGGCGACGAACTTGACCAGGGCCCCCAGATAGTTGCCGAGGTGCAGCGCGCCGGAAGGCTGAACGCCGGAAAAGACGCGGTCGGATTGGGTCATGAACGGGGTCTCTGGATGGGATCGGAGGGCCGCGCGCGGCGGCGGTTCAGGCGGGCCGGGTCGGGCGGCGCCATCGCCGATCTGAAAATCCGGGACAAGTCATGGCGGGTTCCGTTTAATCCGCCGGGCGCTTGCTGGGAAGCGGCATGGAGCGATCGATGACCGACGCAGCCGCTCTGCGCCGCCTGGCCGAAGATCATCGCCGCGCCGGGCGGATGAACGAGGCTGTCGCCGCCCTCAATGAGGCGACACGCCGGACGCCGCAGGATCCCGCCGCCTGGGCCGCCTTGGCCGATGGCCTCGTCGCTGCCAATCGTCCGGACCTGGCGCTCGAGGCCTGGGTGCGGACGCTCGTCCTCGCGCCGGCGTGGGCCCCCGGGTGGGTCGGCAAAGGCCGGGCGCTGCAGGCGCTGGCCCGCCCCGACGAGGCGGCCGCCGCCTTTCACGAGGCCTTGGCGCGGGCGCCGGCCGACCCTGACGCCCACTTCGCCCTGGCGATGCTGGCTTTCGACGCCGGCGATCTTGATAGCGCGGAGGCCCACGCCGCGCGCCTGCCGCCGGCCCCGCCCACGGCCTGGCTGACGGCGCGGATCGCCGCCGCGCGCGGCGACTTCGAACGGGCCCAGGATATACTGGAACGGCTTCTGCCGACGCTTGTCGATGGGCCACGCGCCGACGCCCTGCTGCTGCTCGGCGAGGCGCTGGACCGCCTGGGGCGCCCCGCGGAAGCCTTCGCGACGGCCATGGAAGGCAAGGCCGTCCAGCACCGGCTGTTCGCACCCCGCGCCGCCGGCCGCGAGGGCGAGACAGCCAAGATGAAGCGGCTGGCCGCATGGTTCGAGGCGGCCGATCCAGCCGGCTGGATTGCGGCCCCCGCCAAGGCCGACGCGAGCGGACACGTCTTCCTGGTCGGCTTTCCGCGTTCCGGCACCACCCTGCTCGAACAGGCCGTGGTCGCGCATTCGGGAATCGTCGCCCTGGAGGAGGCCCCGACCCTGGCCGACCATTATCAGGAGTTCCTCACCGGGCCTGAAGGCCTGGAGCGTCTGGCGCATCTCGGCGCCGCCGAGGCCGACCGGTGGCGCGCGCGCTATTGGCAGACGGTGCGCGAGCACGGGGCGCGGCCTGAGGGGCGGATTTTCGTCGACAAGGCGCCGGCGGGAACCCTCAACCTGCCGCTCGTCGCCAAGCTGTTTCCGGGCGCCAGGATCCTCTTCGCCATGCGCGACCCGCGCGACGTGACGCTGAGCTGCGCCATGAACGCCTTCCAGATGAATTCGCTTACCTACGCATTCACCAGCCTCGGCGAGACGGCGGCCTGCTACGACGCCGCCATGAGCCTGGCGCGCGTCTATCGCGGGCTGCTGCCGCTGGCGGTGAGGGAGGTGCGCTATGAGCGCCTGATCGTGGATTTCGCCGGCGAGCTCGCGGCGATCTGCGCCTTCATCGGCGCCCCCTTCGATGCGGCCATGGTCGATGTCGGCCCGGCGGCGCGCGGCCGGGCCGTGCGCACGCCCAGCGCCGCGCACGTACGCGAAGGGGTGAACCGCCGGGGCCTCGAGCGCTGGCGCGCCTACGCCGCCGAACTGGCGCCCGTCGCGGACACACTGGCGCCGTGGGTGCGGGCGTTTGGCTATCCGGAGGGATGAGTGTTGGAGTGTTCGCGGGTCGCCAACCTCTCGAATCAGGTTCGTTCGATCCAGGGGTTTTGTTGTTCCCGTCCGATCATTCAGCATGGAGAGCTAACAAGTCAGTTCTGACGCATATGCCCCTACGTCTTATTCCGTCGCCGAGCGGGCGGAAATCTAAGCGTCACTGCTTTCAATATGACTCCGACGAAGACAAGTATAATGACGTCATCATTTGAGAAATGGTGGAAAAATGTCTTTTCTATCAGAATCACCAACGCAGCTGTGCCCACAATATACGTTGATATCCTCAAAATATTGTACAAAGCTAAATTCATCTCAGCTAACTCGAACCTTCCACTAACAACCAGGTGGAGTTACGGTGACGCTGCATTAAATTGCCCCGTCTCCTGATCTTCGGCGACGGCGTGTAGCTTGGGTCCGGGCGTCTGGGCTGCCAACGGTCCGCCGATGCGAGCATTAGGCTATCCCAAAACCTGATCCCCCCGCCAGTCCGTCAACGTCGGCCCCAGGGCCTCCTCAAGCGGGCCGAGCCAGGGCGCATAGTTCCGCCAGGCGCCGATGCCGCCAGCGAAGATCGGCTGGCGCACCTGTTCCGAGCTGGGCGTGTCGACCGGGCGGCGGTTTTCGAAGAAGCGCAGGCAGGCGGGATCGAAGGGCAGACCGAGATAAGCGAGCAGGCGGCGCGTCTCGCCTTCGGTGTCGGCCACCAGATCCTCATAGATCACGCGGTGAACCGCGCCCGGAGCCGCGCGGTCGAAATGGGCCATCAGCGCCACATAGTCGGCATACCAGCGACCGATGTGGGTGAGGTCGAAGGCGCTGCTGAAGCCGAGGCCGAAGTGTTGTTTGAAGATCGACACGCCGCAGTCGAGCGGGCCGCGGCGCACGTCGACGATGCGGGCATTGGGCAGGATCAGGCGAATGAAGCCGACGTGTAGGAAGTTCTTGGGCGTCTTGTCGATGAAGCGCGGCCGGCCGAGCCGGCGGTAGGCCGCCGTGCGGCGCAGATAGGCCTCGCTCAGGCGCGCACAGGCCTCTCGCGTCAGTCCGGCCACGCCCTCGGGATAGCCGGGCACGGTCTGGGCGATCATCGGTAGGTCGGGCAGTTCGTGCGTGCCCTCGATGGCGGGGTGGCTGGCGAGGATCTGCTCCACCAGGGTCGAGCCAGATCGGGGCAGGCCGACGATGAAGATCGGATCGGCCGCCTGGGCGCCCCAGCCGACGCGGGCGTCGAAGAAGGCGGGCGTGAACAGGGCCTGGCAACGGCACATATAGGCGGTGGTCTCGTCGGGGCGGTAGCCGCGGCGCGCCGCCTCGAGGGCGTTGCCCCGGGCATAGGCTTCGAAGGCGGCGGCGTGGTCGCCGGCGTCTTCGCGCGCCTTGCCGAGGGCGAAAGACAGTTTGACTCGATCCTCGGCGGCGAGCCCCGCGTCGGACAGTGCGGTTTCCATGGCCGCGACCTCACCCTGAGAGAAACGATAGGTCTTGAGGTTGGCGAGGCTCAGCCAGGCCTCGGCGCAGGCAGGGTCGAAGCTGACGCAGCGGCGGTAGGCGGCGATGGCCGCCGCCGTCTCGCCCTGGGCGCGCAGGGCGCCGGCGTGGACGAGTCGGGCGTAGGCCTGGTCCGGGAAACGGTCCGCGACCGCGCCGGCGGCCGTCGCCGCCTCGCCGTAGCGGCCGAGGTCCATCAGGGCCGCCGCCTTCATGGAAAGCATGCGCGCGTCGGGTGGGAAGGCGTTCAGGGCCGCGAGGGCGGCCTCGAAGCGGCGCTCGGCGAGCAGGGTGCGGGCAGGGTCGAGGCTCGGGTCGCCGGCGAAACCGCCCGCCAGATCGCCCGCCGCCGTACGAATCTCGGCCAGCCGCCGCCGCGCCTCCGGCTGACGCGGGTTGAGCTCCAGCGAGCGGATGAGCAATGGGGCGGCGGCGCGGCTGCGACCCCTGGCGATCTCCACCTTGGCGGCTTCGAACAAGGCCAGCCAGCGAGGCGTGTCGGAGGCGGCCGCGCGCGGCTTGGGGCGGGTCATGGCCGCACTATGAGGCGCCCGCCGGCGCGGTCCAGGCCAAACAAAAAAGCGCCGCCCCGGATGACCCGGAGCGGCGCCGTCGCGTTCGCAAACTCCCCCGACCGCGAAGTGAGGGTTACTAGAGCTAGAACTTGACCTTCACGCCCATGAACACCTGGGTGCCGTTGTCATAGACAGCGCGAACCTCGGTGGTGTTGGCGCCGTAGTACTTCAACAGGCTGTTGGTGATGTTCACCGCATCCACCGTCACCGCGACGTTGGGCGTGATCTGGTAGGCGAACGAGGCGTCCAGGGTGCCATAGTTGTTCTGGCTTTCCGGCGTGGCCCGGTCGAGGCCGACGAAGAAGTGCGAACGGTAGGTATAGGCCAGCCGCACGCTGACGCCGTGATTTTCGTAGTAACCGACGACGTTGCCGGTCCACTTGGACGTGCCGATCAGCGGATTGCCGTCGGCGTCTTGACCGTCGACATAGGTGCCGTTGGCCTGCACGCCGAAGCCATAGGCTATCGGCTGTTGCCACTGGACTTCGACGCCACCCAGTTGGCCCGCAATATTGAAGGGGGCCGATATGGTGTAGAGGGCGTTATGTCCCAGCATCATGTTGAAGTAGGTCTGGGTATAGTTTTCGAAACCTACGTAAGACGACAGATCGTCATAGAAGAGGCTGACGGCGACGAGCGACTGCGGGCCATAGTAATATTCGAGGCTGGTGTCGAAGACAGCGGCCCTGACCGGCTTGAGGTTGGCGTTGCCGCCACTGCCGACCAGAAGCAGGTCGTTCAGCGACACGCTGGCGCCCAGGGAGCTGTAGTCGGGCCGGGACATGGTCTCGGCGGCCGACACCCGCAACAGCAGGTTCTGCTTGAGGTCGAAGGTGAAGTTCGCGCTCGGCAGGATGTCTACATAGTTGTGGTGGATATCGTTTATGAAATAGTTGCCGTAGGCGGACGTCGTGACGGGCGTGGCGTTTTCAGAGAGTTGGCTCGGGGAATTGACGTAGTCGTTTTCGTTTGTGTTCACGACCCTGAGGCCAAAGTTACCGCGCCAGCCGTCGCCGCCAACGTGGGCCATGATGTAGCCCGCGACATCGGTCTCGTGAACCTTGAACGAGCCAAGCCAGTAGTAGTTCTGGGGCTGCACGATCGCGGAAATCGGGCCGCGGATGCCGCCCGGAATGGCGTTGATGATCTGTCCGATCGTGGTCGGATTGCCCCCGATCGGAATGAGGAGGCCCGGAATGCCGAGCGCGCTGGCTGAGTAGCCGTTGGGATAGGGCGTCGGGTTGGTGGCCGCGAACGGCATGGTCGGACTGCCGTAGCAGGCGTTGTTGGCGCCTAAGGTGCAGCCGCGGTCCCAACCGTCGACCTGACGAGTGTGGTCGGAGACGTGAACGCCGAAATCGACATCCTTGAAGATACCGTTGCTGATGTCCCAGACGCCGTCGGCCTTGGCGTAGAATTCCTTGTCGACCGAGACGAAGCGCGCGTTCCACGACCAGTCGTCGGAAAGGCCGTCAGGGCTCTGTGGGTTGATGTTTCCGGGCGTGACCGCGAAGCCGTTGCCGGAGGGGGCGTAGGAAATACCGGTGGCCCCATTGACCTCGAAGGAGGGCTGCTGCGGCGTGTCGCCGACACCGTGGGTGTAGCCGACCTGGGCCTTGATGGTCAGTTTGTCGTTCACCCTGAACTTGCCGTCCAGGTTGACGTAGTAGCTTTCGGCGGACTCATTGGGCCGCGTGATGTTGTCGACGATCAGGCCATCCTGCGGACCGGATTCACCTGGGCCGTTCAGCGGGAAGTTCGCCGAGGTAATGGCCCCATTCTGGACCGTGTAGGAGGTCGGCAGATTGTTCGCGAATTCGTGCGAACCCCACATCATGTAGTTGTCGTTGTAGTTGTCGGCATTCAGATGAGAGTAGAAGCCGGTCAGATTGAGTTCGGCCCTATCGTCCGAAGATTTCCATTCAATCGCCCCGGTGCCGCCCGCGCGGGTCCGCTGTTGTTCGAACAAGGACGACCCGATCAGGGTTGGATAGGCCAGGCCGATCGTTGACGGGTTGGCGGTCGCCAGCGGCATGCCAGCAGCGATGTTTTGCCAGCCCAGAACCTCCTGGCCATAACGGACCACACTGCGCTTTTCGTAGAAACCCTGGACAATGACGCCGAAGGTGTCGTCGGCGTTCTTCCACCCGGCGAGGGCGTTGAACTGCGGTTGCCACTGGCTGCCGTGCTGGCCGGCGTTGGTGTTGTAGGCGGCCTCGGCCGATGCCTCAAACGTGAACATCTTGGCGAGGTCGAGCGGCTTGCGCGTCTGGATGTCGACCGCGCCGGAGACGCCGCCTTCGAGGATCGAGGCGTCCTGGGTCTTATAGACCAACACGTTCTGGACGATTTCCGCCGGCAGCAGGGTGAAGCTGACGCTGCGGCCGACCACACTGTACTGGTCGAGGATGAACCAATCGCCGGTCGACACGTCGTGGCCGTCGATGGTGACGTTGGTCAGGCTGGGCGAGGTGCCGCGGATGCTGACGCGGTCGGCTTCGTCGAAGCCGCCTTCGCCGCCGGCCGCGCCCTGGATGGCGACGCCCGGAAGGCGCTGCAGGGCGTCGGCAATGTTCTTGTCGGGCAGCTTGCCGATGTCGGTCGCCGAAATCGCGTCGACCGAGTTCTCACTGACTCGCTTGATCTGGATGGCCTTTTCCAGGGACTGGCGGATGCCGGGCACCACGACCTCTTGAACGGTGGTCGCGCTGTCCGCCGCCATGGCCGAATCGACCGCCAGGCTAAGCGCCGCGATGCTTGCCGAGCCGACCAGCACGGTTGTGCGAAGTTTCATTCCTGTCTCCCCCAGAAAGAGCCGCTGGCTCTTCGTCAAAGGCCAATACGATACCAATTCGACATATTCGCCATCGGACGCAACACTACCAGCCCGAATTGACGCGAGGTTGTCACAATCTTGGGCTCAAGCGCAAGCCCAAATAGACCCGATCCAATACCAATTGAGATTTTGGTATGCAAACGGCCGTGGATCGTGGCACAAACGCATCAGGCGGCGCTGGCCCAGTCCGCGCCGCCGACTGGGATTGGGGCCAATCGGGCAAAAGGGTTCAGTGTGGCGGCGTTGCTATCCGAACTGATCGGCGGCCTGGGCGATCAGGCCCCGGGACCGCTTTATCAGCAGCTGCATCGCGCCCTGCGTCAGGCGATCGCCAACAAGCAGCTGGCGCCGGACGAGGCCCTGCCGGCCGAGCGCGACATGGCTCAGGACCTGGGCGTTTCGCGAATCACCGTGCGCAAGGCTCTGGACGCCCTGGCCGACGAGGGCCTGGTCACCCGCCGCCAGGGCGCCGGCACCTTCGTCGCCGCGCGGGTCGAAAAGAGTTTCTCCAAATTGTCGTCGTTCACGGAGGATATGCTCGCGCGCGGACGGATGCCCCGCAGCGCCTGGCTCCGCCGGTCCGACGGGGCCGTGACGCCCGAGGAGGCGATGATCCTGGGTCTCAGCCCCGCCACGCCGGTGTTCCGCTTCAATCGCATCCGGTTCGCGGACGAAGCGCCGATGGCGCTGGAATATTCGACCGTGCCCGGTTTCTGCCTGCCCTCGAAGGAGGCGGTGGCGACCTCGCTCTACGAAGCGCTCGACCGCCAAGGCTACCGGCCGGTGCGCGCGCTCCAGCGGCTGCGCGCGGTGTTGTTCACCGATGAGCAGGCCGGGCTTCTGAACGTCAATGTCGGGGCTCCGGGCTTGCTGATCGAGCGCCGCGGCTTCCTGCGCGACGGTCGCGCCGTGGAGTTCACGCAGTCCTATTACCGCGGCGACGCCTATGATTTCGTCGCCGAGCTCAACGACGGATCGCTATGAACAGGGGCGTCACCCAGATGTTCCGCGAAGCCGGCGAGGCGCCCGACCGGGTGCGCGCCCAGCTCGCGGCGAACGAAGGACGCGTGCGCGCGTTGACAGAGCGTCTGCGCCGGCGGCCGCCGCGCGCGGTGACGACGCTGGGGCGGGGCAGCTCCGACAATGTCGCCACCTATGCGCGTTATCTGATCGAAACGCGCCTGGGGATCATGACCGCCTCGTCGTCGCCGTCGGTCAGCTCGGTATATGACGCGTCTCCCGACATGAGCGACACCCTGTGTCTGGTCATCTCGCAATCCGGCCGCAGCCCCGACCTGCTCGCCGCGGCTCAGGCGCACGGCGCGGCCGGCGCGCTGGTGGTGGCGCTGGTCAATGACGAGGCCTCGCCGCTGGCGGATCAGGCCGACGTCACCATCCCTCTGAAAGCCGGGCCGGAAACCAGCGTGGCGGCCACCAAGTCGTTCATCACCGGCCTTTCCGCCATCGCCCAACTGGTCGCCTGCTGGGGTGAGGACCCTGAGCTGCTCGCCGCCGTGAACGCGCTTCCGGACCAGCTCGACTCGGCGTGGGCGCTGGACTGGAGCGCGGCGGTCGAACCGCTCGCCACGGCCGAGCATCTCTATGTGGTCGCGCGCGGGGTCGGTTTCGCCATCGCCCAGGAAGCGGCGCTCAAGTTCAAGGAAACCTGCGGCCTGCACGCCGAGGCGTTCAGTTCGGCCGAGATCCGACACGGCCCCATGGCCCTGATCGGCCCGGCGTTTCCGGTGCTGGCCTTCACCCAGAGCGACGGGACGGAGGAGGGGGTCGAGGCGGCCGTGACGGGGTTCGCCCGCCAGGGGGCGCCGGTGATCCAGGTGGGCGGCGGAACGGCCGCCGGGGTGATCCGGCTGCCGTCGGCGGCGGCGCATCCGGCCTTGGAGCCCATCGGCCAGATCCAGAGTTTCTACCGCCTTGCCGACCGGCTGGCGCGGGCGCGCGGCTATGATCCCGATCGGCCTTCGCACCTCGCCAAGGTGACCGAGACCATCTGATGAATCTGGCGCTCGTCAACGGTCGGGTGATGACCGACCGTGGTCTGGAAGACGGGTTGGCGGTCCAGCTGGCCGAGGGCCGCATCGCCTCTGTAGGTTCCGCCGTGGACTTGCCGGCGGGGGTGAAGCGTTACGACCTCGGGGGCGGGCTGCTGCTTCCCGGCTTCATCGACATTCAGGTCAACGGCGGCGGGGGGGTGCTGTTCAACGATACGCCCACGGCCGCGGCTGTCGCCGCCATCGGCGCCGCGCACCGACGCTTCGGGACGACCGGGTTCCTACCGACCCTGATCAGCGACGACCTCTCCGTCGTCCGCCAGGCGCGGGCGGCGGCCCAGGAGGCTATCCGCCAGGGAACACCTGGCGTGCTCGGCGTTCATATCGAGGGACCGTACCTCAATATCGAGCGCAAAGGCATTCACGAGGCCGACAAGCTGCGCCGCCTGGACGAGGCGGGGATGGAGGTTCTGACCTCGCCGGGCGAGGGCCGCACCCTGGTCACCCTGGCGCCGGAGATGGCCGGGACGGCCATGATCGAGCGGCTCACGGCCGCGGGCGTGATCGTCTCGGCGGGCCACACCAACGCCACCTACGCCCAGGCCCTGGCCGGTCTCGACGCCGGTCTCACAGGCTTCACCCATCTGTTCAACGCCATGTCGCCGATCGCCAGCCGCGCGCCCGGCGTGGTCGGGGCCGCCCTCTCCGATCCGAGGTCGTGGTGCGGGATCATCGTCGACGGCCAGCACGTGGATCCGGTGGTGCTCCGCCTCGCCCTGCGCTGTCGGCCGGCCGAGCGCTTCATCCTGGTCACCGACGCCATGCCGTGCGTCGGCTCGGACCTGCGCACCTTCACGCTGCAGGACAAGATCATCCATGTGCGCGACGGCGCATGCTTCGACGACCGCGGGCGGCTGGCCGGCTCCAACCTCGATATGTCCGGCGCCGTGCGCAACGCGGTCCAGCTGCTGGGCGTCGGCCTCGACACGGCCTCGCGCATGGCCAGCGCCAATCCCGCCGAGTTCCTGGGGCTGGGCGCCGAGCTGGGCCGGATCGCGCCGGGCTACAGGGCCGACCTTGTGCTGCTGGGTGATGATCTCACCGTGCGCGGCACGTGGATCGGCGGCGAGATGGACCAGGACGCCCTCTCCGTCCGCGCAGGGTGAGGGGGTGGTCTATTCCTCCGCTCATCCCCGCGAACGCGGGGACCCAGGCTTTTTCAACGAGCCTGTGAACGTCTCGAGCGTCCTAATTCACCACGAAGCACACGAAGTTCACGAAGACACCGCTAAGCCGAAATCTGAACCTCTTCGTGTCCTTCGTGTGCTTCGTGGTCGAATGGGCTGGCGCCAATGGGCGCAGCGGCGCCCCATAGAACACCTGGATCTCCGCGTTCGCGGGGATGGACGGAAATGGAACTTGAAGTTCGGCCTCGGCGGTCTGATCCTGGCGTGCGGCGCTCTCTCCGCCGCCGCTCAGCCGCTCAGCCTGGATATCGTGCCCAAACCGAGCAGCGTGACGGCGGAAGCGGGGAGCGCGGTGGTGCTGCGCCAGGGAACGCCGATCGCCGTCCCCCCGGGTGATGCGGGCGCGCTGCAATCTGCGCGCTGGCTGGCGCAGCTCGCCCGCCGCTCGCGCGGTCTCGCGCTTGTGCCTGGCGGCGCGCGCCGGCCACGCGGCCCGACCATCGTGTTCGAGCGCGAACCGGGCCTGGCGACCAGCGAGGCCTATAGGATCGATATCGGCCGCGGTCGCGTGACGATCGAGGCCTCCTCCGACGCGGGCCTGCTCTACGGTGCGGTGACGCTCTGGCAGTTGATGACAGCGCGCGCGGGCGACGGGCCGGTTCGTCTGGAGAGCCTGACGATCGCCGATCAGCCCCGGTTTGCCTGGCGGGGGCTGCTGCTCGACTCGGCCCGGCACATGCAGTCGCCGGCGTTCATCCTGAGGACCATCGATTGGATGGCCCTGCATAAGCTCAATGTGCTGCAGTGGCACCTGACCGACGACCAGGGCTGGCGCCTGCCGGTTCCTGCCTACCCCAGGCTGACCAGCGTCGGCGCCTGGCGCACGCCGGCCAGCCTGTCGGTACGGGCCGAGCCTTACGGCGGCTTCTACACCCGGGCGGAGATCCGCGAGATCGTCGCCCACGCCAGGGCGCGCCACGTGACGATCGTGCCGGAGATCGAAATGCCCGGCCACGCCCTGGCGGCGTTGCTGGCCTATCCGGAGCTCTCGGCCGGTCCCGTCCCGCCAAAGTCGATGCAGAGTGACTGGGGGCTGATCCCGGGCGCCTTCGGCGTGGACGAGCCGACGTTCACCTTTCTGGACAGGGTGCTGGGCGAGGTCACCGACCTCTTCCCCGGCCGCTTCATCGACATCGGCGGCGACGAGGTTCCCCTCGATGTGTGGAAGGCCTCGCCGACCGTCCAGGCGCGGATGAAGGCGCTGGGCGTGACCGATGAGGCCGCGCTGCAGAACTATTTCATCCGCCGTATCGACACCTTCCTCGCCGCCCGCGGTCGCCGCCTGATCGGCTGGGAGGAGATCCTCCAGGGCGGACCCTTGCCGCCGGACGCCGCCATCACCTCCTGGCAAGGCGCGGCCAGCGCCGTCACCGCCGCCGAGGCCGGGCACGACGTGGTGCTTGCCATCGCGCCCACGCTCTACTTCGACAATCGTCAGAGCGACCTGGCGGACGAGCCGCCCGGCCGCGGCTGGGTGGTGAGCCTGCACGATGTCTACGCGCTCGACCCTGCGGCGCCGCCCCTGCCGCCGGCGCCGAAACCCGTGGCGGGCGGGCCGCCGCCACCCCCGCCGCTCGTCCTTACCGACACCGACCGCGCCCATATTCTCGGCGTGCAAGGCAATCTGTGGACCGAGCACGTCCGCACGGACGCGCGCGCGGAGACGATGATCTGGCCGCGCGCCGCGGCGGTCGCCGAAGCCGGCTGGAGTGCTCAGTCGGCGCGCGACTGGCCGGATTTCCTGGCCCGCATGCCGGCGGAGTTCGCCCGGTTTGAGCGTCTGGGTCTGTCCGAAGATCGCAGCGCCCTGGCACTGGATATGCAGGCGACCGCGACGGGGGCCGACGGCGCGCAGGTCACGCTGTCCAGCCAGACCGGTTACGGCCAGATTCGCTACACCGTGGATGGGGCGCCGCCGGCGACGAACTCGGCGACCTACGCTGGGCCTTTGACCCTGACTCTGCCGACGCGCCTGCGCGCCGCCGCTTTCGTGGATGGAGCGGAGGTCTCGCCCGAACTGGACGCGGGGCTGGACGCCCAGTCCGTGCGCACGCGGGTCAGCCAGCAGCTGACGCTCTGCCCCGGGACCCTGCCGCTTAACCTGGAAGGTCAGCCGATGGTCGGCGGCCGTCGTCCGGCGTTCCTCACCGAGATCATGAATCCGTGTTGGATGTGGCCCGGTGTCGACATCTCGGATGTGGCCGGCGTGAAGCTGACATTGGCCGCGACGCCGTTCAATCTGCAGCTCGGACCGCAGGTGGCCCAGGTCGTCCATCGCCCGGCGAATTCGGCGGACGGGGAGATCCAGGTGCGGCTCGACAACTGCGACACCGGCGAGCTTCTGGCGACCCTGCCGCTGCCGGACGCCCGGCCGGAAGTCGAGCTCGACGCCCCGTTGCCGGAGCGAACCGGTGTCCACACGCTTTGTTTGGTTTACGCCAACGGCGAAAAGCTCGATCCGATCTGGGGCGTCGAAAAGGTGGAGCTGGTGCGACGTCAGCGGGGCGATCATGGCTGACCTGATGCTTACGGCCCCGATGCGCGGATGGGCCGAACCCCTCGATGAAGTCGATGATCCAGTGTTCGCCGGCCGCATGCTGGGCGACGGCGTGGCCATCGATCCCACCGGCTCCGAGCTGCGCGCGCCCTGCGACGGTGAAGTAACCAGCCTCCACCAGGCCGGCCACGCCGTCACCCTGCGGGCGGAGAACGGCGCGGAATTGCTGCTGCATGTCGGTCTGGAGACGGTGTCCCTCGGCGGGGAGGGGTTCAGCCGTCACGTGGCCGTCGGCCAGAGGGTCAAGCGAGGCGATCTCCTGATCAGTTTCGACCTCGATGTCCTCGCCGCGCGGGCCAAGAGCCTGGTGACCCCGATCGTCGTCACCAACGGTGACGAGTTCGCCATTGTGAGCCGCGTGCAGGGGCGCCGCGTCGAGGTCGGCGACCCGCTGCTGGAGATCCGAGGCGGCGTGATCGCCGAAGCCTCGCAGGCCGGCCTCACCACTTCCAGGACGGTGACGGTCCCGCTCGCCCACGGACTTCACGCCCGTCCCTCGGCGCTGGTGGCGATGGAAGCCAAGCGCCACCGCGCGGACATTTCGCTCGCCGCCGCCGGCCGCACGGCCAACGCCAAGAGCCCGGTGGCGATCATGGCGCTCGGCCTCGGCCACAATGCGTCCGTGGAGATCGCCGCCCGGGGGCCGGACGCCGAGGCGGCGGTCCAGGCGCTGGCCGAACTCATCACCCACGGACTGCCGCCGGAACCGCCGATCGCCGCGCCCGCGCCGGCTTCGGTGGTCCCGCCGCCGACGGCGGTCGACGTTCTGCAAGGAACGCCCGCTGCGCCGGGCCTGGCCATCGGAACGGCGGTGCGCCTCGTGGCACGCGACGTGGTCGTCGACGAGCGATCGAGGGGCGAGGACGCCGAGGCCCGCGCGCTCGACGCAGCGCTGCACGCCCTGCGCGCGCATATGACCTCCCAGGCGGCTGCCGGACCTCGGGAGCAACGCGAGATCGTGCGGGCTCACCTGGCTTTCCTCGATGACGAGGATCTGATCGGCGAGGCGCGTCGGGCCATGGCCGCGGGGGCCAGCGCCGGCGTGGCCTGGCGGGACGCGATCCGCGCCCAAGTCGAGGTCCTGCACGGGGTCGACGACCCGCACATCGCCCAGCGCGCCGACGACCTCATCGACCTCGAGCGCCAGGTCCTGATCGAGCTCTCGGGCGAGGCCGAACCTGCGCAGGTCCTGCCGGCGGGGGCCATCCTCCTGGCCGACGATCTGGGACCGGGCCAACTCATGGGCCTGGAAGGCGGTCTCGCCGGAATCTGCACCGCCGGCGGTGGCCCGACCTCGCACGTGGCCATACTGGCCAGCGCGCTCAACATCCCGGCGGTGGTGGCGCTGGGTCCCGCGCTGGCCGGCGTGCCCGACGGGGCAGGCCTGATACTGGACGGCGGCGCCGGACAACTGAAGGTCGCGCCCGACGCCCGTGAGATCGAGGCGGCGCAGACCCGGCTGGCGGCGCGGCAGGCGCGGCTCGCCCAGTCCTTGGCCGAGGCCGCGGAGCCCTGCCGGATGGCCGATGGCGTGCGCATCGAGGTGTTCGCCAATCTGGGCTCGGAGGCCGACGCCCGGGCCGCGATCGCCCATGGCGCCGAGGGCTGCGGCCTGCTGCGCACCGAATTCCTGTTCCTGGAGCGAACCGAGGCGCCGGACGAGGACGAACAGACGGCCTGCTACCAGGCCATAGCCTCGGCGCTCGGCGCCGCGCCCCTGGTTATCCGCACGCTCGACATCGGCGGGGATAAGCCGGTCCCATTCCTGGACCTGCCGGTCGAAGAGAACCCGGCCATGGGGCTGCGCGGCGTGCGGGTCGGCCTGTGGCGGCCCGATGTCCTGGCGACGCAGCTACGCGCCATCCTGCGCGTGCGGCCGCAGGGCCAATGCCGGATCCTGGTGCCGATGGTGGCGTCGCTGGCCGAGCTCCGCACCGTTCGCGTCATGGTCGAGGCGGCGCGGGCCGCGACCGGCCATGACGCGCCGATCCAGGTCGGCGTGATGGTGGAAACCCCCGCCGCCGCGGTTACGGCCGATCTGCTCGCAGTCGAGGCCGACTTTCTTTCGATCGGCACCAATGACCTCACGCAATATGGCCTGGCCATGGACCGGGGAAATCCCCAGGTGGCCAGCGGCATCGACGCCTTGCATCCGGCGGTGCTGCGCCTGATCGCGGCGACGACCCGGGGCGCGCGAGTCCACGATCGTCCGGTCGCGGTGTGCGGCGGCCTGGCGGCCGACCCGGCCGGGGCCGCGATCCTGATCGGACTTGGCGTCACCGAACTGTCGGCGCCGCCGGCTGCGGTCCCTGAGATCAAGGCGGCCGTACGCCGGCTGACGCTGGCCGCCTGCGAGACCTTGGCCGCCCGAGCGCTCGATTGCGCCGGGCCTGAGGAGGTGCGGGCGCTGGTCGCTCAATTCCAGGGAGGAACGCCATGAAGCTGTTCGGCGTGACGGTGTCCGTGGGGGCGCTACAGCCGCTCGGGCGCGCCCTGATGCTGCCGATCGCTGTCCTGCCTGTCGCTGGGCTGCTGCTGCGCCTGGGCCAGCCGGATCTGCTCAACATCGGATTCGTCGCCGCCGCCGGCAACGCCATCTTCCACAACCTCGGCCTGCTGTTCGCCATCGGTGTCGCCGTGGGCTTCGCCAAGGACGGCAACGGCGCGGCCGGCTTGGCCGGCGTCGTCTGCTTCCTGGTGGCGACCAACGGCGCCGAGGCCCTGATCGCCGCGCCGACGGCTGTCGGGCTGGACGCCAAGACCGCCGCGCTGGCGGTCGCCGACTACCGCAGCACAGCCCTCTTCAAGCTGAGCGTGCCGCTCGGCATCCTCTCGGGGGTGATCGCCGGGACCTTCTACAACCGCTTCGGCGCCATCAAGCTCCCGGAATTCCTGGCCTTCTTCGGCGGCCGCCGGTTCGTGCCGATCGTCAGCGGCCTGGCCGGCCTGGCCCTGGCGGCCGTCTTTGGCCTAGGCTGGACGAGCCTGGACGCCGGCATCGACGCCCTCAGCCGCTTTATCGTCGGCGCCGGTCCGGTGGGCCTCTTCCTTTACGGCGTGCTCAACCGGCTGCTGATCGTCACCGGCCTGCACCACATCCTCAACAACGTCGTCTGGTTCATCATCGGCGACTATCACGGCGTTACCGGCGACCTGAACCGGTTCTTCGCCGGCGATCCCACCGCCGGGGCCTTCATGGCCGGCTATTTCCCGGTGATGATGTTCGGCCTGCCGGCCGCTTGCCTGGCCATGTATCACGAGGCCCGGCCCGAGCGCCGCGCCGAGGCCGGCGGCCTGCTCCTATCGCTGGCGCTGACCGTGTTCCTGACCGGCGTCACCGAGCCGATCGAATTCAGCTTCATGTTCCTGGCCCCGGCGCTCTACGCGCTGCACGCGCTGCTGACCGGCGCGGCCATGGTGATCATGAACCTGCTGGGCGTGAAGCTCGGCTTCGGCTTTTCCGCCGGCCTGTTCGACTATCTGCTGAATTTCGGCAAGGCGACGCGGCCGCTGCTGCTGCTGCCGGTGGGGGCGGTCTATTTCGCGCTCTATTACGGGCTGTTCCGGGTGTTCATCCGGCGGTTCGATCTGAAGACGCCGGGACGCGAAGACGGCGCGCCGGCGAGGGCGATCGCCGCGGCGACGCCGGCCAGTCGCGCCTGGGGCTATATCGAAGCGCTCGGCGGCGCCGCCAACCTGGTCAGCGTCGGGGCCTGCACGACCCGCCTGCGGCTGGTGGTGGGCGACCAGGGGCGGGTCGACGATGCGGCGTTGCGGACGCTGGGGGCCCGGGGCGTCATCCGGCCTTCGGAGCGCGATCTGCAGGTCGTGGTCGGCCCGACCGCCGATCAGATCGCCCGCGAGATCAAGGAGGCGCTTGAAGCCGGCCCCGCGATCATGGCGACGCCCGCCATCTCCTTTGACGCCCTGGCGCGGGCTCTGGGGCCCGTCGCCGACGTGGAGGTGCGTTCATCGCGACTGGTGGTGACGCCGGCAGGCCCGGTGGACGAAGCGGCGATCCTCGCCGCCGGCGCCAGAGGTGTGACACTGACGCCGGCGGGCAAGGTTCATCTGGTCATGGGCCCGCAGGCGCGGGCGGCCGGCGCGGCGCTTACGAAGCTCGCGCCGGCCTGACCTCGACTAGTTCGGCGCCGACGGGGGCGGGGTCGTGGCCGGCGGCGTATCCGCAGGCGGCATGGCGCCCGTCGGGGGGTTGGCGCCAGCCGGCGGCGCGGGTTCGGACGGCGTCGCCTCGGTCGGCGGGTTGACCGCGCCGCTGGACGCCGGCGGGGTCACGCTGTTTTCCGGCGGAGCCGCGGCAGGCGCTGGCTCGCTCATGGGCGCCGCGCCTTGAGACGAATCGCCGGTGCTCGCGGAGGTGTTGGCGGCGCCGCCGGTGTTGGCGGACGCCATGGCCATGGACCTGCGTTCGGCGCGCGAGGCGTGCAGATAGTGGTCGAGCTCGGCGTAGGGGATCGGCTGAGCCGGCGCGGCGTAGGTTATTTTCGCCTCATGCATGGCCCGGTGAAAGTGGCGGGCGGTGTGAGCGGAAGCGCCGCCGGCGGCGAGAGCGGCGATGGCGGCCCCTGCGATGAGAAGCTTGGTGTTCACGGGATTGCTCCGATCGAATTGCGGTAACAAACCCCCCTGACACGTCTAAACGTATCCGCGCCCGTTCGGTTCAAGACTGGCCATAAAGCGCTGCTTTGCGGCGTCGCTGGGCAAGCGAACCAGGCGCGCGCCGGGCGCGAATTCGGCGAGCGCGCGCTCCATCTTCGGGCGTGTCACCCGGTTCCAGGACCAGATGTATCGGTAGAAGGCGAGATCGAACCGTTCCGGGCACCCCGGCGCCAGGTCGGCGCGCGTCCGACCATAGTTGAACAGCACGCGCCGGATCGCCCGCCACAGGCACAGGGGCACGGGCGGCTCGATCCAGACCACCGTGTCAGCGCGGGCGAAGCGTAGCGCGGAGGCGGAGGTGAAGTTGCCTTCGATGACCCAACGATCCTCACCGGCGGCGGCTTCTACGCGCGGCCGGAATTCGTCCAGTGGGCTCTCGACCCATCCCGGTTTCCAGAACAGCGTGTCGAGATGGACGACGGGCAGGCCGAGGTGCTCGCCGAGCGCGCGGGCCAGGGTCGACTTGCCTCCGCCAGAGCAGCCCACGATGGCGACCCGTTGCATCCCATGCGCATGACGAGCGGCGGCGCTCTGGTCAAGGGATGGGCCGAGGATGTAATTCCGCGTTGGCGCCCGTTGGGAATGACCATGAAACCGGCTCTGCTCATCGTCCAACCTCACCTGGGCTTTCTGGCCCCGATCCTGGAGCCTGACTATGTGGTCTGGCGATTCTGGGAGGGGCCGCCGATCGAGGCCGTGAGCACGATCGGGGCGATGGTCGTGGCCGGCGAGTTCCCGGTCGACAAGCATCTGGCGGAGAGCCTGCCCAAACTTGGTCTCATCGCCTGCTTCACCTCGGGGTTCGACGGCGTCGATCTGGCCTGGGCCAGGGCGCGCGGGCTGCAGGTGAGCCATTCGCCCGGCGTCAATCACGAAGATGTCGCCGACCACGCCATGGGACTGATCCTGGCGGCCTGGCGCAAGATCGTCGCCGGGGATGCGCAACTTCGCGCCGGGGCCTGGAAGCCGACGGCCAAGACCATCACCTCCTCGCTGGGGGGCCGCCGTCTGGGGATCGTTGGGTTGGGGGCGATCGGCGCGGCCCTGGCGCGCCGCGCCGAAGCCTTCGGACTGTCGACCGCCTGGTGGGGGCCTCGAGAAAAGCCCGATGCGCCCTGGCCCCGGCGCGAAAGCCTGGCGGCGCTGGCCGCTGACAGCGACATCCTGGTGGTGGCCTGCAAGGCGACCCCGGAAACCACCGGCCTTATCGCTCGCGAGGTCATCGACGCGCTCGGCCCCGACGGTCTGCTGGTCAATGTCTCGCGCGGTCAGGTGGTGGATGAGGACGCGGTGATCGAGGCCTTGACATCCGGCCGCCTGGGGATGGCGGCCCTCGATGTCTTCCACCAGGAGCCGACGCCGCCAGACCGCTGGCGCGAGGTCCCCAACACTGTGCTTACGCCGCACACGGCGGGGGCGACCAATGCGGCGGCGCCGAAGATGATCGCCCTCACGCGCGAGAACCTGCGCCGGTTCTTCGCCGGGGAGCCTCTGGCCAATCCGGCGACGGACTAGCGGCTATTCGCGGTCGAGCGTCTGAGCGGCCGCGTCGAGGGCGGCGGCCACGTCAGCGATCTGTCCGTCGCTGAGCTTGCCGCGTTCGAGCCGCAGGCGAAGCGCCAGGCGGAGGTTTTCCATCGCCCGCACGATCTGGTGCGGCGGCGCGCCGCCGGAACGCTCGGCCGTCTCGGAGATGCGCCGGAAGATGTCGTCGACGATGCGCTTGTTCTCGGCGAGCGTCGCGCGACCTTCATCGGTGATTTCGAAGGCTTTGCGGGCGCCCTCGGATTGGACGCCGCGGATATAGCCGAGCTCTTCGAGCAGGGTCAGGGTTGGGTAGACGACGCCGGGGCTCGGGCTATAGGCGCCGCCGAGGCGCTCTTCGATGTCCTTGATGAGTTCGTAGCCGTGGCTCGGCTTGTCGGCGATGAGCTGCAGCAGCACATAGCGCAGGTCGCCTTGTTCGAAGAAGCGACCGCGCCGGCCGTGCCGCCTCATGTCGTGACGGTCGGCGGCGTGGCGAGCGAAAGCGTGGGCGAAATCCCGCCCCCGATGGCTGCCCCAATCCGGGGAGTGCGCCTCGTGGTGACGGCGGCTGAAATGAAAGCGATGCATGTGAGTCTTACCTATCTTGATGTATGCGAGATATATCGCACGCCAGATATATCTAATATGTGTCTGAGCTTGTCAACGGCCTATCGAAAGCGAGTTGCGAAATCCTGACGGGCGCCTGATCGGCTGCGGCGCGCGCCTTGACTTTCTCATATAAAGATATCCTTATATGTCGATGACGCTGACCTCGGATCAGGCGGTGGAGGTGTTGCGCGCGGCGGGCGAACCGACGCGACTGCGTATCCTCGCCCTGCTTACGCACGAGGAGTTGGCCGTACTCGAACTCTCGCGGGTGCTGGCGCAGAGCCAGCCGCGGGTGTCTCGCCACCTCAAGCTGCTGGCGGACGCCGGCCTGGTGGAGCGCTTTCCCGACGGCGCCTGGGTGTTCTATCGCCTGGGGTCGAGCGAACCGATCCGGGCGCTGGTCGAGCGCGCCCTGGCGCTGGTCGCCCCCGAAGACGCCACCCTGCGCCACGACGCCGAGCGGCTCAAGGTGGTGAGCGCCGAGCGCACCGCCCAGGCGGCCGACTACTTCGCCCAGAACGCCGAGCGCTGGGACGAGATCCGCTCGCTCTATACCTCCGAGAGCGCGGTTGAAGAGGCGATCGTGCGCGCCGCCGGCGAAGGGCCGTTCGAACGACTGGTGGACCTCGGCGCCGGGACGGGCCGCATGCTCACCCTGCTGGGCGGCCGCGCCCGGAGCAGCGCGGGTCTCGATCTCTCTCGTCAGATGCTCAACATCGCGCGAGGCAATGTCGCGGCGGCGGGCCTCGGGGGCTGTGAACTGCGCCACGGCGACATCTGCGACACGCGCCTTGCCGACGGCGCCGCCGATCTGGTGGTGGTGCATCAGGTGCTGCACTATCTGGGCGAGCCGGCCGCGGCCGTGGCCGAGGCCGCGCGCCTGGTCGCGCCCGGCGGGCGCCTGATCATCGTCGACTTCGCCCCGCACAGCCTGGAATTCCTACGCGCCGAGCATCGCCACCGCCGCCTCGGCTTTTTCGACGACGAAATGGAGCGCTGGCTGGCGGGGTCCGATCTTGGAGACGTCACCGTGACCGCCCTGCCGCCGCCGTCCAGCGGAGGCCTGACGGTGAAGGTGTGGCGCGCCAACCGGGCGGCGTCGCATGTCCGGAGGGTGGCGTGAACGCCATGCCCGATCCCACCATCAGCGCCCTCGGGCCGGTCGCCCGCGCCGGCGGCCGCGACCAACGGCGCCTCAACGTCTCATTCGAATTCTCGCCGCCCAAGACCCCGGAGGCGGAGGAGACCCTGTGGGCGGCCATCCGGCGCCTGGAGCCTCTGGGTCCGACGTTCGTGTCGGTGACCTACGGCGCGGGCGGCTCGACGCGTGAGCGCACGCACCGCACGGTTCTGCGCATGCTGCGCGAAACCACCCTGATTCCGGCCGCGCACCTGACCTGCGTGGAGGCCTCGCGCGGCGAGGTCGACGAGGTGATCCGAGAGTATTGGGACGCGGGGGTGCGCCACATCGTAGCTCTGCGTGGTGATCCGCCGGGGCAGATCGGCGGCGCCTACAGTCCCCGCGCCGACGGCTACGCCAACGCCACCGAACTGGCCGCCGGCATCACCGCCATCGCGCCGTTTGAGGTTTCCGTGGGCGTCTATCCCCAGGTCCACCCGGAGAGTCCTTCGAGGGCCCACGACATCGATGTGCTGAAGGCCAAGGTCGACGCCGGCGCCACCCGCGCCATCAGCAATTTCTTCTTCGACATCGACGGATTTCTGAGGTTCGTCGAACAGGTGCGAGCGGCCGGTGTGACCATTCCGATCCTTCCGGGGATCATGCCGGTGTCCAACTTCAAGGGCCTGCGCAAGATGGCCGGCGCCAACGGGGTGGGCGTGCCAGACTGGATGGGCAATCTGTTCGATGGGCTCGACAGCGACCCCGAGACGCGCCGTCTCATCGCCTGTTCGGTGGCGGCGGAGATGTGCGCCCGCCTCGAGGAAGAGGGCTTCACCGACTTTCATTTCTACACCCTCAATCGGGCGGATCTGGTCTACGCGATCTGCCGGGTGCTGGGCCTTCGGGAGCAGGCCGCATGACCGACCGAGCGAAAGCCAACGCCGCGCTCACCAAGGCCGCGCGCGAGCGCATCCTGGTGCTGGACGGCTCCTGGGGCGTGATGATCCAGCGCGAGGGCCTCACCGAAGAGGATTTCCGGGGTGAGCGCTTTGCGAACCACTCCATGCCGCTCAAGGGCGACAACGACCTCTTGTGCCTGACCCGGCCGCAGTTGGTGGCCGACTTGCACGAGGCCTATTTCGCGGCCGGGGCCGACATCGCCGAGACCAACACCTTCAACGCCACCCGCATCAGCCAGGCCGACTACGGCCTGGAAGAGGCCGCCGTCGACATCAATCTCGCCGCCGCCAAGCTAGCGCGCGAGGCGGCCGACCGCTGGACGGCGCGGACGCCGGACAAGCCGCGCTTCGTCGGCGGCGCCATCGGGCCGCTGAGCCGCACGCTCTCCATGTCGTCCGATGTCAACGATCCGGGCGCGCGCCAGGTCACCTTCGACGAGGTGCATGGCGCCTATCTCGAGCAGGCCCGGGCCCTCCACCAGGGCGGGGTCGACTTTTTCCTGGTCGAGACCGTGTTCGACACTCTCAACGCCAAGGCGGCGATCAAGGCCATCCTCGATCTGGCGGACGAGGGCCTGGAGCCCCTGCCGCTGTGGATCTCGGGCACCATCACCGACCGGTCCGGGCGCACGCTCTCCGGCCAGACGGTGGAGGCCTTCTGGCACTCCGTTCGCCACTCGCGGCCGTTCGCGGTGGGCTTCAACTGCGCGCTCGGCGCCGACTTGATGCGGCCGCATATCGCCGAGCTGTCACGCATCGCCGACACCCTGGTGGCGGCCTATCCGAACGCCGGCCTGCCCAACGCCTTCGGTGAGTATGACGAGGAGCCACACCAGACGGCCTGTCACCTGGGCGAGTGGGCTGAGAGCGGTCTGGTCAACATCCTGGGCGGCTGCTGCGGCACCACGCCTGAGCATATCCGCGCGATCGCCAAGGCCGTGGAAGGCCGCGCACCGCGCCAGATTCCGACACGCGCCCCGGCCATGCGCCTTTCCGGCCTGGAGGCGTTCGAACTCGCGTGAGGATCGTCTTGGGTGTGGAGGCCGGTCGGTGAGGCCGGTCTTCGTCAATATCGGAGAGCGCACCAACGTCACCGGCTCGGCGAGATTTCGCAAGCTGGTGAGCGAGGGCGACTATGTGGCCGCCCTGGCGGTGGCCCGCGATCAGGTGGCGGCCGGCGCCCAGGTGCTCGACGTCAATATGGACGAGGGGCTGCTCGACAGCGTCGCGGCCATGACCACCTTCCTCAATCTCATCGCCGCCGAACCCGACATCGCTCGGGTGCCGATCATGATCGACTCGTCCAAGTGGGAGGTGATCGAAGCCGGCCTCAAGTGCGTGCAGGGCAAGGCGATCGTCAATTCGATCAGCCTCAAGGAGGGCGAGGAGAAGTTCCTGTATCAGGCCACGCAGTGCCTGCGCTATGGCGCGGCGGTGGTGGTCATGGCCTTCGACGAAAAGGGCCAGGCCGATACGCGCAACCGCAAGGTCGAGATCTGCGAGCGGGCCTACGGCCTCCTGACCGAAAAGATCGGCTTTCCGGCCGAGGACATCATCTTCGACCCCAACATCTTCGCCATCGCCACCGGGCTCGAGGAGCACGACAACTATGGCGTCGATTTCATCGAAGCCACGCGGGCGATCAAGCAGCGCCTGCCCTATGCGCGTATTTCGGGCGGCGTCTCCAATGTCTCGTTCAGTTTCAGGGGGAACGAGCCGGTCCGCCGGGCCATCCACGCGGTGTTCCTCTTCCACGCCATCGCCGCCGGCATGGACATGGGCATCGTCAACGCCGGCGACCTGCCGGTCTTGGACGAGATCGATCCGGAGCTGCGCGAGGCGGTCGAGGACGTGGTGCTCAACCGGCGCCCCGGGGCCACCGAACGGCTGGTGGAGATCGCGCCCAAGTTCAAGGGCGGCAAGGCCATCGACCGCACGCCGGACCTGGTCTGGCGTCAGGGGACGGTGGCCGAGCGCCTGAGCCACGCCCTGGTGCACGGGATCACCGACTTCATCGAGGTCGACACCGAGGAGGCGCGCCTGGCGGCCGCCAGGCCTCTCGAGGTTATCGAAGGTCCGCTCATGGACGGCATGAACGTCGTCGGCGACCTGTTCGGCGCCGGCAAGATGTTCCTGCCCCAGGTGGTCAAGTCGGCGCGGGTGATGAAACAGGCTGTGGCCTGGCTGCTGCCGTTCATGGAGGCCGAAGTCGCGGGCAAGCCGCGGCAGATGGCCGGCCGGGTGCTGATGGCCACCGTCAAGGGCGACGTGCACGACATCGGCAAGAACATCGTGGGCGTCGTCCTGCAGTGCAACAACTATGAGGTCATCGACCTTGGCGTCATGGTCCCGGCCGACCGCATCCTCGACGAGGCGGTTCGCCTGCAGGTCGACATCGTCGGCCTGTCGGGGCTGATCACCCCTTCGCTCGACGAGATGGTGTTCGTCGCCAAGGAAATGGAACGGCGCCAGTTCGATACGCCCTTGCTCATTGGCGGGGCGACCACCAGCCGGACCCATACGGCGGTGAAGATCGAACCCGGCTACAAACGCGCCTCGACCACCTATGTGCTCGACGCCAGCCGCGCGGTGGGGGTGGTCTCGGCTTTGCTCTCCAAGACCGAGCGACCCAGGTTCGAGGCGGCCACGCGCGACGAATACGGCCGCATCCGCGAACAGTTCGACAAGAGCCGGGCCGCCAAGATCCGCACGCCGCTGGCCGTCGCGCGCGCCAACCGCCTGGCCATCGACTGGCAGGCCTACCAGGCCCCGACGCCGACCTTCCTGGGGGTCAAGGCGTTCGATTCCTGGGACCTCGGCGATCTCGCCCGCCACATCGACTGGACCCCATTTTTCGCCGCCTGGGAGCTGGTGGGGCGTTTTCCGGCCATCCTGGAAGACGATGTGGTCGGCGAGGCGGCGCGCGATCTCTATGCCGACGCCCAAGCCATGCTGGCCCGCATCATCGAGGAGCGCTGGTTCCAGGCCCGGGGCGTCGTCGGCCTGTGGCCAGCCAATTCAGACGGCGACGATATCGTCATCTGGACCGACGAGACGCGCCGGGAGGAGGCGGCGCGCCTGCACACCCTGCGCCAGCAGATGGCCAAGTCGGAAGGCCGCTCCAACGCCGCATTGGCGGACTTCATCGCGCCAAGCGGCGCCGACTACATCGGCGGCTTCGCGGTCACCGCCGGCCATGGCGAGGCGGAGATCGCCGCCCGGTTCAAGGCCGCCGACGACGACTATTCCGCCATTCTGTCCGCCGCCCTGGCCGACCGCCTGGCCGAAGCCTTCGCCGAGGCCCTGCACCGCAAGGTGCGCACGGAACTGTGGGCCTATGCGCCGGACGAGACCTTCGACTTGGACGCCTTGCTCGCCGAGCGCTACCGCGGCATCCGTCCGGCCCCGGGCTATCCGGCCCAGCCCGACCATACCGAAAAGCAGACCCTGTTCCGCCTGCTCGCCGCCGAGGAGGCCACGGGCGTGGCGCTCACCGAATCCTGCGCCATGACGCCGGCGTCGTCGGTGTCCGGTCTCTACTTCGCCCATCCGCAGGCGCACTATTTCGGCGTCGGCAAGATCGAGCGCGACCAGATCGCCGACTACGCCGCCCGGAAGGGCTGGGATACGGCCAAGGCCGAGCGTTGGCTCTCGCCGATCCTCAACTACGAACCGTAGATCGGCCTCAAGCGCTCGCGGCCATCCGGAACCGCACTTCGTCGCGGGCGAAATCGAGGCAGACAGAGTCGAACCGGCTGAGAATATCGACGCCGATCAGGATCGCCGGTTTGTCGACCATGTTCCACATCCAAAATGTGTGCAGGTCAGCGAACGCCACCGGCCACATGCTCATCCGGAAATTGCCCACCCGCAGCGCCGGCAGATCGGCGATTTCGGCCGGAATGGTCTGACCGGTGGAGCTGATGATCGAGGTTTTGGTCCACGAACCTGTCGGATTGCGCGTGAGCGCCATCTGGCGCAGCGCCATGTTGCCGATGGTGTTCTCAGCCCCGGAATCGATGAAGGCGGTGAGCGGCATCTCGCCGAGGAACACGTCCACCAGCGTCAGTTGGCCATCTCGCCGCGTGGCTTTCACGGCTACGGCGTCAGGATCGCGCCAGTTCTGCCGTCCGGTATCGATCCGCAGGTCCCGGCCGGCGAAGTCGAGCGTGAGCGACGACTCGCCCAGGGTGTCGAGGCCCAGCATGCCCTGGCCGCCAATTCCGAGGTGCGAAAGAACCGACAGGGTCTGGCCAGTCAGGACCCGCCGCCCGATCTCGAGTCTGGCGGTGGTGGTGGGCGCATTCTGGATACCGGCCACACCGTTCAGGGGCGCGAGCGGGCCGGGGGGCAGGCCGAGCTGGTCGGCGAGGTCCTTGGCGATCACCGACTGGTTGGCGCCGGTGTCGACCACGAAGCCGAAGGGGCCGGCGCCATTGATCCGGACCGGAACGGTCATCCGCCGGTAGTTGTCCGCCACGACCTTCAGGTCCGCCGGCGGAATGTAGCCTTCGGCATCACGGCGGGAGATGCGGCTGGGCGCGTCATGTCGCAGATCCAGCGACGCCGTTTGGGCGCGACTCTCGAACGGGACAGGCAGACATAGCGCCGCGCCGATCGCCGTCGCCACTTGCCGTCGCGTGGTCAGGTCGTGGCCCATGTCAGGCCGCCTCGCCTTCGTTGCCTTGACTATAGACCTCTAGCACGCGAGTCGCACGCGACACGTCGGCGCAGGACGAACCGTGGCGTCAGCCGCCTTCGACCCACAGCCGCATGAGATTGTTGCGCGCGTGCTGGAGCCGGGTACGGTTGTCCCAGCTCATGTTGAAACCCTCGAGCGCCGCAACTTCGTTGAGCTGATAGAGGATGTCCCGTTTGTTCGGATCGCGGACCAGGCTCTCGATGAACGTCAAGCCAACCAGCCGCTCTCCGGCGGTGACCGGCCGCACCTCGTGCAGAGTGTTGGATGGATAGACGATCGCCGACCCGAGCGGGCCTTTGAACGTGAGCGTACGGCCGCCAAGCTGGATGCTGAGCTCGCCGCCCTCGTAGGATTGCGGCTCGGCCAGGAACAGGGTGCACGACAAATCTGAGCGGAGCGGGCCGGTCGCCAAGGCCATGGTCGGCGCGTCGGAGTGGACGCCATAGTTCATGCCCGGCGCATACTTGGCCAGCAAGGGCGGAGCGACGATGCGCGGAAAGGCGAAGTCGCGGAAGGTTTCGCTGCGCACCAGGGCCTGGGCCATCAGGCGGGAGGATTCGGCATAGGCCGGATCGGCGTGGTCGACCTGGAGATTGTTCTTGGCTTTGGAATGGGGGTTGGAGAGGCGCCCCTCGACGAATCGCGCGTTCGCGGCCAGCGCGCGCAGCCGATCGACTTCGGGCCGAGTGAGGATGTCAGGCAGTTCGAGAAACATGGCGCCGCCTAGGGCTTGTGTGCCGACGGATCATAGCCCGCCGATGGGTCGTGGCGAGAGGCAACCCAGCAAATCACTGCGGTAGAACGTCGAAGGCGATCGACAGTCGAGGCTCGTCGCCGGCGAACGGCTCCGTGCCGTGCCACATATAGGAGGGGAAGAGCACCAGGGTCCCGGCCTTCGGTTTCACGAAGTATTCGGCGGTCAGCGCCGGGTTCGTGACCGCGCCGGGCTCGCCGAATTTCAACCAACCTTCATGACCGTTCTCGATCGCGGCCGGCAGCTCCACATGGAAGGCCGAGGATATCCAGCCCATCGGATGGATGTGATCGACGTGCAGCCCGCCGGGCCTCAGGCGCACCGACCAGGCGCCGGCGAAGCGATAGCCTGTCGCCACGCGCGCTCCGAGTACGTCGTCGCGACCCTTCAGGCCGTCGATGTACGACCGGATCGGCGCGTCTATGGCGGCGAAGAACGCCTTTACCACCGGCGCCTCGGATCGGGCGAGGGACTGGCCGGTCTGCGCGCCATGACGCAGCGACTGGCCGATCGGATGTGCGCGCAGGACATGCAGCGTCTTCAGGTGGTCCGCGAGCTCGACAAGGAACGCCTCGAGGTTTGGCCAGCCCGCCGGCGTCTCCAACTCATAGCTGCGGACCAGGCGCTCGTAGTCGTAGAGCGCACGGTAGCGCGGATCCCCCAGCATGCGCCAAGCGGTGGCGGCCAGGGTGACCGGATGCTGGTCGAGCGGCCAATCCCGAATCAGCCCTTCGGCGATTTCGGCCGCGATGTCGGCTCGGCCGGCGGCGAGATTGGCCTGGCACAGGGCGGCGAGGGCGGGAGGGGCTCCCGCGGTGTTGGTCACCGCCCGCCGAGCATGAATGAGCGCAGCGGCCGGATCGCGCCATACCGCCAGCAGGGCGGCTGTCACCTGCGCCTGCGGATCGCCGGACAGTTGCTCGAACGCGTCAGCGAGGGCGTCGTAAGCCTCGCCCGGGCCGACAGCGTATTCGACCAGCTTCGCCTTGGCCACGGTCAGGCCGGCGTCGAGCGGCGAGGTTTTCAGCATGATGTCGAGCTGGGCGCTGGCCTGGGCCAGGTCCTCGGTTCGCATCCAGATCAGTTGGGCCAGATCCGTGTGAGCGTCGCCATAGCCTGGTCGCCGGCGCAGCGATTCGCGGAACGCGGCCTCGGCCTCATCGAAGCGTCCGAGGCCCGTCAGCGATCGGCCCAACACCAGCCAGGTCTCCGGCGCCTCCAGTCCCGTGGCCAGGGCTCGCCGGCAGGCGGCCTCGCTTTCGGAAAAGCGATGCGCATCCCCCAGGACCCCAGCCAGATTGTGCCAGGCCGGCCCGTTGTCCGGCGCCGTCTCCGCGGCCCGCAGATAGGCGCCGGCCGCCTCGCCCAACAGACCGGCGGCCTTCAAGGCCTCGCCATAGGCGGTGAGAAGGCGCAGGTCCGCCGCCCGATCAGCCGCAAACGGGCTGAGCAGGGCGATTGCTTCGCCACTCGCTCGCCGGGACGTCAGCAGCGGCGCCAGCCTCGCCGCCGCTTCGGCCAAGGTCGGATCCCCCGCCAGAGCGGCGCGCAGCGCGGTTTCGGCGGCGACCTTGTCGCCGGCGGCGATCAGGGCCTGGCCGAGCAGGAGGTTGGCCGCGGGCCAGTCGGGGCGATCAGCGAGCAAAGGCCGGAGCAGGCCTCTCGCCTGGCCGACAGAGCCGTCGCTCAGTAGCCGCCGAACCGCATCCAGCCCATCGTCGCTCGCGGACGTCACAGGTCCTGGCCGCCTACGACGTCGTTGAATCGGTCGAAAGCGGCGGTGAGCCGGGCGATCATTTCGCGCTCCTCAGTGGAAAGGCGCGGGTTCCATACATCACAGATGAGGATGGCGCGCGGCCGGTCGCTGCCGTTCCACGCCTCATGTTCGATGGTGTCGTCGAAGACAAAGGCTTCGCCCTCGCGCCAAAGCCGGGTTTCACCACCCACGCGGAAGCCACAGTCGTCGGGGACGATCAGCGGCAGGTGCAGCACCAGACGCGTATTGGAGACGCCGGTGTGCGGCGGGATGTGCGTGTGGGGCCTCAGGATCGAAAACATCGCTGACGGCGACCGGCCAGGCACCCTCGGTCCGTCGACCAGGGCCAGGGCCGCCATGGTCGCCGGGCATTTGGCGGCGTTGGCCTCCACCCTGGCGCCGTCACGTAACAGGTGGAATGCGCTCCACTGCAGCGAACGATTGAGCTCGGCCCACTGGTCCACCGGCGCGCCCGGCGGATAGTCGACATAGGGGACCAAGTCCGGCGATCCCTCCGACCACACCGCCAGCGTCTCGGCCTTGATGGCCGCCGTTTCCGCCTCCAGCGCGGCCAGGAACGGAAACTCGTCACGCTCCCAGAACTCGATAGCTGGGAGGCCCGGATAGTGGAACTGGACGGGCTCCTGATGGAACATCCGCCGCCGACCGGCGACGGCCTCGGCGAAGGCGTGCGCCTTGCGGCCGACGCCGCCGCTAAGGCCGTCCAATCCGGCCGCCGTCTTGAGCTCGGCCGCCAGTCCATCGGCATAGGTGTCGTGTACCTCGACGGCGTGGGCGAGCGCCCGACGCGTGGCCTCGGTCAGGCTGGCCTCTGGCGGCGACAGCTTGACGGCGGCGCCATAGGTGGTCGCCGCCTCCTTGTCGCGCCCCAGGGCTTCCAGAAGCGACCCCCTCATCAGAAGGGCGGGAAAGAATCGCGGTTCGACGGCCAGTGCGCCGCCCACCGACGCCAGGGCCGCCTCCGCATCGCCGCCGGCGCGCTGGCTCGCGGCCAGGCCCATCCACAGATCCAGTCGCCGAGGCGCCAGGGCGAGCGCGCGCTCGAAGCTGCGGCGGGCTTCCGCTGTGTCACGGCGGCGCAGGGCCTGGTCCGCCGCCTCCTTCAAGGCTTCAACGGCCATCGCTGAGTCATCTGTTGTCATAAATATTTGTTTATTAGAGAATTTCTGTCACGTCTGCAGAATGGAGACTGTCTTTGTGCGCGGCGGCCCCGTCAAGCGAACCTTGAACCGGATCGACGCGGGCGCCAACCTTCCCGTCGCTGGGAGTCGGGGCAAGTGGCGGAACCGTTGAACCTTGGGCAGTTGATGCAAGCCGGCGCGGACGCTCTCCGCCGCCGCGATCCCGCCGCAGCGCGTCCGCTGTTCGAGCGCGTGGTCGGCGCACGACCCGGCGAGGTCGCCGCCTGGTATGGCTTGGCGCTGGCTTGCCGAGGAATGGGCGACACGCCGGGCCAGATCAATGCGCTGGATCGAGTTCTGAGCGCCGATCCCGGTCATCTGCCCGCGCTCTTGATGAAGGCCGACCATTTCGCCAAGGTCGGCGACGGCCGCTCCGCCGACGCCTTCTACCGCGCCGCCCTGGCGCGGGCGCCAGCGGCCGGGACCCTGTCCCCCGAGCTGCGCGAGGAACTGCGCAGGGCTGAGCGACACAGCGCTCAATACGCCAAGTCCTTCCAGGACCATCTCCATACCGCCTTGGTCGCGGCCGGCTTCGAAGCCGGCAAGTCGAGCCCCAGGTTCAGCCAGGCTCTCGATCTGCTGTCCGGCGCCAAACAGATATTTTTCCAGTCGCCGACCGCCTTCTTCTATCCCGAGCTGCCCCACCGCCAGTTCTACGAACGGTCAGAATTTCCCTGGATCGCGGCGCTTGAAGCCGAGACCGACGCCATCCGCGACGAACTGCTGCAGGTGGTCGCCGATGACAGCGCTTTTCGCCCCTATATCCAGAGTGACGGCGCGAGACCGCCGATGGACTATGGGGCGCTGCTCGATAACGTCGGCTGGAGCGCCTTCTATCTGATCCGAAGTGGGTCGGTGGTCGCCGAGGCCGCGGCCCGCTGCCCGCGGACCTTACAGGCCCTGGCGGACGCGCCTCTGACCGACGCGCCGGGGCGAACGCCAGCGGTGCTGTTTTCCCTGCTTCTTCCGGGCGTGCGCATTCCGCCGCACACCGGCTACACCAACGCCCGCCTGATCTGCCATTTGCCGCTGATCGTGCCGGAGGGATGCGGCCTGCGTGTCGGCAATGAAACCCGATCATGGACGCCGGGCGAGGCGCTGGTCTTCGACGACAGCATCGAGCACGAGGCGTGGAATACGAGCGACCGTCTGCGCGTGGTGCTACTGTTCGATATCTGGCGCCCAGAACTCTCGTTCGAAGAGCGAGCCATGATTTCCGCGTTGCTCGGCGCGGTCGGCACCTTTGGCGGCGGCGACTGGGTCTGACGACGCTCAGTCGGCGGGATAGCCGAAGCGGGCGACCCAAGGCGCCAACACGGGCGCCACCGGCTCGAGCTGGGCTTGGTAGCGACGCCATTGTCCCACCCCGTCGGAATAGAGGCCGCGGGCGATCTGGGCGGCGCTGGCGCTGGCGACCTCACCCCGCCTGGCCCGCCCGGCGAAGTCGCCCAGGTTGGCCTGCCACTCGACCCCGATGAAATCGCAGACCGCGCGCGCCTGGGTCTCGAAGTCGGCCACCAGCCGCTCATAGACGAGGAAATGCTCGGCCATCGGCAGCTTGGCGCGCAGGATATCGGCCAGGCGCATGGTCCCATCGTAGTTGGCGGCCGTCCTCGCCAGATCCAGGAACTCATAGGTCGAGGCGTTGATAGCGAAGCGGCGGCGGAAGCAGCTCAGCACCACATCGCGAGGATCGCGCACGGCGAACAGGATCTTCGCCTCGGGGAACAGCTTGCGGATGACGGGCAGTTTCAGGGCGTTGAAGGGGTTCTTGTCGATGAACACCTTGCCCCGGGCCTCGACGCCGAACTGGGCCACCCGCGCCCAATAGGCCTCGCGCAATGGCCGAAGCTGCGACGTCGGTGCGCCGGCGAGCGTCGCCAGATCCTTGGGATTGTCCAGGAAGGCCAACACGGCGTCCGTCAGAGTGTTGCGTTCCTCGAGCGTGACGATGTTGGGGTGCTCGCCCAGTACGCTCTCGATCAGGGTGGTCCCCGAACGCGGAAAGCCCATCAGGAAGACGTGGCCCGCTTCTCCCGCGATCCCGGGTCCTGGTCCCTCCGACAGCCAGGTTGCGGGATCGAGCGACCGCGCCCAGGTTTGCAGCCAGACCACGGTGGCGGCCACGGTCGACTGGCCGGCGACCTCGAAGCGCGACGCGGCGTCGCTGCGTAGTTCGGCGTTGCTTTGGCTGTAGGCGGCGAACGCCTCTGGCGGACGGTCCAGGGCGTCGAGCGCATCGGCCAGCAGCCCCAGGGCCAGTCCGCGTTCGTAGGCCGTGAGTTGGCTGGCCAACAGCCGGCGCAGCCGCTGCTCGGCCGTCGCGGGCTCCGCCATCTCCGCTGTCGCCAAGGCCAGTTCGGCCGCCGTCAGGCCGGGTTGGATAGCCAGCGCCCGGTCGGCCTCGCGGCGCGCGCCGTCGGTGTCGCCGCGCGTCGCCGACAACAGGGCCATGCTGGCCCAGGCAAGGGCGTTATTCGGGTCGAGCTCCACCGCCCGAGCGTAGGAGTCGGCTGCTTTCACCCGCTCGCCGAGGCGCTCCAGCACCCAGCCACGGTTAAACCACGCGGGTGCGAACCGGGCCTCGATGGCCAGGGCGCGATCGTAGCAGGACAGGGCCTCGTCGTGCCGCTCCATGCGCGCCAGCGCGAGACCGCACGCGTTGAGGATGGCGAAGTCGCGTGGGGCCAGCAGATGGGCGCGCTGCAGATCGCGGAGCGCCTCCTTGTGAAAACCGCTGTCCTCGTAGTCCATGGCGCGCAGGTTGAGCAGCATGGGGTGCTCGAAACCGCGGTCGAGCGCTTGGCGCGCGAGGCGTTTGGCGAGGGCCAGATCGCCGGAGCGAATAGCGGCGATGACAGGATCGACGGCGGTGTGCTGCCCGCCGGACGCGGGTCCGGCGTCGGTCATGAGGCGTCGTAGCCGAACTTCTCGACCCAGGGCTGCAGAATCGGCATGACCGGCTTTAGGGCCTCCGCATAGTGGCTCCATTGGCCGACGCCCTCGGCATAGAGGCCGCGGCCGACTTGCGCGCTGCTGGGCGTGGCGATCGCCCTCTCGGTGCTGGCGAAGTTCTTGAGCTTTTCGGTCCAGTCGACGCCCAGGAACTCGCAGAGGGCGCGCCCCTGGGTCTCGAAATCGGACACGAGACTCTCGTGGCGCAGGCGATGGACCGTCAGGGGCAGGCGTTCGAAATAGCTTTCGCCCGCGGTCATGACGGCGTCGTAGAATTGCGCCGCATCCTCCAATGTATTGAATTCATACATGTTGGCATTCATGTTGAAGCTGCGGCGAAAACAACTCAGCACCACGTCGCGAGGATCGCGCACGGCGAAGATGATCTTTGCTCCGGGGAACATCTTGCACAGCAGCGGCAGACGGATGGTGCTGAGCGGATGCTTGTCTACGAACACCTTCCCCGTCGGATTGACCCCGAATTCGCGCACCCGCCGCCAATAGGAATCGCGGAAAGGCTGCAGCAGATCGCTGACGACACCCGACAGCCGCGTTACGCCGCCGGCGCTGGAGAGGAATTCGGTCTCGGCCTCGATCATCACCGGCCGCTCGCCCAGGGCGACCATGTCCGGGTGGGTGGCGATCACCTGTTCCGCCAGGGTGGTGCCTGAACGCGGGAAGCCGATCAGGAAGGCGTGGCCGCGCGCCGGACCGGCAACGCCGGGGCGTCCGCTGACGGCCCAACTGTCAGCGTCGGTCTGCAGAAACTCCGCCAGCATCGCGCCCACCACCTCGCGCGAAGACAGTCGACCGGTGCCGGTGAATTTCGGCGCGAACAACGCCTTGAGCTCGCCCTTACCCTCAGCATAGGCGGCCAGCGCTTCGTCGTACCGGCCGGCCGCATCCAGCGCATCGCCCAGCATGATCCGGGCGTTGGCGCGGGCCAGGGGTTTCAGATGGGGCAGCGCCAGCAGTTCGCGCAGGCGACGCTCGGCGGAGTCGACTTGGCCGACGCCGATCTCCATGCGAGCGAGATTCATCGGCGCATCGGTCTGCACCGGATCGAGCGCCATGGCGCGCCTGGCCAGGTCCTCCGCCAGCGCCCAGTTGCGGCGGCGCGCCGCGAGGCCGGAGAGTCCCGCCAGGGCGTCGGCCCGGCCCGGGTCCAGCTTCACCGCTCGCTCCCAGGCGGACTGCGCCGAATCGAGCGCGCCCACATGCTCCGCCGCCCAGCCGTAGCCGAAACTGGCCTCCGCCGACTGGGGATCGAGGTTGATGGCCGCGCCGAAGACCCGCGCCGCTTCTTGCCCCCGACCGAGCTCCAAAAGGCAGAAACCGACTTGGCACATCAGGCGCGCGTTCTTGGGATCGTGTTCGAGCAGCTTGCCAAAAGCGGCGATGGCCTCCTCGAACTGGCCGAGGTCCTTAAGGTGATAGCCGATGACGCCGTACAGGCGAGGGTCGTCGACCCCTTCGTCAATCGCCGATTGAGCCAGTTTGGCCGCGCGCGGGAAGTCCCTCTCGGCCACGCGGGCGATCTGCGCATATCGCTGCGCCGGATCGATCGTTTCTGGGCGCGGTCCGTCGGCCATGGAATTTCCACGTTCAGGGGAGGGGCGGGGGGGAACCTAGTCACGCTGGGCCGGCTGAACAAGCAGGGCCTTTTGGTGAGCGTCCCACAAAAAGAAACGGGCCGGGCCCAACCTCCGTGAGGAAGCTGGACCCGGCCCGCAATAGGCCGGCTGTGATCGCGACTAGAAGTCGGCGGTCAGGCCCACGAAGAACACGCGGCCGAGCGGGTCGTACACCTGCGGATAGGTGTTCGCGTTGCCGAAGGGCGGCGAGGAGATGCCGAAGCTGTTGGTGTCCAGCAGCGGCGGAGTGCGGTCGAAGAGATTGTTCACGCCGCCCCGCAGCGTATAGCGGTTGCGGAACTTATACTGGAACGACATGTCGAAGTAGCTGAACGACGGGATGTGAGCGTCGGTCGGCGTCAGATCGGTATAGCCGTTCTGAAGCGACGTCTGCGAAGTATTGAAGTCCAGGCTCGTCGGGCTGAGGTAGCGCCAGGCGAACGACAGAGTGAGGTCCCAGGGCGTCGTCCAGGTGACGCGGAACTGGTGCCGCCACTTCGGCGTCGGCGTGCCGCAGGTCGTACCGAAGAGACCGGCGCAGTTGTAAGGATCCTGGAACGGAAGGGTCGTGGTCAGGTTGTTGACCCAGGTTCCCGTGAGGTTGAAGTCCAGCGAACCGTAGTCCGGCAGATGCCAATCGCTGAGCGTCGTGCGGTAATCGGCGTTGACGTCGACACCCTTGGTGGACAGCGAAGCGGCGTTGACCGTCGGAAGGGTGACGAAGCCGTTCGTGCTGCCGCCGATCCAGTAGTTGAACGCCGGGTCGCGATGGATGTTGGCGCACTCGGCGGCGATCTGGTCGATGGCGCAACCGGCCATGACCAGGTTGAGCGGCAGGGTGGTGATCGCCCCGTCGACCGTGATGTCGAAGTAGTCGACCGACACCGAGAAGCCCCGGAAGAAGGTCGGCGTGAGCACGAAACCAGCCGAGAAGGTCTTGCCGACTTCCGGCGCCAGGTTCGGGTTGCCTTGCGTAAAGTCGCCGCACTGGCCCGAGACGCAAGCATTGACAGTGCCGTAGGAAGCCAGCGGCACGCCGGTGAGAAGGCATTCGGCCGCCGTGTACTTCGGCGCCGAGCCGGCGCAGGGATCGCTACCCGCCACCAAGCCTGGCACGCCAGGGGCGAACAGCTCGCTGACGTTCGGGGCCCGGACGGCGCGTTCGTAAGATGCGCGCAGCCGGATGTCCGAAGTCACCTGCCAGTCGCCACCGGCCTTGTAGGTCCAGTTGCCGCCACCGGACGTGTAGTCCGAGTAACGCGCGCCGCCTTCGAAGGTCAGATCCTTGAAGAACGGCATGTTCTGCACGATCGGGATGCGGATTTCGCCGAAGACGTCCTTGTCGGCCTGCGACCCGCGAGACGGAAGCGACTTGCCGCCGCCGCCAGCGAGGTCACCCTCTTCGAGCGGGGCGTCGAAGTAGGTGGCCACGAATTCGCGGTGATATTCGGCGCCGATCGAGATGCCGACACCATCCGAAGCCCAGGGCGACTTCACCCCATATTGGCCGAGATCGCCGGCGACGCTGCCGGTGACGACCTGTTGGTCCAGTTCACCCTTGCTGATGGCGTCGCCATTCAGGAAGCTGAGGGCCTGTTGCGTGACGCCGCCGTTGCTCCACACGTTGTAGGGTACGCAGCTGGCGTCCGTGAACGTCGAGTTCGGAATGGCCACGGCGCAGACCGGGGCGCCGGCCGCGACGCCCTGCACGCCGCCGACCGCGGGGTTCGGAACCACGTTGAGGGCTTCGCCGATCTTCGAGGTCAGGAAATAGCCCGTGGTGACGTTGGTCAGTTCGGTGCGGCCGTATTGCGCCGACGCGTCATAGGACCAGCCGGAGCCGAGGTCGCCCTTGGCGCCGAAGATCACGCGGTAGTCCATGTGCTCGATGTCGGAGACCCGGGGGCCGCCTTCAATGTTCCGCCGACCGATGGAGACGGTGGCGGAACTGTCCGCCGAACCAGCGTCTTCGCCGCAGATCGTGTTGGCCTGAGCCGTCGACAGCAGCGGATCGTTACAGGGGATGGTGTAGGTCGAGCCGAAGAACGAGCCGGACGGAGCGATCTGGGCCACCGTATGGTCGTCCATGAACATGAAGCTCGAATAGAGGTCGAGCCAGGGGGCGATTTCATAGTGCGAGAATTCGCCCGCGTTCCAGCGAATGTCGGGGCGCTGGATATAGTTTAGCGGCGCGAAGTTGTAGGCTTGGCCGATGCTGAACGGCGCCATCAAGCCACCGACCGGCGGCAGCAGGATGTCCCAGTTCCCGGGGTTGGGCGAGGGGCCCGCCACGCCGCCCGTCGTCAGGCCGATGGCCAGCAGACGGCCGGTGGCGTCGGTGGTCGAACCTGAGCAGTACTGCTGCAGGGTGTTGGTGTTGTTGGTCGCCAGACCGCAGGTGCTCCAGTCGTATTTCGACTCCAGCACCGGATCGATCGAGGTGTACGTCATATAGAATTCGACGTTGCCCTTGTCGTCCGGAGTGTTGGCGCCGCCGGTGATGCTCACCGTGTGACGCGCGCCGGCCCAGGCCACGCCCGAGGGGAAGTTCAACGCCGGGAAGCCGAAGCTGTTGTTCCCGAACGCGGCGGCCTTGCGCACCTGCTGGTCGTTGTTTTCGTGTTCGCCAATGGAGAATTCGGCGTCGACCTGCAGGCCTTCGTAGTTGTGCTTCATGATGAAGTTCACGACGCCGGCCACGGCGTCCGAACCGTAGACGGCCGAGGCGCCGCCGGTGAGCACTTCCACGCGGTCGATCAGGGCCGGCGGGATGAAGTTAAGGTCGGCGACCGGGGCGCCCGGGTCACCAGGAGGAATGCGCTTGCCGTCGACCAGCACCAGGGTGCGGACGTTGCCGAGGCCGCGCAGGTCGACCGTGGCCGTGCCGGTGGAGCCGTTGGATTCGAACTGGCCGAAGTCGGCGAAGGCCTGGGGCAGATTGTTGATCAGGTCTTCGACGTTGGTCGTGCCTTGCAGCTTGATGGCCTGATTGTTGACCGTCGTGACCGGGCTGACGCTGGTGAGGTTCTTCTGCGGAATGCGCGAACCCGTAACCACCAGCTCTTGAACGCTCGTCGCTGGAGCGGGAGCCGCGGTCGACTCGACGGCCTGGGCTTGAGCGCCCGTGACGGACGCGGCCGCGATGGCGGCGCCGGAAATCATGGACGACGCCAGCAGGCGCGTGCGCATGGTCGTTGTGGTCAAGTGAAAGTCCTCCAATCAGCCCAGAAACGCCGCCGTTG